>Ga0315283_10002269_pt1 | contig 16006 bp, 6 predicted proteins | sample YL17G09_0_MG_FD_204541 | JGI IMG/M metagenome (GOLD analysis project Ga0315283, IMG submission 204541) | Sediment microbial communities from Yellowstone Lake, YNP, Wyoming, USA - YL17G09_0 | ecosystem: Environmental > Aquatic > Freshwater > Lake > Sediment | place: USA: Wyoming | collected... | reverse complement strand
GTTGTGTTACAATTTTAAAAGCCCAGTGTTTTTCCCAAACGTTCATGCGATACCATGATGGAAACATCTGCCATCGGGTTTTATGCCATAAATACTTCCATTTCCTCCACATTCTACCACCGGAACTGAAAAAACAATTCCCTGGCTTTCATTAGGAATTCTAACCCAGTATCTCATTTCGCATATCTCAACTTTCTGAGAGGCGCGTGTATAAATAGGCAAGGAACACTCCGACCCTGCCCGTTATAAAATCGCCGTCCAAGCAGGTTAATTCCCCCTTGATTGAGCTTTGAGAATCGTCATCAGGTGTAAGATTGAATGCTCCCGTCGGGATTTGAACCCGAGTCTGAGGCTCGAGAGGCCTCGATGATTGACCGGACTACACTACGGGAGCACTCCGGTGTTCCCTCGGATTAACATCGCCCTTTAATACATTTTGCCTTGAGACCGGATGCTTGTGGCCCCAAGACCTATGAAAGGGTGTCGGATGGCTGTTAGTACATCATCCCGCACTTGGTGCACATCCGCCTGGCGGGGTCGACCCCGCCTCCGCAGCGGCCGCAGAAGTTCGGAACACCCGGGGGCATGTTCGTCTGGACCGTCATGCCGGGCGCCATCACCGTCGTGCTGGACGACTGCATGTGCTGCGCCTGCATGGAGCCCTTCACCTCGAACTGCGCGCCACAGCCGGGACATTTTCCGGTTCCCTGGGGCAGACCGGCGCCGCAGAACGGGCAGGCCGCTGCCGGCCCGGGTGCGCTGACGCTCACCTGCTGATGGTAACCCTGCATTGCGGGCTGCTGTGGGGGCGGGCCCATGACCTGAGGATGAGGTGCGTAGGCCTGGTTCTGCTGGGGCTGCATCGTCACCTGCTGTGGGGGCGGGCCCATGACCTGAGGATGAGGTGCGTAGGCCTGGTTCTGCTGAGGCTGCATCGTCACCTGCTGTGGGGGCGGGCCCATGACCTGAGGATGAGGTGCGTAGGCCTGGTTCTGCTGGGGCTGCATCGTCACCTGCTGAGGCGGCGGTCCCATTACCTGAGGCTGGGGAGCATAGGGGTCGTTGGGATTCGGGGCATAGACCGTCATGCCGGGCATCTGGATGGTCATCTGCTGGGGCGGGCCCGTCACGGTCTGGGGTTGGGGTGCGTAGGCCGGGTTCTGCTGGGGCTGCATCGTCACCTGATGGGGCTGCTGCGCCACCACCATAGGTTGCTGGGGTGCGGGAGCCGTGATGACCATCATTGGCTGAGGGGCCGTAACGACCATCGTGGGCTGGGGTGCGACCATCACCTGCTGCTGGACCGGCGGGGGCGGCGTGAGAGAACCGAACGCGGATATCATATCGCGGACCTCCATCATGAGCCGGTCGCGGTTGATGACGCCTGGTTGGTTGTTATACAGCTGGATGTAGTCCGCGAACCTGAACGTCTTCACGCTTGCGCCGTTGATGTACGCGAAAAGGACGCAGTCCGTCGCGGTCATTGACATCCACACGGAATAGAGATTGAGGCTCACGATGGTCTGCTGGTAGTTCTGGAAATTGTAGGTGAACTTCTTGGTGGCGTTCTGAGCGTTCGCGGGAGCGTTGGGCTCCGGATTGTCCCGGAGGTCGACTTCCTTTCCGTCCCTGAGCATCCAGCCCACCTCGCCGATGAGGCTCCTTATCTCGTTGGCGAGCATGGACAATCCCTGCTCGGCCCCTGCGCCCGCTGCCATCTTCGCCTTCAGACCGTCAAAGAATCCCATTTGATTCCCTCCCTGTTCTCACGACCGCCCTTCCGGCTATGAAATGATATTATTTAAAAATATGCTGACCGTGTTTGAGAACAGGGCCTATGGTCAGACCGCTCATGCCCTACTGATTCATCTCGCCCAGAATACAGGTTCGCTCGCATCCGCTTGCGGCGTTGCGGGATATCATCTGTTGCATTCCCAGGCCTATATCTTAAAATACTCCGGTACTATTTCCCGATAGAAATGGGCCCGTAGCTTAGGCCGGTGGAGCGTCCGGCTCATAACCGGATGGTCGTCGGTTCAAATCCGGCCGGGCCCACATCTCATTTTTGTCATTGGTTAATCTTTGAGGGCCCGTCCGGATTTGAAAACACGGAGGACCTGATGGTCCTCCTTGCCTCGGCGACCAGCGGGTCGCCTTCGGTCCAGCCGGGCCCACTATTATTTTTTGCCATTGGTTAGTCTATAATGGCACGGCCTCACCTCGAAGAGCCCACTTCATTCCCGCTTTTTCGGCGCGGCCTGGTCAATAGATATTTTATTGTTAAATCATACAATTTTCCGTTACTGGTAAGTTTTTTATGTGACCCCGTCATTATGCGGGACGATAGGGGTCAATGAAGTTGTGCCAGATGAGGGAAAATGCTCTCTGCGGCATCGCTTCGTCCCTTAACACGCGGGCGATGGAATGCGCATTCAATTTGGGGTAAAGTAACCCTGAACTGAAACTGATGCCCGTTTCCCCGCCTGAGCCCGTCCGGATGAAGTAGGCGATGCATCATGCGAGACATTAGAGTGTACGTGGCCTTGGGAATCGTATTGCTGTTCATGGGGACGGCCTTCCAGCCGGCCGTCAATGGCGAACTGCCCGACATTGCGCGCACCGAGAAAACGACTGCGGGCCCCCGCGCGGATGTGCCGGCGCCTATCAGGAACATGGCCGAGCTCGCGTCCAAGCTCCTTAACCTGACGACCAACTTGACAGATTCAGATGCCGACGGGCTCCCTGACAATGTTGAATTGGTGCTCGGAACCGACCCCAAACTCAAGGACTCGGATTTCGATACTCTCTCCGACAACTACGAGGTGTTCAACGGCCTCGACCCCAACAATCCTGATTCCAACGGCGACGGAATGCCAGACCCCAACGAGGTCAACAACGTTTCTTCCGATTTGGACGGGGACGGCGTGCCTAACGCATGGGACTGGGATAACGACAACGACGGTGTCTACGATGACATGGACTATTCGCCGTTCACCAAGACCGTGGTATCTGACAGTTTCAGGCTGAGCCTCAATATCAGTGAACATCCGTCCTTCATCAAGTTCCAGTTCAAGCCCAAGGACGAGAACCACCTGAGACTCATTCTTCAGGAATGGGACTGGCCGGATGATACCACAGGGGAATTCGTGGACCTCGACAAATCGAAAAACGACCTGAGCACATACCCACAGCTGGAATTCAAGGCGAATATCCTGCCCAACTACGAGGATGTGGCCGGATACGGCATATCGATAACCAACGGGGTGGCGTACATCCCGATAATGCCGGTCGTTCAGTACGGCCGCATCGTTGCCTTCAACGCAATAATGTTCTATCCGCAAAGCCTGACACCCCGCAACATCTCGGCATCTATCGATCTCGCCTGGAAGGTCCTTGGGAAGTCCGATATAATTGCCAAGGCGCTCAAATCAGTCAGCATTTCCAAGTATGTTTCTGCCGACGAGAGCGGACGGGTCTCTGCAAACGCCTCGTCGGTCGGTGAAGATGAGACGTTCGCATGGGTAGTGCCAGACAGCGGCTGCGTCGCGCTGAAAGCATCCAACGGGATGTATCTCACGGTGAACGATGACAGGACGGTCACCGCAAGCGCTAGCCAATTGACACAAAAGGAATATTTCAAAGCGGTACCCCTGATATTCTCGAACAAGGTCGCCCTCAGGGCTAGCAACGACCTGCTGCTATGCGCGAAAGCGAACGGCTCTCTTTATGCCGACGGTACCAACCTAATGAACGCCTCGACGCAGTTTGAGCGCGTAAGCGCAGGATACAGGTACGACCTTGTGCAGCTGGCGAGCTATACCGACGATTTCCTGATAACCGGATGCCTGGTCGAGGAAGACTTCGGAACCACTGCCGGTGTGTTCCACAGCAGCGACAAGAAAGATGCAGTCAATGCCAACCTCGTGCTTTCATACGAATTCCTCAGGAACGCCACCCAGGGAATGGACACGATGCCGGGGCTTCTCAAAAGCAAGTACAATCTTACTATCGAGAGCAACATTTCGGATTTCAACACATATGACGACGCCTTTGCCGCCATCGCCAGTGCAATGCCCAGGGATGCACTTGAAAAGCTGCCGAAAGGGGCCTGTCTGCCCGTAATTGCTGCAATGGAGGACAGGGGCAGAGGCATGGACCTTTCCGAGATGGCGTCCGGCGGGTTCATCAAGGGCAATTCGTTGACCGCCAAATGTACAGCTAAAGATGTGATTCGAACACGCCTCCTAAAAACAACATGGTACAACGTCACCACTCACGACACGTTGCAGGTCAACGATGTCGTTTCCGAGTTCGCCCATTGGAACACGACCGAGGCGGCGAAGGTCAATCTCATAGCTCTGGCCATGGCATGGACGGCCGGCGAGACAAGGATAGCGGGTATCGGGAACATCAATACGGATTTCAGCTCAGAATTGAACAATGCGACGGTAAGCCCTTGGATTCTCAATGCGATAATACTTGGCGCCGATGTCCTCGGGGAAAGCCTTGAGATGCTGGACAAATATTTGTTTATGATGGCGGATAAAATCAAAGGCCAGATGATTGACGAGATCGAAGATTTTCTGTTTTACGAGCCCGGGTCGCACCCCCAATCCTGCGCCAAGGTCATCCAGAACGGGGTAAAAAGCATCAGCAAAATCAAAAGGGTACTCGGGGTGATGGAAAAGATAGGTACGGGCATTGAGTGGATTGGATTCTTGGTGGATGCGGTGATGCTCGGGTTCACGATTTACGCAATATTCAATACATTCGGCAACACACCGACCGGTTGGATCACGGCCATAATATACGGCGCTCTGATGCTCTGGTGGCTTGGATTCCTTGTCGGATTGGCGATTGCCGGCGGGCCACCGGGAATGCTGCTCGCCCTAATAATCGGCCTTATCGACTTTGGACTGGGTTGGCTTGTCGGAGGCAGCTCGTTCGTCGAGTGGGTCGTCTGCAAGATAATTGACCTGTTGAACAAATATTGCCACAAGTACAAGATTCGCAGCAATGTCGACCTCGGTTTCATCAAAGCATCGACATCCATAAACGACACTGACAGCAACGGTCTCGATGCGGGGGATGTCATGTCCCACAGCGCGCAGTTCTACAGCAATGTCACGGTCACAAAGGACGGCAACACGAAGGACCGCGACCAGAGCTACATCATCCCGAGGTTCAGCGTATCCGTTCCCCCAGAGACGAATTCGACTGTCTTCACATATGCAACTGAGATATGCACGACAAAGACGGAAAAGAGTAAAACCACGGTGAACGAAACCGGGATTTCTGTGACATTCGGGAAAGGCATGGTGAATTTCCCAGTCGCCATCAACCTCAATCTTGACTACAATATGTTCTACGACGACTGCTGGTTCAAGATAATAAAGGACAGGTGCAACATGTCAGGCTCGAACAGCTCCTCATGGTCCGCCCTCTACTTCGACGTCATGCCGAACAACATAACCGACTTCGTGAACTGGACCGCCATCAAGTCCAACGACAAGGACGGCGACGGCCTCAACGACACCCAGGAAAACAGGACCTATGCCTGGAAGTGGGACTCGGATGGAGACGAACTCGGCGACAAGTACGAGATGGACATCGGCAGCGACCCGATGAAGGCCGATACCGATGGCGACGGCCTCAACGACCTCACCGAGCTCCAGATGGAGACGAATCTGTCCGTTAAAGACACGGACGGAGACGGTCTCTCAGATTATGACGAAATCGCAGGGGCAGTCATAAGCTTCAACTTCACCGGCAGCCAGTTGAACTACAGCGTGAAGAGCGACCCGAAGCTCAACGACACCGACGGCGACGGGGTCGTGGACCCGAGGGAGTATGATTGTCAGCTCAACCCCCGCAGCCAGTACACCGACGGCGACGGATACAAAGATATGCTCGGGGACCATGGCAACTCAACTATAAAATTCGATAGAATCATCTCAACGCCCTTCAACGGTTTCACAAGGACGCTCGTATTGTCTCCCGATGGTCACCTGTGGGGATACCAGTGGGCAAACATACCGCCGGTCAACTTTTCAATGGTCAAGTACAATACAAATGGTACAATCGAAGGCATCTGGACCGTCGACAATAATATTAGCGACATGGGATTCGATTGCAGGGGGAGCCTCTATGTCCTTCATCGATATCCTACTGAGATAATAAAATACGATTCTTGGTTCAACCAGATATCGAACTGGTCAGTAGCAGTCTGCAACACTCTAGTCATTGACAGTAATGCGGGAATAATTTATGTCACCGGCTATTATTGCTACACACTCTACAAATATAATCTTCACAATGGGTCTTTCATTGGGACGATGAAAGGGCCCGACCCGGCGGGCTGGCATCTCCAGCATATGGATGTGGACAGTGAAGGGAATCTGATGATTCCGTATAATAGCAGTATCTACATCTATAATAGAAATGGGACTCTCACCACCCGTTTTGGAAAATGGGGCCAGACCAATCCCGGAGAATTCGATATGGAATCAGCCGTTCGAAGATGTTCGGATGGGGACATATTGGTCGCCGATTGTTACAACAACCGCTTGCAGAAATTCTCTCCATACGGTGTGTGGCGCACGACCTACGGCCCGATAGCGGACATGTGGGCGAGTGACTTCTTTTCCATGCCGGATACACTTGCCACAGACGATAATTATATCTATTTGCGAGGTGGAGGGATGGGAAGCAATAGTAATATTCTAAAGCTCCTCTACAAAACTGATGTCGTCAAGGTAAACCAGACCATCAACTTCACAGAAACCGACGGGGATGGACTGACCGACAGGAACGAGACCGCCGGCTGGAACGTCACCGTGACGAACATGTCATCGTCGGCACCATACACGTACCATGTCACGAGCGACCAGAACATGACCGACACCGACGGGGACGGCCTCTCCGATGAAGACGAGTTCCTCAGCGGCACCGACCCGCGGAAGGTGGATACCGATGAGGACGGCGTCTCCGACAACGACGAGGGGAAGCTCGGCACCAACAGGACGGACTGGGACACCGACCGGGACGGCCTTGACGACTGCATGGAGCCCGTCTATGGCAGCGACCCGAAGCGCAAGGACACTGACGCCGATGGCGTGAATGATTCACAGGAACTCAGAAAAGGCTCCCATCCCAACGATGCGGATAGTGACTACGACGGTCTGGACGATCTCAGCGAGAGCAACCTTGGATCTAACTTGACCGACCCTGACTCGGACGACGATTTCCTGTTCGACAAGAGCGAGAAGGACAAGGGAACTGACCCCAATAAGGGCGATACGGACGACGACGGGCTGGGGGACGGCTATGAGACGCTCTACGGGACGGACCCGAAGGACAACGACACCGACAACGATGGGCTTCCCGACGGGTTCGAGGTCGACCAGGGCCTCGATCCTCTGAACAACGATACGGACGGCGATGGCCTGACCGATGGAAGCGAGGTGGGGGCCGGGCTCAATCCATTCAGCGGAGATTCCGACTGCGACGGGGTCCCGGACGCCATCGACAAGGACAACTCCATCGCCCTCAACGAGGACATAGTGCTCGTGGCGGACGCATCCGAGAATCTGGACGCCTTCTGGAACGGCCTCTCGACAGGCGCGAACGTGATTAATGCTACATCGCAGGAGCTCACGGGCAAATATTCCAGCAAGCAATTCGTCGTGCTCGCCGGCAGGCCGGACGCCGCAAACGGCACGTCGGGCGCAATGATAGGTAACCTCCTGGCGGGCAGCGGAGAGACCCTGGAGATGATGATGAACGACACGACCTCGCATATTGCCGTGAGGTACGGGGTCTGGACCGCGACGCAGACCGTTGTGATGCTCTCCAGGCTGGATCCGGACGACTACATCGAGGTGCTCGGCATAATGAAGAGCATGAGAATGACAGTCCAGAAGAACAGCGTTACGGCCCAGTACATCTCCCCGAGAAGCCAGTCCAGCCTCGACAACATCGATTCCGTCCGGGCCACAGATGCCGTGACAATGTCACAGATGAACGCCATGGCCACCTACAACATTACTGTGAGCACCTACAACAGCACGACCGCCCCGGCCGCCCTTGTTTACTCGAACGGCCTGCCGCCGGGCGACCGCATTGTTGACAAGTACATCGGAATCTCCTACGCTGGAGAGCCTGGCCTGATGAACGCGACATATCTCGAGCTGTATTACACGGCCGCTGACTTGGACAGGACAGGTGACGGGGACGCCAGCGATGTCGAGGACATAAACGAGCGCACGTTGTGGCTTTATTGGTACGACGCGGCGAACGGCAACTGGACTGTCCTCTCCGAGGAACTGGACTGGGTGGACGGTATCGGAGTCAACACAACGGACTTCGAGCTCTACGGCAAGCAGTACCAGGGGCTCATCTGCGCCAACGTGACCAGGGCCGGGCTGTTCGCAGTCGGCGGAAGGGCCGGAACGACGGCGGTCCCGGCGGTCTCCAAGGCCGGCGAGGATGTGACGTCCTATGTCGGAGACGCCTTGCAGTTCAACGGCAGCCTCTCAACCGGCAACGGAGCTATCGCCAATTTCAGCTGGACATTCCAATACGACAATCAAACAATAACGCTGTTCGGACCGATGCCGAATTTCACCTTCCAGATACCAGGCACATACCTTATCACCCTGACCGTGAGGGATTCGCTCGGATTCGTTTCGAATGATACCTTTATGGTCACGGTGAGCGAGAAACCGATCGTGTACTGGACGTTGCGTGTCGGGCCCGTGAAGGACGACAAAGGCACTGCCCTCGAGGGCGTGGTCATGAACCTGACAATCGGGAACGAGACCTTCTCCAACACGACCGACTCGCAAGGTTTCGTCGGATTCAGGCTCGGGCCGTGGCATCTGAACAGGAGCGTGCAACTGGCGTTTTCCAAGCAGGGCTACGAGCCGGGTTCGTACGTGACGAACATCACCCAGGCAGGCATCCTGGAGCGGGACCCGCCCGCTCTCCAAAAGTTGACGATTTTGGAGACTTTCACGCTCACGGTCGGGCCCGTTAAGGACACGAATGGAAAGATCATCATGGGGGTCTATGTGACTCTCACGGTGAACGGGACAACATATCACAACACGACCGACGCACAGGGCATCGCACGGTTCGTCCTGTCCTATTCGCTCATGGGATCCGGTGTCTACATCGTGCTGGAAAAGAAGGGCTATGCGACGCTCCGGTACAATACCAGCATCTCCCTCGGGGGAGGCCTAAATCAGGCAGCGCCTTACATGAGCGTGAAGGCAGCGCCGGTCAAAGAGGGAATATCGCCCATGGTCGGCGTGATGATAGCAGTCGTGGTCATCTCGTTGGTCCTGGCCGCCCTGATGATAATGCGCAGGAAGCCCCCGACCAGGAAGGACGACGAACCTGATGATGCCGCCCCACCCGAGGATGCCTCCGCCTCTGAGCCCCTCGCCGTTGAGCGTGTCGCCCCTCTTGAGCCTGTAACCCCGCCCGAGCGAGATGCCCCAAATGAGGAGGAGTGATAGACCTTCCTTAGGATACGTAGGTGCGGTACCGTCGGGGAAACGCCGAGACATTAATTGACATGCTACTGTTTCCATCGATTCCTGTTCTTAAATTCTTCCAATGGGTTTTAGATAGTAGAAAAACGGTATACTATATGACAAACCATCGAGAATGATGGTTCGAACAATACCGTCTTTTCAACGGAGAAGCGGAGTAAGGCGAACATGGTTCTCGGCGGCGATGTCGTAAGAAATAGAGAGTGAGAAATATGGAGTTTGGAGAGAGACGAGGAGGAGGGGGCTTTGGTGGCCCTAGAGAAATGCATCCGGCAAAGTGCGCTGACTGCGGCAAGGAATGCGAAGTGCCGTTCAAGCCGACCGAGGGGCGCCCTGTGTACTGCAGGGACTGCTTCCAGAAGCATCGCCCTCCGCGCAAGTTCTAAACGAACTGAAACGAAAGGAACGGGCCGGGAAAACCCGGTCTTGATATAGAAAGCCCGGGAAATATTCCGGGCTTCAATTTTATTTTTCTGGTTATGTGGAAAGTATTTGCGAACGCGCCTTTCCACAAACACCAAAGTTGCGATATGATATTTGTCAGCAACTTTTTCGTCTTCGGGAACGGCGCCGTGCGCTGAATCCATCGATGACCTTTTTGAAGAGCTCGGACCTGAGCCGCGTCTGACGGTCGAATTTCCCGGCGTGGGCCTCGGCATCCTTGTATATATCGTAGCAGGTCCTGCTGTCGATGTCCACGAGCACGCCCGGTACTCCGATCCTCTCGAAGTCCTCCCTGTGCTTGATGTAGAACGCCTCGCAGCAGCTTCCGATGAACCCTTTCACACCTTTTCGCTTCAGGTCCTTGAGGGTCCTTTCCAGATGAGCGTAGGATGTGATGCTGACGGGCACCAGACCATTTTCCTGCGCCAGTTCATAGATGTCGCCGGTATCGCACAGGCCGCAGGAGGCGCAGCCGTCCTTCTTCCTGAAAGCGCAATCGAGGGGCTTGGCGCAGTACGGGAGCAGAACGAAAGTGCAATCGCAGATCCTCTCCAGCGGCAGAACGACGGGGAAGACGCAGTTCACATCCTCCGGCGGTATCCCGTACTTGCCCCATTCCGTTTTCTTGAGGGCCTCCTCCAGGACCTTGATGAAATCCGACGGTCCTGCGAAAGGGATCGTGATCTTCTCGTCACGGAAGAATCGTTCTATGATGGAAGCGACCTGTTTCCGGTCGAGCGGGGCGTCCTTCAGTCTGGCCTCGAGGTTCATTATCGAATCCCGCGGGAACGCGAAGAAATCACCCGATATGAGCGCGTATTGGATCCGTTTGTTCGGGATGTCCGCGACCACGGTCGCCCGTATGAGGCCTCCCCTGGATTTGCACGCGGATTTCAGGACCACCCTTCCCTCGGGAGGTCGCCTGACGCTCCATACCCAATCCTCCGAGCGGAAACGGGGGAGCGCCCTTTGGAACGCCTTTCTCTCCCCAGCGGTCAGGGGCCCTGGCTCTAATTCCACTCCCAGGGATTCCGCGAAACCGTCCGCCAGCGCCTTCTTTATCCTGCTGAGGGGCGGCGCCTTGCCGAGCTCCTCGGAGAGCCATGTAACCCTCCTCCTGATGGCCCGCATTTCCTTGTCCTTGAGCTTCTCTATCGGTATACGCAGCGCACGGAGCATCGTGGATACATCGAAATCCACGAGCAGCGTACCCTGGAAAAGGAATGCGTTGCCGTCGAATGTGCCGCCCGTCCCTGATATCTTCCGGCCCCGGACCACTATGTCGTTCTTGGGCCTGAAATTCGCATCTATGCCCAGTTTCCGGAGCCCGAGCACCGCACCCTCGCACATCTTGCGGTACATCTTCTCCACATCGCCGGGAATTCCGGTGGCGGACCGGGATGCGAACACCTCCCACCCGAGCTGGCTCTCGTCGAAGAATAGCGCCCCGCCGCCGGTTATCCGCCGGTTGATGTCAATGCCGTTCCGGCGGCAGAAGTCCACTCGGACCTCCTGCTCCACGCTCTGGTGGTAGCCCACGAGGACCGCACGCGGCCGAACCTGCATGAAACGCAACGTATCGGGCACCCTGTCCTCAGCCCGCGCCCGCAGTATGCACTCGTCGAGCGCCATGTTCTCAGCGGCAACCGCCGGCGGGGTGTCCAGGAGCCTCCAGCGCGTCATCACCGTCGAAACCTTCTCTGGGTATATTAGGCCCGCGTCCGGCGCCAAACCTCCATATTGAAATAGGGTCATACCATTATCCCCGCCGCTGATGAAAGACCTGACCGAAAAACCGGACGTTGTGAAGCTGGGCTTCAAGTGCGGCCTGGAGGTACACCACCAGATAAAGACCGACAGGAAGCTCTTCTGCCGCTGCCCCGCGGTCCTCAGGCGGGACACGCCCCACGCGAGCATCCTGAGGCACATGAGACCGACGATGTCCGAGCTGGGCGTCTACGATGGAACCGCTCTTATGGAATTCAAGACCAAGAAGAACATCACCTACACGCTCTTCAGGGATACGGTCTGCACGTACGAGTTCGACGACACCCCGCCGTTCCCCGTCAACCAGGACGCCGTGGACATAGGCATCCACATCGCGATGATACTGAACTGCTCCATCGTGGACGAGCTCCACGTAAGCAGGAAGCAGTACCTCGACGGCTCCATTCCGACGGGCTTCCAGAGGACCATGATAATCGGCGTGACCGGCTGGCTGCCATTCAAGGACAGGAAGATAGGCGTCATCCAGCTGGGCCTCGAGGAGGACGCGTGCCGCCAGACTCACAACTGGGGCCATGAGATAACTTTCAAGACTGACAGGCTCAGCATTCCGCTTGTCGAGGTCGTCACGCTGCCGGACATCAGGTCCCCGGAGGAGGTTCCGGAGGTCGCCGACACCATCGGCCGGATGCTGAGGGCGACCGGCCGCGTGCGCCGCGGGGACGGCTCCGTGAGGCAGGACATCAATGTCTCCATCACGGGCGGCACGAGGGTCGAGATCAAGGGAGTGCCGAAGCTGGCCTGGATGGAAGATTTGACAAGGACGGAGGCGCTCCGCCAGAAAGCGCTGCTGGACATCCGCGAGGAGCTGGCAAAGCGCGGCGTTTCCAAGGACACATTCAAGGCGGACATCGTCGACTGCTCGAGCGTCTTCAATAATACCGCCTGTGAATTCATCAAGAAGACCCTCGACATGGGTGGAGAGGTGCTCGGGGTGCGGCTCGAGAAGTGCAAGGGCATCCTCGGGGTCCAGACGCAGCCCGGGAAGACGTTCGCCAGCGAGGTCGCCGGCAGGGTCCGCGTCATTGCATGTATCGAATATGATCCGGTCAACCTGCTCCACACGGAGGAGATGCCCAAGCACGGCGTCACGGAGGCGGAGAGGGATGCCCTGCTTGCGGCCTGCAACGCGGGCCCCGAGGACGTCGTGGCCGTCGTGTGGGGCGACCAGCAGGATGCCACGACCGCCGCGCAGGAGGTCCGGACAAGGGTCCACGAGGCGACCATCGGCATTCCCAACGAGACCCGCCAGCCCTTCGCCGACGGCACCACCGATTTCGAAAGGATTCTTCCGGGACCGGACAGGATGTACCCCGACACGGACAGCCCGCCCGTGGTCCTCACCAAGGAGAGACTGGACGGAATCGCCAGGAGCATCTGCGAGATGCCGCTCAGCAGGGAGGCCCGCTACGCCAGGATGGGTATCCCCAAGCACATAGGCCTGGAGCTTGCGATAAGCTCGAGGGCCGCCCTTTTCGACAGGCTCGAAAGCGAGCTTTCCGTGGAGCCCGTCTTTGCAGCTATGACCCTCGTGGCCACGATGAAGGCGTTGGAGCGCGACTGCGCCCCGGTGGATGAGCTTTCGGACGAGCAGGTCATGGACGTCTTCAGGGCCTGCAAGAAGGACCGGATATCCAGGGAAGGCGTTCCAATGGTTCTAGCGGAAGTGGCCCACAAGCGCGGCACGGTCGAGGAGCGCGTCAGGGAGCTGGAGTCGAAGAAGCCGGACGAGGAAGCGCTCCGCCAGATGGTCAGGAGCGCCACGGAAGGCCTCAGGCAGATGACCAAGGGAATGGACCCTGTCCCGAAGGCAATGGGGCTCCTCATGGCGAACCTCAGGGGCAAGTTCCCCGGGACCCGATTGGCGGAGCTGGTCAAGGCGGAGATAGCCTCCTGGGGCAAATAAGCCCATAAGAAAAAGGTTAAATGCCAGAAATAGTTTTCACCTTAATGGAACCGAAAGAGAACATCAAGGAAATTCTCGGGTCATACAATCTCAAGAAGCTCACCGTTGCCACGGTGTGCTCCCACACGAGCCTCCAGATCTTCGACGGCGCGCGCAAGGAGGGCTTCCACACTCTGGGCATATGCATCGGCTCCCCTCCCAAGTTCTATGACGCATTCCCCAAGGCCAAGCCCGACGAGTTCTTCCAGGTATCGAGCTACAAGGAGATACCGGCCAAGGCCGAGGAGCTGGCCAGGAAGAATGCCGTCATCGTGCCCCACGGCTCCTTCGTCGAATACCTGGGCACTGAGAAGTTCGAGGACCTGCGGCTGCCAACATTCGGGAACCGGAAGGTCTTGACCTGGGAGTCCGACAGGGACAAGCAGCGCGAGTGGCTCGTGGGCGCCGGCCTCAAGATGCCCGACAAGATAGCCAGGCCCGAGGACATCAACAGGCCAGTGCTCGTCAAGTTCTACGGCGCAAAGGGCGGCCGCGGCTTCTTCATCGCCAAGAACTACGAGGAATTCATGGAAGTGAACCCCAAGGAAGCCTACACGATACAGGAATATGTTGTTGGCACTAGATACTACATCCATTTCTTCTATTCGCCGATAGGGACCAAAGGCTACAAGCTCAGCCGGGGCACCCTCGAGATGATGTCGATGGACAGGCGCGACGAGGCCAACATCGACGAGATGTACAAGCTGGGCAGCCAGGAGAAGCTCAAGCATCTCGGAATAATGCCATCGTTCGTGGTAACCGGCAATGTGCCCGTGGTGATTCGTGAATCGCTCCTGCCCAAGGCGTTCGAGATGGGGGAGCGGACCATTGAGCGCTCCATAGAGCTGTTCGGCGGGATGGTCGGGCCGTTCAGCCTTGAGTGCATCGTGACGGACAAGCTCGAGTTCAAGGTGTTCGAGATATCCGCCCGGATAGTGGCGGGGACCAACTTCTCGGTCAGCGGCTCGCCCTACTCGGACCTGAGGGAGAAGAACATGTCGATGGGTCGCAGGATCGCCAAGGAGCTCAAGGCGGCCCGAAAGAAGGGATCGCTGGACCTCATACTCTCGTGAACTAGCCTTTTATTGGGATGTTGCGGCCGCAATTGGAGCATTTGCCGCCCCTCAGGCCGCGCAATTCGGCGAAGAAGCCGTGGCGCTCGATGAGGAGCTCGTTGCACTTGGGACATCGCGTGTTCTCGTAGTCTCCATGGGGCACATTCCCCCCGTATACGAAATCGAGGCCCGCTTTCTTGCCGATGATGCAGGCCTCCTCGATCTTTTTCATAGGCGTCGGGCCCACATCATTGAGCTTGTAATCCGGATGGAAGCGCGAGAAATGCACAGGCACGTCAGGTCCAAGGTCCTCGGCGACCCACCTGCAGAACTGCTCCAGCTCGGATGCGGAGTCGTTGTGCGTGGGTATGATGAGGTACGTGAGCTCCAAATGCACTTTCAGCTCGCGGTAGAGCTTGCACGCATCCAGCACCGGCTGGAGGCGGGCGCCGGAGATCTCCTTGTAGAATTTTTCCGTGAACGCCTTGACATCCACGTTCACGGCGTCCAGGTAAGGGGCCACTTCCCTCAGGGGGTCCTCGTTGATGAAGCCGTTGGAAACATAGACCGTGTATAGGCCATGCTTCTTTGCCTCCCTGCAGCCATCGAAAGTGAACTCATGCCATATGGTCGGCTCGTTGTATGTCCATGCGATGCCCGCGGAGCCGGATTCCCTCGCCATCGGAGCGAGCTCCGCTATCTTGAGCGGGGTGAGCATCTCGAAGTCCGCTTCCCTGGCCTGCGATATGGTGTGGTTCTGGCAATGGAGGCATCTGAGGTTGCAGCCGAGGGTGCCGAACGATAGAATCGTCGAACCCGGATGGAAATTGTAGAGCGGCTTTTTCTCTATCGGGTCCGGATGCGCGGACGATATCCTGCCGTAGATGAGCGAGTACAGTTTTCCGGCGATATTCTTGCGGACGCCGCAGATGCCCCTCTTGCCTTCCGCGATCGTGCAGTTGTGGGGGCAAAGGCCGCACTTGACCTTCCTGCCGTCGAGCGCAGCGTAGTGCATCGCTTCCTTCGATTCAGCTCCACCGTCGAGGTTTGACCGTGCCGTACCCATCCCCTCTCAGCCTTTTCCTCGGTTGCCCGCTCCCGTTCTCGCCTGTTTGGCCCTCAGAACTCCTCGATGTCGTCGTTCTGGTCGCCCACCTGCACTGGCATCTCGACATCCTCGGACTCTTTGGCCTTTACCTTCTCAGCGTCCCAGTTCAGGC
>Ga0315283_10002266_pt1 | contig 16016 bp, 14 predicted proteins | sample YL17G09_0_MG_FD_204541 | JGI IMG/M metagenome (GOLD analysis project Ga0315283, IMG submission 204541) | Sediment microbial communities from Yellowstone Lake, YNP, Wyoming, USA - YL17G09_0 | ecosystem: Environmental > Aquatic > Freshwater > Lake > Sediment | place: USA: Wyoming | collected... | reverse complement strand
GGCGCCGGCCGGCTTGCTGATCACCGAGGAATCCCGTTCAAAGCCCACTTCTTCCAGGAGGTCCTTGGCCACGGCGTCCCGGTCGCCGTAGCGTCCCCCGGACAACTGCTTCACCCGGGGCGAGGAAAGGGGGATGATCATATTTTTGAAGGCCGGCAGATGGTAAAAAGGACGGACCATCTGAAAGGTCCGGGCCAATCCCTGCCGGCTGATCCGGTAGGGCATCCAGCCGGTGATCTCTTGGTCCCGGTAACGGATCGAGCCGCTGTCCGGCCGAATAAAGCCGGTGATCAGGTTGACCAAGGTGGTCTTGCCCGAACCGTTGGGTCCGATGATCCCCATCAGTTCACCGGGCTGCACCTTAAAGTTGACGGCCTCTACGGCCTGGACCCCGCCGAAGCGCTTGGAAAGGTTGGAAACGTTCAGGATGGGGGCGCTCATTCGGATTCCACTTTTACCCGGCGTTCAAACTGTTGATACTTGCGCTGGATGTAATGGAAGATCCCCTCCGGCAGGGCCACGGTAAACACGGTCAGGGAGAGGGCATAAATGACGATGCGTAAGCCCCCCAGGCCGCGCAGGGCTTCAGAAAGTGGGACCAGGATAAAGGCCCCCAGGACCGGACCGGCCATGGTGCCCATGCCCCCGACCACGGCCGAAGCCATGGGCAGGATCGAATAGTCCAGGGCAAAGACCGGCATGCCCACGAACATATAGGAGTGGGTCATGAAGGCCCCGGCGAAGGCCCCCACCGATCCGGCCAGGAACAGGGCCTGGGCCTTGTACCGGTAAATGTTGATCCCGGAACTCATCACCGAGCGATCGTTGTCGCAGATGGCCTTCAAGGTCAGGCCGTAATCGGAATTCAGCAGGCGCCGGAGGCCGAAGAGGCAGACCCAGACGGCGGTTAAGGCCAGATAGAGCTCCAGCCAGCGGTTGGGGTAGGAGGCCAAGCCGCTGATCCCCTCCGTCCCGCCGAAGATCTTGGTGGCCTCAATGACCCGGACCAGCATCAAAGGCAGGACCAGGGTGATCATGGAAAAATAGATCCCCCGCAGCCTTAATACCGGGAGCAGGGTGACGGTGGCCACCAGGCCGCCCAAAACCGCGCTGAGGGGAATGGCCAGCCAGATGGGCCAATGGAAATAGTGGGACATGATACCGGTCAGGTAGGCCCCCAGGCCGAAAAAATAGGCCTGGCCCAGGGAGACCATGCCGGCCGAGGCCAGGAAATCCCAACTGATGGCCAGCAGGGCAAAAACGGCCGTGGAGACGAGGACCTTCTGCCAGTAAAGACTGACCGTAAAGGTCAGGACGATTAAGATCAGCAGGGGCAGCACCCGGGGGGCCAGCAGGTAGAGCAGATCCCAGCCCGAAGCCAGGGCAAAGAGGCTATCCGTTCGGGCCTTGACTCCGCGGTCGATGCGTTCTTTACGGATATACATAAGCTAAATTAGATTAAAAAAAGTCGCTTTGGGTTAGGAGTAGGGAGTATTGGAGTACTGGAGTATTGGAGTAATGGAAAAAAAACGCTCTAAGCTGTACTATTCCCCACCATCCCAATACTCCACCACTCCATTACTCCAGCACTCCATTCTTCTTAAATTCTTTCTTCCAGTTCCTTCTGGCTGCCGAAGAGGCCCGAAGGCTTAAGGGCCAGAATAGCCAAAATAGCCACCAGGCTGACGATCATGATCCAGTGCGGTTCCAGGTAGGTGGAGGTGATCATCTGGGCGTAACCGATCAGGAAACTGGCCACGACCACCCCCAGGGTACTGCCCAGTCCGCCCACAATACAGACCGCCAGGGCATTGATCAGGACATCATAGCCCCCCTCCACGGAAATGGTTCCCAGGGGCAGAATCAGGATTGCCGCCAGGGCGGCCAAGCCGGCCCCGAAGGCCACGCTCAAGGTGGCCACCCAATCGGAGTTGATGCCCAGAGAGAGGGCGGTGCGCTCTTCCTGGGCGATGCCCCGAAAAGCCAGGCCGATTTTGGTGTAATGGGTAAACAGCCAGAGGAACAGAGCGATGGCGCAGCCCAGTCCGACGATGAACAGCCGCTGATAATCCACAAAGACGCCGCCGATTTCCAGGCTGCCGTCGATAAAAACCGGGAGGTTGTATTCAAAACCGATAAAACCAAGGTAGCGGAAGATCTCCAGGATGGCCAGCCCGATACCAAAGGTGGCGATGACCTCGGAGATCACCAGTCCCCGGATACGGAGGAGGACTACCCGGTACATGAGGGCGCCCAGGACCATGGTAAGTAGCAGCGACCCGAGGATCGCCAGGGCATAGGGGAGTTTCAGGGTGTTTAAAAGAATCCAGGCCCCGTACCCGGCAAAAATGTAGAAGGCCCCGTAGGCGAAATTCGCCACCCCGCTGATGCCGAAGGTCAAATTGAAACCCAGGGCCACCAGGGCCAGGATGACGCTGTTGATGAAGCCGTAGATGAGGGTGCCGAGGAGCATGGGTTAGGTTAAGCGAACCGGGAAGGGGTTAAGAGGGGAGAAGGGAAGATGGAAGATAGAAGAGGGAAGAAAAAGATTCCGGAAAAAGCTTGAAAGCCGGGATTGAAAGTGCCCGGCCGTTTTCCTATCCTTCCATCCTTCCAAGATTCCATCTGACCCTCCTTCCCTTTATGCCTTTCGCTCCGCCCTACGCTCCGCGCTCCGCGCTTTGCGCTCCGCGTTTACTTCGCCGACTTCAATCCCTCCGGCAAGTGGATCTTGGCGTCGGCAATACTTTCAGGAAAGACGATTTCCCGGTTCCCGGTTTTGGACCACTGAATCATGGCTGCCATGGCCGTTTCCGTGGGATCATTGCCATAGACCACCTGATGGTTCTTCCCAAAACGGATCCGACCCATGGCGCCTTGGCGATCGGTTTTCTCCAGGGCGCTCACCACGGCATCCGGATCGATCGTGCCGGCCCGTTCCAGCGCTTCGGCCAGGATATAGACCGATTCGTAGGCCGGCGCCGGGCAGTGTCCGGCCTCGATCTCCTTGTTGTATTTCTTTTTATAGGCGTCATAGAAGGCGACCGATTTGGGCACTTTTTTAACGGCGATATTACCGACCTCAAAAATAAGGTTCATGGCCCCGTCGATTTTACCATCAAAATTCTTCCAGGCGCCCGGGCCGGCCAGGGGCGAAATAAAACCGACCATCAGGGCCGGGACCTTCATGCTGTTCCACTGCTTAACCAGAATGCCGCTTTGGGGCATATCGAAGATCGGCAGGATGACCTGGGCGCCGGCCTGCCGGACTTTCATCAGGCCCGCGGAAAAATCGCCGGCCCCGGTCGGATAGGATTCAACTCCCAGCACTTCCCACCCGGCGCCCTTTAAAATGCCGGCCAGGGCATTGGCCGTTCCCCGAGCCCAGGCCACATCTTGATGCATCAAATACACTTTCTTGAAACCGTACTCCTTCTGGACGGATTCCATGGAGCCTTTCAAATAGCCGACCAGGTAACCGCCATCCAGACAAACCCGAAAACAATATTTATATTTGTCATAATTCTCCAGGACCTTCTTGGTATAATCCGGAGCCATGGCGGTAGTCGCCAGCATGGGGATCTTGTATTTGGAGATCAGATCCATACTGGCCAATAAGGCCTCCGAGCGAAAAGGGGCGATTACGATGGCCTTGATCTTTTTTTCCAGGATGAGTTTCTCGATTCCCAGCAGGGCTTCCGGAACCGGAACCCCCGGGGCCGCATCCCGGATATCAATGGCCTCTACCTTCAGGGGGTGCTTTTCGCCTTTAATCAAAACGCCTCCCTTGGCATTGATTTCATCCACGGCCAGGTTGACGCTGTTGAGCCCTTCCGCGCCCTCCAGAAAACCGAGGGAGGTGGGCACCCCAATAATGATCGGGTCCGCCGCCTGTGCGGTAAAGGTAAATAAGGTTAAGAGACCCAACAACAACCCGAACGATCCCAAAAGTTTTGCCGTACCTTTCATAAACCTTCCTCCTTTTCTTAAGAGCTATTTCTTAGCTTAAAAGGGAAAAATGAAAAAGTCAATGGCTATCGGTTTTTCAGGGAGCGCCCGCGAAGGATGAAAATTCCAAGTTTTCGTCTTTCGTATTAAATGAACGTCGAACATTGAACATCGAACGCCCAACCTCGAATGAAAAACAGACCTCCAATGCCGAACCGGGAACACCTGTTTCTGTTTCTTCTTCTCTTCCCATTAAACATTCGATGTTGGAAGTTCGATGTTCGACGTTCAAATTTTCAGTGCGCCTTCCACAGTCCATCCGGCGCAATAATAACTTACCGCCTATGGGGTGAGGGGGATAAGGGAAGGGATCCTACATCTCCCAGCCGCCGGAGACCTCCAGGCAGGCGCCGGTGATGTAGCTGGCTTCGTCGGAGGCCAGAAAGATCACCGCTTGGGCGATCTCTTCGGGTTGGGCCATGCGGCCCAGGGGGGTTTGAGCGAGGATTTGTTCCTTGAATTTGTCGGCCATCAGGGTCTGGATGGCGGGGGTGGCGGTCAGGCCGGGGAGGACGGCATTGACGCAGACCCCGAACTTGCCCACCTCCTTAGCCACGCTCTTGGTCAAACCGATGAGGCCGGCTTTGGCCGTGGCGTAGGCGATCTCTCCCTTGCCGCCGGTTTTGCCGTAGATGGAGGAGAGGTTGACGATCCGGCCGTAGCCCTGTTCCTTCATGACCGGCATGGCGGCTCGAATGAAGGCCATGGCCGCTTTGAGATGGACGTCCAAGACGGCGTCCCATTCGGGGTCTTGGATCTTGAAGATCCCGGCGGGCCGGTCAAACCCGGCGTTGTTGACTAAGATATCGAGACGATTCCAACGGGCCCGGACCTGTTCGATGATTTCCGGAACGGCCTGATCCAGGGTTATATCCCTGATGATTAATAGCCCCTCGGCCCCGAGTGAATTTAATTGATCCAGGGTTTCCCGGCCGGTGGTTTCATTGCGCTCGATCAGGGCCACTCGGGCCCCTTCACGGGCGGCCAGCACCGCGATGGCCCGGCCGATCCCCTGGCCGGCCCCGGTCACTAAGGCGATTTTATCTATCAGTTTCATAATTTTTTCCTTCCGGGAAAAAGTAGCAGAGGAAGTTAAAGGGCTCGGGCCGTTCCCTCGGGCTCCCTCGCCCCCAGGGGGGAGAGGGATGGGGTGAGGGGGGCCTAACGGTAGTTCAAAGCCATTTACATACTAAAACGAACATTGAACATCGAACGCCCAACCTCGGAAGAAAAAAAACCCATTAAACATTCGACGTTGGACGTTCGATGTTCGACGTTCATTTTTTCTGTACCCCTTCCTTGTAACTATCCCGATAGGTCTCCACCGGGGGCCGGGGGGGCGGGGAAGCAAAGCGTTCCGCTGGCCGGGCGGCCGCAGGACGTTCATCCCGCACCTCCCGGACGATATCGTCGATTTCCCGGCGAAAATCAATGGTAAAGAGGACATACCGGGCCTGCTGGTCCGGTCGCAGGAGGGTTAACTCTTCTTCCAATTGTTTGAGATTCAGATCGTTGAGGTCCTTCCTTTTATTTTTTATCCGCAGGACCGTCTCGCGCAATTCTTTCTCAGGGGCGTTCAAGTTCCGGGTGAGGTGGCGCAGTCGCTCGATATCCTGATGAAGATCCGCGCGAAGACGGCGTTTGGTCTCCTCAAATTGTCCGTTGACCGCGAAAAAACGGGCGGCCGCTTCCCGATCCAGTCGCAGGGCCTCGGTCAACTTCAACATCTTGACCATCTGAATCCGTTCCCGGGATTTTTCCCGCGGATCCTGGGGGTCTCTGAGGGGCTGGGCCAAAAGGGCGCTTGTCCCGAAAAGCAGGCATCCGATCAATGTTCCCAAGAATAATTTACGACACATTTCCCGTGACCTCCTTGGTCCCGGCAGGGGTGCCGGTTTGCAGTTTATCCGCAACTTTGTTCAGGTCTTTGTTGGATAACATTTCCATTCGGTTGGACAAATCCCATTCCAAGACCGCTTCCTCCGCTTCGTCATTTCTGGCATATATTTCACTGGCCAATCGGCGGCCCATCGTTTTCTGCAAACGAGCCGACTCCTGGGAGGACAGCGTCATGAAGGGATCCGCCAGAGAATCACCGATATCCTCCAGTCGGGATTCGGCCGCCGGAATCCCGTTTTTTACCAAAAGAACGGGTTTGGAATCGGAAAAAGAGCCATAATAATACAACCCGGCAGTGAGGACCAGGAGAGCCAGGGCCGGGGACCAGGCGTACACCGGCCAGTTCCAGGGGGTGAACCAGGGCCTCCGGTACCAGGGTTGCGGCGGACTTTCCAGATGACGCACCTCGGCCATGATTTCACCGGTCATCCGGTTCCAAAAAGCCGGTCCTGGGTCGGGCGGGGAATCCTGCCGGAGGGCCGAGACGATCCGGGAGTTCTCCTCATGAAGCCCGAGGCAGTCCGGGCATCGGGAAAGATGATCCCGGACCTCTTCGGCTTCAGTGCCGGTCAGGAGCCGGCCGGCATAATCCGCCAGTTGTTTCCTTATTTCCGCGCAGGTTCCTTTAGGTTTCATGGTGGGTCTTGATCCAATCCTTCACTTTTTCCAGGGCATAGTGAAAGTTAACCTTGGCCGAATTGGCTCGCATATCAAGGGCCTTTCCGATTTCTTCAAAGGAAAGGTCCTGATCCACTCGTAATAATAACACCATTTTTTGTTTCGGGGGAAGCCTTTCAATGGCTTTTTGGACCTGTCCCCTTAATTCCTTTCGCGAAAATTCATCTTCCTGGTTATTTTTGGGGTCGGCTATCGGTATTTCCTCCAGAGGAGTGAACTCTCTTTTTTTCTGCTGCCGGAAATGATTGTGGCACTGGTTGATGCTGATGCGAAAAAGCCAGGTCTTAAAACTGGATTCAAATCGAAATCCTTTCAAGTTCTGGTAGGCCAGCAGAAATACTTTTTGGACCGTATCCTCCGCGTCCATGGGATTTTTCAGCATCCTCAGAACAAAGGCATAAATGGGTTTCTGATAGCGGAGGACCAGTTGCTCAAAAGCTCCGAGGTCCCCGTCCCTGATCCGGTGGATTAATTGGTCATCCGTCATAAATCAAATTTTTCAACTAATTAGACTCGCCGGAGGATAAATGGTTAAATCATCCATTTATTTTAACCTCAAAAAAATGGATGTCCAAAGCATGAAAACAAAATGGGCAAAACAACATCTTAACTATCTTATATTAATAATCAATAATCAATTGTTAATTATTAACTTGGTAATTATTCCACTCCTTCGCCTGGCGTTGGCTCCCCCAGAACTTAGTCATTGACATTCGGACCGCCGACCTGTTACCCTTGTTCTAAATCCATACAAAAACATCCGGGTAAAAAATGCCGAACGGGTTGATCTCCATCGTTTATTGCCTACTCATCTTGATGACCTGGCTCAAAACGGCCATCATTCGAAGGTTCAACCGATTCGACCGGGGAAAGCCCAATCACTGGGTTTTCGGCTATAGGGCGGGGTGTGATTATGATCAAACAGCTTATTCAAAAAATAGGTCATTTAGGGTTGGTAGGGCTGATTCTGGGATTAATGGGATTAAACGGAATCTTTTTCTTTTTTTCAGAGAAAGACGGCGTATCCCACGAAATTTACGGCGAAAAGATTGGCCTCTTGGAGCAGACCGCAACTCCGGATCCTCGTTCCTTTCACCTCACCCTGGAAGAGCGATCCGCTTCGGTTACCACCTACGATCATTGGATTAAAGGCGCATCCAAGAAGTATGCCCTGGACCCGGCCCTGGTCAAGGCGGTGATACATGCCGAATCGCGGTTTGACCCCTTAGCCGTTTCTCCCAAGGGCGCGAAGGGGTTGATGCAGATTGATCCGATCACCGTAGCAGCACTGGGAATCACCGATCCGTTCAATCCCAAGTTCAATATCTATGGGGGAGTTCGCTACCTGCGGGAAATGCTGGATGCATTTAATGGGGACAAACATCTGGCGTTAGCAGCCTATAATGCGGGCCGAAACCAGGTCCTGCGCCACAATGGGGTCCCGCCCTTCAAGGACACAAAAAAATATCTTTCCAAAGTGCTTCGTTACCTGACCTATTATAGATTAAACCGGTTCAGTTAAGTCCTTATCTCTCCCTAATAAACAACCAGGGGCGCCGATGGTGGAGTCGCTTTTTTTCGATAAAAGAGGAAAACAGTTTGGTTATCTCCTCTTAAGCGCCGCCTTACTGACCCTTTCCTTCCCCAAAACGTCCTGGTCGTTTCTGGCCTGGGTCGCCTTCATTCCCTTGTTCAAGGCCTGGGAAGGTCAACCCGCCCGGAAACGCCTGGCCCTCGGGTACACCATGGGGTTTATATATTCCCTGGGTGTTTTTTACTGGGTCACCCACTCCATGCGCTATTATGGCCACCTCAGCGTGCCGATCAGTATCTCCATGCTGGTCCTGCTGGCCCTGTATCTGGCCCTGTTTCCGGCGGTTTTCGGATTGCTCTGGGGTTTATTCCCGGGCGGCGGGCTCTTCTCCCTGATCTGGGCCCCGGCCCTCTGGGTTGGATTGGAGTATCTACGCGGCGTCCTGCTCTCCGGTTTTCCCTGGGCTTTAGTCGGTTACAGCCAGTACACCTTACTGCCCCTTATTCAGATCGCTGAATATACCGGAGTCTATGGGCTTTCTTTTTTAATTCTCATGATAAATCAAGCATTTTACCAGCTTTTTTTAAAGTCCGGCGACTATCGATCCTGGTCCGCGAAATGGGGCGAAGCGCTGCTGGCTGGAAGTCTTTGGCTGCTGGTTATCGCCTATGGTTACGCTGTCTTGCCTGAAAACCGGAAGGCTGACGATCAATCCGAACAATTAAAGGTCTCTATTATTCAAGGAAATATAGATCAATCATTAAAGTGGAATCCAGCTCATCAGGAAGAAACTATTAATATTTATACCAATTTGTCTCATAAATCCCTTTCAGAGCTTTCCGAAATAAAGCCAAAGCCGCCCTTGGATAAAACTACCCCCTTGATGATCTGGCCGGAAACCGCTGTGCCCTTTTACTTTCTTAATGAGCAACGGCTGACCGGCAGGCTTTTTGAGTTGAGTAGAGAAACCAACTCCCATCTGCTTTTTGGAAGCCCGGCGGTGGGACAACAAAACCATCGTCTCCATTATTATAATCGAGCTTACCTGCTCTCCCCGTCCGGTCAAGTGGCCTATTACGATAAAGTGCATTTAGTCCCTTTCGGTGAGTACGTTCCGTTGAAACGGTTCCTGCCCTTTGTCCACCGTATGGTGGAATCAATAGGTGAGTTCAGTACCGGCCCCAGGCCTTATGGCCTCGACCATCCCCAGGGGAAAATCGGGGTCTTGATTTGCTTTGAAACCATATTTCCCGAAATCAGCCGGGCGTTAAAACGGGACGGTTGCCGCCTTTTGGTGAATATCACCAATGACGCCTGGTTCGGGAACACCTCGGCCCCTTACCAGCACCTTTCCATGCTGACTTTACGGGCGGTGGAAAACCGGGTCTGGATAGTCCGGGCGGCCAATACCGGGTTCAGCGCCTTGATCGATTCCTCCGGGCGGATCGTCCGGAAAAGTTCTCTCTTTGAAAAAGCCACCATTCAGGCTATAATTCCTTTGAGGGAAGGGAGCACCTTCTACAGTCGCTATGGTGATTGGCTGGTGGGTTTTTGTTTTCTGGTGGTCGGCGGCGGATTGCTCGGCCGGGGGCTAATGGTTCGTAAGAGTAAAATAAAAAAAAGGAGATAACGGGTATGCGCGAAGCAATGGATCAGACCAGAGACCGATTACTTAAATTGGGAGAATATCTTTGACCTGGAAGTGAAACGGGCTCGTTTACAGGTTTTAGAAAAGGCGATCGGCCAGGACCAATTTTGGAACCAACCCGATCAAGCCCGGGTTTTATTGAAAGAGCGAGGAAAAATCCTCAACGCCCTCGGCGAATGGGAGCAGACTCGGGACCAGTTGGAGGAAACGGAAATCCTCCTCGACCTGGCCCTGGAAGAGGCGGACGGGGGGACGCTGGCCGAGGTCCGGGAGAAGCTGGGGACCCTTGAAAAAAAGCTGACCCAAATGGAGTTTACTAAACTCCTTTCCGGGGAAAGCGACATCAACAATGCCATTGTGGCCATTCATGCCGGGGCCGGAGGGACCGAGGCCCAGGATTGGGCCGAAATGCTGCTGCGCATGTATTTGCGCTGGGCTGAAACGCGGAACTACAAGACCGAAGTGATCGATATGCTTCCCGGGGATGAGGCCGGGACTAAAAGCGTGACCTTTACCGTGGAAGGGAAATATGCCTACGGGTATCTTCACTCCGAATCCGGGATTCACCGCTTGGTCCGAATCTCTCCCTTCGATGCCGGAGGACGGCGCCACACCTCTTTTGCCTCCGTTTTTGTTTATCCCGAGGTGGAAGAGGACCTCAATATCGAAATCAACGAGGCGGATGTGCGGGTGGATACCTTTCGGGCCAGCGGCGCCGGAGGGCAGCACGTGAATAAAACCAGTTCGGCTATTCGGCTGACCCATTTCCCCACCGGGATCGTCGTCCAATGCCAGAACGAAAAGTCACAGCACCGGAACAAAGAAATGGCCTTTAAGGTGTTGAAATCACGCCTCTACGAACAAGAGTTGCAGAAAAAAGAGGACAAGAAGCGGGAACTGCACGAGGGGCAGTCGGATATCGCCTGGGGAAGCCAGATCCGGTCGTACACCTTAGCCCCCTACCGATTGGTCAAGGATCATCGAACTCAATTGGAAATCGGAAATGTGGACAGTGTCTTAGACGGAAATATTGATCCGTTTATTGAAGCTTTCTTGTGGGCCAAAACCAAGAAGAAGAACTGAATGAACGTCGAACATTGAACATCGAACGCCCAATTTCGAATGAAAAATATTCCTGCATATCTTTTCCAATTAAACATTCGATGTTGGAAGTTCGATGTTCATCCTTCGGTCTTCTTATCTATAATCCATTACCCCCGTCGAGCCCCGCGTAACCACCACCGCCGCCTTCCCTTCCAGCGGGCACTTGTTCTCGCAGATCCCGCAACCGATACAGAGGCGATCAATGACGTAAGGCTGTTTCATCCGGACCGGCCTGCCGTTTTGTTCGATCATCTCCACCTCCCGGAATTTAATCGCCTTGTCCGGCGTGGGGCAGTGTTCCTCGCAGACGATGCAGGGAATGCCCCGGGCAAAGGGCAAACAACGGTTTTTGTCAAAATGGGCCAGACCGATCACGGTCTTCTGTTTTCGGGAGAGATCCAAATGCTCGATCGCCCCGGTGGGGCAGACCTGGCCGCAAAGGGTGCAATTGAATTCGCAGTAGCCGATCCTGGAGATCAGTCTGGGAGTGAAGATCCCTCCCCAGCCGGATTCCAGACCGATGGGCTGCAGCGCGTTCAAGGGACAGACCTTCAGGCACTCTCCGCAGCGCACACAACGTTCCAGAAACCGCTGCTCCTCCAGTGAACCCGGAGGTCTGATCAATTCCGGGTTGACCAGCCGGGTTTGGACCCCGATTTGTGCATAGGCCGGCAGCACCAGACCCGAGGCCAGCATCCCGGCGAAGGCCCGGCGGGAGATACCCAGTTCCGGCTGCGGGGCTGCCGGTTTTTTAAAAGTGAAGCCGATGATCTGCTCCGGGCAGAGGTCCTGGCAATCCAGGCAGAGGTTGCATTCACCGGGGGCGATACGCCGTTGTTCGTCGATGGCCCCCAGTCGGCAGATCTTGGTGCACAGCCCGCACTGGGTGCAGGAGTCTTCCTGGTGGCGTCCCCGCAGGAGGGAGAACCGGGAAAGCAACGCCAGCAGCCCCCCCAGCGGGCAAAAATTGCGGCACCAGAAACGGCGCCCCAGGCGCTCCAGGGCAAAGACCGTCAGGAGGATGAGGAGAGACAGCAGGCTGAGGGCAAACACCTTCTGCTGGTAGGGCAGCAGGGTCATTTTAACCAATCCGTAAATCGGTTCGCTGATTGCCGAAACCCAGGAGGGTCCGTAACGGTAAAGGAAGTCGAAAGGGCTGGTAATGATCCGGTTAAAAAGGGGATCGAGAGAGACCGCCAGCCCCCGCACCAGGATGGAGAAAGGGTCCAGGTAACCCACCACCGGCAGCCCCAGCAGGGCGGTCAGAAGAATGAAGCCCAGGAGAAGAAACTTCCAGGTGCGGTAGCGGTCCGGACGGGCCTCCTTCCGGGGAGGGATGATCTTGTGGGCCAGGTCGAGCAGGGTGCCCAGGGGGCAGAACCAGCCGCAGAAAACCCGGCCCAGGATCAGGGTCAGGGCCACTACGATCAGGGAATACCAGACCAGGGTGATGATCACCCGGGAGGCCAGGATGGCGCCGGCGGCCACCAAGGGATCAAGGCGGAAGAATATATTTACGGCGTAGGGAATTTCATCTGTGCCGCTGTAATCGGTCAGGCGAAAGAGGAACAGGAAGAGGACCAGGAAAAAACCCTGGGAAATCCTCCTTCCCCAACGCCAGGCGGAAACTTTTTGGGAAGCCATAAGGTTGGTTGCTTAGATCATTGCTGGTTACCGGTCGCTGTTAACTGCTTCAAAAGCACAGAACACCCTGTTAACAATTGATTATTGATTATTAATCCTGTGCGTTTTTCGAAAGAGTTAGACTTTGAGAATCTTTATCTTTTTCAGGTCCATCTCCCCCAGACCCAATTGATAGGCCGCCCGGGTGGATTCGACCTCTTCCGGTTTCAATTGGAAGAGGGTGGCGGCGTAGGCGTCGACGGCCACGATGTCGGTGGAGGCCATCAGGGTATTGAGCGCCTTGACGTCCCGCAGGTCGCCTCCCTGAGGACCGTTGCGCAGCAGGATCCGGGTAGCGTCGATGACCGTTATTCGGGGTTTAATCACCAAATTCAGGTCGGCAATCCGTTGTCCCAGCGAGAAGTGGATCTTGCCCCGAGAACCGCCGATGACCCCCATGATGTTTTTCAAGCCCAGGCTGAGACCGGCCGAGGAGTGATGCTTGGCCACCGGCACATTGATATAGCAGTCGGCCTCGAGGGCGTCTTTGTAAAATTCCCATTCCTGAAGGGATTTGCCTTTGGCCAGACGGACCGGCACAAATTTCCGTTCATCGATAAAAGGACAGGACACCCGACGGTCCCCGAGAGACTCCACGGCTTTTTTGATCCCGCTGTTGACGTAACAGCGCCGCTCCTCATTGCAGGTCCGGTCAAATACCAGCACCTGTCCGGCCCCGGCCTCCAAGGCTTGTTTGACCAGGGCTTTGACCACTTCCGGGTGGGTGTTGGCGGCCTGTTCCGGGGTGCGATCCCAGCCGATATTGGGCTTGACCACCACCCGATCCCCTTTTTTTACCAGCGCGGCCATCCCCCCCAGAGGGGCCAGCACTTTGGATACCAGAGCGGGATAGTCCGATCCCTCCCCGACTACCACCTGAGACTGCTTCCCCTCGGCCCGCGCTTCCGGGTCCAGATGCAACAGTGGCGGAACGAGGGTTAACCCAGCCGACCACAGGGCCACTTCTTTCAAAAATGCTCTTCGATCCATGAAAAATTCCCCCTTCATCCCAACCCGCTCCCGACCGGGGAGAGGGAGTATCGTTGGGATAAAATCTCTTGTTGAACCTTTTTTTTTAGTATATTAAGGCATAAGTCTTGATTCTGCAACCCAAGCTATTCAGGATGGTATTCTGGAGTTTGACGATTGATGCCCTTTCGTTTTTTCGTAGGGGAGGGGTTGACCCCCTCCCGGGCTTGGGAATCAAGGATTCATATTCCATGTTGTCGGCCTGACTGGGGGCGGGAGGGGATTAACCCCTCCCCTACACTCGAACTGATATGAACATCGAACGCCCAACCTCCAATGAAAAACAAACCTCCATTAAACATTCGATGTTGGAAGTTCGATGTTCGACGTTCAACTTAAATTAGAAAGGAGGACCGCATGAAAACCAAATCGTTCCTGATTGCCCGGCTTCTATTCGGCCTGGCGCTGCTTTTTTCGGCCATTCCCGTTGGGGCCATCGAAAGACTGACCTCCACCCTGGCGGATCAGACGGCCCTGGAGTTGACGGTCTACAACAGCAACCTGGGGTTGGTTAAGGACCTGCGGCAACTCCCTTTGCCCCGGGGGCCACAAGAATTGAAATTCATGGACGTGGCCGCCCAGATCATTCCCACCAGTGTCCGCATCAAGTCCATCAAAAATCCCCAGCAGCTTCAGGTTTTGGAACAGAATTACGAATACGACCTGCTGAATCCCCGCAAGCTCCTGGATAAGTATGTGGGCAAAGAAGTGAAGCTCTACACCCGAAATGTTTACACCGAAAAGGAAGAAATTGTTACGGCCACGGTGCTGTCCAACAATGAAGGGACCCCGGTGTATCAGATCGGACGGGATATCACCTACGGACATCCGGGCCGGGTCCTCTTCCCGGAGATCCCCCAGGACCTGATTTCCAAACCCACCCTGGTCTGGCTTCTGGATCATAAGACCGCCGGTCCGGTCCCGTTGGAAGTGTTGTATCTAACTCAGGGGATCAACTGGCGGGCGGATTATGTCCTGGTTTTGAATGAAACGGATACCCAGGCCGATCTTTCGGGATGGGTGACCATCGACAATAGAAGCGGCGCCACCTATCAAAACGCCCGCCTTAAACTGGTGGCCGGTGATATCAACCGGGTTCAGGAAGAGTCCCGGCGCGATCGGAAGATGGCGGCCCCCATGGCGGCGGCCAAAGAGGCCGCCCCCCAGTTTAAAGAGGATTCGTTTTTTGAATATCACCTCTACACCCTGGAAAGAAAAACCACGGTCAAGGATAACCAGACCAAACAGATCAGTCTGTTAGACGCCCAGTTTATCCCGGTGAAAAAGGAATTTATTTACCGGGGATTTTCCCATTACTTCCGAAATAAGATCGGAGAAATCATCACCAATCAGAAGGTGGCGGTTTTTGTGGAATTCCAGAATAAAAAAGAAAACAACCTGGGAATGCCCATCCCCAAGGGAACCTTGCGGGTTTACAAGCAGGATAGTGAAAAAAGTCTCCAACTGGTGGGGGAGGATACCGTCGACCACACCCCCAAGGATGAAAAAATCCGGGTTAAAATGGGAGAGGCCTTTGACCTGACCGCGGTTCGCAAGCAAATGAATTGGGAAAAAATTGCTTCCGACAGTTACGAAGCCTCCTATGAAATTTCCCTGAGGAATCACAAAAAGGAGGACGCGGTGGTTAAGGTGGTGGAGCCCTTGCCCGGCGATTGGAAGGTGCTGGAACACTCCCACCCCTACACGAAAATGGATTCCGGGACCTTATCCTTTGAGGTGCCGGTAGCCAAGGATAAGGAGGCGAAATTGAAATACCGGGTCCGGTTGAGGTATTAGAAATTAAACCCCATGCCGGGGCAGGCATCGTAGGGGCGGCCCCCCGTGGCCGCCCGTATTAACCCCCCCCCGCCCCCCTTTTTCTAAGGGGGGAGTCAAAGTCCCCCTTTGACAAAGGGGGATTTAGGGGGATTTTAGCAGGGATGGAACAACCACGGAGCGGGAATTATTGTTTTTCTATCCAGTATCAGTCTTTTAACCTGCAACCTGCAACAAATTATTTTCGCATTAATGAGGTGCTTCGAAGCTATGGACCAAGAGCAATTTTTAAAAACACTCTCCTTCTTGAAGAAGAAAATTAAGGGCGAGATCGCTATCGGACTTATCCTGGGCACCGGGCTAGGCGGTTCGGCCGGCGGGATCAAAAAGGCCCGGTCCCTTCCCTATGAGCAAATCCCGTATTTCCCCCATTCCACCGTGGAATCCCATCAGGGCCAACTGGTTTGGGGGAGCCTGGCCGGTAGACCGGTAATTGCCCTGCAGGGCCGGTTCCATCTCTATGAAGGGTACGCGCCCCAAGAGATCGGTTTCCCTATTCGGGTATTGGCCGGGTTAGGCGTGAAGGTCCTGATCGTTTCCAATGCCGCCGGGGGCCTGGACCCCGGGTACGAGTCCGGGGACCTGATGCTGATCACG
>Ga0315283_10002265_pt1 | contig 16017 bp, 10 predicted proteins | sample YL17G09_0_MG_FD_204541 | JGI IMG/M metagenome (GOLD analysis project Ga0315283, IMG submission 204541) | Sediment microbial communities from Yellowstone Lake, YNP, Wyoming, USA - YL17G09_0 | ecosystem: Environmental > Aquatic > Freshwater > Lake > Sediment | place: USA: Wyoming | collected... | reverse complement strand
GCGCTTTCCGGTAGCCCTCGGGCCGCGCGTAGCCGAAATTGCGCTGGATCTTCTCCTTCGTCGAGCGGCCTTTCTGATGGCCCAGCACGAGGACCTGGCGCCCGCGAAAGGTCGCCGTGCCGCACACGATCGCGAGGTCGTCGGCAAACCGGCGATCGCCGTGCATCTCAACGAAGTCGCCGAAGAGACGCTCGATGTAGTCCAGCGTGCCCGGCCGGCCCGCGTGCCGCGCCACCTGGACGACCTGCCACGGGGTGAGGGTGGTGAAGATCTCCGCACGCAGCGCGCGGATGCGCGCCCCCAGCCGTTCGATGTCCGCGACGCGCGCCTCGGTCCGCGGCATCATGCTCAGGGCCTCGATTTCCTTCGCCAGGACGCCGAGGGGTTCTTCGAAATCCAGCAAATCAGCCGGCATACATCTCCCGTGGTTCCTTCGATCCTATCGCAGGACGACGGTCCCGGTCCCGCAGATCCGTTCCAGATCCGCCACGAGGCGGTCCGACGGCCGCACCCGCAACTGGCCTGCGACGTCGACGCGTACCCGCATCGGCGGCGTGGCGTCGGCAGCGGTGAGGATGAAGGCGACGCGGCGATCGCCGCGATGCCGCCCGAGGACGTCGTACAGCTGCTCGAACGTTCGCCGGTCGTGCGGCGGCGTGGTGACGTGAATCAGCACTTCCTGCGTGATCTGCGCCCGCACCGTCTCGATCGGCAGCACCTCGGACGCCAGCAACCGCGTGGAGTCTTCGTCGCGCTCGAACTTTCCCTTCACAAGCACCAGCGCATCGGCCTGGATGAGGGCGGCCGCCTTCGAGAACGCCTCGGGGAAGACGACGACCTCGAGGGTGCCGTGCGGGTCATCCAGCATGAAGGCGGCCATGCGGTCGCCCTTCCGCGTCTTCAACGGGCGAATCGACGCCACGATCCCGCCGACGGAGACGTCCTCGCTGATGCGCGTCGGCGCGCGCGGCGGCCCTCCCGTGGCCTCTTCCTCGCCGCCGTCCTCGGGCGGCTCCTGCGCGGCCAGCAGATCCGCGAGGCTCCTGGCGCCATACGCCTCGAGGTCGGACTTGTGTCGATCGATCGGGTGCCCGCTGAGATAGAGGCCGAGCGCCTCTTTCTCGAAGGCGAGGTGCTGCACCTCGGTCCACGCCGCCGCCTGCGGCAGCGGCAGGTCGGCCTGCGGCGTGTCGCCGTCGTCGCCGCCACCGCCAAACAGCTGCGCCTGCCCCTTGGCGCGATCGCGCTGGTGGCGGGTACCGTAGTCCACGGCGCCGTCCAGCGCGGCGAGCAGCCTCGGACGCAGGCTGGCGGCCGGTTTCCAGGCGGACGTCTCGGCCGACGTTCCGGCCGACGCCAGGCCGTCGAGGGCTCCGCCCTTGATGAGGCTCTCGAGCACGCGCTTGTTGATGACGCGCAGGTCGACGTCCTCGCAGAGACGGTAGAGCGACGCGATGCCGCCCTGTGCCTTCCGCACCGTCAGGACGGCCTGGATGGCGCCCTCGCCGACGTTCTTCACGGCGCCGAGGCCGAACCGCACGCCGTCCGGCTTGACGGTGAACGCCAGGTCGCTGGCGTTGATGTCGGGCGGGAGGATGGGCACGTGCAGCTCGCGGCACTCGTGGAGGTACATCGCGAGCTTCAGGGTGTTCTGCGACTCGATGGTCAGCAGCGCGGCCATGAAGTGCCAGGGGTAGTTCGCCTTCAGGTAGCCGGTGTGATAGGCGAGCAGCGCGTAGGTCGTGGAGTGCGATTTGTTGAAGCCGTACCCCGCGAACTGCTCCATCAGGTCGAAGACGCGCGTCGCCTTTTTCGGGTTGACGCCGCGGCCGGTCGCCCCGAGCATGAACGACTCGCGCTGCGCCTTCATCAGATCGGCGCTCTTCTTCCCCATGGCCTTGCGCAACAGGTCGGCCTCGCCCAGCGAGAAGCCGGCGAGTTCGCTCGCCACGCGCATGACCTGCTCCTGGTAGGCCATGACGCCGTAGGTCTCCTCGAGGATGGGCTTGAGCTGCGGCAGCTCGTAGCGGACTTCGACGCGCCCGTGCTTGCGGTTGATGAAGTCGTCGATCATGCCGCCTTTGATCGGCCCCGGGCGGTAGAGGGCGTTCAACGCGATGAGGTCCTCGAACTTCCGCGGCCGGGCCTGGCGCAGGATCTGCCGCATGCCCGAGCTCTCGAACTGGAAGATCCCCAGCGTCTGGCCCTCGCAGAACAGGTCGAACGTCTTCGCGTCGGTCAGCGGCAGGTCCTCCATCACCAGCCGCGTGCCCGTCGTCGCCTCGATCTGCGCGAGGGCGTCGTGCACGAGGGTCAGGGTGCTCAGGCCCAGGAAGTCCATCTTGAGCAGACCGATCCGCTCGATCTCCTTCATGCCCCACTGGGTCGTGATTTCGTCGCGGCTCCCCTTGTAGAGCGGCGCGAACTCGGTGACCGGCTTCGGGGTGATCACGACGCCGGCGGCGTGCACCGAGGCATGCCGCGCCATGCCCTCGAGGCGCCGCGCGATGCCGAGCAGTTCGCCCACGCGCGCGTCGTTCTGCTCCATGTCCCGGAGCACCGGGTTCTCCTGGACGGCCTTGTCCAGCGTCATGTCGAGCGCGGCCGGGATCTGCTTCGCGACCTTGTCGACGTCCGCGTAGCTCATGTCCATGACGCGGCCGACGTCGCGCACGACGGCCTTCGCCTTCATCGTGCCGAACGTGATGATCTGCGCGACGTTTTCCCGGCCGTACTTGCGCGTGACGTACTCGATGACTTCGCCGCGGCGCCGTTCGCAGAAATCGATGTCGATATCCGGCAGCGAGACGCGTTCCGGGTTCAGGAAGCGCTCGAACAGGAGGTCGAACTGGAGCGGGTCCACGTCGGTGATCTTCAGGCAGTAGGCGACCAGGCTGCCCGCCGCGGAGCCGCGGCCCGGGCCCACCGGGATGTCCTGCTCCCTGGCGTAGCGGATGAAGTCCCAGACGATCAGAAAGTAGCCCGGGTACTGCATCCGCTTGATGACGTCGATCTCGTACTGCAGCCGCGCGCGGTACTCCTCGATCGTGTGCCGGAGGCTGCCCGCGGCGTTCACCCCCTGCAGCCGCGGCAGGCGCATCTCGAAACCCTGCCGCACCCTGTGCTCGAAGTAGCTGTCGACGGTGAAGCCCTCGGGCACCTGGAAGTTCGGCAGGTAGGGCCCGCTGTCGGACAGGTCGACGTTGCACCGCTCGGCGATGGCCACCGTGTTCCGGAGCGCCTCCGGGACATGGCCGAACACCTGCGCCATCTCCTCGGGCGTCTTCAGGTAGAACTGGTCGCCGTAGTACTTCATGCGATCGGCGTCGTTCACCGATTTGCCGGTGCCGATGCAGAGCAGCATGTCGTGCGCGCGGTAGTCGTCGCGCCGCAGGTAGTGCACGTCGTTGGTGCACACCAGCGGCATCTCGAGGTCGCGCGCCAGGGGCAGCAGGCCGTTGTTGACCAGCTTCTGGTCCTCGATGCCCATGAACTGGAGCTCGAGGAAGAAGTTCCCTGCGCCCAGGATGTCGCGATACGTCGCGGCCGCCTTCATCGCCCGCTGCGTCTGGTCCGCGCGCAGCTCGCTCGGGATCTCCCCTTTCAGGCAGCTGCTGAGGCCGATGAGCCCCGCGCTGTGCTGCGCGAGCAGATCCTTGTCGATCCGGGGCTTGTAGTAGAACCCCTCGGTGTACGCCGACGAGGTCAGCGTCACCAGGTTGCGGAACCCCTCGAGCGTCTCGGCCAGCAGGATCAGGTGGTTCGACGTCTCGCCGGGCGAACTGCTCTTGTGCAGCCGGCTGGCCGGCGCGACGTACACCTCGCAGCCCATGATCGGCTTGACGCCGGCCTTCCGCGCCTTGTCGTGGAACACGATCGCCGAGAACAGGTTGCCGTGCTCGGTGACGGCCAGCGCCGGCATCTCGAGGCGCTTCGCCTCGTCGAGCAGTTCGCCGATGCGGCAGGCGCCGTCGAGCAGGGAGTATTCCGTGTGCAGGTGGAGATGGACGAACTCGGCCATGTCACTCCCACTCAATCGTCGAGGGCGGCTTCGAGCTGATGTCGTAGACCACCCGGTTGATCCCGCGCACTTCGTTCACCAGGCGCGTGGACATCGTCGCCAGCAGGTCCGCCGGAAGGCGCGCCCAGTCCGCCGTCATGCCGTCGCGGCTCTCGACGGCCCGAATCGCGATCGTGTACTCGTAGGTCCGCTCGTCGCCCATCACGCCGACGCTCTTCACCGGCAGCAGCACCGCGAAGCTCTGCCACAGTCGGCCGTACCACCCGTGCCGCTTGATCTCCTCCACCACCACCGCGTCGGCGCGACGCAGCAGGTCCAGGCGCGCCGCGGTCACCTCGCCGACGATGCGCACGGCGAGGCCGGGGCCGGGGAACGGCTGCCGCGTCACGAACTCCTCGTCCAGCCCGAGGGAGCGCCCGAGTTGCCGCACCTCGTCCTTGAACAGGAGCCGCAGCGGTTCCACCAGCTTGAGCCGCATCGTGTCGGGCAGCCCGCCGACGTTGTGGTGGCTCTTGATCGCGGCCGACGGCCCCACGACCGACGTGGACTCGATGACGTCGGGATAGAGCGTCCCCTGCCCGAGGTAGTCGAACCCGCCAAGCCTGGCGGAGACGTCCTCGAACACGTCGATGAACAGGCCGCCGATGATCTTCCGCTTCTGCTCGGGATCGGTCACGCCTGCCAGCGCCGCGACGAAGCGCGCCGACGCGTCGACACACACCACCGGCAGCTGGTACTTGTCCCTGAGCCGGCGATCCACCTGCGCGCCCTCGTCGAGCCGCAAGACGCCGTTGTCCACGAACACGCACGTCAGCCGGTCGCCGACCGCGCGGTGCATCAGCAGCGCGGCGACCGTCGAGTCGACGCCGCCGCTGAGCGCGCAGATGACGCGGCCCTCCCCCACCTGCCCGCGGATGCCCGCGACCGCTTCGTCCGCGTACGCCCCCATGTCCCAGTCGCCCGTGCATCCGCAGGCGCCGAAGGCGAACTGCCGGAGGATCGCCGCCCCGTGCGTCGAGTGCGCGACTTCGGGATGGAACAGCAGGCCGAACAGACGGCGCGCGCCGTCCTCCATGGCGGCCACCGGCGCATTCGCGCTGGTCGCCACCACGCGGAATCCCGGCGGCGCCTCGGCCACCAGGTCGCCGTGGCTCGCCCAGACCTCCATCGCGGCGGGCACGTCGGCCAACAGCGCGCCGCGGGGTTCCTCCGCGTGCACGATCGCCGGCCCGTATTCGCGTTGCGGGGCCCGCGCCACGCGGCCACCGAGGACGTCGCTCATCAGCTGCATGCCGTAGCAGACGCCGAGGACCGGCACGCCCAGATCGAACACCGCCCGGTCGATGCGCGGGGCGTCGGCCTCACGCACGCTGCGCGGCCCCCCCGACAGGATGATCCCGACGGGACGCCGGGCCCGAATCGCCTCCACGGGATCGTGCCACGGCACGATCTCCGCGAACACCGACACCTCGCGGAGCCGCCGCGCGATGAGCTGCGTGTATTGCGATCCGAAGTCGAGGATGACGATCGTCTGGTGTCTCACAGGAATTACCGCAGGCCGGCGCGCCGCAACTGCGGCGTCACGTCACGACTGTCTGGAGTTCTTGTCGTATTATAGCGGGGTGGTTGAGCGCGCGGACACGTCATCTGGCTCCGCCGGCAACCCGGCGTGGCGTCGGCGCCAGGGCGACGGCGCCGTCGGCGTCGTCGGCGCCGTCGCCGCCCTCGCCCTGGCGCTGTGCGCCGCGTCCGCCGCGCCCACCTGCGCGCAGGGCTCCCAGGACGACCCGACGCGGATCGGCCGGCCGACGCAGGCGCCTCCGATAGCAGCGTCGGTGCCGACGTGGAACGGTACCGTGCTCTGGAGCGTGCCGCTCGAGAGCGCCCCCTCGGTGCCCCCCGCGATTGACCTGACCTTGATGTTCGCGCCGCTGCGCGACGGCACGATCGTTGCCGTCAACCACCGCTCCGGCCAGCGTGTCTGGTCCGTCACACGGACCGCCACCGTCGCGCCGCTCGCGCTCGACGGCCTGGTGATCGGGGCCGATGGCGCGCGGCTCTGGGCGCTGGACGCCGCCACCGGCGCGGAGCGGTGGACGCAGTCGGTCGACGCGCCCGTCCTGCTCCCGCCCAGCGGCGGGACCGGCCGCGTGGCGATCGCGACGCAGCGGCAGGACATCGTCGTGCTCGATGCCGACACGGGCCGCATCGTGTCCCGCAGCACGCTCGGGGCGCGCATCACCGCCGTGCCGGTCTGGCTCGACGGCGTGGTGTTCGCCGGCGTCGAGGACGGGCGTGTCGTCGCGATTGATGCCGCCACGGGACACGCCATCTGGACCCGCACCGTCTACGGCCGTGTGCTGTCGTTGACGGCGTTTCCGGACCGCGTCTTCGCCGGCGGCACCAACGACTACTTCTACTCGCTCGATCCGAAGAACGGCCTGGTGCAGTGGAAGATGCGCGTCGGCGGCGACGTCGCGAGCACGGCGGTCGCCGACGCCCGGCGCGTCTACGTCGTGTCGATGGACAACATGCTCCGCGCGCTGGATCGCCGCCACGGCGACCTGCGCTGGCAGCGCCCGCTGATGTCGCGACCGGTCGGCGGCCCGCTCTTCGTGGGGGGCTTCATCGTGCTGGCGCAGGTCGCGCCCGAGTTGCGCTGCTTCGACGTGGCCACCGGCGCGCCGGCCTGCGTCGTCGGCCTGCCGGGCCGCCCGCTGCACCGGCCGTTCCTGCCGACCGAGGGCACCACCGACATGCCAAGGCTCGTCTTCCTGAGCGGCGGCGGCCAGGCCGTGGCCGTCGGCCCGTCGCCTGAACCACCGCTCGAAATATGGAAGACCGTGCCCGGAAAGGAACTCCCCGCGGAAGTGGCGCCGTTCAATCCGCTGCCGGTGAAGGGCACGGGCTCGTGGCCGGAGGCCGAGCTGGTGCCCTGGACGACGATCCCGGGCCGCCGCCTCCCGCCCGAGGTGCTGCCCCCGATCCGCCAGCCGCGGTGACGTCCGATTAGCGCCTGTCAGAAAACAACGTTGTCAGGACTTGTTTTCCTACAGGCTCTTATGGCCGGTCCACACGCACACCGTGTGAACGTCATTCTTTGAAAGGGCCTCAGCGCGCGGCGGCGGCCGCCTTCGCGATCACGTTCGCCAGGCGCCCGACGCCTTCGAGAATCCGCTGGTGGGTCGGCGCCGAAAACGACAGGCGGATGAAGTGCTGGCCGCTGCCGTCCACGAAGAACGCCGCCCCGGCCACGTAGACGATGCGCTCCGCCATCGCCGCCGGCAGCAGGTGGTCTCCGCTCAGGTGCGCCGGCAGCGCGACCCAGATGAAAAACCCGCCCCGCGGCTCCTGCCACGCGACCAGGTCGCCCATCTTCGCCTTCATCGCCGATTCCATCGTCTCCTTCTTGCGGCGGTAGTGCGCGCGCAGCACGGGGGCCGACGACGCGAGGACGCCGCGCTTCCAGGCTTCGAAGACGATGCGCTGATCGAGGGAGCCGGTGCACAGGTCAGCCGCCTGTTTGGCGACGTCGAGCTTTGCGGTCAAGGGCCCGGGCGCGACCATCCACGCCACGCGAAACCCCGGGGCGAGCGTCTTCGAAAAACTGCTCAGGTACACGACCCGCCCCTCGGCATCGTCGGCCTTGATGGGCCGCGTGAGGGGCATCTCGTTCTCACCGAAGTAGAGGTCGCCGTACGGATCGTCCTCGATGATGAGCAGGTGGTGGCGCGCCGCCACGTCGAGCAGGCCGCGCCGCTTCGCCAGGCTGATCAGCGCGCCCGTCGGGTTCTGGAAGTTCGGGACGACGTAGAGGCAGTTCACGCGCTTGCCGGTCTTGCGTTCCCGCACGATGACCGCGTCGAGATCGCCGAGGTCGATCCCGTCCGGTTCCTGCCGGACGCCGACCAGTTCGGCCTGGACGTCCTTGAACGCGGCAATGGCACCGGTGTAGGTCGGCAACTCCACCAGCACGACGTCGCCGGGGTTGCAGAGGATGCGGGCGACGAGGTCGAGGCCCTGCTGCGACCCCGTCGTCACGAGCACCTCGTCTTCGGTGGCGGCGATGCCGCGCGACGCGAGGATCTGGGGCAGCGCGCCGACCAGCGGCTTGTAGCCGCGCGTCGGCCCGTATTGCAGCGCGTTCGGATGATCGCCGCTGAGCAGCGTCGCCGCGATCTCGGCGAACTCCCGCCACGCGAACACCTCGGGGTCGGGATAGCCGGGCGCAAAGGAAATGATGTCGGGAATCCCGGCGGCGACCACCCCCATCTTGCGGATCGCCGACCCCTGCATGTGCGCACCGGCACGCGAGAGAAACGCGTCGTAGTCAATCATGATCGGACAGTCCTTGCCACGATCCGTCAGGGCGCGGGGCCCGGCCCGGTTGCGGCGGCGGGGGACAAGTGGCGTCGGTAGAGCGCCAGGTAGGCGCCAAGGGCGCTCAACTCCAGGTATTGAAACACCAGCCCACGAAAGAGCCACGCCAGCAGTTGCAGCGGGATCACCGCCAGGCCGGCCAGCGGCACGAACGCAATCACGCCGAGGCTCGTCGTGGCGATGAGCGAGACCACCGTGGCCCCGACGACGAGCAGCAGCACGACTCCGAATACGCCGAACGCCAGGCGCGGCTCGGATCGAAGCAGGCCGAACGCCTGCCGGGCGGCGGCCCGGACGCTGCAATCCTCGACCACGACGACCATCTGCACCAGCAGATAGAAGAAGTTGACCAGCGTGATCCACGCGGCCAGCACCACGGAGCCGATGCCGGCGACGGCCGTCCAGCTCAACGGGCCGGCGCTCATCGACTGGTAGCTCGACCACACGGCGCCCAGGTAGGCCCCGCCCGACAGAACGTCGACCACGATCAGGAGCAGGCCCAGCCGGAGATACCGACGCACGAACGTCCGGCACCCCTCCTGGTAGCGCTCAACCGAGAATCGCGCGGCCGTCCAGAACGGCTTGAGCCGCAGCGGCGGCTCCTCCACCGCCTCGGCCTCGCGCTCCGCCTGCGCCAGCACGGCCACCGTGCCGCCTTTCAGGAGAAACATCAGGGCCGACCCGGCGAGGCCGACCAGCGAGAAGGCGATCAGGAACGACGCGAGGGCCATCGGCTCGGCCGACAGCGCCGTCGCCACAAAGGTCATGCTGCCGCGGAGGTCGTTCGTGAACACCTCCGGCAGCTCGCGGCCCAGCACGAGCACCACCAGCATGATCCCGCCGACGAGCGGGACGCTGAGCAGCATCTTGAAGGTGGTGTCCGCGACGAACTGGATCGCGGTGACCTGCCAGTTCGCCGCCGCGACCAGCGCGCCCCGCTTGAGGACGGTCTTGACCGTCACCTGCTCGATCATCACGACGAACGAGTTATAGCACGCTTTGGATCCCGGCGCCGGGGGGCCCGCGCTTGTCCCTGCGTCGGAGCGGGACTATGCTGCATCCGAGTCCGCTCGCATGATCCGCACGTGGCGCCACAGGCGCTTCCTCCTCGCGTTCGTGGCCGCGGTAGCCGTCGCCGCCGGCGTGGGCACGGCCTACGAACACCGCCGCCTCGGCTGGACGGGCGAGGACGGGGTCCGACGCGTGGCGGCCGTGGTGGAGTCCGAGTACTCGGCACTCGCCCTGCGGCTGGACCGCGCCGCCTTTGCCGTCGCGGGGCAGCCCGACCTCGTGCTGCGCGCCGCTGGCCACGCGGGGGCCGCCCGGCAGTTGTTCGACGCGATCCAGTCGTCCAGCCCGGACGTGTCGATCACGGTGTACTCGGCCGAGGGCCAGCCCATCGCCTGGACCGGCCGGCCGTCGGACCTTCCGGAACGCCTGCGCCCGGTGCTCGCCGGGCCCGTCGCGCTGCTGGTCGCCCCGAGCGCGTCGGGACCGCGGCTCCTCAGAATTCAACCGGTGCTGGCGGGGACGCCCGGCGCCGCCCGGCGTGTCGCGACCGTCATGGCGGAGTGCCCGCTGCCTTCGGCGGCCTCGGCTCCGCCGCTGGTCCAGGCCGATGTGGTGTGGCCGACGCCCCTGGTCGACGTGCCGCTGCGCGCCCGGTACCAGGGAGCCGGCGGGGCACTGGCGCCCGACGCCATCATCTTGCCGGACCACGCGGGCAGAGCGCTGCTCGAGGGACGCGTGGACGCTGCCGAGGTGGCCGCGGCGCGCCACCTCGTGCACCAGCGCCGATCGGCCGCCGTGCTCGCGACCTGCGCGCTGTTTGGCGCCTGGCTGGTCGGCCTGCTCCTCGAATGGCGCGGGGCGACAGGGTCGGTCGCGACCGCCGTCTTGAGGACGGGGCTGGCCGCGGTGGCGATCGTGGCCGCTCGGGCGATGGCGTGGGCGGCGCTCAGCCTCTGGGGCCCTGGGCCGGCGATGGGCGCGCTGGCCGATGCCGCGCCACTCTGGCGCCTGCTGCTGCGATCGCCCCTGGATTTCACCCTCAGCGCGATCACGGCGCTCGCGCTGGTGACGCTCGCGGGCGACAGCGTCGGACGCTTGCGGCGCCTGACACGGCACCGCCGGTTGCCGACCGGATCGCCCGCGCAGTTCGCGCGACTGCTGGCGGGCCAGGCGGCGGCCGGCCTGCTCGCGGCGGCGCTGCTCGCGGCGTATGTCGATGCAGGCCGCACGCTGACCGACCTGGACGCCGTGGACTGGCTGCGCTTCTCGCTGCATCCCTGGGACGGGGCCCGCGTGGCCGCCGCCGCGGGACTGGTCCTGTGGCACGCGGCCGCCGTCTGGGCCGCGGTGCTGGTCCTGCGTCTCGCCGCGCTCTGGTTCCATGTGCCGGCGCGCGCAGGCCGCCGAACCGGCGCCATCCTCGCGTCGGCCGCAGCCGCCGTCGCCTGGTGCCTTGCCACAGGCATGGTGCGCCACAACACGATTCCCTGGGATCTCGCCGCGCCGGTCGCGCTGGCCCTCGTGCTGGCCTGGAGCCTGGAGCGCGTGCTGCGCTGGCGCCGCCATTCGTCCCGGGCCGCGGCGGTGGTCGCCCTCTTTCTGGCGCTGGCCCTCCCGTCACTCTCGATGTACCCGGCCGCGTTCGAGCAGTTCACCCGTGCCCGGCGCCAGATCATCATGACGCGCCTCGCGCCGGAGGTGACGCACCAGCGCGAAGACATCCTGGCACGCGTGAAGGCGTCGACCACGCAGATCGATGCCGTCGACGGACTGATCGACCTGGTGCGCGCCACCGCAGGCGCGCCCGGCGACGCCGTGAAGCCCGACGTGGCGTTTTCGATCTGGTCGACCACGGACCTGGCGACGTTCCGGCTCGCCTCGGCCGTCGAGCTCTACCATGCGGACGGTACGCTGGCGAGCCGGTTCGCGCTCAACCTGCCCGAGTTCTCGGCCGCGCAGCAGCGCTGGACCGACAGCAGCTGCACGTGGGAGCTGTTCGAGGAGGTCTCGCCGCTGGGGACGCAGGATCGGCGCCTGCTGCACGCCGGCCGCGGCCTCTGCGTCGACAGTGGCGGACGCCGGGAGCACGTGGGGAGCGTCGTCATCCACGCGATGCTCGACTACGGCTCGTTGTCGTTCCTGAGCTCGCAGAATCCCTACGTGGAAGTGTTCCGCCACCAGGCGAACCGGGGCCGGGAGTCATCCTCGATCCGCGATGTCACATTCGCCGTCTACGGCTGGAGTCGCCGCCCGATCTACACCTCGGGGTCCACGGCCTGGACCCTCGACGCGACGACGTTCGCGCGTGCGTATCAGTCGCGAATCCCGTTCTGGACCCGACAGGCCGCCGGTGATCGTTTCGACGAGGTCTACCTGGCCAACGACCGGGGCGCGATCTACGCGCTCGGCTTCCCGGTGGTCTCGGCCGTCGGGCACCTGGTGAATCTGTCCGAACTGCTCGCGCTGGTCGGCGCCACCTTCCTGCTGCTGACGCTGGGCGTGCGGGCCGGCCGCCTCGCCGCCGGCGTGCGGGCCGAACGCGGCCGGGACCTGCTCGCCGAGATCCGCGCGAGCTTCTACCGGAAGCTGTTCCTGGCCTTTGTCGCGGCGGCCGTCGTGCCGGTGCTCACGCTGGCGTTCGTGGCGCAGGCGTACATGACGGGGCGGCTGCGCGCGGATGTCGAGGAGGCCGCGCTGCGCACCACGCGGGTCGCCCAGCGCGTCGTGGAGGATTTCCAGGAGCGTGGCGACGCCGGCGCGCCGGCGCTGAGCGACGACATTCTCGTCTGGCTGTCCCGCGTCATCGACCAGGACGTCAACGTCTTCGACGGGGCTCGCCTCCTGGCGACGAGCGAGCGCGACCTGTTCGCGTCCGGGCTCCTGCCGAACCGGACCTCGGCCGATGTCTACCGGGCGATTGTGCTGGATCGGCGGGCGACGTACGTGGGCGCGGAACAGGCCGGACAGCTGTCCTACATGCTCGCCGCCGCGCCCGTGCGCGTGCGCGGCCTCGACGCGATCCTGACGGTGCCGCTGACCACGCGGCAGCAGGCGATCGAGCGGGAAATCGACGATCTCGATCGCCGGATCCTGCTCGCGGTGCTGGCGTTCATCCTCATCGGATCCGCCATCGGGTACTGGATGGCCGAGCGCATCGCCGACCCGGTGAACCGGCTCCAGCGCGCGACCGCGCGCCTCGCCCGGGGCGACCTCGACGCGCGCGTCGTGGTCACCTCGTCGGACGAGCTGCGGCGCCTCGTCGAAGCGTTCAACCAGATGGCGGGCGAACTGCAGCGCCACCAGACCACCCTCGAGCGCACGCACCGCCTCGAGGCCTGGGCGGACATGGCGCGGCAGGTGGCGCACGAGATCAAGAACCCCCTCACCCCGATCCAGCTGTCAGCCGAGCACCTGCGCCGCGTGCACGCGGACCGGGGCGCTCCCCTGTCGCCGGTACTCGAAGGGTGCGTCGACTCCATCCTCAGCCAGGTGCGACTCCTTCGGCAGATCGCCGCGGAGTTCTCGAGCTTCGCGTCCTCGCCCACCCCGCGGCCGGTGGACACGCGCCTGGCGGACCTGGTGTCGGAAGTGGTCGAGCCGTACCGGGCGGGGCTGCCGGCCAGCGTGACGCTCGGCGTGGACGTGGCGGAGGGGTTGCCGACCCTGCACGTGGACCGCACCCTGATCGGCCGCGCGCTGACCAACGTCATCGAGAACGCCCTGCACGCGATGCCCGGGGGAGGCGCGCTCACCATCACCGGCTACCTGTCGGCGGACGGGCGGGCGATCTGCCTCGGCGTCGGCGACAGCGGCGTGGGGATGGACCCGCAGGCCCTGCTACGGATCTTCGAGCCCTACTTCTCGACGAAGGCCGTCGGCACCGGGCTCGGCCTGACGATCGCGAAGCGGAACGTCGACCTGCACGCCGGACGCATCGAGGTCGCGAGCACCCCGGGGCGGGGCACGACGGTCACCCTGATGCTGCCGGTGGCGCCGCCGGGGTGCGCCGGCGCAGCTTCGCCCACAGCACGCTGATCAGCCCCGACGCCAGGTACGTGTACGCGAGCACGACGAGCACGATGCTCGGGTGCAGGTAACTCACGGCGATCAGGAGCGCGAGCAGCACCAGCACCTTGTAGGACTTGCGCTGGGTCGTGTCGATGGCCTTGAAGCTGTTGAACCTGATCGTGCTGACCATCAGGACGGCGGGCACGACCATCAGGGCGAACGCCGCCAGCGCCAGCCGGGGGTCGGTGATGCCCGCCGGGTAGAAGTAGATCGTCGATGCCGGGATGCCCGCCGCCGCCGGGCTCGGCATGCCCGCGAAGTACCGCTTGTCGCTGGTCGCGGTCTGGATATTGAACCGCGCGAGGCGGATCGCGGCCGCCGTGAGGTAGATGAAGCCCGCCGCCCAGCCGAGCCGCTGCAGCGGCTGCAGGCCCCACTGAAAGGTCAGGACGGCCGGCGCGATGCCGAACGAGATGACGTCGGCCAGCGAGTCGAACTCCACGCCAAAGGCGCTGGTCGTGCCGGTCATGCGCGCGATGCGCCCGTCGAGCATGTCCAGCACGACCGCCACCCCGATGAACGGCGCGGCCGTCTCGAACTCGCCGCGAATCGCGTACAGGATGCACAGGTAGCCGCAGAACATGTTGCCCAGCGTGAACAGGCTGGGCAGCAGGTAGACGCCGCGCCGCACGCGCGGCCGCTCGTTGTTCTTCCAGTTTCTCGGACTCAGGCGGGCGAACCGCCGCGGCCCCTCGCCGTTGGCCCCGCTGCCGGCGTCCCCCGCGTCCCCGGGCGTTTCTGCGCTCACCATCTGGCCACGACCGTTTCGCCGCTCCGGACCCGATCGCCGACGCGCACCGTGAGCTCGCAGCGCGGCGGCAGATACAGATCGATGCGGGACCCGAATTTCATCAGCCCGTACCGCTCGCCGGTCCGCACCTGCGCGCCCGGGCCCACGCGGCACACCAGCCGGCGCGCCAGCACCCCGACCACCTGGCGCACGACCACGGTCTCCCCGCCGCGGTCGAGCCAGACCTCGTTGCGCTGGTTGACCCGCGCCGAGTCGGGATTGAACGCCGCCAGGAACTGCCCGGGCGTGTGGACGACCTTCGTCACACGCCCCGCGCACGGGATGCGGTTGATGTGCACGTCGATGGGGGAGAGGAAGATGCTGATCTGCTTCCAGGCGCCCTCGGGGGCCGCGTCGGCGTCCGCCGCTCCCGCCACGAGGATGCGGCCGTCGGCCGGCGAGATGATCGCCAGCGCATCGGCCGGCGTCACCCGGTCGGGGTCCCGGAAGAAGTAGAGCATGAAGAGGGCGAGCGCGCCGAACAGGCCCGCCACCCAGAACCAGCCCAGCTGCCCCGCGACGACGCCGGGCAACGCCGCGCCGGCCACGAACGGCCATCCCGCCTTGTCGATCGTCATCGGGCCGTATTGTACCGCCAGACGGCGTCCGGATCCGAGGACGCCCCACAACAGCGGCAGCCAGCGCCCGGGATCCGAACGCTGGCTGCACGATTCCCCGAAAGTGGCGCAGGCGTCGCGCCTGCGCGTCGCCGACCGCGCCTAGGCCGAGAGCGCCTCCGCGCCTTTCTGGCCGGAACCGCGGCGCATGATGTCCTCCATGCGGTCCTTCAGCTGGAGCTTCCGCTTCTTGATAGTGGCCTGCTCGATCTGGTCGGGCTCGGAAAGATGCGGCTTGTGGGACAGTTCGGTAAGGCGGTCTTCCAACTCGTGGTGCTTGGCGGTAAGTTCCCGGAACTCGTCGTCGGTCTGGAGAAGCATGGATCGCTGGTCCTGCGCGTTGCCTGTCATGCTTTCCGCCTCCTTTATGAGGGGCTGTGTAGAAGCGCGTGAGTCAGCCGGTGTGCGAACATCGAAGACAACCTGTTCGTGTGCCGAGTGTGGCGAACCGGAGTCAGAGAATGAGCTACGCGAACGCTACCACAAGGGTACCCCGGATTCAAGGCGCTGGATTCGATTCAAGATCCCGTAGGTCTCGTGTCAGGACCATCGCGTCATCCAGCGGGTGCGCGTAGTAGCCGCGGCGCACCGCCACCGGGAGAAATCCGAGGCGTTCGTACAGGCGCCGGGCCGCCTGGTTCGCCGACCGAACGTCGAGAACGACCGTGACCGCGCCCCGGCTGGCCCCGTGCCGCATGGCGAACTCGACCAGACGGCGGCCGATGCCTCCCGTCCGAGCTTCCGGCCTGACCGCGACGTTGTTGATCTGCACCTCATCGACGACGACCCAGAAGGAGATATAACCGGCCACCGCGCCGTCCGCGCCCTTCCAGACCGCCAGGAAAGAGCGGTCGGGGTACCGCCGCTCGTCTTCGTACATCGCGCGCGTCCAGGGCGCGGGAAAACTGACGCGGTCGATCTCGAGGATCGCCTCGAGGTCGGCGTCCGACGCCGCCCACGCAATGGTGCCGTCGCTCATGGGATGCCAGCCGCGGCGCGGTCACGGGCCAACTCGACGTCGGGGCGGCGCACGTAGAGCGGCCGGATGGCATGAGGCAACCCGGCCGCTCCGGCGAGGGCGCGCTGCCAGCCCAGCCAGGCGATCGACGGCGCCATCAGTGGCGGCTCGA
>Ga0315283_10002259_pt1 | contig 16027 bp, 16 predicted proteins | sample YL17G09_0_MG_FD_204541 | JGI IMG/M metagenome (GOLD analysis project Ga0315283, IMG submission 204541) | Sediment microbial communities from Yellowstone Lake, YNP, Wyoming, USA - YL17G09_0 | ecosystem: Environmental > Aquatic > Freshwater > Lake > Sediment | place: USA: Wyoming | collected... | reverse complement strand
CTAAAAGAGAGCGGCTGTTTGACAAAGAAGAAATCCAAGACATCTTCGTCCTCCTACCGCATAGGAGAGGTAGTTCACCCAACTTATACGTTGCACATAGCCTCCACCCCCATCTACAGCAAGAGCCTCTGAGGTGTATGGGGCTAGGCCGTCTGTGGGGAGGTGCCAAGGCGAGAACGTCACAGCTTCACCTAGCGTAACGGCTTAAATGGTGTGTTGGGATTGTAGCGATTGATCGGGTTGCGTGGATTGTTCGGATTGACTTCATTGATAGGATTAAAGGGGTTGTTTGGGTTGATGCGATTGATGGGATTCGCGGGGAAGCGGGGCGATGGCTAGGACAGGCTACGGTGTGGGCACCGTAAGGCTAACCTAGGAATTCCCCCATCGTTCCAATGTCCCATGAATATCGGACGGATGAAACGACACATCGGCAACCCACACGCCAAATCCTTTATGGGCATTCACGGCTTTGGTCCACTCGGCTAGGAATTCTCGTTTAGTCCTGTCTTGATCAGAGTCTCGTCCCTTCACTTCCAGCACCAGCACTCGCCCATTGGTCAATCGCACGATATAGTCAGGCCTAAACTTTCGTGTAACACCCATAAACACGTACAAGACCTCGAAGCCTAGGTGATCGTTCTTTACCCATGAGGTGACATACTTTGAATGATCAAAGTGGAACGACTCACTCGATTCCCACGTACTGTCGTAAATGCAAAAGTTAATGTGGCTCCGCTCCGCCATTTCACACGGCTTACCGGTGTACCAGGGGCGCATGTCGCCTGTGCTTCGGATTGGCTTTTCCTCGTCGAAAACTGGCTTGAGTTCCAAGGTGTTCTCGAAACGAATTGCTTTCCAAATGTGATGTACGACTTGATTCATATTCAGCGTCAGCATCAGTCGTCGTCGGAGGTCCTCTTGATTAAAAAGCGGTGGGTTGATCTGGACATTATCTGAGAAAAGGAACTGTTCGACCAGCCGGATCAGTTGCACAAGTAATGCATCTTTCCCGCCTTTCCAGGGCGGGTCGGTTTGGTCTTTCAACTGGTCGTAGATATCTCTTGCAGCTTCAAAGGTTATCTTTTGGAGCCGGAACCTCCGTGCTAGGTCATCCAGCTTAATCGTGTCAATCTTCGTCACATCGGGTTTGCCCTCCACGGTCGGAGCTAGATCGGCAAGCGTCACAGTGTCTGAAGCATTCAGCCTCAGCACCGGGACCTTCGATAGATCAAGGTGCAGTCTCGGTTCGTATACATGTTCAATCTTGAGGATGTTGGGCCAGGAGATCGCGTGTTGTAACTTATCCTGGACCGGCTCGATCTTCGTCTTAGGCGGGGGGGGTGGGGGGGGCGGTCCATCCCCACCTTCGTGAGGTAGGAAAGTGAACGGGACGCCAAAAATATTAACGTACTCTGCCTCAAAAAGCCTACTCACAGGGTTCACATCATAGGAAGTTCTCCGAAGACCGCGCCCGACGACTTGCTCACACAGCAACTGACTGGTGAACGCTCGTAGCCCCATAATATGCGTCACGTTTTTGGCATCCCAACCTTCAGAAAGCATTCCGACCGAGATGACATTTTGAATTTGCTCTCCAGGCTTGCCGATTCGACCGACAGTATCTACTGTTAGACGTAACAACTCGGCTTGCTGTTTCTTGGTCAACTTCTTCACAACCGGTCCGTCCTCGGTCTCGCTGTTCTGTTTAACTCCATTGTCACCAGCGTCTGCACCGGTGACATCATCTGATGCTCGATCAACCTCTACCGCGGATGCCGTGACGGACAGAGGTTCGTCTAGGGCTTCTGCCTCCTCCAAGACCTTCGAGTCAATGTGCAGTGTCCGCTCTGGCTGGCACAGTTCGTCAATCTTAATCTTGCCCCTATCGAACGCGAACTTAACCCTTGCCGCGGTCTCCGTCCGGTTCGCTACTGTAATCATTACCGGTGGAACCACATGTCCGGCCTTCTTCCACAACTTCGCTGTCTCCAGCCAGTCCTTCCCCAGAAGGTAATAGGCATTGGTCACAAGGGTCGGCAACAATTCATATTCGTCAGCTTTGCGGTTCAGATCATCCTTCACCGTGGGGTCATTGTAGATATGGTACAGCTTCGACTTGTACGTTCGGGCATCTGGAACACCGTCATCACGCACGACTACTCGCGGCGTTTTGACTAGACCTGATTCGATAGCATCATTCAATCCGAAGTCGCTCACGATCCAGTCGAACAGAGCCTCCTCGCTGCTCTTCTTTCCAGATGGTGCGAATGGTGTCGCCGAGAAGTCGTAACAGGTCAATATGCCACGAGCCTTGTGAATGCGGTCCAGTCCGCCAACCCACTTCGTCGCTTCCTCAGCTTCTTTCGTTGAAATACCTGCTATCTTATTCCCCATCGGAACTCGCCATGCGTGGTGAGCCTCATCGTTTATAACCAGGATGTTCCGGGCATTAGCCATACCACCGAGCACGTCATGCACATACCGTTCATCGCTCTTGGCTCCCCGCTTATCCACGCCCTTCTTTTGGGTAATCTGAGCATTAGTTTCCCAGTCCAGCTTATGCCAGTTGTGGATCACCACCCGCCCCAGACGGAGTCTTTCCATCAAAGCCGCAGGGACAACATTAAACTCTTCGTAATAGTTCTCTACTGACGAAGGCTGGAGTACCTGGAGACGACTCTTCACCGTCAGGCCAGGGGCGATTACCAGCACGTTCTTGGAGAACCGCTTATCCTGCTGGTCAGCCACCTTGTTAAGAACCTGCCATGCTATGACCATCGCCATCACGATGGTCTTGCCGCTTCCAGTCGCCATCTTTGAGCATAGCCGTGTGAACGATCCACCGTCGCCAGGCACAACAATACCCTGCCGCTCTGAGGCAGGTGCCTCGATCAACCAGATCACAATCTCCATAGCTTCCAACTGGCAAAAGAATAGCCTCCGGTCCTGCCGCTCTTCCGAGTCGTACCAGTACTTGAGAAGTCTTCGCGTTATTCCCGTTACTCCGGGCCATTCCGCCTTACGCCATTCTTTGACCCTAGGCCTGATCTTATTCACCAACGGAAGTTCGTGAAATACGCCCGGATCGTCAAAAGCCTGTGACCCTGGCGTAGCTATGACATACCCGGCAGGCCGACGACTTCCCTCGATCAGGGTAAAAGCGCGGCTCTCTCGGTTATAACTCCAGTACCGCTGCGGCTCCTCGTAAGGCGAGTTAATGATGAGTCGGTCGATTTGCTTTGTCGTTGTGCTTTCCGTGGAATGAATGGACATTACTTCACCTCACGGATCACTAGACTTTCGATCCCACGGTCATCGACGATCTTTACCGCTATTCGTCCCCGTTTTCCCTTCTCAAACGGGAGGGAAACTGTCCCACGGTACGCTTTGATTTTTTCTTCGTCGATTTCGGCCTTGAGATTTGCCGCCAGCTTCGACCACCCGTCCTTCGGCCCTGCCATCGGGAAAAATACCTGACGGGAGTATATGCTCCTACCGTCGTAATCAGTGTCCAGCATCCACATGGCAATTTTTTTGTTGTCACCTGACTCGATCTGGCCGGTCTTGGTATTGAAGTAGTCGAAACCGCGCACCTCCACTAGAAACTTCCCCGCGTTTTCACCTTTCCTGATCTGCCGTACTTCGATGTCAGGCTGTCCGATCAACCAGAACGACTCGTTGCTTGCCCGCTTCTTTTTGAGGTCTTCGGTGAACAGATCCCCGTTCATCTTGGCCTTCAGGAAAGTCATGCCAGCTTTTTCTGGCTTCATCTCATCGATGTCTTTACTCGCTTCTGGATCGAAATCGAAGGCGGCGAAAAGGAGGATCGAGGGCCGCGGCTCAAGCATCCGGGCCTCTTTCCACGCGAATTCAACCTGTTTCTGTTCCAACAGGGCATGTTCTGGGCCGAAAGAGACCACCACACGCTTACCTGAAAGAGACCCCCCACTAGCCTCAGCCTTTACCTCAGCATCAACATGCAGATATACACTCCCCGGAAGCGGTTCAACGCGAGCGAACCGAATAATCTGACCACCCTTGCCTCGGACACCTGTACGGAATAACTCTTCGCGCCACTCTGCTTGCCGTAAGGTCTCGCCCTGGCGGGCGACAGCAGCGTCAGCCGCAGGTTCAGTTTCAACTTCGCTAATTGGTTTGACTACTGGGGAAGGAACCGCCTCTACTGTAAATGGGCCAGTGACTCTCGCCTTGCTAGCATCGCGCTTTGGCTGATCGAAAAGCGTCTCCGGCTTGGCATACTTGAGAATGGCAGCATTGATCTGCTCATTGTTCATCCCCGCTCGTATCTCAGGGTTGTCAGTGATCGACTTGCCTGTAATATGTGGTACGGTTTTATACAGGAAACCACTCGATACGCCCTGGTCTGGATGGGCTAGCGTGTAGTAGTCGAAGAGTGCCGTCACTAGGCGTTGCTTCGCCAGGGTCATAGCAACCCGTGAAGTATCGCAGGTAATCCAGCGGCGACCCCACTGCTCTGCAACGACAGCGGTTGTTCCAGACCCGCAGGTGGGATCAAATACAAGATCGCCTGGGTCAGTTGTCATCAGGATACACCGCTGCAATACCGCAGGCGATGTTTGGACTGCATATATTTTGGTGTAAGAGACACCGACGTTATTCCATGTTGCTGTCATTTTCTTGAACGGAAAATCTTCATAGTACAGTCGGTAACTCAGACTATTGCCTTCAGGTTGGAGCCTGCCGAGCCGTTTCAGAATATCAAGTTTGTCTTTACTACAGACCCAGCAGCCACCACTCGGCGGAGGGTATATTCCCCCTTCAAACTCGTACTCAAAATCAGTACTCTCGCTGTATGAAGGAGCTAATAATGAAAAAAGCCGGTAGTAGTGAGTGCCTGAAGGATGCTTTGGACTCTGGAACTCTGTTGGGTCTATCTTTTGCCACTTCCCGTCTGGATACACCGCGTATGGTCCATGTGATGAGATTGCTGATATGTCACTCGCCTCGTAAAGGTGATGGTACTTCATCTGTTCTTTATTCCTGGCGAATAGGACGAGGTGATCATGCATAGTCTCAAGATATTTAGATCCTAGCGGAATGCTTTTCTTGCGGAATACGATGTTAGCGACAAAATTGTTAGATCCGAACACCTCGCTCATTAGATTGACCACCAAATGGCAGTTCTCGGAATTTATCTGCACGAAGCAGCAACCAGTCTCGTTCAGCAAATCCTTTATTAACCACAGGCGGTCGCGTAGATAGGTTAAGTACGAGTGAAGACCAAGTTCCCAGGTATCGCGGAACGCCTTTAGAGTTTCTGGTTCTTGTGTAAGGTCCTCATCTTTGCGATCCTTAACCTCCGGCTGGTTCGTGAACGGCTGGAAATTGCTCTTGTACTCGACGCCGTAAGGGGGGTCGAGATAAGCCATCTGGACTTTTCCTGCCATTCCCTCCTTTTCCAAAAGGGAATTCATCACAAGTAACGAATCGCCAGCGACAAGGCGATTGGACCAGTTATGCTCATGCTTGTAGAAGTCGATGGCTTCCCGCAGTGGGGGATTCTCATTGGGTTGCTCGAATAAACCTAGCTGGGGTTCTTGCTTTCCGTTCTTCGTCTTCACTGCCTCGATGATTGTCTTAGGATCAATTCGCTCATGTACGTGAAGCGACACGGTAGAAATTTGGAAGGTCGTTCGTTCGGCCTTACCCGCCCAGTTCAGGTAAGGGCTCCGTCTTCTTTTAAGTTCAGCCAATGCAGCCCGAACCTCTTCCATTGACTTAGCAGCGAGGCCGTTCTCTATGATTCGCTCGATTTCGGCGGCGTGGCCTGTCCCCTTGCCGGAATCAAACTGGAGAGCCGGATCAATGTGGGGATCGTAGCGGTAGGTTTTCTTCCCTTCCTCGACATCGGTTTCAGGCGTTACCAGACCCACAGGAGGGTTGTTAACTCTTTTCTTATCTGGGTGCTCGTAGCGTTCGATCGGTTTCTTTGCAGGCTTGCGTGGGGAGCGTTTTGTGATGGCTTGTAGTCTTTGGGAGTTCTTTTGTTTGGTCAGTCGTTTAGGCATTTCTGAGACCTCCCGTGTCTGATTTACTTCCCCTTCGGCAAGATCTCATTCCGCTCTAAGTCCTAACTGGAGGACTGTAGGCCAAGGGCTTCTTCTTGATGCGCCCAAAGCTAGGCCGTCCGTGCGGAGGTGTCAAGGGATTGCCGAGTGGCTGGCCTTTTGCCTTACCAAGGGCAGTTTCCTCTTGAAGAGGGTTGCCTCCCATGTGCGGACGCTTTACCCAAACGGCCCCACCAGAAGAGTGCCATGTTCGCGGCAGCAAGCGGTCCAAATCAACGACTGAAAGTCTGTCAGAGAGAGACTCGCATTGGCGACTCTTCGGGGTCATGCCAAATGTCGATCTGTTGAGCCTGTTCCTCAATCCTCTGTGCGAAAGCCTCTCCCCTGAGCGACAATTGTACGACACGGGCCGCCACACTTCAGCCACAGACCCAATATTTCATGAATGAAAACGGGGAGTTCGAGAGGGGCTGCGAATATACAATTCGCTGACGAGAGACGACCGTGATAATATCTTCCGCGCCATGCATTCTATGGACGTTCTCTATAACCAGACCCTCCGCCAATTAGACAAATCCTTCAGACGGCTTGAGGCTATGGTGCCACCTCCTCAGATAATGCGGCACGGGGACTCCTTCGTCTTCCGATACAAAGAAAAAACGGTTCACCAAGCACTGATTCAAAAACTCGCCAGAATGGTATCGGGTCTTCATGCCGCCCGGCAACTTTGCGATAACGGATTTTTTCAAGAACAGGGCGCGATCCAACGGATGCTCGACGAGTTTCATGAAGATATCTGGTTTCTAGCCTTCGGAGTGATCAACAGGGACATAACGCAACTTCATCGAGACTACCTCGACGGCTTTTATAAAGAAGAATTCGACCCTGAAACAGGTAACGCCCTGCTCGATCGTCCAATGGTGCCAAGAAGAAAAATCAGTGCCTTCTTATCACGCCTCGAACAACAGCCGTATGACCCAAGCTCTGCCGTGACGCTGTACCGCACGATTCACAGCGGCTACTCAGGATTTGTTCACGGCGCCTCATCGCATATCATGGACTTGTGGGGTGGGGACCCGCCACGATTTCATATCCACGGCATGGCTGAAACCCCAAGGCAAGAAATACATCGTTACGACCTGTACAATCCATTTTTCCGCGCGATCCTTTCCTTTGCTATCGCAGCCAAGGCATTTGGCGATGAAAAGTTGTGTGCAACTCTTAGTGCCTTCCACTTGGAATTCGACCGGCTTTCAGGACGCAATGAGGCATATCAAAATGCACCGTCTCGTCCGCCCCTAAGAAACTCTTAATTGTGGCTAAATTGTGGCAGAACTATCGTGTTCTATCGTATTTGATCGGTTTTTGATCTGCCTCTGAGGCCTCCAATTCTTCCGTAAATGATTGAGAACGAACCGATAAGGTGAGATCGGGACCTATTGTCTCGGGGGCATCAGGGGCTTCAAATCTCGCCCCCTCCGCCAACGACACGAGTGGGTTTATAACTTCAGTCCAGCTTCAGCTTGGCTTCAGGATAACCGCCCCACGCCTGCCTTGCGGTTTCCTCAGCCCTCTCCTAGAATACCCCTCCCTGCGAGGCCCTCATGCCCTTCTCAATTCGTCCCTTCTGCCGCTTCCCAGTCCAATGCTCCGTTACGTACCATGCTGGCCTGTTCCAAGGCCAGGGCACGGCCTGGAAACTCTCCTGCATTCTTGTTGGAGGTAAAATGGTTAGGCATATTGCGATGCTGTCAGCAGTTTTTGTTTTGACAGGCTGTGCCGCCATGATGATTGATTCTGCTATTAGCAAATATGAGGCGACTGCAGATCAGGTGGAGCTAGGGGATAGCAAGGAAAAGGTTTTGGCGATACTCGCTCCCACTCAAGAGGGTGTACCAAAATCAGCGCGTAAGAACCCAGACAAATATCTCAAAGATGGCGTGAAGGTCGAAATCTATTATATGAGATCAGGGCGACAACCTGATGGGCTGACAACTGATGACGAATTTACTCCCTATACTTTCAATGATGGAAGGCTTGTAGGAATTGGATGGCAAGTGCTAGGTGGGCCAAAATCACAGGGACAGGCAACGTCCGATACTTATATCCAAAACACAAATACAACAGTTGTGCATTAGTTCATGACACCTCCCAGCAGGCGATCTAGCCTTTGGCGAGTTGGCTGCGGTGTTGGATCAGAAGTTTCCACATTTTTTACTAATAAGGGATCTTCATGACTCTTCTAGAGGAAATTCAGACTGCCACAGTAGATGCCAATAGTGATCTAGGTACAATTTTAAGGAAATGTAAATTGCTGGCGGCGCGTCTTGATAACAAGCCTTTTCAAGACTGGCTTACTTGGGAGGCTAACGGCTATCCCGAAGTTGTCGGGGTGCCTGATTATCGAGTGTGGTCACTTGAACTTAAAGGCCACTTTACGGGCTATGGTGGGTCAGGACTTCAATACGCTCCAATACCTATGGTGGTAATTCCTGAAAAAACACGCAAGTTTTATCAAAAATGGCAATGCCGGCAAAGCGTTGCGGCTATCGAGGCAATCCTTGATAAATCTAAGAGTGGCGGTGGCACGTTGCATGTAAGCACTGGTGATTTGGCACTAATGCTAGGGGAGAAAGTCTATCAAGAAATGAACTGCCTTCAGGCCTGGGCGGAATGTGGAGAAGGTCATTTAGTCGAAGTTCTTAATTCGGTTCGTAATCGCATTTTGGATTTTACGCTTGCCATACAGAAGGAGGCACCAGGAGCGGGAGAAACTGGGCAAGACAGTAGTGGCGGGATGAAGACCGAGAGAGTGAGTCAAATTTTTTATACGACCGTATATGGAGGTGCTGCCAATCTGGTCGGCACTGCCAATGATTCAACTATAACCTTTAACATCGGCACCAAGGACTTCCAATCCCTACAGCAAGTATTGGAGCAGAACGGGGTACAGAAAGCGGACCTCATCGAGCTAAAGGGCGCCTTGGAGTCAGAGGTCGTAAAAAATCCGAGCGAAGGCTTTGGCCCGAAAGTATCGGCGTGGATAGCCAAAATGATGCAAAAAGCAGCTAATGGGAGTTGGCAGATTGGCCTTGGTGCTGCCGGTAACCTTTTGGCCCGTGTAATCGCAAAGTATTACGGTGTAGGGGACTAGGTGTCAGTGAAGGTTTGTTTTCTTAATTTGCCTCACATCCCGCACTGGTACCCGAATCGTGGGGCAAAATAAAGGGGGTTGAGGGTGCCCTCCACCCCCAAAGTTATCTTCCATACAATCAGCCACAGTAATCCCGCAACGATGCGTTCCTACTTGATGGGCCGACCGTCAATCACACGCTGGGTAAAGATGGCTGGTGCTGGTGGTACAGAAAATATGCATCAAGGATACGGTGCTTGAAGGGCTGGAGACTGAGGCACGAGAGGCGAGACGAGGCTTGTGGGCTGATCCGCAGCCCGTGCCGCCGTGGGAGTGGAGGAAGAAGTAAGCGGAAGTGTTGGGGGATCAAGTAGTGGGGAGTTGTCCTTGAGTTCATACCAGCAAATGGTGAGATGTACTAAAACCAGTTGAGGATCAAGTGAGCAAGCCACTGCCCTTCTTAAAACCTGTCGATTCAATCTTGTCTTTGACGCCAGAAGATCAATGCCTTGAAAAAGGATGGGATTTAACTCCTGTCCCTCCTCGCACCCTTGAAGAAGCACGGTTTCTGACATTCTACGTTATAAGGCAAAGTGTCTACGCGGGAACGCATATTCTCGATCATCTGCTCAGAAAGCCGCCTGGCAATAGTTCTCATTTAGCACCTCTCATGCTGTATCGCCACGCTTTGGAGCTTGGTGATGCTATCGGAACATTATTGCGATTTGGCTCATCTACTACAGCCAGCATTTTAGTCCGCAGTCTTTTTGAAACAAGCCTAGGACTTGAGTTCATCCTTCAGAAGAATATTTTCCATGAAGATCGGGCTTCTTGCTATCAAGCCTTTTACCAGATTAAGCGATTTAGGAACTTTACTCGTTACGACCCTGGAACAAAGGAGGGCGCGGAACTTCATCGCATATTAGATGCTGACAAGAAACTCAACGAAGCTGTTTTCCCAAGAAAGGATCTCAGCAATGAGCGCCAAGTGATAGAGGATGGCCTCAACTCAACAAGATACAAACCATATTGGGATAGATACAAAGCAGCGAAATCGAAACCCAAACAATGGTACAGCCTCTGTTCCACGGCTCCAGAGCTAAGGAGTTTGGCAAGGATCATTGGGCGAGAATCTGAATATGTATTGCTCTATAAGATGTTATCTGAAAGTGCACATGCCTCGGACGTATTGTCCGGAGTACTACGCCGTAAAGAGGAGAGAACCGTCGAGGTACATACGCTGCGTGGTCCAGTCGGAAAGATAAAAGAAACAGTTTCTCTGGCGGCAAACTATCTTGTGTGGTGCCATGATTTACTTTTGAATACATACCTCAAAGATCACGTCCTCCAAAAATGGTTTGTCCGCTGGTATATTGAAGATTACAGGTCAAGCTTCATGTGGGCTATTAGTCCAACTCCGCCTCTCCCAGAAGCTCCATCCATTTCTTAGGATGGTTGCCCACAGATACTTCCCACCGAAGCTGTGGCAATGGCATACCGACGACCCCACATTTTCGATGGCGTCAGCGATCGAGGCAGTCAGGTGGGGAGATTCCGGAACGCTTTGGTACGTGGTTGAAGGCTCGTGACAATTACGCACCATTCTGCAGTTTCTTTTGGCGTACTAGACCGGTCGGTATACTCTATAGCTAGGCCATCTTCATTGGTTTACAAATTTATATGAAAACTCAGATTATCGAATCAGTCGAGAACCTCTTGAAAATTGTTCAGGGCTACTCCGAAGGAGTCATATATCGAGGTGTAGCATCTTCGGACTACGGCCTGGTCCCAAAGATTGGCCGCAGACTCCATGGAGGCAAGCTGCTACATCCGAACGACGAGCGGCGCATTTTCAGACTCTTCAAGCAACGCGCAATCTTACACATTGATCGCAGACCAATTAACAACTGGGAATGGCTTGCCATAGCGCAGCACCATGGCTTGCCGACGCGCCTGCTAGACTGGACGCGCAATCCTTTGGTGGCGGTATACTTTGCGGTCGTCGATAAAACCAAAAAGGATAGCGCCTTTTACGCTTATCGAAGCAAACTATACCTTCAGACCGAGCGTCAACCGGATCCATTCGAAGTTAAACGCATTTCGACTATTATTCCCGATCATGCAACCGTCCGGATAGTCGTTCAGTCAGGTCTCTTTACGATTCACCCGAAACCAACCGAGCCTTTCACGTCTCCTGATATTCATAAGTTCATAATTCCAAACGACGCACGGAAGCTAATGAAGAAGGTACTGAGTAAGATCGGTGTGGATCGCGCGAGTATGTTTCCGGACCTGGATGGCATTGCGCGTAACATTGACTGTTCAAGAACGGATGAGTACTGACACCCTACCAGCCTTTACTGATCCCCTCTGTCTCTCACGATAGGACCCCCTGCTGTGAAGCAACTACTTCATGCAAGACTTCCCCAATCCCATACACTGCGTTCTCAGCAATCTTCATTTTGCACGTACCCCGCAGATCGGAGCGTTCATCATGAATCCCCAGCTAGTTGTAGTGCCAAAGACCATTGAGCATCTCAAGCAAGGCAGCTTGCAGCAGATTTAATAGTTCGACGACAAGAAGGAGAAGAAGAATGGATAAAACACAAATCGGTTTGGCGGGGGAATACTACGTTCTAGCCCAACTTGCTCAGCGTGGCCTTGTCGGTGCACTCACATTGGGCCATACGAAAGGTATCGATATTCTCGTTTCAGATTCCAAGTATAAGACGTTATTCCGCGTCGAAGTTAAGACAACCATAAAGAAACCACAGCATGAAAGCTTGTTCGGGAAAACTGCCTTCTATACTTGGACAATGTCCAAGAAGCATGAAACCATTAAAGACGATCGCCTCTACTACTGCTTCGTCAACTTGAGCAAGAGCGATGAGTTGCCCAAGTTCTTCATTGTTCCGAGTAAGACAGTCGCATCCTATGTGAAAAGTCAGCACAATCGCTGGTTGAATTCGCGCAAGTCAAAGGTTCAAGACACCACGATGCGACGTTTTCGTATCGCTGTCGATGATCCTGATGGTTACTTGATGAACTGGAAAACATTCGGAAAGCCGTCGAAAAAGGCGTTGTAGCTGACCTGTCATGGGCGTGTGGCTCCTGATGCTCCCGAATGAGCAACGCATCGAAGTGCCTGAAGCAGTGAAGGGGTTTCCGACCTGCTGGTGATCAGGCAATATCATCGCAGTCCATGTGTGCAGTTGGAGAGAAGCCCCTTCCCAGTGCCCCTTGAGGCATCCCCGTTCTCGCCCCTTGCGCCCCCTTCGCATCCCTCCTAGAATACGCCACCCTGCGAGGCTTCTATGGCCTTCTCAATTCGTCCCTACCGTCGATTCCCTGTGCAATGCTCTGTCACCTACAACGCTCGTCCCTTCATCAAGTTGCCGATGGCTTACCGTCCAAGTTTAGGCTCAACTGTGCCGTTTGATCCGAGATCGAATAGGCCGAACTAAGGGAGGCAGAAGTATGAACAGGAGCGAATTGCACAATGCCCTCGTCGCAGCTGGATGGTCAGAGGACGCGCTTAAGCTAGGTGAGATGACTGGGTTTCGATGTGAATACTGCGGAAAAGATTTTTTCCATAGTGTGGACGACTACTATTCATTTGAAGTAGAGCACATCATCCCTCGCGGTAAAACTGAGGAGAAGCTGGAGAATCTAACGGCTGTCTGTTCCACCTGCAATTTTCTCAAGAGGCGATGGGACCCGAGAGACGTTGCAGGCGACACTGCTACCCGAGAAGAACTCATCTCCGCAGCGCAAAGACACATAAAAGAACAACGTAGACAGAAGGAAGAAAAAGTTGCAAGAGAACGAAACCTAGTCAAACTGTATCTTGCAGCTATCGATTAGAATGTCGAGTCTTTAAGTGGAGCGATTGGGGCGAATCATTGAGATGGGGCAACGGCTCACGAAGGGGACGACGCACTAATGGCAGAGCATGAATAATGAAGGACACACGCCTGCCGAACCTTCAGGCGCACAAGAAGAAATCCTTTTGGACTTGCGGAGGTTGGTGCTGCCCATTGTCACTACCGGAACTGACCTCACTATTGAGCCGGTGGGAACCGCGTTTATTATCTATGCAAATGAGAAAGTGGCTTTAGCCCTCTCCGCAGCGCACTGTTTTCATCACATTGCTAAACTTAATTCTCCTCATGAAAAACACCACGAAACCATCCTCTCTGAATTTCGACCGCGCCTTTCTGACATCGACCTTCACGACTTCAAGGGGCGAGTACTATATCCTGACCTTAACGGACAGGTGCATGTGCTCAACCTAGCAATGGCCTATGCTCTCGAACCAGGGGACATTGCAGTTTGTAGGCTTGAGATACCGGATTCCTTGCCTTCACACGTCCGCTTCAACAAGAGAATTACAATTGATAGCAGCCCTCCAAAGGTCGGAACAAGGATTGCTGCAATTGGTTACTCAGGCATGGAGATTGCCGAACACGAGATTAAAGAGAAACAGGCACACGCAAAGGTGAACCTAAAGTTGACTCGCCGACAGGGTCACATCAATAACGTATTTCCCATCACTGGACCACGCAATCAGCCATACCCGTGTTTCCAATGCACAACACCGTTCGATCATGGGATGAGCGGAGGACCAATCATTGACGTTTCCGAAGAGCGCCCTGTGGCAATAGGCATTATCTCTTCTGACTTGAGCTTTGATGTTTTGGGGGCTGGATCAGGGGAGTGTGCCCTTGCTTCAATCCTTTGGCCTGCAATGTGCACAAAAATGAAACGGGAAATCTTGATCGATACGCCAGAGCCATACTTAATTGATTTTGAAAAAGTCGGACTCATTGAAGACAGAGGGCAGGCCAATAAGCATGTACAATTCACTCAGAACTCTAACTCCGGCGAACTCATCATGCAGTGGAATTAAAAGGGCGTGAATAGCCGATGCCTCCATGGGAGTGGCGGAAACCGAAGGATGAGTGATGAATATCCCTGACCATGAACGGCGTAAGATCGTAAGCACGATGAAGTTATCTCCCAGTGAACTGGGGACGCTGACTCGTGCCGTCAACTCATGCCTTGATAGCGTGGATTCACTTAAGGACTCTGAGTATCGCGCCATGTTGCTCGTTTTACGGGATAGACTACTAAGGGTTGCGGAGACTTTCGGTGGGCTGCAACAAAAGTCAGAAATGGAGGACTAGTCTTTAGCGCGGTGCCACTCCCCACTTGGTCCTTGCGCCCCCTTCGCATCCCTCCTAGGATACGCCACCCTGCGAGGCTCTCATGTCCCTCCGATTCCACATCGTCCTTGTGCTATCGATCATGTGTCTTACCGCGGCTGGTTGTTATCCTTCTGGTCCAATAAGCATCATAACTTATGATCGGCATTCTCCCTCCAACGAGGACTTTCAGTCTTTAGCACGAGACAAATCATCCATGTCCTATGAGGTTGCTCTGGCGGACGATCAGCGTGTCCATGAAGCCTGCGAGAGATATCATGGCGCTTGGGGGTGTCGCGTAAGACTCGATCTGGACACAGACAAGTTGCGATCGGTCCTGAATGACACCTTCATCCAACGTGGGACTCTCCCGAATGCTACCTATAGCCTCCGACGCCCAGAGCAGGGAACACACTTGCGCGTTGAAATCTGGCGAGAACTGTTCCCACCCCCGCCTTTTAAGGCGACCGACGCTCAAAATCTAAGGATCTTCCTATACTTAATAACTTTGGGTGTTGTGCCGATCCAAGTTGAATGGAGCCACAACATTCGATATACGCTGTACATCGATAATGAGGTGAAACTGGCGCATACGTATACAATCAAAAGACAAGACTTCGATTCCATCCTGTTGCTACCATTCGTCTGGATGAATTTCTTGACTCCGAGCAAGCGTGATGCGTTTGAGTCCACCGCATACGAATTTCTTCTCGATGCTCAGCGGCAGGGATTCTTGCAGGGAACTGGGGAAGGCATGGAACCGACGGAGAAACGATAGATAGCCGAGTAAAGCAACCGCAATAAATCCACGTCCGTCAATCCTGGCAACCATCCGGTCCTTTTTGAAACACCATAAGTATTTTCCCAGGTTCCGAACTGTTCATCGTGATGTCCACAGTATAATTTTCTGACCAATATTCCAGGTCCTCCTAGAGGAACTTAGGGGGGCATGTTACACTGCGCCCCTTAGTCATCGGCAGGTTGGTACGAGAAAAAAACCTGTACAGGCATCGCCTGGGAAAGCACGTAGACTGGAACCATGGAAATCAAAGTCTTCAATAATAACGTCGAGAAAGCCCTCAAAATTGCCAAGAAGAAACTCGCGGGGGAAGGACTCTTCCGCGAACTGAAGCGGCGGCGGTTTTACGAAAAGCCGAGTGTCAGGAAGAAAGCCAAGCAGCTTGAGGCGAAACGGCGGCGTCTAAAGTTGTTGTCGAAGCGTAAGCCAGAGTAAGCGTCCTTCCACGGGCTCGCCCCTTGCCCCTTGCGCCCCCTTCGCATCCTTCCTAGAATAAGCCACCCTGCGAGGTTCCTATGCCCTTCTCGATTCGCCCCTACCGTCGATTCCCCGTGCCATGCGCTGTCACCTACAACGCTGGTCCATTCCAAGGACAGGGCACCGTGTGGAACCTCTCGTGTTCTGGCTGGCGTCTCTCTGGGAATCTGCCGATGCGACCAGGGGAAACGCTCTCGTTTGTTGTACAAATTGCTGCAAGCTCATAATCGTCATTTATTTCCCCTCCTTATCGTTCTCCATTAACACCATATTCATGATCGATTTCTTGTGTGGCAAGATCATTCTTCGTCCAGTCCCCTCAAATTTCGTGTCGGATTAGCAAACTGGCAAGTCGAGGCGT
>Ga0315283_10002258_pt1 | contig 16027 bp, 18 predicted proteins | sample YL17G09_0_MG_FD_204541 | JGI IMG/M metagenome (GOLD analysis project Ga0315283, IMG submission 204541) | Sediment microbial communities from Yellowstone Lake, YNP, Wyoming, USA - YL17G09_0 | ecosystem: Environmental > Aquatic > Freshwater > Lake > Sediment | place: USA: Wyoming | collected... | reverse complement strand
GGGCAGGCGATGATCAGCACGGTCACGCTTGTGACCAGCGCGTACACCAACTGCGGCTGCGGGCCGAAGTTGAACCAGGCGACGAAGGTCAGCACAGCCAGGATCATCACGATGGGCACGAAGTAGCCGGAGATCGTGTCGGCCAGGCGGGCGATCGGCGCCTTGCTGTTCTGCGCGTCCTGCACCATTTTGACGATCTGCGCCAGCGCGGTGTCTTTGCCGACTTTGGTCGTGCGGAACTTGAACGCGCCGGTCTTGTTCAGTGTCGCGCCGATCACTTCATCGCCCGCCTGCTTGCTCACCGGCAGCGACTCGCCGGTCAGCATGGACTCATCCAGCGCCGAGCTGCCTTCGATGATCACGCCGTCCACGGGCACCTTTTCGCCGGGACGCACCTGCACCACATCGCCAACCAGCACTTCCTCGACCGGAATGTCCAACTCCTGGCCGTCTCGGATCACGCGCGCGGTTTTGGCCTGCAACCCCATCAGCTTCTTAATCGCCTCGCTGGTGCGGCCCTTGGCGCGCAATTCGAGCGCCTGGCCCAACACTACCAGGGCGATCACCACGGCCACCACGTCGTAGAATGGCTCCGCGGTGCCCTCGGGGAAGAGGCGTGGAAACAAGATGGCGACGGTCGAGTAGAGCCAGGCGGCACCGGTGCCGAGCGCGATCAGCGTGTTCATGTTGGCTGCGCGGTGCTTGAGCGCGGCCCACGCGCCGGTGAAGAAATGGCCGCCCGACCAGAAGAGCACCGGCAGGGTCAGCAGCGCCGCGGCAAGCCAGGCCAGGCGCAGGGTGGCCATGCTCCAGTCGCGCACGAACGGGATGTACTGGGGATAGGCCGTCAGCAGCACCGGCGCCGAGATGAAGGCGGCAAAGAGGAACTTGCGGAACAGGCTACGATACTCGCGTTCATGCTCCGCCTCTTGCTTGTCAGCCGGCTCCGCGCTCGCGGCCGGACGGGCCTGGTAGCCCCAGTCTTGGATGACGCCGTGTAGTTGGGCCAGGGTGGTCTGCTGGGGCAGGTACGCGACCGTGGCTTCCTGGGTACCGACGTTGACGGACGCGCCGAGCACGCCCGGCGTGGCCCGCAGATCGTCTTCGATGAAGCCCACGCACGAGGCGCAGCGCAAGCCTTCGATGCCGATGCGGGTCTGCGCGCCGCCGGCCCGAAAACCGGCCGACCGGAGCGCCGCGGTCAGGGCGGCGGTGGTCGTGCGCTCCGGATCGTACTCGACCGTTACCACGCCTGAGCCGGTGTTCGCGTGCGTACTGCGGACACCCGGCAGGCCGCGTATGGCCGCCTCTATGGCGCGTCCATCTTGCTCCCGCTGCAGTCCGAGCACCGGCAGGTCAATGCGCGTCAACGGCAATGCCGGGTTGAAGCCGGTCGTGGCCGAACCAACCGGCAGCGAGGCTTCCGTCGCGGCGAGCGCTGTCTGCGTGAAGCGATGTGGGTCGGCATCAAACTGCGCGACGCAACTGGGTGAGCAGAAGTAAAACGTATGGCCCATGTGCTCGCGGGTTGTTACCGCGTCCTGGGGTTCGATGTCCATGCCGCAAACGGGATCTTTGACCATGGTGTCCATCCCTTTTCTGGTGTCCAACGCATCAGGTTAACCATTGCAGAATAGGCCGTCCTGCTCACGCGCAAGATGATAGATGATGGGTTTCTGTCTGCGCTGAATGGCATGCTATCGGCGGGCATACCAAAGCTCCGGTCGTGCCGCCTGAGCTTTGCCTCAATCCAGAACGAAAAAAGGCGCGGGATCGTTGAAGCCCGCGCCTTTACGTCGCCTGACCTGGCGCCCTAGTGCTTGTGAGCGCTGGATTCTTCTGCCTTGCCGACGTACTTGGCCGGCTCCCTGTCGAACGCCTTCTTGCAGCCGGTCGAGCAGAAGTAGTACGTCTGCCCCTGGTACTCGGACTTGCCGGCGGCCTGCTTGGGATCTACATCCATGCCGCACACGGGATCTTTAGCCATCGCGAGACTCCTTTCTACTGAGTGACTTGCATTACCCAACTGTGATCATACGCCACATCGTTGCGTCGCAACAGCGCCAAACGGCGGAGACATGAGTCAGCCTTTTTGCCTATAGTGTGCTCGTCATATGGCTGACTGGCGGCTGGAACATTTCACTTATGGCCCTGGTACAGCGCCAGGGTGCCGAGAATCGTCATATGCTGCTCCGTCTGTTCGACGGCGATGAAGCCGGCCCGGCGGAACATCTCTGGCAGCCGGCCCGCGATGTTGTCGACCGTTCGTTCCAAGCGCCGGAAGACCAGGGAGATCAGCCAGGCCGGCGCATTCTGCGGCGGGCCGAAATCCAGGACGTGCAGCTCCCCGCCGGGCTGCAAGACACGCCATGCTTCGCACAGCGCACGCCCCTTGTCCTCGGTGGTCAGATGGTGCAGCATCAGGCTTGAGAAGACGCGGTCGAACGAGGCGTCGTCATACGGTAGCGCGGTCGCCAGTCCTTGATCGAAGCGGATCGCCATGCCGGCAGCGGCGGCCTTGTCGCGCGCGATCGCCAGAACTCTGGGATCGCCGTCCAGGCCCACCACGTCTGCGCCCTGACACGCTTGCTTGAGAATGATGGCCAGCGTGCCTGTGCCCGCGCCCAAATCGAACACGCGCTGACCGGCGGCGATTTGCGCTTGGGCGACGAGTCGCTGCTTGAGCGCAACCTCCGGCATCATCCGGCGTAGCACCGGGTCGTAGATCGGCGTCAGCCAGCCGAACCGCAGAGCCGGGATATACTTCGTCATGCGGCTTCCCTGCCTTGAGGTTCGTTCGCTTCGGTCGTGAACGATCCAGTGCGGCGTAGCGTCCTGTCCAGCAGGGGCAGCAACCAAAAGATCAGGCCGAACGCGGCCAGCAGGCCGGTAACCAGACGCGCCACGGAATTGAAGGACCCCCAGGCGTCCCCGGCGTAGAATGCCGGCGAGAACAGGTTCCCCGTCAGCAGGGCCAGCCAGGCGTTGGTATCGCGGAAGCCGGTACCGACGCCCCACAGATCGCTGATCATGTGCGTGCCACCGTCCAGCGCCATCGGCAACATCAGCAACAGGGCTACCTGCCAACGCAGTCCCCGGCCGATGGGGCGTAACCCGCGCACCCGGCCGCGCAGCAGGCCGTAGAGCAGCGCGAACAGGAACCAGCCGCCGTAGAAGCTGACCATGCGGTCACTCCAGGCGAGCTTCCAGCCCAGCGCCGGTGTGCCGAGGAAATGGCGCAGGGCGAAGAGGTCGGCGCCCAGGCCGCTCTCCGCCTGGATCGCGGCCAGCGTGGGCGTGAAACTCGGGCCGAACAGGAACCAGGAACGCTCCGGTAGTTGGTGGCAGAACAGGCTGTAGATGAAGTAGATCCACCAGGCTGGCCCGTACCAACCCAGATGCATCAAGACCGGCGCCAGCCAGGGCAGGGTCGTCCAGATGCCCAGGGCCAGGCCGAAGAGGAGCAACCAATGCCGGAGTAGGCCCTGGACGAATCGATCCACCCCTGAGACCAGAGGCGAAGTTACGGTCGGTTGAGAAATGGTTGTCATCGCGTCAGTCCTCGGTGCGCTCCGGCCCGCGATCCCGCCACGCATTGACGAACGCCGTGATGCGCGCGTCATCGAAGCCATCCAGCTTGTCCAGCCAACCCCAGGCGGTCAGTGCGATGGCCGCGTCGGCGTTCTGCCGCGGCACGGCCGTGACCTTCCAGTTGCGGTAGCGCTCCACAAGCTGGCGAATCTGCGTTTTCGTGGCCGCGCAGTCCGCCAATTTACTGCAATCGTAGGAGATCACAACGTGGCCGTGCTCCAGGTTGTGGACCATCTGCTCGTCGGCGACGGATTGCTCGTGGAAGCCGGAGGCCAGTGGTATATCGTAGTGCCAACCGGAGGTCGGCGGGTCGGAGTTGTAAGCCGGGTGTGTTTGGCTGGGTGTGATGTGCTGCTGACCCTGAATCGGGAAGCGTTGGCCGGGTGCGGACGCGCTCGTTGATCGCGTAGCCAGCCAGACGCCGCCGGCGACCAGGATCAGCGCGAACAGTCCGCCGCCGAGCCAGACCCACGGCGATCGGCGCGGCCGGCCTGAGGCGCGCTGGCGCGCTGTCTGCCTGGATGAAGCTGTCCATTGTTTACTCATGGGCCAATTCCTGCGATTGGGACGTCTACGTAACCCTCCAATGAGGAAACCTCGAAGGTCTTCGAGACCTTCGAGGTCTGATTCGCTTACTCGCTGACTTTGACCAGCGCCACCAACCCGCCCGGTTCCTCGTTATCGTTGGTAACGTGGTGCAGCACGTGGCAGTGGAACATCCAGGTCCCTACGTTGTCGGCCACGAACTCGATATCCACCAGTTCGCCCGGGTTGACGGGAACCGTGTTGCGCACGATCTGCTGGCTGGCAGGCAGCGGCACACCGTCATAGGCTACGATCTTGAAGTTCATGCCGTGCAGGTGCATGGGGTGCGTGAACTGGCCGACATTCGCCAGCCGCACGCGCACGCGCTGGCCCTTCTTCACCTCGATCGGCGCGGTGTTCGGGTAGCTCTTGCCGTTGATGGTGAAGTAGTTCGGCTCGGCGCCAGCCATCGGCATCGCGGCGTAGGTCTGACCATCCGACCCGACGCGCCACTCGGAGAGCATCCAGGTCACATCCACCGCGAGTTTGTTGGCCGGCGGAGTCCTGGGATCTACGATGAACGGGGCGTAGAGGCCGAGGCCCAGTTGCTTGTCGCTGTCGATGTGGGAATGGTACATGAAGCTGCCGGCCGGTGGCGCCGTGAACTCGTAAGTGAAGCTCGCGCCCGGCTGAATCGGCGTTACGCCGTCCATCGCGTTGGGGACGGGGATGCCATGCCAATGGATGCTGGTGGCTTCAGGCAGCTCGTTCTTGAGGACGATGCGCACCTTGTCGCCTTCCGTCACGCGGATCAGGGGGCCGGGCACCGTGCCGTTATACGTCCAAGCGGTCACTTTGACGTTGTCCAGAATGTTCCAGCGCACGGCGCGGGCGGTCAGCTCGAAGACCTTGACGCCGTTCACGACCTTGAAGGTCAGCGGTTGGCCGCCGACCTTCGCCGTGGCCTCCGGCACGCCAGCCGAGGGGATCGCGGCGTCGTGACCGCTCATCCCACCCATGCCGTCCAGGCTTCCAGCGCCACCCATGCCTGCGCCGCCCACCATCTGCATCATCTGCGCCATCATATTCATCAAGTGCGGCATCATCTGGCTCTGGGCGCCGGGGGACATGCCCTTCATCATCTCCATCATTTGCGACATCATACCCATCATCTGGGGCATCATCTGAGCTTGATTCCCCTGGGACATCCCGCCCATCTGGCCCATCATCCCGCCCATCTGCCCCATCATGTCCATCATCATCTTCTGATGCTCGGCCGGCGGCATATTCTTCATCATAGCCATCATGCCCTGCATGTTGGACATCATCGCCGACATGTCACCCGGCATGGGCATCGTGCCGGTCATAGCGCTGCCCGCGCCCATCCCCTGGCCGCCCATCATGCCTTGCATCATTTTCATCATCTCGGCCATCATGCCCATCATGTCGCCTGACATCGGCATCGTGCCGGTCATGGGCATGGTGCCAGTCATAGCGCTGCCCGCGCCCATCCCCTGGCCGCCCATCATGCCTTGCATCATTTTCATCATCTCGGCCATCATGCCCATCATGTCACCCGACATGGGCAGCGTGCTGGACATGGGCATGGTGCCGGTGACGGGGGCAGCCGCGGCCAGCCCCATGTCGCCGCGGGTTGCGGCACCGGACATCGGCATCCCTCTCGTATTGGCGCCGGCTTGTCCCTGGGCCCAGGTAAAGGTGCGCTCAGGCACACCGGCCAGGTTGCGGATAGCGATGCTGAAGCCCGTGGCGTCGCTCAGAAGCGGCTTACCATCGGCAATCTCGGCCGAGAAGCTCAACGTGCCTTCGACGTGATGCCCGCCGCCGGCTGGGGCTTGCCACCCCTTCGCCGCTACTTCATTGTCGCCAACCTTCAACACGGCCAGCTTCGCCAGGTCTACTCCCAGCTCCACCGAATGCGTATTCATGACAACCTTGAAGTCGAGGGCGCCGGTTTTGGCGTCGGCCAGGTTCAACGGGGTGATCTCGACGGTCACCGCGCCGGCCTCCGCGCTCTGGGTCAGGTTGCCCGCCGGCGCCGCCGGCTTGGCCTGAGTTGCTGCAGGCGCTTGGGTTGGCGCCGCCGTGGGTTGTGTGGCGGCCGCGGCGGGGGCCTGGGTTGGGGCGGCGGCTGGTTGCGCGCCGGTGCAGGCAGCCAGGATCAAGGCCAACAGGGCTAGGCTGATGAAGACCGCCAGCGAACGGGCTGTGCGGCGGCTCGATTGAACGGGTTGCATAGTCATGGGTGCTCCTTACTCGATAATGGTTCTGAATTCGGCAGAGCGATGCTGCGTCTCCGCCAACGGATGTTCCAGCTTACCGCACATCGCCGTCCGGGGTAAGCGCCAAGTGTCGCATCCGCGAGTAGGCCATTTAGCTTGTGTTGGGCGATTAACGAACTTCGGTGGGTCCAACCACCCTGGCTGGACCCACCGAAGTCGTAGCTATTTGCACGATAGACCGGCAGGTGATCGTCGGTTAGGAAGTTTTGCTCGGCTCTGGCGCAAAGATCCGTCCGGGCCGCCACGGCGTTCCCAGCGCAGACAGCACCCAGCGGTCAAGCCCCCACCAGCCCGCCACCTTCCAGGCCAGCACCAACAGGATCGAGAGCGGGAACAGCACGGGATTGATGCTGGCCGTCCCGGCCATCATGAAGTTCCAGTTCATGAAACCGCCGAAGAAGGCGGCGATGCCGGTGAAGAGACCCAGGATCAATGCGATGCCGATCAGGATCTCGCCGGCGGTTACTAGCTTAGCGAACCAGGTGTAGGAGCCGCTATCGAGCAGAAACTGAATGAATGTGCGATACCAGTCGAACACGATGAGCGGTCGCGCCGGCGCCGCTGGTACAGCCGCCGCTTTCTCCCAAAAGCCCTTCAACGCCACGCCAGTTTGAACCCAGGCCGGGTTGCTGAGCTTGCCCAGGCCCGATGTGAGCCAGGAATAGCCCACGTATACACGAACGATCAGCCAGAGCCAGGCCCAGGCAGTGCTGCTGAATAGTGCATGTGCGAACGGCGGATCCTCAAATGCCACCGTATTTCGGCGTGTATCCGCCACTACCGCGCTTGACATCTTGATTCCCCTCTGATGATTGTGATAGCGCCTGAATCACGTGCTGGCGAGTTCTCCCGCAATTCGGCGCTTGCGTTTTCAGCACTTCAATCTGAGAAGATTATCGCGCCAGATCTGACCTGCCGCCACGGGCATTCGGCCTGTCTTTGCCCCCGCCATTCGGCGGGGTATGAATACGGTCATGGAAGGATGACTACTGGCATGCCGATGTAAGCGATCTCGAAGAGGATTTTGGCATTGGCGTCGTCGAGCATGATGCAGCCATAGGTGATGGGCGTGCCCACCAACCCCTCCCAGGTGCGCCTGCCGGTCTTGGGGTTATAGGGCAAACCGTGGATGCCATTCTCGGTGCTGCCGGCGTAATAGAGCCCCATCCAGTAGGGCATCCAGAAATCCCAGCGCGAGGCATAGGCCGGGTTGATCTTGGACTGAATCCGGTAGGAACCGGGGACCGTTGGCGATTCCTGCCGGCCGGTGGAGCAGCGCCAGTTGCCGGTGAGCTTGCCTGCCTGGTACAACCAGCAGCGCTGTTCGGAGATGCTGGCGATGAAGCGCGTGTCCGTGACCGATTCCACCATCGTCGTCGCACTCTGCGCAATGGGGATGCGCAAAGTCATGCCGGCGTAGATCCAATCCGGATTGGCCAAGCCATTGGCGCTGACGATGGCGGTCGGGCTGACCCCCAGCTCGCGCGCGATCTGCCCCAGGGTCTGGCGCGGCTTGACGACGTATGTAGACGGGCGAGCAGGGCCGGTGGGTGATGTTGCCGCTTGTGGGGCAGCCCTGACAGCGGTGGGAGGCGCCGCCGTGCCACGCGGGATGATCAGCTCCTGCCCAGCCCGCAGCAGGTCCGGATTCGACAGACCATTCGCGTCGATGAGCGCCTGCGTCGTGCTGCCGTTTGCCGCAGCGATCATGGCCAGAGTATCTCCGGGTCGAACGACGTAAGTGACGCCACCGTCGGCCAGGGCCGGATAGGGAACCGAAGCCAGCGCTAACGACACGATCGCCGCCGCCACGAGAGCTCGCATCAGTCGCATCTGTCACCTCTTGAGGGTCTGCCGATACGTCATCGGCTGATAGGAACTGCTTACAGAACCCGAACCCGTCCTCACCTGCCCTCCGCGACGCGTGCATATTGCGGCCGCGTCAGCAGATATGAGCTGAGTTTCTGGAGCTGCACTTGCCAGTCTGCCTGCCAGACAAAGAGCTGATCGAGCTGGCGCAACGCCTCCGGCGCGCGGTTGAGTTGATAGAACGTGAGGTCGCAGACCGACAGGCGGTGCACCACCTCCAGGCGGATCAGATCGTCGAGCGCCTGTGTGACCGCCGCCTCACTGGCGCCGACCCGGTAGACCAGGTCGCTCAGCTCGACCGCCGACAGCCTGAACCGGTGCATGTAGGCCAACACGTCGCGCTTGACCGGCGAGTTGAGCGCATTGGCTGCCAGCGCAGCCACCGCCGGCTCCAGCCCCTCGAATACGTCGAAGACCACTGACTCCCGCGCCGTGAGCTGACGAACGCCAGCGGCCAGGGCTTCTGGCGCGGCCGGCCCTGAGAAGCTGAGAACCACGGTGCGGCCGCCTTGCCGCACGAAGTAGGCGCTGGCGCCGGACGGCAGAGTCAGCCCCTGGAGCGCATCGGGCCCGCTCTCGCGCAAGGCCGCCACCATGCCGCTGGCAACCAGCTCACCGAGACAGCAATCCCCCTGAGTGTGTACGACCCGACCGGCCTCGTCATAGGTGGCAGCGCCCAGGAGCCGGGCCTTAGGCTTCAGCCGACTGAGGACGATAACGGCAGCCGCCATCGGGATGGCATACCAGAAATGGCTGGCGAACGCGGCCAGGCCGCCTTGCCAGTTCCCGTGCATCGCCAGAAACATCCGCAGCGCATCCAGGCTCCACCCGGCCAGCGCCAGGAACGCGATCACCAGCCAGGTGTCGGACCGGAGTAGTTTCTCACGGATTCTGATCCTCATCACCCGTCCCTGCGCAGTTCGCCCGCCAGCGGCACCTGTCGCCCCCTATTTTTCTCCCGCGGTCGCCAGGATCAGGAGTCCCTTGACCTTCCCCGCCTTGCAGCGCGGCGTTAGTGGCAGGCTGCGCTCCCTTTGTTGCTGGTTTCCCCGGCACCTACCTCAGCGTCCGGCCGACTAGCGGAGCCCGCCGCGTGGTCGTGCTGCCCGCGTCCCATCAACAGCACGTGGCTCAGCGGACAGAGCAGGATCAGGCCGTAGGTCAACACCTGCGGCGCCGGGATCTTCAGCACGAAGAGCCCGCCCAGGGCTGCCACCGGGATCAAGCAGCACAGGATCATCAGCAGCATGTGCCGGTTGCCGTGTGACATATTGCGTTCCATAGGTACCCCCACTCGTTCATTCGTTCCGCATCTGTTGACGGCCGCGTCTGATCTTACCTCGCCCCGTCATCCAACTGCGTGCAGGGAATGCCGGCGCCTTAGCAGGTACACCGAGGCTGGTATGCCCACAGCCAGCCCGACCAGGCTGATCAACTGAGCCTGGTTGAAGCCCAGGGCGATCGTCTTGTAGGCGCTCCAGAAGGTGATTACGAAGCGCCCGACAGAGTAGAGCACGAGATAGATCAGGAAAAGTGCGCCGTCCGGCAGTGGGCGTTTGCGCAGTCGCCACACGACGGCGAAGATGGTCAGGTTCAAGATGATCTCGTAGATCGGCGTCGGCGCGTAGTACACGCCGAGCTGCGGCACCAGCGCGCCGGAGTTGCTGTAGGCCAACCCGAAGGGCCCGGTCGTGGGCTTGCCGACCGCGTCGCCCGTGATGACGCAGGCGATCCGGCCGATGGCCTGCGCCAACACTAGGCCGGGGACCGCTGTGTCGAGGAGTACGGCCAGGGGCAGCGCGCGCCGCCAGGCGAACAGCGCCAGGGCCGCCAGTCCGCCGATGACGCCGCCCCAGATCGCCAGGCCGCCTTCCCAAACGTAGAGCGCCCGCAAGGGATTGGCGGCATACTCATCCGGCCAATGGTCGATGACGTGGAACAGGCGTGCGCCGATCAGCCCACCGACGATCACCCAGGGAATCGCATCGGCAAACTGATGGTCGCTCAGGCCTCGGCGCTTGGCTTCGCGCAGCGCCACCCAGATTCCGACGCTCATGGCGGTAACGACGATCAGTCCATACCAACGGAGTGCAAAGTGCCCCACATGGAGCAATATCGGATCAATGCTGACGGTGATCATGTGTCGAAAGCCTCCGCTTTGTAGAAAGTTCATGAGAGAAGCCAGGTTCGTCGTTCGTGGCCAGCAGCGCCATCAGCCGCCGGGCCAGCAGCGCCACAGCCAACAGCCCAACCAAAGCCACAAGCCACATCGGCGCGGCCAAATAGAGCACCGCGGCCAACGCGGCCAACGGTACCAGGCAACAGATGGCGAGCAGAAGAACTAGCATCTTGGTAACATTCTGGCTGCGCATCGTAGTCCTCATCTCAAGCCTTGACGTTCTCAGGCTGGCAGAATCTATAGTAGTACAGAACTGGAGGGATGCGCAGCGCCAGACGGCGGGTCTTGCACTCAGCCATTCGGCGCGGTTGTACGATGTAGACCTGGAACAAAACCGATGCGGCCCGGGCAGGCGTCTGGAGAAGCGAGGTTCGGGGGCGAAAACGCTCAGAGTTTGCCTTGCGCAGTCCTCGACCCCTGAGGGAGTGAGGCAGCTTATCGAACGATGCCGTCGCTGGTATTGTCAGGGCAACAGCGGCAGCCGTACTACGAGGGTGGCGCCCTGGCCGGGGCTGGAGGTGATGGTGAGCTGGCCGCCGTACAGCAGGGCGCGCTCACGCATGCCCATCAACCCGAAGTGGCCCTGGTGAGCCAGGTCGGCTGGCTGCTCCGGCGGGGTGAAGCCGACGCCATCATCGCGCACCAGGAGGGATAGTGTGTCAGCTGCAAAGGTGGCCTCCACCCAGGCATTGCTGGCGCGGCCATGGGCGGCCACGTTGGCCAGCGCCTGCTGCACGATACGATAGGCGGCCAGCTCCTGGTCGGGGGCCAGGCGAATCACCTGACCGTGCACCATCAGATGTACGCTCAGGCCATGTCGCTCCTCGGTCTGGCGCGCCAGCATCTCGAGCGCGGGCACGAAGCCCAGGTCCTCCAGGTAGATCGGCCGCAGGTCGCCGATGATCCGGCGCAGGCTCGCGACCTCCTCGTCAATCAGGCCGTTCAGCTCCTGGAGGCGCGCCTCGGCGCGGGCCGGGTCGCGGCCGAAGGCCTTCAGCGCCATCTGGCCGCGTTGTTTGAGCGCGATGAGACCTTGGATGGTGACGTCGTGGAGCTCGTGCGCTAGCCGGCCGCGCTCTTCCTCCTGGCCCTGAGTAATAGCGCTCAGGTAGTCGCGCATCCCGCCCTGGTAGGCGCGAATGCGCTCGGCCATCTGGGCCAGCGTAACGCGCAAGTCATCAATCTCTTGCACCCCGCCCACCGGCTCCTCGATGGCATCAAAATCGCCCCAGGCCACCCGCGCGGCCCGGCGATCGAGCTCCTGGAGCGGCCGCACGACATTGAACACGCCCAGCGAGACGGCCAGCAGCGCGACCACCGCGACGAAAAGCAGCAGCAGCGGCAGGACTTCAACGACGCTTACCCCCATCGCGGTGATGGCGCGCACATCCTCGGCTGTGAGCAGCGTCCACCCGGGCGGTTCGACTCGCGCATAGGACACCAACAGCTCGCGGCCCGTGCGATCGCGTACGTAAGTCGAACCGGAGCCGGCTTCCGGCAAGTTGGCGAAGATACTCGTATCCACGATCAACCCGCCGGGGTCGTGGTGATGAACCCGGCGTCCGGTCTGATCCAGCACCAACATGGCGCCCTGGGTTTCGCCTTCCACCAGTAAGCTGCTCTCGTTCAAACTCAGCGCTTCCACGGGCAGCGCGGCGATTAGCGCCTGGCCCTCGGCGGTGGGCACAGCGATCAGCAGCCGCGCCGCCTCAGCGCCAGGGGAGTCGGTTTCGTACTGGGATTGGCCGGTTGCGGCGGTCCGCGCCGCCAAGATGGCCGCGGCGTCGCCGTGAGCCCAGGCGCTGGCGGCCGGTGACGCCACCAGGAGCGCCCCTCGGGCGTCCAGCAGCGCCAGGCCGCCGCGCTGGCCGTCGGTTGTATCCTCCAGGAGGGAGGATGAGCGAGTGGGGGTGGTCATTGCTGGCAAGGTCGCGGCCAGGCGCGCCAGCGTCGCTGTTTGCTGGGCGATCTCGCGGCCCAGGCGGTTGGCTTCCGCCGTCGCCAGCCCGCGGTCGCGGTCTTCCACCAGGCGGGTCATGGCCTGGCGGTGGCGTGTGACCCCAGCCAGCGACAGCGCTACCAGCACCACCGCCAACGGCAAGATCGTCCACAGCAGCAGTTGGGCGCGCAAGCCACGCAAGAGCCGGTGGCCTCGGCGCGGCGGGCACTCAGCCGTCCTACGCGTCATCCAACACCAGCCAGCCGAGCTTCAGCGCCTTGATCACCGCCTCGGTGCGACTGACAACGGCCAGTTTACCGTAGATGCTGGCCATGTGCCCCTGCACCGTGCGATCGCTGACGCCCAATTCGGCTGCAATCGCTTTGTTGGTCAGGCCGTGGGCGGCCAGGCGCAACACCTCCAACTCGCGCTCGGACAGCGGCTCAACCTGCTCGGCGGCCGCCGCCGGTTTGCCCGAGGTCACCTGCGCGACGACCTTCGCTGCGATGTCGGGGGCCAGCACCTTGCCGCCGCTCGCGACTGTCTTCACCGCCCGCACCAGGTCGTCGGGATCGCTGTTCTTCAGAATGTAGCCGTCGGCGCCGGCGCGGAGCAGGGCGAAAACGTAAGGGTCTTCATCATAAGCGGTCAGGATCAGCACACGGATTTCGGGGTAGGCGGCCTTAATCTGGCGTGTGGCTTCGATCCCGTTCACGCCCGGCATCTGCACGTCGAGCACGGCCACCGCCGGCCGGTGTTCACCAGCCAGGCGCACGGCCTCAGCGCCGCCGGCGGCCTCGGCCACCACCGTGACCTCGCCGTCCTCTTCCAGGAACTCGCGGATGCCCTTGCGTACGATGGCGTGATCGTCAGCGAGCAAAACGCGCAACGGCACAGAACTTGTCATGGCACACTATCCATTGTCCCGCGGTGGGGCTACCGCTGCCCCAGCGCGCGGCCGCTGGCTTCCCAAGCGAGCATGCCGCCGGTCAGGTCGTAAACATGCGCATAGCCCAACCCTACCAGCCGCCGCGCCGCGATATCGCTCATCCGGCCGCTGCGGCAGTAGAGCACGATCTTGGCGTCTTTGCCAGGCAGTTGACCCAGGTGGGCGTCGATCTGATCGTAGGGGATCGCAAGATCAGTTTTGGGCAGGTCGCCCTCGAAAGGAATGTGTACGTTGACCAGGGTGAAATCCTTCGGTCCTGCCAACATCTGATCCAACTGATCAGCCGTAATCGGGGTGACCGTCGTCCCGCTCACCGTCGTCAGGGGCGCCGATGCAGGCTGCGGCGTGGGGGCGGCAGCGCAGGCGCTCACGAGCGCAGCCACTGCGAGCAACAGGCTAAGAAGCTGTAACTTCTTCATTGGGATACGTTCCTGTCTCATGAATGGAATTGCGACGATTCGGGTAGATCGTCGCAGTTCAGTGCGCGTCAAACGCCAAGCTTCTGGCGCAGCGCATCGTACTCCTGCGGTGTGATCTCGCCGGCCGCCAGCCGGCGGCGTAAGGTTTCCAGCGCCGAATCGGGCTGCGCGCCGCGGGCTGGGCTGCTCTGGCCGGAGCGCGTCAAGGTCACAACCAGCCAGACCACCAAGCCGATGATCAGTCCCCAGAAGAGGAGCATGCCTAAGCCACCCAAGAGGCCCATACCCCAACCCCATCCACCCATCATATCCTTACCCTCACTTTCCGTATCAAAGCGGCAGCGCCTAGCATCTCGCTGCGCACTGCTTCGCAACTCAACCTCTATTGTCGCGCATCCGAGGGCGGCACGCCAGGGCTTTTCGGCGCAGATAGCGTTAGGCCATTCGGCGCGGTGATAGTACATGACCGATGAGCACCCTAATCGTCGCGCCAAATGGCGCACCCCCAGCGCGCCGGACGGCGCTTACCAGGACGACACCTGATTGGTATACTGTCGCAGAATGTCTGTGCCAGTATCATCCCCATGATGGAGATAAATACACCGTGAAGAGACTGCTGCCCATTCTGAGCATCGTTGCGGTACTGCTGTTGCTGGCGGCGCCGGCCTTCGCCGCCGAGAATCATACCTGCGATCACAGCGGCACGACGATCGAATCGCTGCACCATTGCGTGATGCACGCCTACGACATGGGCCACATCACCAACAAAGGTGTGGCGAAAAGCCTATTAGCCAAATTGGACGCAGCTCAGGCCGCCTTGGACCGAGGCCAGCCAGGCGTGGCAGTCAACCTGCTGCGCGCCTTCACTAATGAGATCAACGCCCAGGCCGGCAAGCACATCGTGGCGGACCATGCCCCCCACCTAGTGGACCATGCCCGGAACGTCATCACGGCGCTGGGCGACTGATCTGTCATCGTCCGGTACGGCCGTTTTGGGGCGAGCTGCGGAAGGCGCGATCCGGACCTACCTCGGTATTTCAGGAGCAACACCTTGACGAAACGACTCTTCCTTCTGCTGCCGGTCCTGCTGATCGGCACTTTTCTGCTGACAGCCTGTGGCGCGAGCGGACAACAGAATAGCAAGGCGAAGCTGGCTCCCGTCTCGGCGCTGCCCAAGCCGATGCAAGACGCGCCGGCCGCCGTGCGCACGGCCTACCAGTTCGCCGTCGCCAACCCGGCCGCCTTACAGAATGTGCCGTGCTACTGCGGCTGCGGCGCCATCGGCCACAAGAGCAACCTGGCCTGCTACATCAAAGAGGTCGGCGCGGACGGCAAGCCGGTTTTCGACGATCACGCTATGGGCTGCAGCATCTGCGTGGACATCGCCACCGATGTGATGAAGATGACCGGCGAGGGTAAGTCGCCGGCCGCTATCCGGCAGCAGATCGTGGCTACTTACAGCAAGTTCGGACCCGCCAACCAGTGATGAGCAGATGGCAAATGGCAGATAGCAGCGGGCGCGCGGCGGGCTGGCTGAGCCTACCCAGGACGCGGTGGTGGGCGGCTGGCGTCACCCTGTCGCTCGTGGTGCTGACGCTGCTGGCGCCGCTTCCGGTAGCAGGTGCGGCGCCGCAAGAGCGGCACATCACGATCTCGGCGCACAGCTTTGCATACGAGCCGGGGACGGTGCATGTGAATCGTGGCGACACGGTGTTCGTCAATCTGGAATCCACTGACGTCGTGCACGGCTTGTACGTGGACGGCTATGGCCTCGCGACCCAGGCCGAGCCGGGCCGGCCGGGACAGCTCACCTTTGTCGCCGACCGTGGCGGAGCCTTCCGCTTCCGCTGTAACGTGGCGTGCGGCAACCTGCACCCGTTCATGATCGGCAAGCTGGTGGTCGGCCCGAACCTGACCTGGTTGCGAGCGATCGCGGCCACGCTGATCACGGCGGTCGGCGCGCTGGCCGTCTTCTGGACACGCTGATGCGCTACGCCCTTTCGGAGATCCCCATTGTCAAGCGCATGCTTCGCACGCGCTGGCTCCAGTGGAGCCTGACCGCGCTCACGCTGCTCTTCTTCGTACTGGCGATCATCGCCGGGCTGGCCGGCACGCCGGCCGGGAATCGCAATTTCGGCATCGTCTTCGTCTGGATCGTCTGGTGGGCGCTGCTGATCCTGTTGTTGGTGCCGTTTGCGGGCCGGCTGTGGTGCGGCGTGTGTCCTATCCCCGCGCCGGGCGAGTGGCTCCAGC
>Ga0315283_10002255_pt1 | contig 16038 bp, 10 predicted proteins | sample YL17G09_0_MG_FD_204541 | JGI IMG/M metagenome (GOLD analysis project Ga0315283, IMG submission 204541) | Sediment microbial communities from Yellowstone Lake, YNP, Wyoming, USA - YL17G09_0 | ecosystem: Environmental > Aquatic > Freshwater > Lake > Sediment | place: USA: Wyoming | collected... | reverse complement strand
CAACTGCTTCTGGAATTGGATAATCTGTGCTGCCGCCAGGGGCATAATTGGTGACAGTTTCAAAAAATGTCCTTGACTTATACGCAGTAAGTCTGGCAGTAGATTTTGTACTGCCGGTAAGCGTTATCGCATTTGTTACTGTTTGAGGAACCTGTCGCATTATGAACCCTCCTGGGTCAAACCGACGAAGGTGAACTGGACTTGAATAAGATACCATGCATCGACACCTTCGATCTCAACTCCCATAAGTGCCTGTCCAAATTGCCCTGTCATATAAACATCGTAATTTACACCAAAATGATCAGTCAAGGTAATAAGATCAGAAGGAGTACCGTTGGGATCGTTCAACATAAAAAATGCCTTCAGATCATCTTTGTCACCATAATCTTGTTCGGTTTCAGTTTCTCTTACTCTAACTCCATATGTATGAGTTTCATGAATATCTCCTTGAGAAATATCGATGCCTCCGTCAAGAGTATGATTTATACTCTGCGCCTTTTCGAGAATAGGGGCATACATGGTCGATATGACCCGGAATCGTTTCGATAACGAGGAGTTACTATTGGTGAGTGTAAAGTATTTATAGTGAGTCATTAGCTCCTCAATTCTTTTGTAACTGTATCAAGAATGAACGAAGAAAGCTTTTCGTTACCAATGTAGATATTGATAACTGATGGAGATCCACCTCCCTGCTTGTAACTTCCATTTTCTATGTATCTACTTCTTTCCATAGCACCCATGATATTGCGTTGAGTAAGAGGACCACCGATCGCTTGTTCTGCAGCTGAGGTAGCCATTTGGTTCATAACAAATTCTACACCACCAAAGGTTTCAAATTCTTTGTAGCCGCCAGCTGCACGACCAGTTGGAGGTAGGGTTGGGTCATCGCCCGATGTTGGAGGAGTGCCACCCATAAGAATGATAGTTTCGGCTAAGTTTGCATTGAATATTGGCACCAAATTATTCAAGGCCGTAAACGAATCTTCTAATAACGCCCATGATGTTTGACTTGCATTGAGTGCTAAGGCTTGATCCTCTAATATCTTATTTTCTGCAGTCATATTAGTAAGTGCTGCGCTATGGCGTTTTTCCTCTTGACCCATTGCAAATTCAGTGGATTTCTTTTGAAGATCCTGTTGGACAATATAATATGCTCTGGATAACTCTAATTGTTCTTGTTGTAATTTGAAGTTTTCGGCATAGAACTCTTTTGCTTTTTCCAATTGTTCTTGCTGTAATTTTAGACTTTCCTGGAATTGTTTCTTCTGAACAGCAAATCTTTCGTCCTCAAGTTTCCAAGATTCTTTTTGACGATTCTTTTGTTTCTCAATTTGATTTCCTTCAAGATCGTACATAATGGTATCACGACCCATCTGACGTTCAGATAATCTACGTTGTCGCCCAGTTAGAAAACGATTTTCTTCTTGGAAATCTTCTTGTTTCCATTGCCAACCGAGTTCACGTACCTGGGTGTTATATGCCCAATCTTCTTTTGCCCAACCACGTTGCATCTGCGCACCCTTTTGGGTTAGCGCCATATTTTCCCCGAATTGAGAAACACTCAGGTTCATCTGTTTTTGTTGCATGCCAAATGACCATTGTTGTTGTGCGTTCTGCAAAGCGATCTGTTGGTTTTGGATACCCCACATACCGCCACCACTAAAGTTGGCGTTGAAGGGTTGCCCGGTTTGTGGATTGATAGTTCCTGCATATGCTCCAAGACCAACACCAGTTTGAAAAGCCATACCTGCTTGTTGACCTTGTAATTGAAAACCAAGTGAGGTCATGGTACTTTCATGTTGGAACATTTCTTGATTCCAGGCGACTTGTTGGAAACCACCGAGAGGGTTGCCATTCAAGTCGTTTACTGGTTTGAATAACCAATCAGCATATTTACCGCCACTGGAACCAGTTGTGGCATTGTATCCAGGAAGCAATCTTTCCAAACCGGCTTTGTTCATTGCTGCTAAATTTCTAGGATCTTGATAACCCATACCTGAAAGTCTGCCAATATCACCGCCAATATCACCATTGATCCATGATGTAGCATATTTATTCAAGCCGGTAGGCATACCTGTAGTGGCACTAATATCGCCAGCAAGTAAACTGGAATTAAAATATTGTCCCCAGTCCGTAGTCATAGTTCGAGAACCTTGTCCCATACTAAATGTAGTGGCTATGGCAGCAGGACTACGAGACATAATAAATTCTCTAAAACCGAACTCCTCTGGTTTGTTTATTCCTTCTTGAAACCAATTTTGCATATTGGTTTGCATTTGCGGAGTACCGTATTTACCAGCGTTTATACTTCTTGTATCACGTGTTTCTTGCATTGAGGCTGTTATCTGCCAAGTATTTCTGGCCTCTACCGTTAATGCTTCAATTTGTTCAGGAGTACCCTGATATACTTTTTGCTTTTCTGGTATCCATTTTTGGGAGGTTGTCTTTGTTATATTATCTAATACCTCCTCCCAACGACCACCTTCGGTTACATAGTCAGTATCTTTTGGTGCAACTGGTTTTTTTCCTGCCTTTATACCTTGTTCAAATACTGCCATTCTTGCTTGCCATAGATCTCCCTCTGGAGTACCGGCTAATATGCCCATTCTCTCGCCAAACTCTACCATCTTAGGAACATCTATCTTGCCAGTTTTATTGTTGAAACCAATACCCTCCAAGTATCTTATACCGGGTGTAGCAGCCATAAAATCAAAACCGGCACCAATAATATCCTGTGTATCCGCATCGTATTTTCCGGCAATGTAGTTTGCGATTACATCTTTTGTATTTAAAAGGAGATCGGTTCCTGTACCTGTTACTCCTTTTCTATATAAGTCTGCAATATTACCGCCAACTGCACCAACACCCTTTACGGCATATTGTTCTGCCATAGGAGATAACATATATCTTGATGCTAGATTTTCAAGATAATCCAATTTGTCAGTACCCGTTTTTCCATAGGCACTCATAAATTCTTGATTTTTTGCAGCCCAACCACTAGCTTGCGCTAAGAATTGTTCTGGCACAGATGAACCTCTGCCAACAATATCTTGATAATAAGCCGTTGCATAACCTGCTTTTTCCTGATTGGTTAAGTTAGTTGGTATATCAAAATACGATGCTGGTTTGTTCAGTATAAGATCACCTTTAGGATTGATCATACTTTTTCTAATAGCATCATTGGATAGTTGATATCTTACTCTTTCAGCTGCTAGGGTTTTTTCATCCATAACTTTGAGTGTTTCTGCATCTGCGCCTGGGATACCCATCTGAGCACCAAAACTTTGTAACTCTGCTCCCATATAAGCCATAGTACCCCAAAGATCAGGTTTGTTATTTGCTCTGTTATATGCTGTCTGTGACGTATTTCTATATGCGGCATAGGTGCCAGCAATTGCCTGTCCTGCTATAACTGCAGCGGCTACCCACGGAATAGCTTTGGCTAAAGCACCGCCAACAGTAGCGGCTTTTGTAGCGACTTTAGTAGCTGGTCCTATTAAACCACCTGTAGTACCATATGAAGTAGCTGTGGCTATTGCTTCGCCTGTCATCCCCGGAAGGATCATGCCCATTGTGGATTGAGATAACCATGCGGTTGCGCCAGCAGCAGCAACACCAGAGATACCAGTATTAAGTAATTGAGTTAGACCGGGTTGTTCGTACTGTGCTTGATCCCATGCTGTTTCAGGAGACCACTGAGCACCAAAAGCAGCCGCATAGTTTTCTGAAATTGTTTTTTGACTTCTAGGAACTTGAAAAACGCCAAATCTTTGCGCTTGTATTTGAGCCATACGCATATCGCCAGCAGTTCTTTCGGATAAACCTTTCCCCAAACCCTGTGTTGCGATATTTGCAATATTCCGCATGTACATTAAACCAAAACCACCAAAGACCTTACGTGCAGCACTACCCCAACTGGCAAACATTTCTCTACCAGTAGGATTGCCTTCTTCGTCAAATTCTGGACCTTCTTGTGGACCTTTGCCACCCAAACTTGTTATTCTTCTATTGATCTGGGAAATTCTTTGTTCATCTCCAAGAGTTCCACCGGGCTGACCTTTTCTTGCGGCTATCTTAGCTCTTTCTTCTTTGAGAGTGAATATATCTGGACCCTCACTTACTGTTTGAGCAAGACTTGCTGCCGTAGTTGCTTGTTGAGTTTTTAAGTCAGCAATTTCTATTTGCTTTTTTGTTAAATTCTCAAGTGAGTGTCTGTGATCTTCTGTATATTTAGTAGCCTTTTTTAATGTTTCACCAAGCTCATCAAACTTTTTTGTGAGGTCTTCAACTGTCTTGCCATAGTTTTCGGAGATAGGTAATTTATTCAATGGAAGATCGGCCTGTAAAACTCCAAGACCTTTTACTTCTTTGCCGCCAAATGTAGAAAGATTAGTCAGAGCCTCGTTGAGAGGAGAACCCTTCTGATTAGCCATACTGAGTAATTGCATATCAGGACTTTTAGTTGGCAAACTAAGTTTGTCTCTTGCATATTCGTTGGCACGAATGATATTTCCTCTACCCCGTAAACCCATATCTCCAATATTACTTGCAGCAGTTGTAAGAGCTTTACTATATGGTACAAGTGCCTCTCTGAACTCATCGGGGTTAGATGCAATAGTTGCAGATAATCTTTCTCCAAAAGTACCTTCAGAGAAACCAAAACCAGACATAATATCTGATACTGTATTACTAAGATCTATAGCCTTTTCTGGCGCAGATACTCTTAGCCAGGTCATAGTTCTTTCGTATTGAGTATCCGGCATCCATTGAACTGGTTCGCTACCAGATAATTTAAAACGCTTTTTTGGTGCATCTTCCTTGCTTCTTTGACGTGGTTCTTCTGCGTCTGTACCAGTAGTACCGGTGTCACCTGGGGGTTTCTTTTTACCACCACCTCTTTTACCAGACATGGTAGCATCCACTGGAATCGCAGGATTGGTTACTGGATCAGTAGGAGATGGCGAATTATCGGCAGGAGGTTTGATACCGGCTTTGTTTAGAGGAACAGGGATATTGCTATTCTTAAGTCTTGGTTGTTCTGTAACCGACTCCGGCGCATTTTGTTCCATTGAGGTAGAAAGATAGTCGGGTAACTCACCCTCTATAAAATTAAGAACATCCTTGAAGGTTTGTTTTATAACCTCTTTGCCTTTAGTGGCTTTTGTACGAAGTCTAGCCATTATGGAAGCATTTTTGTCTGGTATTTCTTCTAATGCACCAGCCTGTGCCATTAATGCTCTTGTAGCACCTTGAAGAACATCAGTTTCGGCATCTTCAGTAAGACGTACTTCCTGGAATTTATTTGAGTCGAAGTTCCAAAAATTCGCTACACTATTGTCTCCCCTGTTTTTGAATAATACACCACCATGAGAAACAGTCTTTCCTTCTTCTTCAAGTTGAAGCATATAGGCTTTTACTTGTAATGTAGCTTTATCTATACCTTCGTCATAACCTTCGCCAGTCTTGATATCGTAAACGCCATATGTTCCATCTTTGAATTTTATGAGTGTGTCTATTGTCCCCTTACGGATTTCAATACCACCAATAGTGAGTTTTTTATGCAACTTATATTCATTGGGATCTTCACGTGTTACAAGTTCAGGATCTTCGCCAAATCGTCCAAATATTTCTTTGACGTGTTCCTTTGCGTACGTTTCCGCTTCTGTGTGGAATTTTGTACCTCGGGTAGATTCGGCAAAACCTGCTCTTGGAATAAGTCTATTCGATTCCCCAATAGTTTGTTCGTCCATTAACTTTATTCTATTAACTAACGCAAGTTTCTTTGCGTCTCTATCATTGGGTGCTAACTCGGATGGTCTGACACTATAAGGATTTCCGCTCTCAGGAGCAGCAAGTCCACCTGCCATATCAACCATTTGGTTATATGGAAGTTTTGAACTCATTTGAACTGCACTCAAGATAGCCTTGTTATCCCAAGGCAATTCAGACATTCTTGTTTTATATTCTTTGCCAAATACTTTCCCGAGTCTATGAACTGCTTTCATTATTCCAAGACCACTGATCGCCTCTTTCTTCTCAAGGTTCGAGAGGTTGCCAACAGTAAGCCAATCCTCGACCATTTCTGGGTTTTGTTCTGCGATATTACCGAGAGTTCTTTCTGACGGCGGAGCCAGTAATTCTCTTGCTGTTGCAACACCAGTTCCCATTCTCCAAATAGGTACATTAGACGATTCTTCCATCGTGGTATTTTTTTCTGTGATAAACTTTTGAACGATATCGCCATATTGTTCTTCGGAAACACCTTCAGCAGATAACCGTCCCAACAATTCCTTTCTATCTTTTGGTCCAGCAAACCAGAACGAAAGAACTTCTTTACCTACCGGGTAATTTGTCACACCTTTTACATCAATACCCCTTGTGGCTACATCTGCGGCTACGTATAACCAATTATTAATATCGGTTATACTTTGGTGATCCACTCCAAAACCTACATTTGCCTCTGCAACAGTTGTTCTTTGCTTGTTATCCGTTACACTTGATATAAGGTTTATTTGTTCTTTACCGTCTGCATCTACCTTTTTCTCAAACCTGGAAGACGCAAGGAACTTGGTTATTTCAACACCTTTAGGTCCAATGTTCCATTTATCAAGACCAACCTGGTACATTGAAATAAGACCCTCTGAGGCTTGGTTTGTTTCTTTCTTTGAATAACCGGATAATGCCAGAGAGTTATACATCGTATTGCGAACATTGTAAGCAATACCCATTTTTATACTTGAATCGACTGCCATTGTCTTGAAGTTCTCTTGAAACTTCTCCAGACTTCCCCAACTCAAATCATTCTTACTTACAAATGGATCTTTATTTTTACGCATATCCTCCATATTTTTATACATAGCAGAAACAGATTCGTACATATTTCTATTTGAGAATCTACCTTTCTCTGTTGCAGTTGCTATGGTATGGGTAAACCTTTGGTTTGCCAAGGCGTAAGCAGCATCTTTTATGGGGGTTATGTATCCCTCTTTACTTGTTTGGGTTCCATCCGCTTCTGTTTTTACTGTCGGTGGTATCCAGCGCCAGTTATAGGCTAATAAAGCAATATCTTTATCGAGATCGCCTTGAGTAAAAGATGTTGCTACAGGTAAGGAAAGAAAAACGGTATTTCTATTTTGTGGATTTCTTTCAAGAGCTGTCACTTCTTCTTCGCTACCTCGGCGTACCATTTCGGCACGACTTACTTCTCTTGAAGGTGCTATGCCAAGTATTTGCGATAGATCAGGGATACGAATTGTAGGGGAATATAATTCTCCCGCTTCTGCTTCCCTTTCCCATCTTCTCAATCCCTTTGTAACAGCCTTTTCCGATAAACCCGCAGAACGTAATATAAATTCTCGCATATTTGGAGGAGTGTAAGTTTCATTAGCGTGCAAGTTAGTTGCAGATGCATACCTAACACTAGCACCAAACTCAACATCTCTATTTTGGGCTTGTTTTGCAGCATTACCTTTATTGAAGTTTCTTGCAGCCATTTTCCATAAGTCGGTAACGGCTACCTGGGCACCTACAAAATCATTTTCACTTTCTGCTTTTATCAAACCTTCTGCAGCACCACGATAATGCTTTGAGAAAGCACCAATATCTTCTCCAAATGGATTGTATTGGATCTCACTGGCTGTAGATGGTTTCGGTAAGCTAAAACCGGTTTTTGGAAAATACATTGATCTGTCACCAGTTTCAGTCATGATCTTTCGATACATGTCATCACTGGTCATTTCTTTATTGGAAAAGATTGCAGAGAGATTACTGGCAGCTTTTTCGTCTACGACATAAGCATCTTTTGGTTCCCAACCCTTTTGAGTTTCAGTTCCTTGGAGGGCATCGTTTGTTTGTGCGTACCAGGCGTAATAACTTTTCCATGCTTTTTTCTGTGGTCCTTCGTCACCCACATAATCGGGATGAAGTCCCATACCCTTAGCCATGTCGGGATATTGTCTAAAGTTTTCGAGTTCTGGTGGGTTTACACTACCGCCACCTAAATATTCTGGAGTTAATTGATAAAACATCGTTCCATATCTACGAAGTCCTTTATTTCTTTGAGTAACTTCATCTATACCCTGGACTTTTCCTGGCAAAACTTCTAACTGCTCTTTTTCTATTATTTTGTTTAATTCATCATCAGTTTTGCCAACATACTGTTGGTCGTGTTTCATATTGTCAAGTAATTGTGCAAATGCAAATTCTGTAACATCACTCGCTTGAGAATAACCAGTAGCAGCGTCACGCACAAAACCAAAATCAAAATCTTGCAAATGTCTTTTATTAGTGGCCTCGGCAGTTATCCTGGCTTGATCTCTCGGGTTTTCTGAAAGTAAACCAGACGCAATCTCATTATTAAAAAATACTTTTTCTATAGCAGCATTTGCTAATTCAATGCCGGATCGTTCACGTTTATTAAGTGGTACCCGTTGTCTTTTCGCCTCAGCAGTATAAAATTCTCCAAGAGCAACGAGATCTAATGGTTTACCTATTTCTTCACCCGCTTCATTTTGATAACGAGTATTTTGATCGACCCAACCTGAAACCGCAGCCGCCAATTTAGTATTTTCTAATCCAGCATATTCGCTAAATACACTTCGCATTTGCTCTAAAGATCTAGCGCCAAAGAAACCCATAGTCTGAGCTATTGCGCCACCTTTTATTTCTCCGTGAACAGCAGTTACATCAAGATCTAAACCAAATTGTCTTAGAACTTGAGATCTTCCTGTTTCAATAGCAGCAGCTTTAATACCTGTACCACGCCATTTTGCACCTACATTGAAAGCCGTAACGTCTGCAATAATACTTACTTTATCAACCGAAGTCCTGTCTACTGTAATTCCCTGAGTAGAGTACATTTTTTCTAACACCCGAGCGATAGGTGCAGTTGATTCTCCCTTGGGATCAGTCTTACCGGTAAGGGGGTTCCATTTGGCAGGAAGTAAAATTCTTACCCCGTTTATCTGTACATCATTCATGGAATGTTCAACGCCCATGAACTTATCGTCATATTCTTTTTCTGCACCTTGTGCATTTATAGGAACTCGTTCAGTAGTTTGACTTGGGTTTGATGGATCTTTTACTCGTAGAAAATTTCCTAAATGAAGTCCAGTCCCTGCAGGGACTGTTCTTCCTATAAGATCATTTTCAAACTCAAACCTGGTTTTTCCAGCAGGTTCTATCAATTGTTTCAGATCTTCTATTGGGAAGTTTTGAGTTACATATCTGCGATCGAAACCAAAAGTAACGTCACCTGCAGCCGCAAGTCTTTTATCGTTATAAGTAATTGCGGCACCAGCATAAGGATTAACAGCGTGCAAAACATCTTGAAGTTGTCCTACTCTTGGTTGAGTTTCTCCGGGAAATAAAATACTGCTCACAGCAAATGCCTGAGTTGGATGAGCACTGGTTATTGGTTGTGGTTCGATTTTACGTAATGACATACCCTTATTGGATTTTTCTTGAACGTAAGCATCTATAAGAGTATTGCCAAATATAACAGTAGTGGATTTGGGAGTACCTTCAACGCCTCTACCAAGAAGTATCTCTGTTGTGAGAGGACCAGTTTCTTGTACGCCACCAGGAAACATCCTTTGTGGTTTTAAATCATTGGTTTTTGTTCTCGTAAAACCATATTCGGCAAGTCTGCCAAATGTGATATTGGCATTATTTGGATTAACGGTATCTACGGGTTGATTTCTGGCTCTGGTTTGAGCAAGTTCTATATAATCAAGTACCTTTGAAACACCCCCTCTTTCTACATCCTTGGTGATACCTGTAATGCTTCCTACAATAAGTTGTATCCTTTCTTCCATGTCGGTAGTAACTTTTTGTCCCTGGGGTCTCCATGGATCCAAAAAGGTTGGAGGCAATTGTTGTTGTGGAGCTCCGTGAGTAGTTACCCGAACATATGCTTCTTGTGGAGTTTCATTCCTACCTATTGTTTCCATTGCTGTACCAAGACTGGCAGCAAGACGTTGCATTGGCGTAACAACATGTAATTCAGGATCAAAGTCTTTTTTGGGTTTGAGTTGCGTAGGATCAACAGAAGCATAGATATACCCAACTATATTTACTGCTTGTACATTCTCTTTTCTCCGTCCCTGTTTAATGGTCATACCAAGTGCACCTGCTGAACCATACCACCAATCACCAGCAATGGCGCCTTCAACACCTTTTTTTGAAACTACGTAACGACTTTGATTGTCGACAGATTCAGCGGATACAGAAAAATCACCCGTATTTTTACCAAGGTTAAGTTCTTTTTGAAGGTCTCTAGCAAATCTATTTTGATACGGCATCCTTGTCATCCTTCTTAGGAGCAACAGCAGTCATTATTCTTTTTATGTTATCCACTACATCGTATTCCATTAACCAAATATGCGGTTGGTCTTGCAACCCACCGCTTACTAATGGCAGACCAGTGGATTTGCATTGTTCGTATCTTTTTAGAGCCTCTGGTCTCTCTGGTATTTTTACGGTTAGTCCTTGCTTTATTTCATTGAGGGCACCGTAATAGTCTCTTAACTGATCCGTAAGTTCGTCAAGATAACCCCCTATTATGCTTCCCCCGATGGGGACCATAATGGGTTCATCTCGAGAACTTTATCATGAATTTCATCTGCGATCATGGGCGGTAGATCAGCCCATCCTTTTTTGAAGGAAATAGGATCAACGATACCATTGCGAAAGATAAAAAGTGGTTTATCGTTTTCTCCAAGAATATTGCATCCGGTAAGAGTAAGTTCGACTTCTTTGCGTTTGAACTCCTCTGGCGAAAAATGTTGACTTACCTTTAAGCTATCACCATCAAAAACACGCTCAAAGTCATTGTACATTGCAGTACGGATTTCGTGTTGGCCCTGAGTGGCTTGGCGAATTGTGACAGTCGTATGACCGTCCTCAACCTTGAACTCTTTATCGGTTTTCTCAAGAATAAATTCTTTCTCGAGAGGTGCAGATAATTTCAGTGCCATTTAGTTCTCCTTTATTTTTGATCTAATTTTACAGGGGAGGGTTTGTCCCTCCCCTTTCTAATATAGGTATGTATAAAATTAACTTGGCAGAACGTATCCGGCAGCCTTGTTGGTCAGGGTGAATGAACAATAATCCGAATAGTCACCGGGATCAAGAGCAACGCCAGCAAATCTCATCATGATCGATTGGTTGGCAGCCAACGTGATTCCACCAACCTGCGAGAGCATGACCTCGCCAGCCTGAACCCGCAAAGAATAGGGGATTGATTCGGTGGGCATGTTCACTGAGGAAACGGTTTTGATATCAAGGGCACCCGTATAAGGCGCAGAGGTCCAGGTTGTGCCATTGACTGTGCCAGTGAGCATCTTGGCATACAGGTCAGGATCTCTCCATTTGACTGTGAGATCAAAGGCAAGTCGGCGCTGGACGACTGTTACATCTTCCAGATAAGGACTGCCAAAGACGCGTTCCTGCCGAGGATCCAGAGGAACATTCTGGAAGGCGATATTTGCAGCCACTACGGGAAGTTCATCATTATCGACCTTGATGTAACCGAGTGGTGCTGAGGCAACTGGGATCGATTCCCAACTCTCGAACTGGTTAGCCCAGGTCCAAGAAGAAGGACTGTGATCAAGTGCGAACATGCGCCCGAGAGCATCGACACGCATACCCACTGGACCATCATTCGGAAGAACAAGAGTGCCACCAAGAACTTTGCAATCCGTGAACACCTGACCGAAATCAGTTCCAGGGATGCCGTTGTTCTTGGGAATATATTTGCGGAAACTCATCCAGGGGATGAAAGAGGTTTCTGTGGCAAATAAGAATTTATGGGTATTGATATCAGCGTAATCACCACCGCCCAGAGGGTCAGTTTCGACGTTGCCCAATAACCCATATAACAGGATACCAAGGGTATCTTCAAAACGAGGCTGGAGGGTGAAACCACCGGCTACGATAGGACCACCCTTATAAGGAAAGGTTGGTACAGGTCGTCCACCAACCTCGGGGGCACCTTCGCGCACATCATCAATGGCATCCAGATCAACCATTGTTGCACGATGGCGATAAAACTCAGTGGCAGTTTCTTCCATGCCAGCTTGTAAACCAAAACCTAGAATAGCAGCAGCGGCAGTCAGGGACATAATAAACTCCTTGCTATCATAAGATAGCTGAAATAAAACAAATAATTACTAAGGTCTTTCTGTTAGAACCATCCACAAGACCTTTCCTCGAAATATATAGGTTTTCGGAGGTCCACCACTCTCAAAAAAAGTATTCGCAAAACAATAAGGGTGATGTAGTGCTATTTCTCCAAAATCGTCAGTCATACCTGTTAGATCAACTTCTTCGATCGAACTCATTAATCTTCCGAGTACCTCATAACCGGCGACAAAGGCTTCGTCTTCAGTAAGACGCTGGCGAACAAAGAAACACTCAATTCGTGCAGTGCCTCTACGCCACCAGGATTGACCACCACCAACTTCTCTCTCAGGAACATATACACCAATATCGGGGATCCTTTGCAATGAGGAAATTGAGTCTTTTTGTTCTGGATCTTCGTGGTCGCCGCCTTGAAAACCTATCTGGACATTCTTGCCAACTTTATCGGTTTGCAGCAAACCTTTCTTTATAACATCAGCATAAGTTAAGTCAGTTGGATCTATGCCTGTTTGCATTTTTTGAGTAACCGATAATACAAGTGCGTCCAGTACCAAGTTCATTACGTGTGTCATCGTGTCGTCATACCTTTATCTTGCATAGGAACTCTGCTAAGTTCATTTTCAAACCTTTTCATAAAGAAGTCACTCATCATTTGAGCGGGAATATCCATTGGATTTCCTGAGTCTACTTTTGACTTGAAAGCCGCAAGAGTTGCTTGTTGGGTTGCCTGATTCATCAGGCAATAGGAAGTTGCATAAAGTGCAATTGCAGTACAAGCTAATTGCGGCGGTTCCAATGCGTCATTATCCAAGACAGGAACTTCCCAGGTTGCAGAGTAATATAGTTTGGCGCCTTTACTGGTCAAGGCATTTACGAAAGTTATATTTCCGTAGGGGGAAACTATCCATGCATTTGTTTCGATACCAACAAGTTTTGTCTTACTGGCAGTTAAGGCGAATTTAGGCATGAATGTTCCAGTAGTGTTGTCATACACTCCATCGACTTCAATGAAATCTCCGGGAGCATCAACTTCCGTGGCATTACCTTCTATATCTGCGGAGTTAGGTTTCCAGACACGAATTGCAATTGCGGACAACGCAGCATGAACACTATCAAGAAGAAGATCTGCATCATAGGCGGCACCCGTAATGGGAACGCCATAGTCTTCAGACTCCGTTATCTCGTCACCGAGAAGTCGAAGTATTTTCTTTTTCATTTCTCCAAGAGTTGTGTTCATGCCACGTTTAGTCCTTAGTTATGATTATGAATAAACTGGTTCTGGAGGAGTAATAACACCACCAGGTTTCGGCAGGGATACTGCTGTGAAATGGCACTCAAAGAGGGAAGGTTCCCAGATGTTGTACCCAGCGATAATATCCCAGACGTAGCGATAAACAGATTCGAAATCGTCAATCGGTTTCGGCTCGTAGAACTTGAGTGGTCTGTTTACGTTACCCATGATTCCACCACGGGAACCAAGAACCAGGTTGAAAGCGACATGCGCAGCCTTGGTGACATAAGCATAGAAAGCAGGAGAGGTACCAAGGTTGGTCTTATAGTCCTTCATCACAGGACGATCAAAGGCGATTTGATATCCACCTTTATTGATCGAGACGATACGTCGAGTAATGGTCTTACCAGAGAGAACATCAACACCATCGGTTACGCCAACACCGAGACTATTGGCAGGACGAAGGGTATGGATGGAAACCTGATCATTGACTTCGAAGGCATCCATATCCGTTCCACTAGCCAGTTGGATAAAGTGTTTCACATCCTTCTGACCAACGTACCAGGTGTCATCAACGGCAGTTTTTTCCGGGTTAGGACAACCATCACCGGCAGTAATTGCAATCGACACCTCGGCCTGTACGATCACAGGACCGGCATTGTAAAGTACAGCCATGTTCTCGCCATACTTGTCATTCGGGACTTCAACGAAGCGAATGTTCTTCCACATACCGATTTCATATGGGAGTGGATTCGCATACATCTTGGAGTTTACCCATAGGGTTTTCTCCGGTCCTTCCAGACTGTTAATGAAGTCATAAATACATCCTGGGGGAACCATGCAAAGTTTTGCGTTTGCGGCATCACCAGGAATCACGGGTTCACCGATGGAACCAAGACGCAGGTTCCAACCATTGACAGCGCCAAGTTGGAAAATGGCATTTGAGTTGATCTCAGCGAAATCTGAAGCAGAGCCACCAAAAGTCCAGTAACTCTTTGGTCCACCAAGATAAGCATTACGAGCCAGTTTCTCCAATTTGCGGCGAACATTGTTGCCGAGAACACCTCGGAGCAAACCACGCCAATCGCGTCCACCAGACATTTGCCACATCTGGAAAACACTGTCGGCGTCCGTGACCTGCACTTTATCGCCATAGCGTTTGGTCGTAACCTTGCGCATACGGCTGTCTACCCCGGCGGGGTTGGCAATATATTGTGCAGTGATTGCGATTTCGTCATTGTCTACATCGCCTTCGAGCAGTTCAGTGAACTGTGAATGTTCTGCGCCAGTGACGCGTGATCGATCCATCCAGTCAATAAGGGGCGTGTAAATTGTTGGTCCCTTCTGGAAGTTCATGATCACTTCAGGAATTTGATCGGTCCAGTTATTTTGGTCGATCACACTGATTGGATTTTGGTTATAAAAATCTTCAAACGTAGTCGGTTCAGCCATTGTGGGCCTCCATGTCTATGAATAAAAATGAAAAATTACTTTTTTGCTGTTTCCAGTCTTAGAATTTCTGCGTAGGTCACATCGTACACTTTCCGATCACCTTTTAAGGCAGCGTCGTTGAGACGTTTCTTGAGTACCTCAAGACTATCTGGCAAATTGTTTTTTCCATCGGGAGGAGGTGGTGTAGACCCTGACATAAAATTGATCTTTGAGGCATCGGTCGCAGAAGCTAATTTTTCTGAGAATGCTTTGAATGTCTCGTCCAACTTTTCTTCCTCCACTTCTGGTATCAGGCCAGCAGCTTCAAAAGTTGCTAATCCTTGATATTTATCGAAGATGAGATTGGCTCGTTTTACTTTGCGAGAAAGTGTTTCTTTCTCTAACTCGACGCCTTCCTTCTCTTTTTCCAAGTTGGAAAACTGTTCAGTTAGCGTCTTTTTCTCACCAGAAAGTAAGTCCAGATTTGTCTTTACCGTCAAGAGTTCAGATTGCGTTGTTGCATGAGCACCTTTCTCTGTTTCATAGGTTTTCTGCAGATTAACTCTGCGCTTTTCAGCGGCAGCAAGATCGGCATCGTATTTTGCTTGAAGTGCACCTATTTGCTTCAAGAGGTCCTGCTGAGATAAAGTTCCACTGGACGCTGAGGGTGTTTTAGATTCAGGAGTACCTTCGCCTTCATCACCGCCAGATCCACCAGAGTCGCCCTCAGGGGACAAAAATTTCTTAAACATTATATTGCTCCTTCTTTTTTATCTTGATCCCAGGCTTTTTTTGCCATTTCGGGAATGAATTTTGCGCACCTACGGATAATAGCTCTGCGTTCCTCTTTACTTTTTGCGTGACCTCGGAGTTTCAAAGCACTATGCGCCTGCGAAGCGTTTTTTACTGGGAAACGTCCATCACCAGTCGCAGAGTGTTTCTTTCGATCCTCGGCAGTCACTTTAGCTGCCATACTACCTCCTTACTTGCTTTGCTTAACCGGAGTATTTCCTTTCTTAGCTCCCGGTTCAGTTCCAGCGGGTCCACCACTGTTACTTGCTCCAAATTTAGCAGCATTTGTTTTCTGTAACAATTCAGCCGCCTTTTGCGCCTCTTGTTCTATTAAGGCAAGTTCCTCATCGACATCACGTGTATCTCCAAGTAATTCAAGAAGATGTTTCTTCGATCCGAGTTTATCTTTGGCACGCATTGTAACCTCGTTCACAAGTTCGGTA
>Ga0315283_10002253_pt1 | contig 16046 bp, 14 predicted proteins | sample YL17G09_0_MG_FD_204541 | JGI IMG/M metagenome (GOLD analysis project Ga0315283, IMG submission 204541) | Sediment microbial communities from Yellowstone Lake, YNP, Wyoming, USA - YL17G09_0 | ecosystem: Environmental > Aquatic > Freshwater > Lake > Sediment | place: USA: Wyoming | collected... | reverse complement strand
TCGCGAAGCACTTGGCGATCGACGACTCGAGCGCATCGGGCAGGCCGCTTTCCGCATTGACCGCCGCGCGGTAGATCAGCAGGCGGGCGGCCTCGACCTGCATCTGCATCTCGGCGAGCTTCAGCTGCACGGCCTGGAAATCCACGATCGGCTTGCCGAACTGCTTGCGTTCCTTGACGTACTCGACGATGTCGCCGAGCGCGCCGGACGCCTGCGCAAGGGCCATCGTCGCGTTGCCACAGCGCTCGAGGTCGAAGGCCTCCATCAGCTTCTTGAACCCGCCGGCCGGGACGATCACATGGTGAACCGGCACCTTGACGTTGTCGAGGAAGACGTCGGAGGAGGGCACGCCCCGGAATCCCATCAGGTGTTCCTGCGGCCCGAATGTCAGGCCCGGCGTGTCCTTTTCGACATAAACGGCACCGATCCCGCGCGCCCCGGCATCGTCCGACATCCGGCAGTAGACGACGTAGCCGTCGGCATGGCCGCCGCCGGAGCACCAGCGCTTCGTGCCATTCAGCGTAACGCTGCTGCCCGCGACTTCGCCCCGGGTCTTCAGGTCGGTGAGGGCCGAGCCGGCCTCCGGTTCCGACATGGCGACGGCAACGACCCGCTCGCCGCGGCACACCGGCGGGATGACCTGCTGCTTCAGTTTCTCGTCGGCGAATTTCTCGATCGCGCGCACCGGGCCCACCGAGGACTCGAACACCGGGAACGCGATCGCCGAGGAGATCTGCGCGAATTGCTCGAGCACCACGAGCGCCTCGAGGTTGCCGAGCCCCAGGCCGCCGTAGCGGGTCGGCACGTTGATGCCGAGGAACCCCATCTCTCCGTATTCGCGCAGCAGTTCGTGGCTCGGCGGCTGTCCCGTGCGCTCCACTTCCTGGGCCAGCGGCACCAGTCGCTCGCGGGCATAACGGCGGGCCGAGTCCTTGAGTTGCTGCTGTTCGTCGCTGAGCCGGAAGTCCATGGTGCGGGGCCTTTGTGCGCGGTGGTGGATGGACAAAACGGAAGTCGCGGGCGGCGGTAAGGTCAGCCGTCGAGCCGGTAGACGCGTGTCGCCGTGCGGCTGAACAGCGCGGAACGTTCTGTCGGCGAACACGCCCGGGCGAGTCGCTTGAATGCGTTCCAGAGCACGGTGTACGAGCAGGAGGCCTGGTCCACCGGGAAGTTGCTCTCGAACATGCAGCGCTCGGCGCCAAACAGTTCGAGGCACGCGTCAAAATAGGGTCGCATCGAGTCCGCGAGTTCGAACGAGCCGGGGGGCGCGTCGCGCTTGTGCCAGCCGAAGCCGCTCATCGTCATCGCGAGTCCGCCGATCTTGACCACGACATTCGGGCAACCCGAGAGCACCGACAGGTTGCGGCGCCATAGCGCGAACACCTCGTCGCGACGACCCGCATACGGACCGATGCCGAGCGGTCCGCCGGCGTGATCGAGCACGATGGGCGCCTGCGGGAACGCTCTGGCGAGCTCGATGACGTCTGGAATCTGCGTGTGGTACAGCCAGGCGTCGAATGTCAGCCCGAGGTCATGCAGGCACGCGAACCCTGCGCGGAACTCGGCGCGACCGAGCAGCCCGGGTGGCGGATCCGTGTGTGCGCGGCGTACCTGGTCGCTGGCGTCCCACGCACTGGCGTGTCGGACACCGCGAAAGCGCGGGCTGGCCGCGAGATGGGCCTCGAGAACATCGTGAACCCGGGCGCCGAGGGCGAGGTCGGCGAAGCCGACGATCCCCGCGGCCACCTGCGTGGCTGCAGCGTCGCCCTGCAACGCGGCCGTGCATTGGTCCACAAACTCGGTCTCACCGACGGGTCGCAATGGAACGGGGCCGTCCGGTCGGTATTTCTGGTGGCACTCTACGTAGACCGTGCGTGTGACACGGTGCCCGCCCGAGACGTCGCCGAGGAATTCCTCGACGAGGTAGCGGTTGGCAGGGAATTCCCACAGGTGATGGTGCGGGTCGCAGATCTCGAGCTGAGGATCGATTGCTTCCTCGGTGGTTCGTGCGAGCCAGGCAAGCCGGTCTGACATGGTGCTCGGGACCGGCCTGCGTCTAGCAGTAGTAGCGGTCGAGCAGGGCGCCGAGGTCCTCGCGCCGCGCAACGGGCGCGGAGCCCCGCATCGCCGGCGTATTGACGCGGTCCACGTGCAGTGCGGATTCGTACGTGCGCCCCGTGCCGCGATAGATCAGGCCGGTCACGAGTCGGCCCTCGGCAGTGAGACGCGCGCAGCGCGCAGCCGCTTCGACGCGGTTGCCGGGATCGTGGCCGGGCTCCTGTTCGATGTCGGTATACATCGCATCCCACAGCGGGTAGGTGTCGTTGTAGGTGACACAGGGCGACATCACTTCGAGGAACGCGAAGCCGCGCTTCTCCCGCACGTGCGTGAGCGCCTCGCGCATCAGGCGCGCCAGCTGGGCGGGCCGGCCGACGAAGCCGCGCGCGATGAACGTCGAGCTGGGGAACGTCAGGCCGATCTGCACGGCATCGAGCGGCAGCTCCGGGGCTTCCTCCGGTCCGGCCGTCGGCGACGGCTGCCCCTTGGTCAGCCCGTAGATCGCATTGTTCATCACGACGTACAACATGCTCGGATTGCGCCGGAACGCGTGGATCAGGTGCCCGATGCCGATCGCATAACCATCACCGTCGCCGCCGCTCGCGATGACCGTGAGGTTCGGGTTGCCGACGACCATACCGGTCGCCGTCGGCAGCACGCGCCCGTGGGTCGCGTGATAGCCGTAGCCGCTGATGTTGTTCTGCATCGTCCCGGAGCAACCGATGCCGGCGAGGATCGCGGTTTCGTGCGCCGGGATCGCCAGCGCCCGCAGCCCCTCGATCACGGCAGCCTGAACGCCGAAGTGTCCGCAACCAGCGCACCAGATCGGCTGCCGGGGGGTGAAGGTGGTGGTCATTTCGCGGCCTCTCCCTGCAGGATGGCATCGACGAGTTCCGCGGGGCGGAACGGCCGACCGTCATAGCGCAGCACGCTGCAGATCTTGTCGGCGGGCGCGCCCGCGCTACGCAGCAGTTGGGCCAGCTGACCCGACGCATTGTGCTCGATGACATAGGTGCGGTCGTGCGAGCGGATGAACTCGAGCGTTTCCTCAGGGATCGGCCACACCGTCCGCGGCTGCAGGCACTCGAAGCGGTGGCCGGCCTTGGCGAGCCGCTCCTCCGCCTCCTGGATCACGCCGAGTTCCAGCCCAATGCCCAGCAGGCCGACACGCGCGCCGGGATCGCCGAAGCGACGGGCGCGCGGCAGCCGATCCGCGGCCAGCCTGATCTTGCGGGCGCGCTTGTCGACCATCTTCACGCGGATGTCGGGCTTGGTGGTGACGTAGCCCCACTCGTCGTGCTCGTTGCCGGTGATCAGGTTCATGCCACCGGGGGTTCCCGGCAGCGCCCACGGCGAGACGCCGTCCTCGGTGATCTCGTAGCGCCGATACTGCGGCATGGCTGCGACTTCGTCGGCGGTCAGGCGCTTGCCGTTGTCGATCGTGACCGCATCGATGTCGAACGGCGGCACGGTTGCGGAGTCCTGCGAGACCGACTGGTCCAGCAGCAGGAACACCGGGCATTGCAGGCGATTCGCCAGGTTGACCGCGGCGACGGAGAGTTCGAAGGCATCGGTGGGATTGCCCGGCGCGAGCACGATGCGGGGCAGGTCGCCGTTGCCGCCGTGCACGATCATGCCGATGTCGCTTTGCTCCGGCTTGGTCGGCATGCCGGTCGAAGGGCCGGCGCGCTGGCAGTCGACGATGACCAGTGGAATCTCGGCGGATCCGAGCTGGCTGATGCCTTCCATCATCAGGGCGAGGCCCGGACCCGAGGTGGCTGTCATCGCGCGAGCGCCGGTCATCGAAGCGCCGATGCCGAGGTTGATCGCCGCCAGTTCGTCTTCCGCCTGGACCACCACGCCGCCGAACTTCGGCAGTCGCGGGGCCAGCCAGTCCATGATGTCGGTCGCCGGCGTGATCGGGTAACCGGCGAACACGCGCCCGCCGGCGGCGAGGAACCCGAACCCGACCGCTTCGTTGCCGGTCATCAGCAGGCGCTTGCCAGCCTGCGCCCTGGCGAGGGTCCAATGGCCCTTGCCGCGCTCCATGCCCTGCTCGCCGGCGTAGTCGAAGCCGCCTCTCGCCGCCAGCAGGTTCGCATCGCGCGCCGCCGGAGCGAGCGACTTGAAGTGCTGCGCCAGGCAGGCGAGTGCCTCGTCGTCGTCGATGCCGAGCACGCGCGTCAGCACGCCGAAGCTCAGGCTGTTCTTGAACAGGTCGCGCCGCAGGTCGCGCACCGCAAGGCGGCCGAACGGGATGCTCAGCGCCCGGACGCCTTCCTTCATCCGGGTGCGATCGATGTCACCCAGGGAAGAGTCGAAGATCACGATACCGTCCGCCGTCAGGCGCTCGCCGGCCACCTCGATCGCCTCGGAATCGAACGCGATCAGGATGTCGAGATGATCGCCGAGGCAGGCGCGAGGCACCGTCGCGCCGCGCAGCAAGCCGGCGGCGTGCGCGCCCTTGATGCGCGAGGCCACGTTGCGGCTCGCGAACATGTGGTAGCCGCGAGCACCGAGCAGGCGGCTCAGCAGCGTGATGATGGTCAACGAGCCGTCGCCGCCCTGGCCGGCGACCATGACATTGACGTCGTCCAGCGTCTTGCGCACGGGGGTGCTCATGTCGTCGCCTTCCCGTCGGCCCCGGCCTTCCCTGCATCGCTCGCCGTGGGAGGCGCACCGGGGCCTGTCGTGTAAAAGGTCTTCGGATCCACGTGCCCGAGCGCCTGGCGCTCCGGCAGCGTCGGCATCAACGCGGGGTGGGGCCGGTTGAGCTTCTTGTTCGCGGCCAGCGTCCTCAACAGGTGCGGACCGCGCGGGTCGTCCTCGAGCGGGCGCGTCTCGATGCGCCCGGCGGCAATGGCCGCCTGCAGCGCCTTGTGGCCCGCCTCGGTGCGCACCAGTGTCAGCGTCCAGCCATCGAGACCCACGCCGCCGCCGCAGATGTCCGCCGCCTCGGCGCCGTAGTCCAGGCAGTAGAGGCACGCGGCGCGCGCGAACTCGCGGTATTTCTTCAGCGACACCGTGAGGACTTCGCCGGTGTCGAGCCGCACCACCACCTTGCCCTTGATGTTGATGTTGGCGATCCGCAGCGGATCGACATCGAGCATCTCGCCGAGCTTCTTCAGGCTCTCGTGCGTAAACGCCTCCGAGCAGAACAGCCCGATGACCAGCGTGACGTTCTCGCGGCACCAGTTCGCCATCTCGAGGCGGATGCTCGAGTGCTGCTGCAGGCGCAGGCCGTTGACCTGGCACGGCACGCCCACGACCGCGAGCGGGCGCACGTCCTGCGCACGGGCTTCCTGCAGGGCGAGCGTGTTCGGCGAGAACGTGTAGCGCGATGCCGCGCAATCGAGCACGTCCTGGCGCGTGAGCGCGAGCTTCTGCCGGCCGATCTGCCTGTTTCCGGGATCGACGTCGCCGAGGATCGCGCCGCGCAGATTACCGATCTCCATCTGGTGGATCAGCACCTCCGACACCATGCCGCCATCCTGCGCGTGGGCGCGGATCTCGGGATCGGTGGAGCGCGCGTAGAAGCCATAACTGTAGGGGCCGAATCCCTCGTCGATCACCGGCGCCTGAAGCTTCAGCAGCCCGGGCAGATCCTTGTCCGCCGGGCGCAGCACCGGGCAGACGTCCGCGCACAGTACGCACTGCACGCACGCCTCCGGTCGAGCCTCCGTGGGCAGTTCGTCGGCGTAGCCGAAGACGTCGGTCGGGCAGATCGTCACGCACGCGGCGCAACCCGTGCATTTCCCACTGTTGACGATCTCGTCCATGATGAACCGCACGGCCGGGAAGCCGCCGCGATTCAGTTCGGTGCGCCAGGCATAGGCCCACTCGTGGGGGTCCGCCGCGGTCTTCAGCAGGCGGTGATAGCGGTCCTGTACCGCGCCGGCGGCCTTGCTCCCGAATGCCATGCGAAATATTCCTCGTGAATGGTGGTCTAGGCCCGGGCCGTCGCGGCCCGACTGGCACTTCGCGCGGCGCCGTTGCCGGTGCGTGGTCGAGACCGCCGTGCGGTGGGCGAGCGGGTCGAGTTGGCGATGTTCGTCATTTCGTCACGGAAGATCTCGAGCGCTTTCTGCGGTCCCAGATGCTCGTCGAAGTAGGCCGCCGTGCGCAGGCCGACGAGCAATGCGTAGGCGACTTCGGCCGAGTCCGCCGCCTTGGTCGGCCCGCACGGCGACTTCTCGAACAACTCGCGCATGTAGGCCTTGACGTACCGGTCGAGCTCCGTCTTCTGCCGGTGCAATTCGGGGTCGTGCACGGCGACGCCGAAGCACTCGAGCATGAAGCCGATCTCGGACTTCGTGATGCCCCGTCCGACGAAGAAAAAGGCCGCCATCAGCGCGATCTGGCGCTCCGGGGACTCGGTGCGGAACGACTCGAGCCGCGTCCTGATCCGGCTCGTCACGTGCGCGAAGTACTGGGCGAGGATCGCGTCCTTCCCCGGGAAGTAGTAGAGCAGGTGGCTCGGGGACATCCCTGCAGATCGGGCGACGTCCGCCAGGCTGGTCCGGGGATAACCCTGCTCGATGATGCAATCGTGCAGCGCCATGAAGATGCTCTCGCGGCGCTTGTCGGCGGCCGCCTCTCGAGACAGGGAAGTGCGCGACGCCTTGGCTTTGCTGCTGCTCATCAGGGTCTCACGCTCGCCTATTCCGGTGTTTCACGAAGACTCAAAGCTTGCTTGACTCGCCGCCGTCGATGACGAACACGGCGCCGGTGACGAAATCGGATGCGCCCGATGCCAGGTAGCAGACCATCGGGCCGATCTCATGGTCTTCGCCCATCCGCTTCGCCGGGATCTTGCGCAGCCGCCGCTCGAGCATCGTCGGCGACGCCAGCACCGCTTTCTGTGCGTCGGTGACGAAGGCGCCCGGGGCGATCGCATTGACCTGCACGCCGCTGGCGGCCCACTCACCCGCCAGTGCCTTGGTGAACTGGAGGAGGGCTCCCTTCGACGACGAATACGCGACCAACTGGGGCTTGCCGAGGATGCCGGACGTCGAGGCGATGTTGATGATCTTGCCGGACCCCTGCGGCACGAGGATCTTGCCCGCGGCACGGGTCAGGACCGCAGGCGCCGTGACGTTCACCGCAAACACGTCGCGCCAGACGCTATCGGATTGCTCGAGGAACGCGCCCGCAGGCGCGATGCCCGCATTGTTGACGACGATGTCGAGGCGTCCGAACCCGGCCACGGCCTCCGTGGGCAGGCGCGCAACCTGCTCGACGTCGAGCATGTTGCACTGACGCGCCTTGATCTGCTGCGGCGCCGCGGACTGCAGCGACTGCAGGTCTTCGAGCGTGCGGGCCACTGCCAGCACACGGACCCCTTGCTTGGCCAGCGCGAGGGCCGCAGCGCGACCGAGCCCGCGGCTTGCGCCGGTGACGATCGCAACCTTGCCTTCCAGCCCGAGGTCGATCACTTGACCTCCTCGGTGAGTTGGCGGGCGATGCCGAGCCGGATGACTTCGGACGCACCCTCGTAGATGCGCATCGGGCGCGCCTGCCGGTAGAGCCGCTCGATCTTCGAATTGCGAATCAGCCCGAAGCGGCCCATGACCTGGACGCAGCGATCGACCACGCGTGACGCGCTCTCGGTCGCGGCGAGCTTCGCCATCGACGAGTGCTGCAGCGAGGCGGCTGGATCGGTGATCGCATACGTCGCGGCGCGATACGTCAGCAGCCGGGCCATTTCGATCTCGGTCCAGCTGTCGGCGAGCATCTGCGCCACCGGCCCGAGGCGGGCGAGCGGGCGCCCGAACTGCACGCGAGTGCGCGCGTGGCGGACCGCTTCCTCGAGCGCCGCCTGTGCGAGGCCGAGAGCCGCGCCGGCCACGGACACCCGGAACATGCCCAGCGTCGCCATCACAAGTTCCAGTCCCTGGCCGGGCTTGCCCACGCGCGCATCGGCCGGCAGCACGACGTCGTTGTACTCGACTTCGCCGAGCACGTGCGGCGCGATGAGTTCCGGTGTCGGCGTCACCGTGACACCCGGGGTGCTGGCAGGCACCAGCACCATCGAATAGCCCTTGCCTTCCTTGCAGAAGGTGACGAAGAAGGACGCTGCCGCGCCGTTCGAGATGAACGACTTGCTGCCCCGCACCAACAGTCCGGAACCGGTCGCCACGACTTCGGTGGTGACGTTCTTGAGGTCGGAGCCCGCCTCGGTTTCGGTCAGGGCCAGGCCGGGCAGCGCCTCGGCTGCGGCAACGCGGGGCAGCCAGTGCGCGCGCTGAGCATCGGAGCCCGCGACGGTGATTGCAAAGCTGCCGATCCCTTGCAGTGCAAAAAGCGAGTCGGCGTGGGACGAGGTCGCCATCAGCGCCTCGCGGACGATGCAGATCGCCAGCGGATCGAGCCGCTCGGAGTGGCCGCCGTACGCCTTCGGCACCATCAGCTTCGCGAGCCCGCTCTGGCGCAGGGCGGCGAGGATCCCGGGGTGCACGACGCTGCTCGCGTCCGCCTCCACCGCCAGGTGCTCGATCGACTTGGCGAACTGGCGCGCCTGCTGCTGGATCGCCAGGTATTCAGGATCGAGCTGGAAGTTCATGTGGCACGGCCCTTGAAACGTGGTGGCCGCTTTTCCATGAACGCCGTCGCGCCCTCGATCATGTCCTCGGACCCGATCGCCTGCACCAGCATGCCGAGGCCGCTGTGGAAATTGTCGCGGCACTGGTTCCACCAGACGTTCGAGCTGATCTTGGCGACCTCGAGATAGCGGGGGCTCATCTGCAGCAGCTCATCGGCCCAGCGCGTGACCTCGGCCTCGAGCTGGTCGGGCGCCACGACCCCATTGATCCAGCCCATTTCCAGCGCCTGCGGCGCCTTGTAGCGCCGGCACAGGAACGCTACTTCCTTGGCGCGCTTTTCGCCGATGTTCATCGCCAGGAAGTTCGTGCCGCCGAGCACGGGCGCGCTGCCGATGCGCACGCCGGTCTGCCCGAACGTTGCCGTTTCGACGGCGATCGCCAGGTCGCATGCGACGACCAGTTCATTGCCGCCGCCAGCCGCGGCGCCATTGACGGCGGCGATGACCGGGCGGGGGCTGGTGCGAATGGCCTCGTACAGGTGCAGCGAGCTATAGAACATGCTGCGCAGCGCGGCCGGATCGGGCTTCTGCAGGTTGGCGAGGTAGCCGCCGGCACAGAATGCCCGGCCCGTGCCCGTGATGACGATCACGCCGGCATCGACAGCACCCTCGACCGCGGCGATCAGCTCGCGCGCCATCGAGGCGTCATAGGCGTTCATCCGGTCCGGACGATTCAGACGGATCCAGGCAACTGCGCCCTTGCGCTCGACCAGAATGTCAGACATGAATCGTTCCCCTGGCATGCGGGCCGAGACCCGGGTTTGGCGTCCAGTTTGCTGCTCCGCGGCATAGTGCGAAGCCCGTTGTCAGGATCTTGACAACGACTCTCATTCTGTGGAACCTTTGAATAAAGTTCAAGTCCTGTTGGACGAAGTTTGAATGCGCGGCGTGAATTCAGCGCGGTGGCCGGCGGAGCCGGCCATGATGGCGGGTCGCGACGGTGCCGACTGCGCCAGCGCGGGCGATGAATCAAGAACCAGTCGACTCTGAAGGATCAACGGAGAAAGCCACATGACGGACAGCAAGACGACCCCGACCCAGGCAAAGTTCGACCCGACCAAGCTCGAGCAGTTGAACGTCGCCACGGATTACCCGATGGAACCCGATGAGTACCGCAAGCTCTTCGAGTACAACTGCTATTGCGAGATGGCCCACATCAACGGGAAGGGCTTCCCGATCGTGACGCCGATGTTCTACGTCGTCATGGACGGCTTCCTCTACATGAGCAGCATCCAGAAATACCGCCACAAGGTGCATCACCTTATCGCGAACCCGAAGATCTCTGTCAGTATCCACAACGACGGCGCTAACCTGCGTCGCCAGAAGGCAATTCTCTTGATCGGCCACGCAGATATCTCGACCGACGACGCGATGATGCGCAAGGTGCACTGGGCGATCATCGACAAGTACTGGTCCGAGGTGAAGGATCCGGCGCAGCGCGAGGCGGCCTTCGCCGCGGTGCACACGCCGCTGCGGGTCATCATCAAGGTGGTCCCCGAGAAGACCATCACCTGGGACTTCGGCAAGATGGTCGATGCCTACACGCCGGGCGTGTGGTTCGACGAGGCTTACCAGATGGTCAAGAACATCTGACGATTCCGCCCGCCCCGCAAGGGGCGGGCGCCGTCTGGAAATCCAAACGAGTTCAGTGGAGGACAGTCCGTGGAACGTTGGGACGACAAGTTTGAAAAGGCGGCCAGCAGGTACGCAAGCTTCCGGATGCAGGAGTACGGGCAGCACGAGCGCGTGCTCACTCACATCATCGAAGACAAGGCACGGCAGCGTCCGGACCACGTCGTCTTCCAGTTCCGCGACGACCCGCTGACGCTCGGCAACCTCGACGAGCGCATCAACAAGGTTGCCAACGGCCTGCTCGCGATCGGCGTCAAGCCGGGCGACAAGGTGGCGATCATGCTGCCGAACTGTCCCGAGTTCCTCTACGCCTGGTTCGGCTGCAACAAGGTCGGCGCCGTCGAGGTGCCAATCAACGTCGCGTTGAAGGGTGCCGGACTCGCGTATCAGATCGACCAGTCCGACTGCGTCGTGCTGATCGCCGACACGGAATACCTCGATCGCCTCGAGGAAATCGTCGAAGGGCTCAAATCCATCCACCACGTCGCGTTCCTTGACCGCTCGGGCAAGACGGCGCTGCCGACCCTGCAGAAGGCCACGCGCATGACGTTCGCCGAGTTATTCGGCCACTCGTCGAAGAAGCCGGACGTCGCGGTTCACTACAGCGACATCGCGACCATCCTCTACACCTCCGGGACCACCGGCGTGTCGAAGGGCGTGCAGATGAGTCACCACTACTGGTACGACATCTGGGCAGAGTCGGTGAAGTACGCCCGCTATACGGACCAGGACGTGCTGTACACCGGCCTGCCGTTCTTCCACGGCAATGCCCAGGGCATCACGATCGGCCCGGCGCTCCTGGCGGACGCGAAGGCCGTCATCGTCGAGCGGTTCTCGGCCAGCCAGCTCTGGGACGACTGCCGTCGCTGGAACTGCACCGAGGCGAATTACATCGGCGGCATCATCCCGATCCTGCTCAAGCAGGATGCGCGGGCCGACGACAACGATAACCCGCTGCGCCTGATGGTCGGCGCCGCTGCACCCGCGGACGAGTGGCATTCCTTCCAGACCCGCTTCAACACCAAGCTGCTGGAGGTCTACGGCATGACCGAGTGCTACTGCTGCCTCGCGAGCCCGTACGACGCGCCGCGCGCCGGTTCGTGCGGCCAGGCGATCACCGGCTGGGACGTGCGGATCGTGGACGACGACGACAACGAGTGCGCGCCGGGAATGCCGGGCGAGTTCATCGCCCGGTCCAACAAGATGTTCGTCGGCACGACGGGTTACTACAAGAAGCCCGAGGCCACGATGGACCTGTTCCAGAACGGCTGGATCCATACCGGCGACCTCGGTCGGATGGACGAGGACGGTTACTTTTACTTCCTCGACCGCAAGAAGCAGGCGATCCGTCGCCGCGGCGAGAACATCTCGTCGTTCGAGGTCGAAGCGGTCGTCGGGTCGCACGACGCGGTACTCGAGTGCTGCGTCGTCGGCGTCCCGTCCGAGGTGGGCGAGGAGGAGGTCAAGGCGGTGGTGGTCCTCAAGCCAGGCCACCAGGTCACCGAGGAGGCACTCATCCGCTGGTGCGAGCCGCGCATGGCGTACTTCGCGATCCCGCGCTACATCGCGATTCGCGCCACCCTGCCGAAGACGCCCAGCGAACGTGTCGAGAAATTCAAGCTCAAGGCCGAGGGCATCACGGCGGATTGCTGGGATCGCGAAAAAGCCGGCATCCAGCTCAAGCGCTGACGTTCACCGCGGCCGAAAGGATTTTTCTCATTCATCGGGGGATTTCTCAGATGGCCAAGACAACGGACGCGCTGACTCGAAGAGACGTCCTGCTGGGCGCAGGCGCCGTGACCGCGGCCCTGGGAACCGTGACCCTCGGCGCCTCCACTGCCGAGGCCGCGGTGGAAAAATGGGACCACGAAGCCGACATCGTCATCGTCGGTTCCGGCGTCGGCGGGTGCACCGCGGCGGTCACCGCGCATGAGCAGGGCGACTCCGTCGTCGTACTGGAGAAAGCCCCCTTCGTCGGCGGCACTTCGAAGAAGTCCGCTGGCGTGCTCTGGATCCCGAACAACTACACGCTGCGTGCCAAGGGCATCGACGACAAGAAGGAAGAGTGCCTGCAGTACCTGGCCCGCTATTCGTATCCCGAACGCTACGTGGCCGGGCAGCCGAACCTCGGCCTGGCGGCCCTGGAATACGCCTTGCTCGAGGTCTTCTACGACAACGCGTCCAAGGCGGTGGACCGCCTGCGCGAACTCGGCGCGCTCAGGACGGCCGAGTGGCGCATGTTCGCACTCGACCGCTCGGCCACCGATTACCTCGACCACGTGCCCGAGAACAAGGTGCCGACAGGCCGCGCGCTGGGACCGGTCTCGGCCGAGGGCCAGATGGGCCTGGGTGTCGAGTTGATGACGCAACTCGGCGATGCTGTCGAGAAGCGCAAGATCCCGGTCCTGCTGCAGCACGAGGCCGCGCGGCTGGTCGTGAACGCCGCGGGTCGCGTCGTCGGCATCGAGGCCACCTCGGCCGACAAGAAGGTGACGATCCGCGCTCGCAAGGGCGTCATCTTCGCGTCGGGTGGCTTCGCCCACAATCGCGAGTACGCCGACACCTACCTGCGTCACCGCTACTACGGCTCCTGCGCGATGCCGTCGGCCACCGGCGACTTCGTGCGCATCGCGGGCGCAATCGGCGCCCGGCTCGGCAACATGACGGGAACCTGGGGCACGCAAATTGTGCTCGAAGACGCGCTGCGCAACCACGTGCTGCCGACGGGCGTGTTCTTCCCGCCGGGCGATTCAATGCTGCAGGTCAATCGCCACGGCCGGCGGGTCGTGAACGAAAAGCGCAACTACAACGACCGCACCGAGGCTCACGGTTACTTCGATCCGTCGGACGCCGAGTACCCGAACGAGCTGATGTTCATGGTCTACGACCAGCGCACCGCCGAGAGCTTCGCCGGCGCGTACCCGCTGCCCCCGACGCCGACGGGCGCCAAGTACGTGCTGCAGGCGGACACGCTCGACGCACTGGCCGACAAGCTGGCCGCGCGGCTCAAGGATATCGCGACGCGCACCGGCAACTTCTCGCTCTCCCCGGCGTTCCTCGCGAACCTGAAGACTTCGATCGCGCGATTCAACGGCTTTGCCCGCGCCGGCAGGGACGACGACTTCAGCCGCGGCGCGGCCGGCTACGACCGCGAATGGCAGATGGTGTTTTCGCCGATGAACGCGGCATCGAAGTACGCGGCGGAGAAGGCGCCCAATTCGACGATGTTCCCGCTGAGCGACACCGGCCCGTACTACGCGGTCATGCTTGCGGCCGGATCGCTCGACAGCTGCGGCGGCCCGGTCATCGATGCGAGCGCGCGAGTGCTCGACGGCAGCGACAAGCCGATCGCCGGCCTGTTCGGCGCCGGCAACTGCATCGCCAGCCCGTCGCGGTTCGCCTACTATGGCGCCGGGCACACGCTCGGGCAGTCGTTGACGTTCGGCTACATTGCGGCCAACGCAGCCCACGCGGAACCGTCGTCGAAGGCCTGAATGGGCAACCTGGCCAGCCGACGACCCGGGTGGATCCTGTCGCTGTGCCTGCTGGCAGCGACGGGGGCTGCGGCCGAAGACGCCGTCAGCTTCAAGCGCGACGTGTTGCCGGTCCTGAACAAGCACTGCGTCATGTGTCACATGGTCGGTACGGAGCTCGGCAACTTCAGCCTGTACCCGGATCCGCTCGGCAACATGCTCGGCATGCAGTCGACGCAGAGCGAGCTGAACCTCGTCGAAGCCGGCAAGCCGGAGACGAGCTATCTGCTGGTCAAGATGCTCGATCAGCAGGCGGCGAGGGGTGGCAAGGGTTTGCGCATGCCGTGGGAGTACACGATCGACGCGGCGCAGATCGAACCGATCCGCCGGTGGATCCTGCAGGGCGCGAAGGACAACTGAAAAGAGGGCTATCCCATGGTCGAGACGAACAACCTCCAGGCGAAGCTGGACGGCGCCTTGCGTCGCATCGACGAACTGGAGAGCCGGTCCGCCATTCGTGACCTGGTCACCGACTACTGCATCGGCTTCGACACGCACGATTGGGGCCGGTTCATCTCGGCCTGGCACGCGGACGCGGTCTGGGAGATCGGCCCGCCGTTCGGTACCTTCAACGGCCATGAAGGAATCAAGAAAGCGGTCAACGACGTCTTGTACGCTGTGTGGCGTGAAACGCATCACCTGACGACGAATCTAAGGCTGACGTTCAAGGATGCGGACCATGCTAAAGGTATCTGCAACGTCGATTGCATGGGCGCGACGAAGGACAATGTGGTGCAGATGATCAACGCGACATATACGGACGACTTCGAGCGGCGCAACGGCGCCTGGAAAATCGCCAGGCGCAACGTCGTGATTCATTTCTTCAACCCGATCCCGGGCGCGCAGATGTCTGCGCCGTAACCGGCCGCGGACTCCCACACACATGTACGGTCACCCCTGATATGAGTTGCTGGGCGCTGGTCCCGATCAAGGCTCGTCCCGAGTGCAAGGGCCGGTTGTCCGGCTGGCTTGCGCCGTCGGCGCGCCTCGATATCGTGCAGGAAATGGTCGGTCGAGTTCTGGCGGCCCTCCGGGATGCACCCTCAATCGAGCGCATCGCCGTCGTGACACCCGAGGGCGACTGCTTGCCGCCCGAAGTGCTGGTGCTCGACGACCCGGGACGTGGCTTGAATGCGGCGCTCGACTCCGGACGACGCGAACTCATCGAGCGGGGCGTCGACGAACTCGTCGTACTGCATGCCGACCTGCCGCTGGTCACCGCAGCGGACATCGAGCTGCTGGTCGCGAGAGGCCGGTGCACAGGATTCGCGCTCGCGTCCGACACCGCGTCCTCGGGCACCAACGGCCTGTTTCTGGCGCCGCCGGCCGATTTCCGCTTTCACTTCGGCATCGACAGCCGCCGCCTGCACCTGGAAGAGGGTGTCCGCCTCGGGCTGGCCGCCGAACTCGTCCGCACGCGAGGCCTGGAGTTCGACCTCGACCGCGGCGAGGACCTGCTGCAGCTCCGTGCCCAGGGCGACGCGCGATTCGCGTCGCTGCAACTTCTGCCGGCGGGAGGCGCATGGCTGCCACAGACACGCTTCGGTTGATCGACGCTGCCGCCTCTGGCCAGCGGCCCGACCGCGCTGCGGCCGCGCTGCTGGTGGATGCGCCGCTGGCAGCGCTGATGCAGGGCGCCGAGGAACTGACCGTGGCCGGCTTCGGCCCGGCGGTCAGTTACTCGCGCAAGGTCTTCATCCCGCTGACGCAGCTGTGCCGGGACGTCTGCCACTACTGCACGTTCGCGAAGGCGCCGCGGCGCCTCGCGCAGCCGTACCTGTCGCCGGACGAAGTGCTGGCGATCGCGCGGGCGGGCCAGGCCCAGGGCTGCAAGGAAGCGCTGTTCACGCTTGGCGACAAGCCCGAATTGCGCTACGCCGTGGCTCGCCGCGCGCTCGACCAGCATGGCGCCACGACGACACTCCAATACCTTGAGCGGATGGCCGCGCTGGTGTTCCGCGAGACCGGTTTGCTGCCCCACCTCAATCCCGGCGTCATGGATCGCGACGAGCTGGTGCGCCTGCGGGCTGTGTCGGCGTCGATGGGCCTGATGCTGGAGACCGCGTCCGAGCGGCTGTCGCAGCGCGGGGGGCCGCATTTCGGCTCGCCCGACAAGTGGCCGGCACGCCGCCTCGACACCCTGCGTGCCGCGGGTGAGCTGGCGATTCCGTTCACCAGCGGCTTGCTGATTGGCATCGGCGAGACGCGCCTCGAGCGCATCG
>Ga0315283_10002251_pt1 | contig 16050 bp, 12 predicted proteins | sample YL17G09_0_MG_FD_204541 | JGI IMG/M metagenome (GOLD analysis project Ga0315283, IMG submission 204541) | Sediment microbial communities from Yellowstone Lake, YNP, Wyoming, USA - YL17G09_0 | ecosystem: Environmental > Aquatic > Freshwater > Lake > Sediment | place: USA: Wyoming | collected... | reverse complement strand
GACGGCGCGCGCTCGGCCATCCGCGAGCAGGCGGGCATCGCGTCCGAGCACTGGGACTACGGCCAGACCGCGATCGTCACTGTGATGACGGCGCAGCGCTTCCACGACCACGTGGCCTACGAGCGCTTCACGCCCGACGGTCCGATCGCCGTGCTGCCGCTGACCGATGGTCGCTGCGGCGTGGTCTGGGCGCGCCGACCGGAGGAGGCCGCACGGCTGCTCGCGCTGCCCGACGAGGAATTCCTCGCCGAGTTTCAGTCGGCATTCGGATTCCGCCTGGGCCGGTTCGTCAAGGTCGGGGCCCGGTACTCGTACGAGCTGTCGCTCTCCCGGTCCGAGCGGCACGTGGGGCCGCGGGTCGCGATCGTGGGTGCCGCCGCGCAGGGCCTGCACCCGATCGCCGGGCAGGGATTCAACATCGGGCTCCGCGACGCGGCCTGTCTCGCGGAGGTGATCGCCGACGCCCGCGCGGCCGGTCGCCTGGACGCAGGCGACGCGACAATGCTCGCTGCCTACGCCGCGTGGCGCGAGGAGGATCGCCGACGCATCGTCGCGTTCACGGACGGGCTGGTGCGCCTGTTCGGCACACCGCTCGGGATGATGCGCGGGCTGCGCAGCGTCGGCTTGCTCGCCTTCGACGCCTTCCCGCCGGCGAAGGCCGCGATGTCGCGACTGAGCGTGGGCGCGGCGGGACGCGTGCCCCGGCTCGCGCGCGGCGTGCCGCTCACCGGTCCCGCCCCATGAATCTCGGCCGGCGCCTGGATTTCGATGCCGTCATCGTGGGCGGCGGCATGGTCGGGTTCTGCGTGGCGGCGCTGCTCGCCGAGGACGAGAGGCTGGCCGGTTGGCGAGTCGCGCTGGTCGAGCCGACGGCGCCACGGCCTCCGGCGGGCGATTCGGTGGACCTGCGCGTGTCGGCGTTGTCGCGCGCGTCGCAACGGATTCTCGGAGCGGCCGGCGCGTGGCAGGCGATCGCGCCGCACGCCTGCCCGTACGAGCGCATGGTGGTGTGGGACGCCGCCAGCACGCATGACGCGCGCGACGCGCTCCGCTTCGACGCGGCCGAGACCGGCGAGCCGGACCTCGGCCACATTGCCGAGAACCTGCGCGTGCAGTGGGCGCTGGCCGAGGCGCCGGCGCTGCGGGGCGTCACGCAGCTCCGCGCCGGGCTCGAGGCGCTCGAGTTCGACGACGACTCGGCCCGTGTCATGCTGGGCGACGGTCGCAGCGTCTCGACCGCGCTCGTGATCGGCGCGGACGGCGGCCAGTCGCGCACTCGCGAGCTCTGCGGCATCGGTCGCGCCGGCTGGGCCTACGGACAGACCGCCGTGGTCGCGCACCTGCGCGCCGAGCGGCCGCACGCGCACACCGCGTGGCAGCGCTTCCTGCCCGACGGCCCCATGGCCTTCCTGCCGCTCCGCGACGGGCGTGTTTCGCTGGTGTGGACGACGACGCCTGCGGCGGCCGCGTCGCTGATCGAAGCGGAGCCCGCCGAATTCGGTCGCCAGGTCACCGAGGCGAGCAGCCGCGTGCTCGGCGACGCGGTCCTGGACAGCGGTCGCGCGGGATTCCCGCTCGCGCTCTGGCACGCGCGCGAATACGTGAGGCCGCGCGTCGCCCTCGTGGGCGACGCCGCGCACACGATTCATCCGCTGGCGGGGCAGGGCGTGAACCTCGGTTTCCTCGACGCCGCCTCGCTGGTCGAGGTCCTGGGCGACGCGGCGGAATCCGGCGACGACCCGGTCGGCATGCGTGCGCTGCGCCGCTACGCCCGCTGGCGGCGGGCGGAAAATGCACTGCTGCTCGGCACCACCGACACCTTGAATCGCCTGTTCGGTGAGCGCAGCGTCGGGGTCGCGGCTGCGCGCCGGCTGGGGCTCGCGCTCGTCTCCGCGCAGCCGGCCGTGCGTAGCATGCTGGTGCGGCGGGCACTCGGCCTCGCCGGCGACCTGCCCGGCATCGTTTCCCGCCCGGGGTATTGACCATGACCGACCGCGACTGGCAGCAGGCCCTGTTCACCCAGGCCGCCCCCGAACTCGGCAACCAGTACCGCGACGACCCGTTGCTCGGGTCGTGGCTCAGGCGCGTCCTGCCCGCCGAGATGCACCGGGCTCTTGAGCCCGAGCTCGACGAGATCGGTTCGGCCGCCGGCGGCCGGATGTACGCGATGCAGCTCGCCGACCGGTTGAACGAGCCCCGCCTCGTGCAGTGGGATGCCTGGGGCAATCGCGTGGACACCGTCGAAGTGACACCGCTGTGGCACGAGGCCGAGCGACTCGCGACGCGGCACGGGCTGGTCGCGACGGCCTACGAGGGTAAGCACGGTCGCCACGCGCGCATCGCCCAGTTCGCGAAGGTGTACCTGTTCCACCCTTCGTCGGACGTGTACACCTGTCCGCTCGCCATGACCGACGGGGCCGCTCGCTCGCTGCTCGAGTCGGGCAACCAGTCGCTCATCGACCGCGCGCTGCCGCGCCTGACCTCCCGCGACCCTGCGACCGCCTGGACCAGCGGCCAGTGGATGACCGAGACCGCGGGCGGTTCCGACGTCGGGCGCTCGCAGACGCGCGCCGTGCGCGACGATGGCGGTTGGCGGCTCTATGGCCGCAAGTGGTTCACCTCGTCGGTCGCCTCGCAGATGGCCCTGACGCTCGCGCGGCCCGAGGGCAACGCGCCCGGCGGCAAGGGCCTCGCGATGTTCTATGTGGAGGTCCGGGACGGCGAGGGACGCCTGAACGGCCTGCGCGTGGACCGGTTGAAGGACAAGCTCGGTACGCGCAAGGTGCCGACCGCGGAGCTCATGCTGGAGGGCACGAGCGCGGAGCTGGTTGGCCAGCCGTTCAACGGCACCCGCGCCATCGAGCCCATGCTCGGCGTCACGCGCATGTGGAACAGCGTCTGCGCGGTGGCGGCCATGCGCCGCGGACTCGCGCTGGCGCGCTCCTTTGCCGCGCGCCGCGAGGCGTTCGGGCAGCCGCTTTCGAAGCAGCCGCTGCACCTCGACACACTGGCTGCCATGGAGGCCGAGACCTGGGGCGCGTTCCTGATGACGTTCCTGCTGGTCGAACTCGCGGGCCGGCAGGAGTGCGGCGAGATCGACGACGGGCAGCGCGCGCTCCTGAGACTCGTGACGCCGCTCACCAAGCTCGTCACGGGCAGGCAGGCGGTCGCGGTCGTGAGCGAAGCGATCGAGAGTTTTGGCGGCGCGGGCTACGTCGAGGACACGGGCCTTCCAGGGCTGCTGCGCGACACCCATGTGCTGCCGATCTGGGAAGGCACGACCAACGTGCTGTCGCTGGACGCACTGCTGCGGTCCGACCTGAATGCCGGGCTCGCCGCGCTCATGGGACGGGCGTCGAGCTGCCTGCGCTCGCTCCAGGAGCCGCGGCTCGAAGCGGCGGGACGCGGCGCGGTTGGCGCGCTCGAGCGCGCGGCGCTGTGGCTCGAGTCGGGGCAGGATCGCGAGGTGCTGGAGTCCGGTGCGCGGCGGCTCGCGATGACGCTCGCGCGCTCGCTGCAGCTCGTGCTGCTCTGCGAGCACGCACAGTGGATGATGGACCACGACGGCGACCGGCGCGGGTACGCGGCCGCGATGCGCTACTCGCGGCTGCCCGTGGACCTGATGCACGAGGTGGATCCGGCGCTGGACCGGGAACTGCTGAAGTGAGCGGAGTGAGGACACCGCCCGTGTGCGTCATTGGCCGCACTCGACCAGTTCACAGCGGCGGGCGCGTTCGTCGTGGGCATGCCGCGCAGCACCCGGGAGGCCCGGCTGACGCTGAAATACGAGGCTTGTACAATCCAAGCCTGTCTACCCCGTCTGCCATCCCCACGTTCGGGTTCATCTGCAGTACCTCAATCACCGCCGGGGTCGGTGTTTCTACCCGGTCGCTCAACCAACAGGAGCCGGAAATCCATGAAATCTCGATGGCAGGGCGTCTTCCCGGCGGTGACGACCCAATTGAACAAGGACCAGTCGCTCGACCTCGCAGCCACCGAGCAGCACGTCGACGCATTGATTGCCTCCGGCGTCAGCGGTCTGGTCATGCTCGGTTCGCTCGGCGAGAACACCGCGCTTGAACCCGATGAAAAGCGTCGCGTCATCGACGCCACTGTGAAGGTTGCCGCCGGTCGGGTGCCGGTGTTGAGCGGCGTTGCAGAATGTTCCACTGCCGCCGCGTGCCGGTATGTCCGCGATTGCGAGAGGCTCGGTGCGGATGGCTTCATGCTGATGCCGGCCATGATTTACAAGGGCGACGTGCGCGAGAACATGACGCACTTCCGCAAGGTCGCGAAAGCGACCGGGTTGCCGATCATGATCTATAACAACCCCATCAGTTACGCGAACGACATCACCCCTGCGCTGTTCGCCGAACTGGCCGATGTGAAGAACTTCGTTGCACTGAAGGAAAGCTCCGGCGACGTGCGCCGCATCACCGATCTGCACAACGCCGTCGGTGACCGGTACGCAATCTTTACCGGTGTGGACGACCTGGTGCTGGAGGCGTCGATTCTTGGAATCGATGGCTGGGTTGCGGGCGCAGGCATCGCCTTGCCGGCGGAGAATCAGTACCTCTGGGACTTGACGCGCGCAGGACGGTGGGACGAGGCGCGCAGGCTGTACCGGTGGTTCACGCCGTTGATGCATCTCGACACGCACGCGAAGTTTGTCCAGTACATCAAGCTCGCCGTCCAGGAATGCGGCCTCGGTTCAGAGTGGGTGCGCGCGCCGCGCTTACCACTCGTCGGCGACGAACGCCGGCGCGTCCTGGGCATCATTCATGGCGCTCTTTCCACGCGCCCCAGGTTACCCAAGCAGAAGAAGTGAAACGCATTCACGTCATCGATAGCCATACCGGCGGCGAACCGACCCGCATCGTCATTGATGGTGGTCCGGCTCTCGGCGACGGCTCGATGGCGGAGCGCCTCGCGGTACTGCGCGCGCAACATGACACCTTCCGCAGCGCCGTGGTGAACGAGCCACGCGGCTCGGATGTGCTGGTGGGCGCGCTGTTGTGCGAGCCGGCTGATCCTGCGTGCATTGCCGGAGTGATCTTCTTCAACAACGTCGGCTACCTCGGTATGTGCGGCCATGGAACCATCGGCCTGGTGGCCACGCTCGCGCATCTCGGGCGAATCAAACACGGCAGTCACCGGATCGAAACTCCGGTCGGCGTCGTCACGGCCACACTGAACGCCGATGGAAGCGTCTCGGTCGCCAATGTGCCGAGTTACCGGAAGGCAAGAGCCGTCACCGTGCAGGTTGCCGGCATCGGGGCGGTTACGGGCGATGTGGCGTGGGGCGGCAACTGGTTCTTCCTCGTGGAGAAACACGGTCACGCGCTTACGCTCGCGAATGTCGAGCAGCTCACCGACTTTGCCTGGCGTGTCCGGCAGGCGGTGAACACGCAGGGATTCCCGGAAGTCGATCACGTCGAATTGTTCGGGCCGCCGATCAATCCGCAGGCACAGTCGCGAAATTTCGTGCTGTGCCCTGGCAAGGCCTATGACCGGTCGCCATGTGGCACCGGCACCAGCGCGAAACTGGCTTGCCTGGCAGCGGATGGGAAACTCGCGCCGGGTAAGCCGTGGGTGCAGGAGAGCATCATCGGCAGTACGTTCACGGCGAGTTACCGGCAGGAGGGCGACGGGATTGTGCCAAGCATCACAGGCACGGCGTTCGTAAATGCTGAGGCGACCCTGTTATCCGACGAACGCGATCCGTACGCCAGCGGCATTCGCACATGAGCAAGTCTGTCATCGTGGTTGGCGGTGGCGTCATCGGGATGGCGACCGCTTACTACGCGCAACAGAAAGGGCATCGCGTCACCGTGCTCGAACGCGGCGCGCCCGACCATGATTGCTGTTCGCGCAACAATGCCGGCATGGTCGTGCCGAGCCATTTCGTGCCGCTGGCGGCGCCGGGCGCGGTGGCGCTTGGATTGAAATGGATGTGGAATCCCGAGAGTCCCTTCTACATCAAGCCGCGGCTCGATGCGGAGTTGTTGAACTGGGGCTGGAAGTTCTGGCGGGCCGCAACGGCGGAACATGTCGCGCGGTCGGCGCCATTGATTCGCGATCTGAGCCTGGCGAGCCGGCAGCTGTTCGAGGAATTGGCGGCGGTGCCGGGAAATGATTTCGAGCTGGTGAGAAAAGGCTTGCTCATGCTCTGCAGGACGGAGCACGGGCTGGCCGAGGAAACCAGGACGGGAGCGGCGGCCCGACAACTGGGGATACCGGCGGAGGTTCTCACGCCGGAGGCGACCGCGAAGCTCGAGCCGGGGATCCGCATGGAGATTGCAGGGGCGGTTCATTACCCGCTGGACTGCCATCTGACGCCGCATCGGTTTATCGACGCACTTGCGCGCGGGCAGAACGTCTCCTGGAACACGGAAGTGACCGGCTGGCGCGTCGAGGGTGGCCACATTGCCGGGGTGCAGACGAATCGTGGCGAGCTGGCCGGCGATGAGTACGTCATTGCCGGCGGGATCTGGTCGACGCAACTGGCGCGTAGCCTGGGCGTGAAACTGCCGATGCAGGCCGGCAAGGGTTACAGTGTGACGGTTCCCAGGGCGAAACGACTGCCGGCAATCTGTTCCATATTGACAGAGGCGCGCATTGCGGTGACACCCATGGGCGATTCGCTGCGACTCGGCGGAACGATGGAGATTGCCGGGCTGGACGAGCGCGTCAACCCATCGCGCGTGAGCGGAATCCTGAAGGCGATCCCCCACTACTTCCCGGAATACACGACCAGGGAGCTGAGCGGGCTGCCGGTCTGGCATGGCTTTCGCCCGTTCGCGCCCGACGGCATGCCGTACATGGGCCGGGTGAGCCGGTATGCCAATCTCTGCGTGGCGACGGGCCATTCCATGATGGGGCTCAGTCTCGGACCGATTACCGGCAAGCTGATGGCGCAAGTGTTGTCGGACGAGAAGCCGGCAATCGACCTGACCTTGCTCAGTCCGGACCGGTACCAGTAGTCAAGATTCACGGTTGGCAGTCGGCAGTGGTCACTTCACGCCGTGCATCAAGCGCTGGATCAATGGCGCAATCAGGAACAGCGCGGCGCCAGAGCCGACCAGGGCCCAGAAGCCGAAGGTGTAGCCGGCCAGCGCCGAGGTCGTGGTCATGCCGGTCTCTCCGCTGACCACGCTGGCGAAGATGCCAGAGAGATTGTTGCCGATGCCGGTGGAGAGGAACCAGCCGCCCATGCCGAGGCCGACCAGGCGTACCGGGGCCAGCTTGGTCACCATCGACAGGCCGATCGGCGACAAACACAGCTCGCCGACCACTTGAATGACGTAGGTGGCGAGCAGGGTCCAGAACGGAATCTTGCCCGCGTCGCTCACCAGGCTCGAAAGCGCGAACATCAGCAGCAGGAAAGCCAGGCCATTGAACAGCAAGCCGAGGCCGAACTTGCGGGGAATCGAGGGGTTCAGATTGCGCTTCGCCAGCCACACCCAGATCCAGGCGGCGACGGGCGCAAGCACGATAACTGCCAGCGCCGATACTGACTGAAACCAGGCGGTCGGGAAGACGAAGCCACCGAGGACCCGGTTGACAATCTGGTCGGCGAGAAACGTGAACGAGTTGCCGGCCTGCTCGTAGAACATCCAGAACAAGATGTTGAAGGCGAAGATGATCAGCATCGCAATGGTCTTGTCGCGGGCTATTGCGCCATCGCGAATGCCCTCGATCATCAGTATCGCGGCCAGACCGACGAACAACGCGGTCAGCACGTACTGCAGCGTTTGTGCGCCGAGCGCCAGCAGCGAGTAGACCAGCGGGATCACGCACAGCGCGCCGATCGCCACGTAGAGGGCCCGTTCGCGGCCCGGCGCTTCCGCCGGCGGCCTGCCGATATGTTGCAATTGACGCCGACCGAAATAGAACCACACCAGGCTGATCAACATGCCGACACCGGACGCGCCGAATACGTACTTGTAAGCGGGCGCGGCGTCGGTGCCAAACAGCGAGCTCGCCAGCCAGCCCGTGATGATCGGCGCGATGAACGCCCCCATGTTGATGCCCATGTAGAAGATCGTGAAGCCCGAGTCACGGCGCACATCGGTGATCGAGTAGAGCTTGCCAACCATGGTGGAGATGTTCGGCTTGAACATGCCGTTGCCGACGATGATCGTAGCGAGACCGAACTTGAACAGCATCGGGTCCGGCAACATGATCATGAACAGCCCGGCAGCCATGAACACCGCCCCGATCAGGATCGCGCGCTGGTAGCCGATGATCTTGTCGGCGATGTAGCCACCGAAGATCGCACCGGCGTATACCAGCGCGAGATAGGAGCCGTAGGTGAGGTTGGCGTCGGCCTGGCCGGACTGATTACCACCGTAGAATTGCGCCACGATGTAGAGCACCAGGGCCCAGCGGATGCCGTAGAACGCGAAGCGCTCCCAGAATTCCGACATGAACAGCATCCAGAGCGGGCCGGGGTGGCCCATGACCTGCTTGAACTCGGGGATCGGGCCCCGGTCTGGCGCATTCGTGGCTCCGCTCATGCGGTGTCTCCCGGTCGCGTTGGAAAGAGTCCGCTTGATGTAACTGCCGGGCGCGCCTGTGTCAAAGCCAATTGCGCGGCAGCGTCAGTCATTGCGCCTGGCCGAGCCAACGACCAACCCTCCCTGGTCTCTCGCCTGGGATTCACAGCTACCGGCCGCGGCGGGAGAGACTGGCCAGTCCGTCGCCCCGCGTGGCCGGGCTCGAAGCGGTCGTCGTCGCAAAACTGCTGAACCACTCGAGCTTCGAAGGCCGCACGAGCGCCTTCAGCCGCGCCTCCATGGATGCGGCGGCACTTCGATTCTCGAACCAGACGACCGCTGAAAGAGCCTCTGGACGATTGGCCCGCGTGAAGGCGGCTCCCTTCCCGGCCCGGTGTACCTTGAAGCGCTGCTGCGGGCATGGACTGATGCCGATGTAGCTCCTGCCGCCGTGGCAGTCGAGCAGGTAGACGGCCCACGGCCTGGAGTCGGCCGCGGCGTCCACCGCATTGCTGTCGAGCGCTGCGTCCTCAGCGGCCTCGGGCACGACGGTTCCTCGAGGTGGCTCCACCGAGCACCTGGTCGATCGTCACGAGGTCGACCATCCCGAGCGCGCCGTAAAGTGCGGGAATGACCTTTTCCGGTGGATGTCGCCTGCGCAGGGCCGCGACCTTGACCGTACCGGCACGGTACACAGGCAGGTACATGCGGCCCAGCAGCGGATGACGTCCCCAGGCACCCGACAGCTTGCCGGCGCGTTCGTCGGAGCACAGGTACTCGTTGCGCAGCACGCCCCGCACCTTTTCCGTCTGCCAGCCCCTTCCCCAGGTGAGAAACGAAGACTGATTCTTGGCGTCGTCCTGGAGCAGCGCCAGTAGCGTGCCGATCTGCAGGTCGACGTCGGGCAACTCGTCGATCTCGGTGACGCCGTACGCCATGAGTATCGCGTTGTTCGCGATGCCTTCCGACAGCGCCGCGCCGCGCGTGTTCATCGTCAGCACCGTGGCCTCGAAGCCCAGCTTGCGGCGCGCGTACAGCGCCTGGATCCAGGCGAAGTTGGTCACGTGGCCGGGCACGACCTCGTGCGACACCAGCTGCATGAACTCGGGCACGGAGATCTCGAGCGATGCGTTGATCTCGTACGTCGCCTCGTACTGCGGCGAGCCGTCACGGCTGCGCGCGCGGCCGACGTAATTCATCGATCCGGAAAACCACGCGTCCTGGATAGCCAGGAACCGGATGTTGGCCCGAGGCACGTCATGCAGCGCCCGGGGCAGGTAAGGCGCGATGTGCTTCGCGGCGCCCGCGTCGAATTGCGCGATGCAGGCATCCGCCAGCATGGCGATCGATTTGTTCGGCATTATGCGCTCGCGCCGCCAGGCGTCGACGGCGGCGAGCAACTTCGCCCGTGCGCCCGACCGGTACCCCTGTCTTGCGAGCAATTCGGCGACCCGTTCGCGCTTGGACAGCGGATCGGAGGCAGTCGGAGCCGCGCCAGTGGAGGCCACGATGCAGCGCTCGTACGGCACGGCCGGTCCACGTCCGAGCCGTTCCTGCACCAGGTCCCACATCACGCCCAGGCACTCGCACATGCCCTGCAGGTACGCCCCACGCAACGTGCCGACGTTCCCCGCCGCCTCGTTCAGCTCACCGATCGCTGCCGGAATGTCCACGGCATTCAGGTACGCGTCGACGGCCGATACGTCGATCTGCTGGCCCGAAACGCCACCGTTCCCGCGCAGCCTCGCAGCCGCGGGATGCCTGTACGCCCTGGGCAGCGGTTCGTCGGAGAACCAGGTATCCGCGATGAAACGCCCGGTGCCCGACGGGTTCATGACGTCCCCGCCCCACAACGTGTCGATCCCGAGGATCGCCGTGGCCGTGGCCTGCGCCAGCCTGCGTTCTCCTGGCTTCATGGCTGCACTCCTGCCGTGGTCTCTCTCTACTGATATCCGCCCTGCGCTTCGTCGTTCGGCGGCCAGGCGCTTGCGTCCACCGTGTCCCGGTACGCATGCCACGTGGCGTGACCGGCGAGCGGCAGGGTGAGGCCGAGGCCCGCCATGATCCAGGCGAGCGAGCCGTTGTGGTCGCGGCCGATGAACAACAGCGCGAATCCCGGGGCGATGGCCGCCACGATGCACGCGGCCCACACCGCCATGGCGGGCTTGTTGCGCAGCACCGCGTTGACGCTGGTCACGACCGCCGTGACGGTGTCGACCTTGCGGTCCACCAGCATCGGCAGCGAGAACGCGGCGGCTGAGAACACGATCGCGGCGAAGACCGAGCCAATTGCGCTGCCAATGCCGAAGAACGCCAGGTAGTCGCTCCACTCGGGCGGCTCGCTCATCGGGAAGAACACGTGCACGGCGGAGCCCGCACGGGCCCAGACCAGGAACACGACCATCAGCATCAGCGCGAACACCATCAGGTTGCCGAATGCGCGCTGTTCCTCGCGCAGGCAGCGGCGCAGGGACGGTTTCTGCCCGCGCTCGAGATGGATGCTGATGACGTAAGTTCCGACCGCGAGCACCGGGGCGACCAGGATGAAGCCCGAGACGAGGGAGAGCAGCTCGAAATAGCCGCCGAATCGGACGGCGATCGTTGCCAGCGTGAGGCTGAGCGCAACTACGATCGCACCATAGGTCAGGCTCTGCCTCGGCGCGGCCCACATGTCGCGCCAGCCGAGCCGCACCCATCGCAGCGGCGCCAGCGGTTCGAGCGTCCTGCAGGGTGCGACGAACGGCAGCGCCGTCCCGTCACCGGTCGCCTGGGTGTTTTCGTCCATTACGCGTCCAGCTCGTCGATCTTCGCCGCGCAGATGAAGTCGTTCCGGGAGAGCCCGCCGATCGAGTGCGTGGCGAGCGTGAGGCGGCAGTAGTCGTAGCCCACCTCGAGGTCCGGGTGGTGGTCCTCGGCGTTGGCAATCCACGCCACGGCGTTCACGAAGCCCATCGTCTCGTGAAAATTCGTGAACCGGTACGCGTGGCGCAGTGCCTTGCCGTCGTCTGAGATTCGCCAGCCTGGGCGGAGCTCCGCAAGGAGCGCCCCTGCGGCGTCGTGCGTCAGCGCCGGGGTCCCGGCAGGGCAGGGGGCACAGGACAGGTCGCGCAGCTTGCTCATGGCTCGATCCTCGTTCCGTAAGTGCGCTCGACGTACTGCTCGACGAGCGCCTGGAATTCCTCCGCGATGCGCTCACCCTTGAGCGTCGGTCCCTTCTCGCCGTCCACGTACACCGGCGCCACCGGCCGCTCGCCGGTGCCCGGCAGGCTGATGCCGATGTTCGCGTGCTTACTCTCGCCGGGCCCGTTCACCACGCAGCCCATGACGGCGACCGTCATCTCCTCGACGCCTGCGTAGCAGCGCCGCCACTCCGGCATGCGCTCGCGCAGGTGCGCCTGGATCTTCTGCGCGAGTTCCTGGAAGACCGTCGAGGTCGTGCGCCCGCAGCCGGGGCAGGCCACGACCATGGGCGCGAACGAGCGCAGCCCCATGGTCTGCAGCATCTCCTGGGCGACGATGACCTCGCGCGTCCGGTCGCCGCCCGGGTCAGGCGTGAGCGAGACGCGGATCGTGTCGCCGATGCCCTCCTGCAGCAGCACCGACATCGCGGCCGTGGAGGCGACGATGCCCTTCGATCCCATGCCGGCCTCGGTGAGGCCGAGATGTAGCGGGTAGTCGCAGCGCGCGGCAAGATTGCGGTACACGCCGATCAGGTCCTGCACGCCGCTCACCTTGCACGAGATGACGATGCGGTTGTGGGGCAGGCCGAGTTCCTCGGCCCGCGCCGCGCTCACGAGCGCGGAGACGACCAGCGCCTCGCGGACCACGTCCACGGCGTCCAGCGGCTCGGCGCTCCTCGAGTTCTCGTCCATCAGGCGCGTCAGCAGGTCCTGGTCGAGGCTGCCCCAGTTCACCCCGATGCGCACGGGTTTGCCGTGCCGGCAGGCGATCTCGATCATCTCGGCGAACTGCGGGTCGCGCTTGCTGCCGCGACCCACGTTGCCCGGGTTGATGCGGTACTTGGCCAGGGTTTCGGCACAGGCCGGGTGCTCGCGCAGCAGCTTGTGGCCGTTGAAATGAAAGTCGCCCACCAGCGGCACCCCCATGCCGAGCTCGCGCACGCGGGCGGCGATCGCCGGCACCGCCGCGGCCGCTTCGTCGGTGTTGACCGTGACGCGCACGAGCTCAGAGCCCGCCTGGGCGAGTGCAAGCACCTGCAACGCCGTCGCCTCGATGTCCGCCGTGTCGGTGTTGGTCATGGACTGCACGACGACCGGATGGTCGCCGCCGATCGTCACGCGACCGACACGGACCGCAACGCTCCGCCGGCGCGACAGGCGGCTCATGGGTGGGGCTGGGCCGCGGCCGAGCGCTCGGTGATCCAGCGCTGCACGTTGTCCTCGAGCACGTCGAGCGGGATGGCGCCGCTGCCGAGTACGACGTCGTGGAATCCACGCAGGTCGAACTTCGGGCCGAGCGCCGCCTCTGCGCGCCCGCGCAGTGCCTTGATCCTGAGCTCGCCGATCTTGTAGGCGAGCGCTTGCCCCGGCCAGGCGATGTAGCGGTCGATCTCGTTCACGATGTCGTGCTCGTCCTTCGCCGCGTTGTCCTTGAAGAACTGGATCGCCTGCTCGCGCGTCCAGTGCTTCTGGTGGATGCCGGTGTCCACCACCAGTCGCACGGCGCGCCACATCTCGTAGGTGAGCTGGCCGAACTTGTCGTACGGATCGGCGTAGAGCCCCATGTCCTGCCCCAGGCTCTCGCTGTAGAGCGCCCAGCCCTCGACGAACGCGGTGGCCTCGAAGTCGCGACGGAACATGGGCAGGTCGCCGAGCTCCTGCGCGAGCGCGATCTGCAGGTGGTGGCCGGGCACGGCCTCGTGGATGGTGAGCACCGGGATCTCGTAGGTTGGGCGGGTCTCGGGCTTGTAGAGGTTCACGTAGTAATAGCCCGCGCGGCGGCCGTCGATTGCCGGGCCACTGTAGTAGGCCGTGGTCGTGTCCGGTGCGGATTCGGCCGGGATCGGCCGCACGCCGTAGGGCATGCGCGGGAGCTTGCCGAAGTAGAGCGGCAGCATCGGGTCGATGCGCTTCGCCATGGCCATGTAGGCCTGCTGCAGCTGCTCAGCGTCGGTGTAGTGGAACTTCGGGTCGGTGCGCAGGTACTGCAGGAACTCGGGGAAGGTCCCCTTGAACCCGACCTGCTGGATGACCTTCTGCATCTCGCCGTGGATGCGGGCGACCTCCTTCAGGCCGATCTCGTGGACCTGGTCCGAGGTGAGGTTCGTGGTCGTGAACCAGGCGATGCGGTTCTGGTACCAGGCCTCGCCTCCGGGCAGGGCCCAGACGCCCACGGAATCGGTGCAGGCGGGCAGGTAGTCCTGGACGAAGTATTCCTGCAACCGCCGGTAGGCGGGGACGACCGAGCGCGTGATGGCCGCGCGTCCCGCCGCGCGAAGCTTGTCCTGCTCGGCCACGGGCATGCTCGCCGGCATGGTGCGGAACGGCGCATAGAACGGGCTCGCCTCCGGGTCCGAGACCACCTGCTTCGCGATCTGGTCCGGGATGCGCTGCATGATGATCTTCGGCTGCACGAGTCCGCGGCGCACGCCCTCGCGCATGAGCGCGATGTTCTGGTCCACGTAGGTCCCGATCCCCTCGAGGCGCGCGATCCAGTTCTGGTAGTCGCGGCTCGTCGTAAAGTCGATCAGGCCGGCGAGCTCACTCACCGACTGCACGCCGCCGCGCTGGTCGATGGGCATGTTCTGGATGCCCCATTCATAGGAGTCCACCGAGTCCTGGACCATGCGCCGGAACAGGTCGCGATTCAGTCGATCTGCGTCCGAGAGCGAGGCCGGATCGATCGCGGCCAGCGTCGAGAGGACCGCGAGGTCCAGGGCGTGGCTCTTCGCCATCGCGTCGGCGGTCAGGTCCGGCCAGCGGTCGTCGTAGCGGTGGTCGCCGATGTACGTGGCGTTCAGGGGGTTCTCGCGCAGCCCGCGCTCCCACTCCGACTGGAAGAGTGAATTGAGCCGCGCGCCGGCGTCGTCTCCCGCCGTTGCGGTCAGCGCACCGGCGCCCGCAGCAGCGAGGAAGAGGATCGAGGCCAGGCTTCGGAAGAGGGCTCGCATGGGCTGGGCGCTCCGGGAATTCGTCAAAGTCGGGGATGTTCCGGCTCCGGGGGCGAATTGACAAGTCAAACCGCCCGGGTCCGCTGGCCGCGGCTGCCGCGCTCGGGTAACATTCGGCCACCCATCTCAAGGCCCGTCCGGAGAGAGGGAAGGCCGCTTCCCCGCCGAAGGCGCAACCCGCCCGGAAACGCTCAGGCAAAGGAACGGCGGTGCCTGATGGGCTCTGGAGAGCGGCCCCGCGAGGGGCCCACCGAAGGGGTGCGGCGCCGGTTTCCCGGCACCTGATCTCTCAGGTCAAAGGACAGAGGGGCGGCGGGCCTGGACGGCCCGCCGCCTTTTTTCTTTTCTGGCTGCGGGAAACAAAACATGGGACTGCGCACATCGCTCTACGAAACCCACGCCGGCGGCGGCGCGCGGATGGTCGACTTCGGCGGCTGGGACATGCCAGTCAACTACGGCTCGCAGATCGAGGAGCACCACGGTGTGCGCCGCGACGCGGGCATGTTCGACGTCTCCCACATGTGCGTGGTGGACCTGCGCGGCCCGCGGGTCCGCGACTTCCTGCGCCGGTTGCTCGCAAACGACGTCGCGAAGCTCACGGAGTCGGGCAAGGCGCTTTACACGTGCATGCTGCGCGAGCACGGCGGGATCATCGACGACCTGATCGTCTACTACCTGGACGAGCATTGGTACCGGATGGTCGTGAACGCGGGCACGCGCGACAAGGACATCGAGTGGATGCGCGTCCACGCGGGTGCCTTCGAGGTCTCGGTCGAGCCGCGCCTCGACCTCGCGATGATCGCCGTGCAGGGGCCGAACGCTCGGCAGAAGGCCGCGACGCTGCTGGATCCTGCGCTCGCCTCGCGTGCCATGGACCTCGGCGCGTTCTTCGGCGCGCCGGCCGGCGACTGGTTCGTCGCGCGCACCGGCTACACGGGCGAGGACGGCTGGGAAATCATGCTTCCGGCGGGCGAGGCGGCCGGATTCTGGGAGCGGCTGCGCCACGCTGGCGTGATGCCCTGCGGGCTCGGCGCGCGCGACACGCTGCGCCTCGAGGCCGGCATGAACCTCTACGGCAGCGACATGGACGAGACGGTGTCCCCGCTCGAGTGCGGGCTCGCCTGGACCATCGGCTGGGAGCCTCAGGATCGCGACTTCATCGGCCGCGCCGCGCTCGTCGAGCAGAAGGCGCGCGGCGTGCCGCGCAAGCAGGTCGGCCTGGTGCTGAGTGACCGCGCCGTGCTGCGCTCGCACCAGAAGGTGATCGTGCCGGCCGTCGGCGAGGGCGAGGTCACGAGCGGCACCTTCTCCCCGACGCTCGAGCGGTCGATCGGGCTGGCGCGGGTCCCGTCCCAGACGACCGATCGCTGTGAAGTCGAGATTCGCGGACGGCTGCTCGCCGCGACGGTGGTGCGCCCGCCA
>Ga0315283_10002250_pt1 | contig 16052 bp, 11 predicted proteins | sample YL17G09_0_MG_FD_204541 | JGI IMG/M metagenome (GOLD analysis project Ga0315283, IMG submission 204541) | Sediment microbial communities from Yellowstone Lake, YNP, Wyoming, USA - YL17G09_0 | ecosystem: Environmental > Aquatic > Freshwater > Lake > Sediment | place: USA: Wyoming | collected... | reverse complement strand
GATCGACGACGCGCGGTTCACGATGCCTGTGAAGAAGTAGGCCTCAGAGACGAAACGCCTGCAGGAGGAATCCACGCCATGCGTGACCCACTGAAGGCCCGGCTGTGCGCAGTGCTGGCGGCCGTCGCATGGGCGACGGCCGCGCCTGCGTACGCCCAGGGCGTGACCATCGACAGCGATATCTTCGGCGGTCTGGAGGCGCGGGCGATCGGCCCGGCCGCCATGAGCGGGCGCATCAGCGCCCTGGACGCGGTCGCCGGCGATCGCCTCACGATCTACGTCGGGGCCGCCGGCGGCGGGCTCTGGAAGTCCCTGGACGGCGGCCTGACGTTCAAGGCCGTCTTCGACAAGTACAACCAGTCGATCGGCGCCGTCACGGTCGCCCCGTCGAACCCGAAGCACGTCTGGGTCGGTACCGGCGAGACCTGGGTGCGCAACAGCGTGTCGGTGGGCGACGGCGTCTACCGCAGCACCGACGCGGGCGATTCCTGGACGAAGGTCGGGCTCGACCAGACCGAGCGGATCGCGCGCATCCTCGTGCATCCGACGGACAGCAACACCGCGTACGTCTGCGCGACCGGCCACCTCTTCGACGATCATCCCGATCGTGGCGTCTTCCGGACGACAAACGCCGGCAAGTCGTGGGAGAAGGTCCTGTCTGTCGCACCGGACACGGGCTGCGGCGATCTGGCCATGGATCCGCAGGACCCGCAGGTGCTCTACGCCGGCATGTGGCAGTTCCGCCGGCAGCCGTGGTTCTTCACGTCGGGCGGGCCGAAGAGCGGACTCTACCGGACGAAGGACGGCGGGGCGAATTGGGAGCGCCTCACCAAGGGCCTGCCCGCCGGGGATCTGGGACGCATCGCCCTGGCCGTGTCGCCGATGAAGCCCGGCGTGGTGTTCGCCACGGTCGAGGCGAAGAAGACGATGCTCTATCGATCCGACGACCGGGGAGATTCGTGGATCGGGCTGAGCGATTCGAGCCTCGTCAACGTGCGGCCGTTCTACTTCTCCCGGCTGCTGGCCGACCCGAAGAACCCGGATCGCCTCTACAAGATGGGGCAAAACGCCGCGGTCTCCGACGACGGCGGCAAGACGTTCGGCGCGCTGGGCGGCAGCTATCACAGCGACGTGCACGACGCCTGGATCAACCCGCGAAACCCCGAGGACGTCGTCATCGGCACCGACGGCGGCCTCTACATGTCGCACAATCGCGGCACGACGTTCCGGTTCGTCGGCGCGCTGCCCGTGTCGCAGTTCTACCACGTGAGCTACGACATGGCGTGGCCGTACAACGTCTACGGCGGCCTGCAGGACAACAGCACGTGGTACGGCCCGTCCCGCCGCCCGGGCGGCATCGCGAACAAGCACTGGGACTCGCTGACGGGCGGCGACGGCTTCTGGGCGTTCCCCGATCCGTCGGATGCGGACATCGTCTACAACGAGTACCAGGGCGGAAACCTCTTTCGCATCCGCAAGTCGACCCTCGAAGCCAAGGACATCAAGCCGACGCCGAAAGCGGGGGAGCCGAAGTACCGGTTCAACTGGAACACGCCGATCCACATGAGCCCGAACGATCCGGGCACCCTCTATTACGCGTCGCAGTTCCTGTTCCGCTCGCGCGATCGCGGGGAGTCGTGGGAACGCATCTCGCCGGATCTCACGACCAACGATCCGGCGAAGCAGAAGCAGAACGACTCGGGCGGCCTGACGCCCGACAACTCCACCGCCGAGAACCACTGCACGATCTTCACGATGGCGGAGTCGCCGAAGAACCGGAACGTCGTCTGGGTCGGCACCGACGACGGCAACGTGCAGCTGACCCGGGACGGTGGAAAGACGTGGAGCAACGTCGCGGCCAACCTGCGCGGGGTGCCCGCCCGCACGTGGCTGTCGAGCGTCGAGCCGGGACGGCACGCGGAAGGCACGGCGTACATCACGCTGGATGGCCACATGACCGGCGACATGAAGCCATACCTCTTCGAGACGAGGGACTTCGGCGCCACGTGGACGAACCTGGCGACGGTCGACGTGAAGAGCTACGCCCACGTCGTCAAGCAGGATCCCGTCAATCCGAATCTGCTCTTTGCGGGCACCGAATTCGGACTCTTTGTGTCGCTGGACGGCGGCAAACAGTGGGCGCAGTTCACGGCCAACCTGCCGAACGTCGCCGTCCGCGACCTCGCCATCCATCCGCGCGAGCACGACCTGCTCATTGCGACCCACGGCCGCGGCATCTACATCGTCGATGACCTGACGCCGTTACGGAACCTGACGACGCAGGCGCTCGAGAGCGACGTGGCCTTTCTCGCCGGCCGTCCGTCTGCGCTGCTGCCGCTGGTGACGGAGTTCGGGTTCAACGGCGACGCGGAGTTTCTCGGAACCAGCCCTGGCGACGGCGCCGTCATCACGTACTACCTGAAGAAACGCCACATGATCGGCGACCTCAAGCTCGAGGTCTACGACGCGCAGGGAACGCTGCTGACCACGATCGCCGGCGGCAAGCGCCGCGGCATCAATCGTGTCGAATGGACGACGAGGTCGCGTGCGCCCCGCACGCCCCCGGGCGCGGGGATCATCCAGAGCATGGGCGCCCTGGTCGGCCCGCGCGCGTTGCCGGGCACGTATACCGTGAAGATGATCAAGGGAAAGGACACCTACACGTCCAGCGTGACGACGGTTCCGGACCCGGCGTCGTCGTTCACGGCCGAGGACCGATTGGCGCAGCGGCAGACGGCGCTGAAACTCTACGGCATGGTGGAGCGGCTGGCCTATCTGGTGGACGCCATCGTCGATGCGAGGGAGCAGGCGCGGGGCGCGGCGGCCGCGGTGCCGGCGAAGGACCCGCTGCGCAAGCGTCTGGACGCGCTCGTCGCGACCTTCGAGCAGCAGCGGATGGCGCTGGTCTCGTCCCAGCGGGGCGAAGGCATCTCCGGCGAGGAGAAGCTGCGCGAGGAACTCGGCATGCTCTACGGCAACGTCAACACGTTCGACGGGCGGCCCACGCCGTCGCAAATCGATCGCATGGGCGTGCTGGAGGCGCAGTTGACCGGCGCGCTCGCGGCTTTCAGCGGGACGTTCACGAAAGAGGTGGCGGCGGTGAACGCGTTGATTGCAAAGCAGAAGATCGCCGCCATCACGATGCTGACGCCTGACGGATGGGAGAAGAGGAGGCCGGCGCAGTAACCGAAAATCGGGGACAGGTACAGTTTCCTCTGGCCATCCGGATATCGTGCCTGTCCCCATCTTCGGCTGCTTATCCGGAAATTGTACCTGTCCCTATTTTCGGGGTGCCAGGTTCGGGGTTCATCGGCGGTTGGGCGCCCAGGTGGCCGGCGACGTGGGCGCCCAGCCGGTTGCCCACCCGCAACGCGCCGGCCACGTCCCGCGTCTGCAGCCACTCGACGAGAAACGCCGCATCGAACCCGTCGCCCGCGCCGGTCGTGTCCACGGCCGCGATCGTGAAGGCGTCGGCGGACCAGGCCTCCCGGCCCATGTGCGCGGACGCGCCTTCGGGGCCGCGCTTCACCACCACCAGTTTCGCCCGGTTCGCCAGCGCCGGCGTCATACCGAGCGACCGCACCTCCGCATCGTTCGCGATCAGCAGATCCAGCGGGCCGACGCCGGACAGAAGCCGGTCCGCGCCGTACCGGTCGATCAGCGTGAAGGAGGACGGATCGAACGCCACGGGAATGCCGCGACGGCGCGCGTCGGCGAGCAGCGGCGCGAGGAAATCGGTCGAGCCGGCGAGGAAGATGTCGTAGCCGTTGAAGAACACCGCGTCCACATCGTCCAACAGAGATGCGGGCATGTCGGTCGGACCGAACAGCAGCACCTTTGTGTGGTCCATCACGAAGGAATGCTCGCCGTCGGGGCCCACGAGAATGCCGACGCGGGTCGTCAGCCCGCCGGGCACCGTGATGAGGTGGCTGCCGACGCCTTCGGCACGCAGATGGGCGGCCATCAGCGTGCCGAGAGTGTCGTCGCCGACCTTGCACACGAGCCGCACCGAGGCGCCGAGGCGCCTCGCCCACACCGCCACGTTGGCGGCGGCCCCGCCCGGCATCACGTCGACGGTGCCCAGGACGTCGGAGCCGCGCACGAGGTCGCGCTCGGGACGGATGAAGATGTCCCAGGCGACATCGCCGATGACGAGGAGGCGGGGAGTCACGGCCGCGGCATGGAAGACCGCCGCTACGTGACCAGCGTGGCCGTCAGCGTCATCGGCACGGCCGAGAGCGCCTTCGACACGGGGCAACCGGCCTTCGCCTTTGCGGCGTGCTCCTGGAACACGGCTTCGTCGCAGCCTGGCACCGTCGCCTCGGTCTCGAGCTCGATCAGCGTGATCGTCGGCCCGTCACCCAGATGCACCTTGGCCGTCGTCTTGATCTCGGCGGGCGGGAAGCCGCTCTTCGACAGGATGGCCGACAGGAACATGGAGTAGCAGCCCGCGTGCGCCGCGCCGATCAACTCCTCGGGGTTGGTGCCCGCGCCGGTCTCGAACCGCGACGCCTTGGTAAAGGGGCCCTCGTAGCCGCCCTTGCCCAGCTTCATGGTGCCGCTGCCGTCGACCAGGTTGCCTTTCCAGACTGCGCTCGAATTGCTCACCGGCATGATGCGTGCTCCTTTCCCTCAGCATACCATCCCGGTCGAACATCTAGCCCGGCGGGCGGTCCGGGGCCGGCGCGAATGCGTAGAAGTCGCCGGCGAAGCGTTCGCTGTAGTCGTGCAGGAGCGTCTCGACGCGCGCCTGGTCCGTTGACGCCACGATCAACCCGGCATGGTTCGGCTTCGTCACCCGGAACACGATCTCGGGGTCGGTGTACGCCGAGGTATCAGGCATCTCCTGTCTGGCCAGCGTCAGCAGCAGGCCCGCGAACCGATCCTGCACGGCCGGCACCTCGTACTGCCCCTCTTCGCCGGCCACTTCGAGCCTGGCCCATTCCCGCCAGAGGTTCAGGCCCGTCTCGGCTTCGACCAGGTCGACGATGAAGGCGCCGCCGACCCGCGCGGAGGTCTCGAGGAACAGGAACCGCCCGTCGGCCGCGCTGCGGATGAACTCGGTGTGCGCCACGCCGCGCACAATCCCGAACGTCGTGAGCACGTCGCGGTTGACTTTCTCGAGCGCCGCCCATGCCGGGTCGGTCCGGGCGACGGATCTGGTCGTGAAGATGCCGCCGCCGTGCGCCACCTGGTAGGGCGGATCTCCGTACTGGTGCATGGCCTGGAAGACCACCTGCCGATCCCAGACGATCGAGTCCACGTGGAACACATCGCCCGCGACGAACCGCTCGAGCACGTAGAACGAGCGGCGGTCGCCCAGGGCCTCGATGGCGGGCCAGAGCTGGTCGGCCTGCTCGATCTTCTTCATGCCGATGGCGGCGGCCTGCGACCGCGGCTTGAGAATCCACGGCAGCGGCGTCGTCTCGGCGAAGTGCGCGATCAGAGCGTCGTTCACGACGTGTACGAAATCGGGGACCAGGATGCCGAAGTTGCGGGCCTTCATGCGTTCCGCCAGCTTGTCGCGGAAGTACCGCGCGGTGGTTTCGCCCATCCCCGGCACGCGCAGGTGCTCGCGCAGCATCGCCGCCGTTTCGACGTCGAAATCATCGAGCGCGACGATGCGATCGAGGCGCTCGGTGCGGGCGATGTGGCTCACGCCCTTCATGAGGTCCTCGCGGCCGATCTCCCGCGGGATGTAGTAGAAGGCGTCGATCGCCTCCCGCGGCCAGTTGGCGTCCCGCAGCTTGTCGATCGTCAGCAGCAGGACGCGGCAGCCCTGGGCCTTGCACTCGCGGATGAAGGCCTGGCCCTTCTCGTACGTCGAGATGCACAGGACGGTCAGCGGACCGGCGTCGGACACGGCGTGCTCCTTGGTAAATACGCAGAGGGGAGGATATCACGGGGTGCGCCGCGCTTGGCGTCGAGGCGGTTCGCAGATACGATGGATCGGTTGGAGGCTCTCGCTTCTGAGCGATATGTACGGCAACGGTTCAGACACCACCCCGGCCACCGGCCTGCACGTTGGCAACGTCCGCGTCCTCTCGGGCGTGCACAGCCCTGAACTGGGCAACACACGCGACGTCCAGGTCTACCTGCCCCCTTCGTACGCACACAGCGGCCGGCACTACCCGGTCGTCTACATGCACGACGGGCAGAACCTGTTCGATGTGTCGACGTCGTTTGCCGGCGAGTGGCGGGTCGACGAGACCTTCGAGCGGATCGGCAGGGAAGGGGTCGAAGCGATCGTGGTCGCGATTCCCAACATGGGTCATCAGCGCCTCGAAGAGTACAGCCCGTTCCACGATCCGCGGCGCGGCGGCGGCCGGGGCGACGCCTACCTCGACTTCATCGTGCGGACGCTGAAGCCGGCGGTCGACGCTCGTTTCCGGACGCGTGCCGAGCGCACCCATACCGGGATCATCGGCTCGTCGATGGGCGGCCTGATCAGCCTGTACGGGTTCTTCAGGCACCCCGAGGTGTTCGGGTTCGCCGGCAGCATGAGTCCGTCCCTCTGGTTCGCCGATCGCGCCATCTTCCGCGACGTCGCGTCCAGGCAGGGGTGGGCGGGGAAGGTCTACCTCGACATCGGCACCGGCGAGGGGCGTGCCCAGATCCGCAACACGCGCCTGATGGCGCGGCTCCTGCGGCAGACGGCGGCGCGCCCGCGCCTGAGCGTGATGTACGTCGAAGACAAGGGCGCTCACCACAACGAGTCGGCGTGGTCGGGCCGGTTCGAGCGCGCGGTGCGGTTCCTGCTGCCGCGCACGCCGCCAGACCTGCACTGGTAGCGCGTCGCTACTTCTTTCGTGGCGGGGGCACGGCGGCTGCCGGCTTCGGCGGCGCGAAGCCCTTCTGGTACCACGCGATCGACCGGTCGAGCGCGTCCACCTGGTGGCGCGGCTCGCTCACGCCGTGGCCCTCGCGCGGGTAGCGCACGAGGACCGTGTCGACGCCGACGTCCTTCAGCGCGATGTACCACTGCTCGGCCTCGGAGATCGGGACGTCGTTGTCGTTCTCGCCGTGCATGACCAGCGTCGGCGTCTTCACCTTCTGGACGTAGCGGATCGGCGAGCGCTCCCACAGCAGATCCATCACGCCCGGCTCGTGCGGGTACGCGCCGAACTCCACGGCCAGATAGTCGTGATAGTAGGCCGTGTAGTTGAAGCTGACCAGGTTCGCGATCCCGGCCGTTGGAATCGCGGCCTTGAAGCGGTCCGTCTGCGTGATGATCCAGTTGGTGAGCTGGCCGCCGTAGCTGCCGCCCTCGATCCCGAGGCGCGTGGCGTCGATCCACGGGTAGCGGGCGATGGCGGCATCCACGCCCGCGAGCACGTCCTTCGCCTCGGCGCCATTCTGATCCTTGAAAATGGCGTCCGCAAACGCCTGCCCGTAGCCGGTCGATCCGCGGTAGTTCACCATCAGCGATGCCCATCCCTTCGCGGCGTAGACCTGCGCCTTCAGCTGGAAGGCCGGCCCCTGCTGGCCGTGCGGCCCGCCATGGATGATGACAATCAGCGGGTGCTTCGAGGCGGCGGTCTGGCCGGCGGGCTTCGTCAGGAACGCCTCGACCTGCTTGCCGTCGGCGCTCGTGAAGGTGAAGGCCTCGACCGGCGCGATCGTCCGCGCCTGCACCAGGTCGCCGTTGAGGCTGGTGATCTTCCGCGGCGCGGCCCCGGCGTCCTGGATGTAGACCTCCGCCGGCGACTCGGGCGTGGACATCGAAAACGCCAGCGTGCCGCCTTTGGCCAGCGACCACGCGCCGATCGAGCCGCGCTGGCCGGGTGCCGGCACGACGGCTTCGGGTGCGCCGCCCCCGGCCGCCGGGACGCGGTAAAGCCGCGTATCGCCGCGCTCCTGGACGGTGAAGTAGATCCACGTCCCGTCGCCGGACCACTTGGGCGCGCCCTGGCGGTTGTCGATGGCGGCCCCCACTTCCCGCCGATCCTTGCTGTCGGCCTTCATGACCCAGACGTGCGTGTCCTCGAGGGTCGTCTCCGATGAGGTGCGGGCGCGGGTCGTGGCGAGCATCGCGACGCGTGCGCCGTCCGGGGACCACGCGGGCTGATACTCCGCGCTTTTCGTGTCCGACAGCCGGCGGATATCGCCGCGGGCGATGTTCAGCGCGAAGACGTCGTAGTTGAACACCCGGTCCGGGTCGGCTTCGCGGTTCGAGACGAAGAGAATCTCGTCGCCCTTCGGCGACCAGGCCAGGGAGTGGTTGTAGTAGGTGTCCTGCGTCAACGGGCGTGGCTCCTGGCTGACCAGATCCACCATGAAGATCTGCAGGCGCCGGTTGTCGTTGAAGCGCGTCATGCCCTCCGACGCGCCCGGCTTGTAGAGGTACCGCGTGATGACCATCGGGTCGCCGTCGGCCTCGGCCGCCTCCGGTCCCGGCGTGCCCGTGACGTAGGCGATGCGAGAGCTGCCCGGCGACCAGGCGAAGATGTCGCCGGTCATCGCGAGCGGATGATTCGATCCCACGACACGCGTCAGGAAGAGCGGCGGCGAGTCGTCCATCCGCTGGACGGCGAGGCCCGACTCGTCGTCTATCCGGCCCGTGAACGCCACCAGTTTGCTATCGGGCGACCAGCGCGGATGCGATCCCGCGTCGCGGTCGCCGCCCAGACGCGCGGACGCTCCCTTCGCGACGTCGTAGATCCAGATGTGCGAGGTCGATCGACCCGATCGCTGGCTGGAAAGGATGGTGAAGGCGACGCGTGTGCCGTCGGGCGAGATCTGGACGTCGCCGGCCTGCTTGACCGCCATCGCATCGGCGCTGGTCCAGGCCTGAGAAGCCTGCTGCGCGGCGACCGCAGCCGCAGCCGCGGCCGCGACGACGAGGGCGGCGAGGATTGCCAAACGAACGTCCTTCGTCACACCGACGGCCATGACTCCCTCGTCGTCCAGGTTCTGGCTTCTGTCTTCTGACTTCTGACTATCGACTACTGTCTACCGACTACTGACTACCGCCTACTTCTTCTTCCCCCGCTCCGCCCGCGCCTGAGCCACCATCTCGCGCGTCTCCTTCATCAGCTGCGGCACGTGATACGGGATGCCGTCCTTGATGGTCCACTCGATGCCGCCGCCGCGCGTGATCGAAACCTTCGGGTCACCGGGGACGAGCGAGTCGTAGTTGGAGACCTGCGCGCCGTTGACGGTCACCACGTCGGTGCCGTACGGGTTCAGGAGGTGCAGGTTTTCGAGGGGGTTGCCGTTGACGACGATCAGGTCGGCGATGTAGCCGGGGCGGATGCGACCGAGACGGTCGTCCAGACCCAGCAGCGTCGCGCCGTTGACGGTGGCGTTGCGGATGACTTCGAGCGGATGGAACCCGGCCTCTTCCATGAGCTCGAGCTCGTTGATCAGACCGAAGCCGTACAGCGAGTAGATGAACCCGGCATCGTCACCGGTGGCGACCAGCCCGCCCTTGAGCGCGAACTCGCGCAGCGCCGCCATCCAGACCTGGTAGTCCTGCTTCCAGCGCACTTCTTGGGTGTTGGTCCAGCCGAGGAAGTAGGAGCCGTGATTGCGCATGTCCGGCTTCCAGTAGTCCTCCATCGTCGGGTGGAGGTAGTCCTTGTACCAGGGCAGGTTCTGCGCGCGCAGCAGGTCGCGGCTCGCCGAGTAGATCGACAGCGTCGGCACCCAGGCCACACCATTCTCAACCATCAGATCGAGCACACCCGAGAGCTTCTCGTGGTTGAGGTTGCGCTGGAGGTAGAGTTCGCCGGCGCGGCCGAAGCGGTGCACCTCGTTGCTGGCGTTGTGGTTGGCCGGGAAGTTCTGGATGCCGTCCAGCGCCGCGTCGGCGACACCGTAGAAGTGCTCGATGGAGGTGACGCCGAGCTCGGCGAAGTCCTTCGCCGTGGTCTCCTCGACACCGATGTGCGTCGCGGTGCGGAGGTTCTGCTTGTGTGCCTCGTCGAGCGCCGCCACGAGCAGGTCGCTATCGATCCCGAAGATCTTGAGGCCGTCGGCGCCGGCGGCCTTCGCCCATCGCACGCCCTCGCGCACGGTCTGCGACGTCTCCGGGCCCGCGCCGCGGCCGCGCCAGGACGGTGTGTAGATGAGGATGCGGGGCGCGACCAGCTTGTGCGCTGCGCTATCGGCCCGCCACTGCTTCGCCTTCTCGATGTCCGAGCCGACATCGCGGACCGTCGTCACGCCGCAGGCCAGCAGGAGGTTGGCCTCGTACTGGAAGGGCTGCGCGATGCCGCCCCTCTCGTCCTGCAGGTGCATGTGGGCGTTGACCAGCCCGGGCAGGACGTACTTGCCGGCGGCGTCGATGACGGCGTCCGGCGGCGGGTCGTTCGCCGGCGTGCGCCCGACCCGGGCAATGAGCCCGTCCTGCACCAGGATGTCGACGGGGCCGTACGCGGGCTTGGCGTTGCCGTACACCACCATCGCGTTCCTGATGAGCAGACGCGTCACCGCCTTCGCGTGCACGGGCGCCTTCGCCGGTGCCGGCGCGGGCTGGCCGCCCACCGGAACGGTGATGAGTGCCGCGAGCACGATCGTCGTCGCGCTCAGCCACGTCCACGTCCGAGCCTGGTGAATGCGCACGTCCGGGCCTCCTTGCAGGGGATGTATCCTCGAAGCATAGCGTCAGGCCCCGCGGCTGACAACTGCGGCCCAGGGCTGTGCTATGCTCCCGCCTTCCGCGAACCCTTGCGGCGGCGTATCGGTATCGGCGCGCCCGGTACGATGGGCGCGATGGGGGCGACAGGGGCGCGATCAGGATTGGAGCAGGCACGATGGCATCGAGAGCGACGGCAGCACACGGGCGGTGGATGGCGGCGGTGGGCGTCGGCGTCATGGCGCTGGCGATGACGGCAGGGGGGCAGGTGCCGCCGGATCGGTGTCTCGTCCCGCCCGCGACGCGGGACGCGATCCTGAACGAGTTCTCCGGCGAGCAGGTGCGCCTGCACGTGCAGATGCTGGCCGCGAACCGCGATCGGGCCGCCGCCGAGTACAGCGGGAACTACTTCGAGTCCGACTACATCAGCGAGCAGGCCCGCCGCTTCGGCCTGTCGGACGTCCGCGTCGATTACTTCCCGGCCTCCGACGAGTGGGACGCCGAGGAGGCGGACCTGTGGCTGGTGCAGCCGGTGAAGGAGAAGATCGCGAGCGTCAACCAGGTGCCGACCTCCCTGGCCAAGGGCAGCCTGAGCGCGGATGTCGAGGCCGAGGTGATCTACGTGGGCGCCGGCCGCGAGGCCGACTATGCCGGGAAAGACGTCGCCGGCAAGATCGTCCTCGGCAGCGCGGGCGTCGGCCAGCTCTTCAACAACGCGGTGAACCAGAAGGGCGCGGCGGGCGTGCTCGGTACGGGCAGCGCCGGCGTCAGTGCGAATTCTCCCGGCTTCACGATGGATCAACTCGGCTGGAGTTCGGTGTCGGCGCGGCCCGAGCGCGGCGGCTTCGGCTTCGTGCTGTCGATCCGCCAGATCATGGCGCTGCAGGCGTACGTCGAGCGCGGGCAGAAGATCGTGATGAAGGCCCACGTGAAGACGCGCAGGTATCCGTCGCGGATGAACGTTGTCTCTGCTGTGATTCCCGGATCCGATCCCGCGGCCGGCGAGCTGCTCACGGTTGCGCACGCGTTCGAGACGATTGCGACACCCGGCGGCAACGACAACTGCGCCGGCGTGGCGACGACGCTGGAAATCGCGCGGACGTTGGCGAGGCTGGTGCGTGACGGCACGCTGCCGCAGCCGAGGCGTACGCTGCGGTTCCTCTGGGTGCCCGAGATCTCCGGGTCGCGCGCCTACATGTTCAAGAACCCGGAGCTGGGCGACCGGATGCTGGCCGCCATGAACTACGACATGCCGGCGTCGGATCTCGAGAAGACGGACACGTATCTCCGGATGAAGATGACGCCGGACTCGGTCCCGTCGTTCCTCAACGATCTGGTCGCCAACCTCCTGCAGTTCGTCGACCAGACCGAGATTCGGACGGCCACCGGCAACAACGCGCCGTTCAACTACCGGCTCGTGCCGTACATCTCGAACAGCGATCACATGGTGTTCCTGGGCGCGGGCATCCCGGCGATGCAGTTCAACCACTGGCCGGACAACTTCTATCACTCCAGCGCGGACACCGCCGAGATGACGGACCCGACGGAAGCGAAGCGCATCGGCTTCGTCGGCGCCGCGGCGTTCTACTACCTCGCCACGGCAGGGCCGACCGAGGCGAAGGCACTGGCGTGGGAGTCGTCGGCCAACGGCGCCAAGTGGATCACCGAGGTGGCGCGGCAAAGCGTGCGGCTGATCGCCGGTGACAAGGACACGCTCCCGGCGCGCTACGCGGCGGCCCAGAACAAGGTCGCGGGGGCGTATCAGCGCGGCCGCGGCGGCATCGAATCCGTGCAGAAGATCGCGACCGACGCGAGTGTCACGTCCACCGTCAAGACGCTGGTCGCCAGCCTGGACGCTATGCGCGCGGCCGAAGCGGGGAAGCTCGACGCCGTCTTCAAGGATCGCGCGCAGGCGATCGGCATCCCGGCCGTTGTGCCCCCGCGCAGCCTGCGCGCGCAGGAACTGGCGCTGATGATCCCGAAGAAGAAGTTCGGAGCGTTCTCGGCCGAAGCCCAGAAACTGGCCGGCGCCGGCGGAAGAGGCGGCGGCCCTTCGACAAGCTCAGGGCAGGGCGGCCGAGGAGCGGGGGCGGCGCCGGGAGCGGTGGGGGCCGGAGCCGGCGGCCGGGGGGCCGGCGCGGGTGTCGGGCTCGGCGGGTTGCCAGCGTTCGAGGTGCCGGGCTTCATCGACGGCACGCGGAGCATCCTCGACATCTACAACCTCGTGCGCGCCGAGTACGGCTTCGTGACGACGAGCAACAGCGGCTTCAAGTTCGCGTGGGTCGCGGGACTCGAGTACCCCGACATCGACATGGAGGCCGTCGCCACCGCCATCCTGAACATGGAGAAGGCGGGGACGGTGGAGATCAGGAAGGTGGAAGCGAAACCGGCGAAGAAGAAGTAGTCAGCGCCGCTGGATGAAGCGGGTGACCGCGGCCAGCACCTCTTTGCGTTTCTCCCGGTGCGGCGCGTGTCCGCAGTGGTCGAGCACGAGCGTCTCCACGGGCCCGCCGACGCCCTGCGCGATCGCGTCCACCTGCTCGATCGTGCCGAACTCATCGTCTCGCCCCTGGATCACGAGCACCGGGCACGTGATGGCATGCAGCGACGCGCGCATGTCCCACTCGCCCGCGCGCAGCCAGGCGTCGGCCCATCCGAACATCGTGTCGTCGGTGTGATCGCCGTGCTGGCGCCGCAGCACCTCGCGCAGCGGGCCGTCAACGAACCGCTGGCGCGCCCGCGCGATGCCCTGGCGATTGAAGTCCTCGAACATCACATGGGCCGCGATGGAGACGATGCCGGCGCATGCATCCGGAAAGGCCGCGGCGAACATGAGGGCGATGGTCCCGCCGTCGCTGTGGCCGACGAGCACGGGGCGATCGATGCCGAAGTGGGCGAGCAGCGCGGGCAACGTCTCGATCGCCTCCGGGGTCATGAAATCGTCCGGCCAGGGCGCGGCGCGCGGCTCGGATCGCCCGTAGCCGCGCCGGCTGTACACGAGTGTGCCGCAGCCGGTGGCGGCGGCGACCCGCGCGGGATCGTCGCGCCACTGGGCGGCCGATCCCAGTCCTTCGTGCAGGAACACCACCCAGGGGGCCCCAGGACGTGGTGCATCCACCGCTGCCACCTCGAGACGGCGCCCGGCGACGGTCATCTCGGTCATCCGGCGCGTGGCGGCAGTCTCATGCCAGTTCCACGAGCGGCACGCCTGGCTGCACCAGTTCGCCGATCCGGCAGCGAATGGCGGACACCGTGCCGTCGCGGGGCGCGCGGATCGGCAACTCCATCTTCATCGCTTCGAGCTTGAGCAGCACCGCGCCGGCCTCGACGTGCTGGCCGATCTCGACGGCGATGTCGATGACCGTGGCGGGCATGGGCGCAGACGTTTCACCGGCGCCCGCCCTCGGCTTACGGCGCGGCGCCACGCCTTCCGGTTCGACCTCGAGCCTTGCCGCCTGACCGCCGACCGACACGAAACGCGCGTCGGGCGGGCCGGTCACGCGCACGTGCGTCGTGACGTGTCCGTCGGAGACGGCATAGCGTCCGTCGCAAAGCGGCGTGACCGTCATCGGCTCGCCGCCGCCGCCATCGCCACCGACGCGCACGCGCCCGTCGGCCAGAATCTCGACCGCGGTGCTCGTCGAGTCGTCGCGAACGGTGTAGCGGCCCGGGCGTGCCATGTCAGACTCGCCACCCATCGATCGTCGTCCAGGGATCCGGCCGGGCGGCCGGCGCGGACGAACCGTTCGTGGTGGCGGCACGCTCGTGGCGCACGACAGCCGCCGCCAATGCGGCCGCGGGCAGCGCCGGCGAGGCGCAAAGATCCGACCCCTCGCCATCGAGGAAGCCGGTGTGAAGCTGGCCGCGCCGGAACGCCTCGCTGTCGAGCACGCGCAGCAGAAACGGGATATTGGTGACCAGGCCCAGCACGTCGAATTCGGCGAGCGCGGCGCGGGCGCGCGCGATGGCCGCGTCGCGCGACTCGGCATGCGCCACCAGTTTCGCCACCATCGGGTCGTAATGCACCGTCACCTCCGACCCTGCCTCGACGCCCGAGTCGATGCGCACGCCCGGCCGCACGGGCGGGTAGTAGCCGACGATGCGGCCGGCCTGCGGCAGGAAGTCGCGGGCCGGATCCTCCGCGTAGATGCGGCACTCGATCGCGTGCCCCCGCTGGTGAAGCTCATCCTGGGACCACGGCAGCGGCTCGCCGGCCGCGACGGCGAGTTGCGCCTTGACCAGGTCCACGCCCGTCACGGCTTCGGTCACCGGGTGTTCGACCTGGAGGCGTGTGTTCATCTCGAGGAAGTAGAAGCGGGCCTCCTCGCCGGTGCCCTCGAGCAGGAACTCCACCGTGCCGGCATTCTGATACCCGACCGCCAGCGCAGCCTTCACGGCGGCGTCGCCCATCTGCTTCCGGATCGACGCTGTCAGGGCGGGGGAGGGGCTCTCTTCGATCACCTTCTGGTGCCGGCGCTGGGTAGAGCAGTCGCGTTCGAACAGGTGCACGGCGTGGCCGTGGGCGTCGGCCATGATCTGGATCTCGACGTGTCGCGGGCGTTCGACCAGACGCTCGACGTAGAGCGTCCCGTCGCCGAACGCCGACGTTGCTTCGTGCCGGGCGCCGGCGATGGCTGTGGCCAGCTCGGACTCGTCGCGAACGACGCGCATGCCCTTGCCGCCGCCGCCGGCGGACGCCTTGACCAGCATCGGGAATCCCGCGCGATGCGCAGCCGCGATCAGCGCGGCGTCTGACTGATCGGTCGGCGTTTCACCCGGCACCACCGGCACGCCGGCCGCCTGCATCGTCTGTCGGGCGGCGATCTTCGAGCCCATCGCGGCGATGGCCTCGGGGGGCGGGCCCACGAAAATCAGACCGGCCTCGCGGCATGCCCGGGCGAACGCCGCGTTCTCGGCCAGGAATCCGTAGCCGGGATGGATCGCGTCGGCACCCGTCTCCCGGGCGGCCTCGAGCAATCGCGCGATCGACAGGTAGCTCTCAGCGGCGGTCGCGGGTCCCAGGCGGTACGCGTGCCGCGCGGCTCGCACGTGCAGCGCGTCCTTGTCGGCATCCGAGTAGACGGCCACGGTCTCGATGCCCAGCTCGTCGCAGGCGCGCATGATGCGGACGGCGATCTCGCCACGATTCGCGACAAGGAGTCGCCTGATCATGCGTCCTGCCGCCACGACGCGCGCCGCTTCCCGAGGAACGCGCGCAGTCCCTCCTGTCCCTCCGGGGAGACGCGCAGATCGGCGATCGCCTCGGCAGTCATCGCGGTGATCGCGTCGCCGGTCGCGTCGGCGACCCGCGGGATGATCGCTTTCGAGGCGGCGATGGCCGCCGGGCCCGCCGACAGAAACTCGTTGATGTAGGCGCCGACGGCGGCATCCATCTCCGCCGCGTCGACCACCTGGTGCACGAGGCCGATCTCGCGCGCCCGCTCGGCAAGAAACCGCGCGCCGGTGAGAAAGA
>Ga0315283_10002249_pt1 | contig 16054 bp, 21 predicted proteins | sample YL17G09_0_MG_FD_204541 | JGI IMG/M metagenome (GOLD analysis project Ga0315283, IMG submission 204541) | Sediment microbial communities from Yellowstone Lake, YNP, Wyoming, USA - YL17G09_0 | ecosystem: Environmental > Aquatic > Freshwater > Lake > Sediment | place: USA: Wyoming | collected... | reverse complement strand
TCCGTTCTTCCCGCGATTGTTTGGATATGGTGCTTCGAGTTCCGGTGTTTCTCTTGCTCACTCTGCTTTGACTGGATTGGGATCCGATGACCATACTCAATATTATAACGAAACGCGGGGAGACCTTCGATACGCACAACTTGCCGATGGTGTTACCGGCGGCGATAGTCACGATCATTCAGGCGGTGACGGGGCGCAAATATCATATACTACATTGGGTGATAAGCCGACACTCGGAACGGCTGCTGCTGAAAATGTGGGTTATTTCGCGGTAGCAGCTCATGGTCACGAAGGGACGGCAATAGTTTCTACTGGTGAAATCGGCGGAACAAAGTTTTTACGGGAAGATGGAGACGGCACGAGCTCATGGCAAGCTGTCCCGAATTGGAGCGGAGACATTGCGGACATAAATCTTGACGGTGGTACTGACATCGGGGCCGCATTGACTGATTCTGATTTAATTATCGTTGACGATGGTGGGGGCGGAACTAACAGAAAAAGCGAGATGAGTCGTGTTAAAACATACATCGGCGCGGCTACTACCTCGACAAAACTTGATGACTTCGCAACTCCTGATGATAATACCGATCTTAATGCAAATACGACCAATCATGGTTTGGTAGTGAAAGCCGTCGCGCCTGCTGCGAATGTTTTAAACATAGTCGGTATTGCGAACGCAGAAACAGCATACACGAATAAAGCATTATTCGATGCTACAAATCCGGTAATGGATGGAACTGCCGAACCGGGAACTTCACTTATTGCTTCACATCGAGATCATGTTCATGCAAGCGATACAAGCAGGCTCGCAGCTACCAGAGGAAATTGGAAGTTATTTCACAGTAACGGAACTGGTGTTTTTTCCGAGATTGCGCTCGGTGTTGATGGGACGTATCTCAAGGGCAAAGGCGTTGCTGCTGCTCCTGAGTTCGGAGCTTTATCAAATCTCATTGATGTTTATAATGTCAAGAGCTACGGCGCACTTGGTAATGATGACGGAACCGGGGCTGTCGGTCAAGACGATACGACTTATATTCAAGCAGCTATTGATGCGGCGGAAGCTGCAGGCGGCGGGATTGTTTTTTTTCCGAAAGGTTATTATAAATGCACCGCGACACTCACTATAAACGGACACGCCATTCACATGATGGGTGTCGGTTGTGGATACAACTCTGACATCGGAGATTTTCGCGCGAATCTTGGTTCTGCTTTAATCTGGAGAGGAGTAGCGGGTCTGGTTTTCCTCGACGTGTATCCTTTATCAGGGGCGAGCGCACAGAACGTGAAAGGGTTCAGGATGTCCGGATTAACTATTGATGGCAGGAACTATACTCCCGGAGCTGGAGAGGGCAATCAGGCAGCGACAGGACTACGATTAAGGTCTTGTGCCGGTTGGCATTTATCAGACTTATTTATTCAGGATTGCCGAGATTATGGAATTGTCTTTGACGTACTCGCTGCTGGTAGTATCGGTGAGGCTCACGACTGTACAAGGGGAATCGCTGATAGAATAAATATACGACAGGCAGATGGAGCAGCAAAGCCTGGGACGGCGATGTATTTAACTGGTTCATCGACTGCAAATACTTGCATGAATACGTTCAGAAATATTCAAATATCATACTGGGGAGACAACGCCGGAAAACCGGCGATATGGTTTAAAAACTCTGATAGTAATTATTTTGAAAATGTTTTTTGCAATCGTATTTTGTCTGGAGTAACAAACTGGGGTATTGTAATTGAGGGAGGGGCAACGGATGTCCAAGTATCAAGAGCAAATACTTTTGTAAACTGTTCGGCTGGTGCGAATGGTTGGATTGCGTGCGGGACATCTGGAGGTAAAAAACCTGATAACTCGGCCGATGCTTCTTTTAACTTTACATATCCATCAAGGGATAACGTATCACCGAGAATAAACACTGAGAACGGCGAGCCGGTTCCATACGTTGCTCCCGGGGCATCATTTACCTATGGAACATCAGGTGGTTCTACAATGGTTTCACACGATGTCGCCGTTGCACCGCTTGCGAATAGGATTACATCGACGGCGGCGATAACTACTGCCGAGGTTCAAATTATATCGGTAACTCTTCCGGCTGATTATATGAAGACCGGTACGACAATTCAATTTGATGCGTATGGTGTTATCAGCAACTCGACGACTGGATCAACGTGGACATTACGAATCAGGATCGGGGCAGCTGCCGGGGGTACGATAATAGGTTCGGGAACTTTCTTAAGTGGAGTGACTGCGAGAACAAATGCGCCATTGCATATAAGCGGGATGTTCACTGTAAGAACAAGCGGATCATCGGGAACCGCAATAGGGAATACGCAAATGGATTTCATTGGTGGCTTGGCAGGCGGAACAGGAACTTCTGCGACGGCTGTTGTTGATACTACATTATCGAGGGTATGCGAATTGACTTTAATCGGTGTAACTGGTTCTCCGAGTGTTACGATAACAACAGCCGTCGCAACGGTCGTTTCAAATAAAGGATTTTAAAAATGATAATGGATTCGTTATTTGCTACAAGCAAGACACTCACTTGTAACATACAAAACAAAGTACAGGCCATTACAAGCGGTGTACTCGGCGCGATAACGTGGGAGACTGAAAAGACGGTTGATTGTATTTTCTGGAGAGGTGGTATTTCAAACGCTTTGATCTCGGAAAAAATAAAGCCGGATGTATCCGGTGTGATTTTGTTAAGACCATCAGATTTTAAAAAAACAGATATTCAGAAAAATTCTCGAATTGAATTGAAATCTGATGGTGAGACGGTAGGGTATTTTTCAGCGTTCTATGCGGATGACATCGGGCAGCAGGGCGAAGTCATAATGCTTCCGGTAAAGGAAATAATATGAAAGCAGAATTTGAGGTTATCAGGAACAAGAACATTGACAAGATCATGGATATGGCGGATAAAAAATCCGTCCTTTCTCTTGCGATAAAGATTTGCAGTCAGGCGAAGGCACTGGCTCCGGTTGACAAGGGACAATTGAGGAACGCTATAATGTACAAGGGCAACAATGCAAAAGGGGCATTTAATGATCGAAATGGAGAAGAGGCAGATCATGAGATTGAGATCGGCGGGCTCGCGAGTGATAAAGAGATGTGTGTGGGGTTTAATCTTAAGCATGGAATTTATCAAGAATTTGGTACAAGAAAAATGCCCCCTCAACCGTTTCTCCGTCCGGCAGTAGCGTTGTATCAAGGGCAAAATGCCGTCGATATTATAAAGAAAATTCACGATGAAGAAATGCGCGGGCCTTTAAAGGCCGGAATGACACGGGAGACGTTTGTATAATGTTCGGGGCAAGTGAATTATATACCGCGCTGAACGTCGCAGCGATACAGGCGAAAGTTGATCGATATGGTACTGGATACGCGATATTTTCAGATCATTTAATCCCGTCGGATTGTGAAGCGGTCAAGACTGTAAACTTTTACATGGTGTCAAGACTTCCTGAATCTGAAGTTGACATGTACAGTTATTTAATAAACTGCCGAGCGCTTACGATGGGCGAGGCACTTGATATTTCAAAAACTATAATCGATGCAGTCAGTCGAAAGACGTATGATGACTGTTTTATATATATGGTTCCATCAAGGGTAATACCCCCGATGGATGCAACAGACAATTATAACGCCCCGATTGAGGCGATAATCAAATTGAGAGGATAAAAATTATGCCAGCACAAACAACTTTAAAAACGTATGTAAGAATACCCGACGGGTGTAAAGTCGAGATCAAGGCGTCCGGAGATTTGGTGTATACCGATCTTGGCGTTGTCATGGGCGCGGTTGACGCGGTACTCAACTGGACAGAGACCAGACTCGAATACGCGAACGCCGTACCTGATATCAAGAGAAAAGATATGGTAATTGAGGGCGGGTTTGAATTAGGAAACCTTAACCCTGACAACATTGTTAAATTGAGCAATGGAATGATTACCAGTACACCAGTAGCGGGAACAGAGCACGCGGCTATACCAGCGCAGACAATCGCGGCAGGGTGGGATGATAAAATAAGATATCCGTTAATCATGGAAGCGACTGCGACAGATGATACTCTGTTAAGAATGGCAACCGCTCCGGCTCTTGCGAGTGTTAAGCTTGATCCGGACAGTTCAAACGAAACATTAACAGCATGGAGCGCAAGCGCAAGCGGTGATTATACTATCGTTGCCGATACGTCTAGTTATTCAGGATGGTCGATTGTGTTCAATAGCGCAAGCATGTCAACAGGAACGCCTAAGTCAAAAGAAATTAAAATAACATACGCGGCGAACACTCCGCTTGCTTCATCTGTTCTTAAATGCGGAATAAGCTCAATGACGGCCACGGCTTACGCGCTAAGGCTCTCACATACAGACGATAACAGCGCGGTCACCGATCAACTTGATCTTCATTCCGTATTCACTCAGTCCGGCGGTCTGGTGTTCGGGTTCAAGCCTGTTACTGATACGGGAATTGATACTATTCCGGTAAAGTTCAAGGCAGAGGTTGACAGCACGCTTACTGATATGGAACAGCTTTTCTCATACACGGTAAATTATTAAATCTTATTCCCCCGGTCTTAACCGGCCGGGGATTAAAAGGAATATATGAGCAAAGAATTAGTCTATCAACTCCCATACAGACAAGACGGCGAAAAGAAAACTATCGAGATTAAGATCGATTTTTTATCCAGGGGAATATCGAGAGATTTTCACGAACTACAAGAAAAGTCAAATCTGCTAAAGTTGAAATGGGACGAGCTCAATGATACGATCACTTTGATATCGGCAGCAAAGACCGAAGGGAAAAAAGATCGCGTCAGAGAAATTGAATTAAAACGGGAAGAGTTGATGAAAGAAATTTTATCTTTCGACAAAGATACTTTCATCGACAAGCAACATGAATTATTGCAGATGATTTTAAAAGATAACGGGATTAAAACCCCGTTGCTTTTATCGTTTGATTTTTGGGAGAGGAAAGTTGACACAAACGACATGATGGAGTTCATCGTGGCGGTAATTTATAAAGACATGGACTTAAAAAAAAAGCATTAAGGACTGACATTAAAAAAGTCCATGAGGACAGATTGTTCGCGGCACTCAATAAATATTATAGGCCGATGACGATCAAAGAATACTGGTATGGATTCGACATTGAAGGTCTTAATAACGCGATCAATGTTGCAGGGTTTCCAAAGGAAGTAACGGACTGGATTTTCGAGAGGGACATTAAACCGTTCCAGATTTTTAGATAGGGGGATGCGATGCAATCAGAAATAGGCCAGCTAATTTATCGCATCATCGGCGACAACTCAGGTATTAAGAAATCATTAAAGGACGTTGATTCGACCATCAGTGGTACGGTGTCCGGCGTAAAGAAACTTGGCGTCATGATTGCGGCCGTTTTCGCTGGTAGTGCGATTGTTGATTTTTACAAAAATACAATTAAATATGCAAGCGACGCAGAGGAAGAAAACCAAAAGTTCGGCGTTGTCTTTTCTCAAATACCCGAAAAAGCAAATCAAATGGCCGCGTCTATTGCTTCCGCTTATGGACTTTCAACCACCGAAGCGAAGAAATTCATTTCAACTAATGGAAACGTTTTCGAGTCGCTTGGTCTTTCGCAGGAGGCAGCCCTCGGTCTTAGCACCGAAGTGGTTAAGCTCGGTGTTGACCTTGCGTCTTTTACGAACTATTCAGGCGGTACGGCCGGAGCGATTGAGGCAGTATCGAAGGCCCTGATCGGTGAAAGAGAGTCTTTAAAGTCTCTTGGTATTGCGGTACTCGATGAAGATCTGAAGAACTTTGCAACAACACTGGGGAAAAATTACGACGCATTGACCAAGCAGGAAAAGGCCACTCTATCACTTCAATATATTACAAAACTTTCTGCCAATGCGGTTGGTGATTTTGGTAGATCGTCTGATTCGTGGGCGAACGTACAGCGCAGACTCAGTGCGTCAATTGATGATACCGGGACGACTATTGGAAAAATATTACTGCCTGCCTTGTCTCAGCTTGGGGTTGCTTTTATAAATTCATCAAAAGACGGTGGTGTGATTTTAGATACAGTCAAGAGCGTTACATCTGGTCTTGCTCAATTGATACGGACGGTGGCACTTGCTATATCCGCGTTTGATTTATGGACGGCACAAAACCAGCTCAATTCAAAGGCTGATTATGTCGGAATTCAGAATGAAAAGTATAAAGCACTCAATAAAGAAATAAAAGATTTCAGCACTTCAACTGGGAGCAGCACTCAGTATACCATTGCACAACTCAAGGCAATGTCTGCAACAAGTGAAAAGGCCGCTGAACTTGTTGCAAAATATCAATTGATTAACGCCGGAAACAAAGCGCTTGAAAAAGGATATGAAGGTGCTGAAGATAAGGTAAGAAAACTTACCGACGCGACTGATAAAATCGTCAAGAGCATGACAGAAGAAAATGAAGTCATTTCTGATAATATTCAGAAAAAAGAACTTGCGAGACAAAAAGAAAGCCTTACGGACGCGCAGATAAAGCAAAATTATGACCGGAAAAAAGCACTTCTTGAGGCGTCTATAATACAAGAGACGGCTGCCGGAAATAAAATAAATCTCATAAAATTAAATGCTCAAAAGTCTATTGATGAAATTGACAATAACAGACTTCTTTCTGTTTCTGAAAAATCAAACGCTGAAATGGCTATTATTAAAAAAGCTGAAGATGAGATTCTTGCCTATAGAGTTGCGAAAGTAAACGAGTATGGAACAATAGCAGCAGGAATGGCAAATGGTTTAATGTCTGCGCTCTCCGCGTATTCAGCGCAACAGACAAAAAATGAAATTTATGAAATTGATGCAAGAGAACAGAGAGCACTTGAGGCGGCAGGTCTTGCCGAAGATACTGCTTTACAAAAAGCACAAAAGGAATATGATCTTCTTACCGACCTACAAAAAGCCGATGTCAACAACGAGAAAGTCAGGGCACTCGAAAAAGCCAAGATCATGGCGAAATATGACAAGGAACGAAAAAAGGCAGAGTATGAAGGCGCGTTGACGGCGTGGGATATTCAGGTAGCGATGAGTTCGGTAACGGCGGCACAAAGTATATTAAATGCGTTCGCTGCCGGTTGGAATTTTGGTGGGCCCATAGGAGCGGCGGCATTTACTGCAATAGCGACAGCCACATCGGGAATTTTGCTTGCTACTGTTATTGATGCGAAGCCGAAGCCTCCGAAGTTTGCAACCGGCGGTATTGTTCCCGGTAATTCACTAAGCGGCGATAGTGTTGCAATCAGCGCGAACTCCCGCGAAATGGTACTCACTCAGGAACAGCAAGCGCAATTGTTTGACATGGCAAACGGGAATCAGTCAAGCAACTTTGTTAAAGTTCCATCAATGTCTAAAGATGACTGGCTTGATTTGATTTTCAGAGCGACGCAGGACGGACGTTTATTTTTAGATAAAAGGGCGCTGGTATGAAAATATTATATAACAATATAGTCAAGAACGCTCTGATTACGGCAAGAACTGAAAATCCTTCTTACCCGTGGGATGAGGCGTTGAATGATGATCGTCTTTCAAGGGTTGGCAAGTTCGACACTGAGAGAATACAATGGTTGGAATTTGAATTTGATACGGTTCAAACCGTTGATTATGTCGCAATTTTAAACCATACAATACCGGAAGATACCGAGATTGTTCTTTATGGCAAGAATGCGACCATGGCGGGAAGTACCGAAGGGTATGCTTATAGAAAATATATATATCCTTATAATTATGAAGATGGACTCTTGTATAATTTTTATAATTGCGAAAGGGTTGATAATGAAATAACAAAAGATTATACTCTCGGCGGAATGGCAACTCCGGGGTATGTAACAAACGGGACAAAAGACTATAAATGGTTTACAGATAATACGACAAAATTTCAGTGCGGGTCAACATACGACAGCGAACTAATCGACATGGAAACAGAATATGAACTTGTATGGACTGCTTACGGGTATGTATATATTCAATTCAGAGATTCAATTGACGGTATAACATGGACAACATGGACGAGCGAAGTAGACGCAACTGTAATTGATCGACGCAGCAAAGTATATAGATACATGCAATTTAGAGTATTGTTTACATCCGAAGGATGGATTGATACTGAAAGTTATTTTCAATTGACTTCACCAGATCAAGAACAGAAAGACATAATTATTTCTGAAATTACAAGGAACGCATATACCAATTGGATGATTAGAATCGTACCACAATATCAAATAGACCCGATACAGATCGGAAATATTTTTCTCGGTACTGCTTTAACGATGCCAGGAATGGACATTTCAAAAATCATATCAAAAAAAACAAACTCGGAATATTCCAAAAGCTTGACCGGGCAGATGTACGGGTATGAAGGCGTGAAATTGAAATATGCTGAAATACCGTTTAAGGGTGTCGAGATTGAAGACAAAACGAGCGTTGAAAAGTTCAGCGATTATTGCGACACAATCACGCCGTTCATCCTGCTTATCTGGGAAGATGACTTATTGATTGAGCCTCCGATTTATTGCAATTTGACAGAGGCGATAAACTTTCAAAAGGAAAGCGCGTATGGGTGGTCGTTCAACATGAAATTCGAGGAGTGCCGATAATGGCCGGAGATAAGCTTAATAATTTTTCAACCGTTGACGTAAACCTCACGGCAATGATGACAACACTTACGGCGATGTATAAAGGGCTGTTTAAACTATCATTGACAGACTTTGACACATCGGTACGTCCTAAGGTTGCTATAGGGTCTATTATTGATTTAAATGGGTCATTGTATTTGTTTGATGAAGATACAGCTGGAACGGTCACGCCTGATGATGGAATTGTTTATATGAAGATCGTTCCATCAGGGTCTACGGCGTCGGTCGTGTTTACGTCTGTTGCGCCGTCGTGGTCTGATGAAAAACAAGGATGGTATTTTCCATTATCGTCGCATAGATATATCGCAAAGATGATTAAATCCGGCACGGCATACAGTCAGAAAATATTATACGACAAGCAGGACATTGCAAAAATCAGGGAGACGTTAATCAATACCGTTGACGAATCAGGAACAAATACATTGACACATGTATTGACATTTTCTTTTGATATTGGAGCTATTGTTAATTTTGCATTAGATCAATGCAGTAATAAAGCAAATGAATATATATATTCTTTCACCATTACCGACAATGTTTTAACAATAGTTAGAAAACTTAATTATAGCACGTATAGTGTATTCGGGGCTACGTGGAAATATTTTGCAATAGTTACGGTTGAGGAAATATGAATAGATTAGAAACGAAAACGGATTTTTTTCATACCGAATTATCTCTTGCTGGACTCGCAACACATGATATTATATTAACATTTTCTTTCGCCCCTGTTTCCATAGAGATGATTTATTTTTATTGTGCGTATACAGGAGGCGAAGCGTCTAATAACATATTTCAAATTCAATCAATTACTTTTGACGGATATACTGTTATTGTAACAATAAAAAACCCTATGACATCTACTACGCGCGAAGCAAATACTGGTGTAATAGTAACGGCGGCAGGGTGATGCCGAAAATAACTCCATACATTAACGGCGAGGCCACACTTACCAATTTTATAAATTATATGTATGAGTCTATTATCGGATTCATGAGGGCTTCTATTGTTGGGCTTAAGGATAGCTCGACATATCTTATATCAGTCAATGAGGGTTCGCTAATAGAATCAAATCAATATTTATATTATTTTGAATCAGTTGAATGGGGAGAGCTTACAACCGTTATTGACACGAAAATATATTTTTATGTCAATAGAAATACTGGTGAAATCGGCGGTACGGGGACGGCTCCGGTTTGGGATTCTACATTTCAAGGGTACTATGGAGCAACTGGCGATTATGTTAATTATCGACATTTCGCTGTTATAACGCTGTTCGTTGCCGGTGGGGCTATTTTAAAAACTGAGTTGATGGATTCCATGTATTATGAGTCATACAGATGAATAGTATAATCGAAATAGATTACCCGGTTTTAATAACTGATTTATTTTCATATCAGGCCGGTATCTGGTGGTGCGATCTCACGCCGGGGACTGGAACAATAACCGGCTCCGATGGACTCATAGGGTACTGGGGTACGCGAAACACTGTTGAGTATAACAATATAAAAACGCTCACAGCTTTTTTAAATTCTTATACAAAGTATGAAGTGCTTTCTGGATGTCTTGCCGATGATATGAGTTTTTACGTCGATGGCTCAATTATATATATTCACTTTGAAAACCATGAACCGATGCTTGACAAGATTACAAAGGCCGGAAACGCTCACGGGTTCGTGGATTATTTTGAAAAGTACTATAATGATTTATATTATGACCCACGGGTGAGCAGTGTTCCCAATATTTCCTTGAAGAAAGACCCGTTTAATTTTGGTATTCAATCATTCAGTAATTTTTCTGTATCGTTTATAAATGAATATGGATATTTTGATAATTCGAACAATGACGATATATACAGTCAGACAATTCGTCACTTGGTTGGAAACATCGGAGATGACTATGAAGATTATCACTTAATAAATGAGGGGTATATCGAAGATTTTTCAATCAACAGGAATTCTTTTTCCGTCAAAGTAGCCGATAAAAGAAAAGCCCTGACACAAAAATTACCGCTTCATACCTTCAACTTGATCGATTACCCGAACATGAGTGTTGAAGATTCAAAACTCGGTCAAAAAATACCCATGTCATGGGGCGGGCCCTTCCTGTATGCGCCTTGTTTTTGTATGGATACAGACGAAACTTATTTTGCAAATCATGATTTTATTCAGTTCAAATTATTGGACTGCTATTATTATCCGATGCTGGCAGAACCTACAATTTACAAAAAAGTAGATGAGACTTATATTGAGATAACGCCGACCTCGATTGATCTGGTTAACGGGACGGTTACAATCGCAAAGTCTGATTGTGCCGATGAAGATGATAATATTTCATCTCTTTATTTTACCGGACACGGGGCCGACCCAGCGGGATATTATGATGAGGGTGTATATGTCCCGGGTGAATATAATAATCCGCTGTATCAAATTCTTTATTTAATGCTAGATGTCGCGAATGTCCCTTATAATAATATCCTATGGGATATCGGAAATCCACTCATTGACGAATACATGGAAATGACTGAAATATCGGACTCATTAAATCCGCTTATTGAAACGAGTATTTACATCAAAGATGATATTGATTTAAAATCGATAATTGAAAAAATATGCCGTTCGTCAAATATGATGTTCTACGTCAAGACGAATGGAAAATATTCTCTCAAGGCTTATTTTCCGGAAAGGGTATCAAAGAAAACTTTTCTTGACGATGAATGGTTGAGCGAACCTCAATTCGATTATGAGTCAAATGATTTTTTGAGTTCGGTTACGATTAAGTATAAAACAAATTACGAAAAAGATCAATACAATGAAATTCCTGATGATTCATATAAACGCGCAGTCCTTGAGCGATACCGGAAAGAAAAAAGCAAATCAATTGAAACATATAGCACTAATGAAACGTCCGTTAATGCGCTGTCTGGTGATATTCTTGAGAGACAGCAATATATCCTTGAGCGGGTAAAAAGGACTTGCCATATTACAAGTTTGTATTATAACAATGGCATGACAAATTATGATGTACCGCTTGAGCTCATGGATTTTGTCAGAGCCTCGCACCATAGATATGGAGCGGTTGAAGTTTTAAAGACGTATGAAATAATCGGAATAAATATAAACATCGATAATTCAAAAGTTGAATTAGAATTTATGGAGGTCAGATAATGGCTTATGTAAGCATACCGACAAGAACATCGAGCGATACCGCGGTACCATACGCAGACACAAATCAGTTAATGACGAATTTTAAAACGTTCATTTCAGGAACGATAGTCAATACTGATTTTTATGTTGATACGACCAATCATCGAGTAGGCATAGGCATGACTAATCCGGGGTCAAAATTTGTCGTAATGAATCAGACACCTTTTCAGGGCTATAATACCGATTATGTGGCCGGGTCTGCTGGCAGCGGATTTTTTGTTTCAATGGGAGCCGCCACGGGTGATACTTATATAGCAATACAAGCATATAAACTGGGTAATAGTTCCGCTAATAATATTGTCATACAATCGGGCGGTGGATATGTTGGCATAGGTCTGACGGGGCCAGCACACGTTTTAGATGTCGTCGGTACTGCGGGGTTATCCACGGGCACGACATGGACAAATACTTGTGATAAAAGATTAAAAGAAAATATTATTGATGCAGACCTTGACCAGTGTTATAACGATATTAAAAATTTAAAATTATCATACTATAAATTAAAAGATAATTATTTTGATATTGATAAAAACCCTGATAGGCATAAGGTTGGATGGGTGGCGGATAATGTCGCTGAGATTTTTCCAAAAGCAGTCGGTATTCAAAAATTTACAGGCACAACAAAAATAGCTGAAAAACAAATTGAAGTTGAAAATTCAGACACAAAAGAAATTGAAATAAAAATAGAAGCGGTATATGATTCTATTGATGATTGTAAAAATCTTAATATTGATTCTATTATTTCCGCAATGTTCGGAGCTATTCAAAAATTACAAATCATGGTCGAGACACAAGCACTTAAGATTCAAACATTAAAAAAATAGGGGGCTATATGTTTACACAAGAGCAATTAAATATTATTTATCAACTTTTGGCAAATTTAAATTTCAAGGTAAATGAAATTGAATTCGCAATCAAGGTCAGGGAAACGTTATCGCAATGCGAAATAAATCTTAAAAATTTAGAAAAGACTTAGGGGTGAGGTATGATGTGCAAACTATTTCATCGAGCGATTTTATTTCAGTTCTTTCTATTGTTATTGGGTTGTTTTTTAGTGTGTGCGGGAGTTATTCATTATTCATCATCAACACCCTTCGATCCAATATTAACCTCGAAAAAACTGAGCGACTCAGAAGAGAAGAGAATGATAAAAATGATCGAATAAGAGAAAAAGAAGAACTTCGAGAATATCGACGAGATATAGCGTGTGACATGCAAGACATGATAAAATGCTGTAATGAATTGAAATCACGGATTGACAAAATTGAAGAGCGATTATTAAATATTTGCAAAGACCACGAGAAGAATCATGGTTGACTGTAAAAAGCAAATCATAACCAGCCCATACGGCCCGCGTAAAGATGTATTTCATCACGGGGTCGACCTTCGATCGTATGACCTCACGCTATACAAACCGCTTGCGATAATATTTCCTGAACGCTGTCGAGTGCTTAGAATTTGGCATGATGGATGGGGCGGGGGCCTCGCGGTCAAGCCACTTGAAACAGATTACGACGAATTTAAATTTATCCACGTTGGAATCCGATCTGAAATTATAGTTGACAACGAATATGGACAGGGGTATAATATAGGATATTCGATGCTGAGTCAACTGAACAAAAAGCATCATTTACATTTTGAAGTATGGCGCGGAGGAAAATCGGAAAATCCGATTAATTACTTTGAGGCGCGGGGAATTGAATATGAATAAAGCCGGACTCGATGCGATCAAGTTGCTTCTTAAGAATTGGTGGAAGGTCATACTTGTAATCATCGCTGCCGGTGTCATGATATCGGGGTACGTTATACAGATAGGGAGCATTGGTTGCAACAAGCAACAAATCAAACTCATGGATGAGGTTAAAAAAGATGGCCGCTGAGATAGGGCAAATAATTATTACGGGTATGATCGTGGTAGGTTCGTTTGTGATAGTGTACAAGATGGTTAAAAATTCATGAAGTATACGATATTTTTATTACCGCTGTTTTCAATTTTAATTATGTGTTGTAATGTCCATAAAATCGAACGTCCAGAAATGCCTCGATGCTGCCAGGCGCTCTATGATGTTCTTTATCTATCTCAGAAAGTAGCGCAGCCGGTCAATGTGTCAAGCCTTATGGATTGTTGCCGGCAGCAAAATAAAATTGAATATTGCCGGAAACATGAAGACCCGTCAAGCTGCTTAAAACTGATGACAACTTTTTGAGGATGAAATGAACGAAATAGCAACAGCGATTAAAAAAGGAATAATGTCAGAAATGCGATACTTGAAACACCCATCATTCGCGCCTGCTTTCCTACCAATGCACGCGAACGCCGACAAGCTCGACAAAGTAAAAGAAGATAAATTTTGGATTGACTCAAAGGACATCGCGGACAAAAAGATAATTGAAAAGTTGACTGCACTATCCGCGAACGAAGAGCCGCTGGAACCATGATATCCATTGATTAAAATCCATTCAAAATCACTCCTCACTCAAAACCGCCCTTAAATAAGGCGGTTTCTTTTTTTGTGTCTGTATCTATGGAAAGTCAATTTGGACGCGCCACAGGGCTTAATATTGCGTCTAATAGCCTTGTAAACAATGTTTTGTGATAGTAATAAAGAAGAAAACAACATTTTTTAATAAAAACTAATAAAATTTAATAAAAATTACTTATTTTGCTTGACAAAGAATAATAATTATTATAATTTGTTTATATTGAATAACAAATAAAATACAAATAAAATACAAATAAAATACAAATAAAAAGGATGGATAAAATGAAATTTAGATATGATGTAACAGACGGGAACGAATGGAGAACTGAAATATTAGATACCGATAATATCGCCAATGACTCTGGTGTTGAATTAGATATTATAATGATCGAGCAATATTTAAGATTAGTATATGGATTAAATAATATTAAAAACATAGAAGAGGTATAAAATGACAAATACTCAAAAAGTACAGTTAAACATTCTCAAAGAAATGGCAGACAAGCAGGTCATAACATCAATTGACTATTCGACGTATGAAGGATTAGTCGAGATCAGTAAAAAAGAAGATCGGAGCATTAGAAAAATAGTGAGGAGGCTTATAACTGAACACGTTAAAAATTATAGCTATTGATCGACTTGCAAGGTCTCTTCGGTCACGGCTTGACACGATCGATCAAGACCGTGTCAAGGAAATCGAGTTTTTACTCCGCCGGTTGAGAGTGTCGAGTCAAGAAGAAAAACCAACGGTTATAAAATGCGGTTCTTATTATAATAATTTAGGTGGTGAAATGGAAATAACAAAACAATCAGTACAGATTTTCGAGATGTCAGAGATGCGCCGGAGGATATACTGGCAACTTACGCAAAAGGCAGGAGTTGACGCAATCGAGGCGAGGTTGACTTACTTGAATTTAATACTTGGAAGGAATCAGGAGAATAAAGATGGAAAATAAACTTGAAAATTACGAAACAGTTAAAGAAAGGAAAAAGCGTTTTTACGCTGATCATCCGGACGGGTCAATCGTTACTGATATTTTCTTTCTTGAAAAAAACCATGTAGTAATTAAGGGCATGGTGTACAGGACTAAAGAAGAACAGGAGCGCGGACTTCCAACCGGTGTTGGATTTGCTGAAGAGTTTCAAGGTCAAGGTGGGTTTGCCAACAAATTTGCATGGATGGAAAACTGCGATGAGTCGGCTTGCGGGCGTGCCTTAGATGCTGCCGGGTACAGCGGTAATGATAAATGCAGCCGCGAAGAGATGGAAAAAGTAAAACGTCATGAAGAGATTAAAAAAGAACGCGGTAACATCGATGAAGCAATCAGGGAACTTGACAAACAGACTTTAGTCGGTCTTGGTGTGACCGCTAAAAAACTCAATCAGTTATTTGAATGGACACCTGAAGAGAAGTTAAAACTTCAGGACATTTACACAATCAAGAAAGCTGAATTGTCAGAGGTGAAAAAATGAATGAGATAACAGCAATTGATATATCAAGCGACATCGTGCGTCAACCGGAAAATTACCCTGATGAAATGGTCGCAGCTGCAACGCTTAATATTAAGGAAATAATTAACCAGGCGTATGAAGCTAAGAAGCGCCTTGAACACCACATCATCAAGCGCATGGAGGAAGAGCAAGCCAGCAAATTATTTTTCAATGACGGGTCAGGTCGTGAGCTGGTCGCAACG
>Ga0315283_10002248_pt1 | contig 16055 bp, 16 predicted proteins | sample YL17G09_0_MG_FD_204541 | JGI IMG/M metagenome (GOLD analysis project Ga0315283, IMG submission 204541) | Sediment microbial communities from Yellowstone Lake, YNP, Wyoming, USA - YL17G09_0 | ecosystem: Environmental > Aquatic > Freshwater > Lake > Sediment | place: USA: Wyoming | collected... | reverse complement strand
CGATGCAGTCGCGCTGTTGCTGCAGGCGCAGATCTCGCGTGACGACAGCCTGCCCCCGGCGTTCAAGTACTTCGACGGCGCGCCGTGGGAGCGGCCGACGGACCTCGACCTGCCCAGCCTGCGCCGCGTGTCGCAGGGCTTCGAAAGCGCGATCCCCGGCAGCGGCCGCACGGTGCCGTCGCCGGGCAAGGCGGACCAGGACCTGTACCTCGCCAGGCTGACGTGGGATCTCGACAGCATGACGTTCACCTCGCTGTCGGGCTACCGCAATACCGACTTCTCGTGGATCAACGACGGCGACGGCTTCGACCAGTTCTTCGTTACGTATTTCCAGACGGACGAGTCGGACCAGTTCACGCAGGAGTTCCAGCTCGCGAGCAACGGCGACGGCAAGCTCGGTTGGCTGCTCGGCGCGTACTACCTGCACGAGGATGCGAAGACGTTCACCGGCATCCCGTTCATCATCCCGGTGTTCCCGGCGCCGTACATCCTTTGGGACGGCAAGTCCAAGACTGACGCGTATGCGTTGTTCGGCCAGGCGACCTACAGCATTACCGATCGCGTGCGCGTCACCGCCGGCGTGCGGTACAACAAGGAAGAAAAGAAGGGCGACCTCGTCTACAACGTGTTCGGCACGGTACTCACGCCCGACCTGCTTGGCTTTGGACCTCCCGGCACGACCTGGAAGGACATCCTCGACAAGAGCTGGGACGCTTTCACGCCGAAGCTTGGTGTCGACTACGATTTCACCGACGACGTGATGGGTTACGCGTCGGTGACGCGCGGCTTCAAGAGCGGCGGCTTCAATCTTCTCGCAGGCCAGCTCCCGTATGATCCGGAGTACGTCTGGTCGTACGAGCTCGGCCTGAAGTCGCGATTTGCCGATGGCCGCGTCACCGCAAACATCGGTGCCTTTTACTACGACTACTCGGACCTGCAGGTTGGCAAGGTCGTGAACCTGTCGGCCACGGTGGTCAACGCCGCGAAGGCGACGATCATGGGTGCCGAGGCCGAGGTCCGCGCGTCCCTGGACTACGGGATCGAGCTGAATGCCGGCCTCTCGTGGCTCGATGCCACCTACGACGAGTTCGTGACGGAGGATCCGGGCTACCCGGGTGGAGCCGGCAATTGCGGCAAGCTGCTCACGGCGCCGCGCACGCTGAGCCTGGAGGGCTGCAGCCTGCCGCGCTCGCCGGAGTACCAGGGCAACGTCGGCGCGCAGTGGACGGGCGGGGTGGGCAACGGCGGGCAGGTTCGCGTTCGCGCGGACTATGCGTTCCGTGGCAAGCAGTACTTCACGCAGTTCAACCGCGACAACGTGGCGCAGGACGCCTACGGCACTCTCGGGGTGCGAGTGGGCTACACCGCGCCAAACGAGCGGTGGTCGGTCACGGCGTACGGTGACAACATCACCGATGAGGACTATTTTGCGACGGTTCTCGAGAGTGGCGTCGCGGCGCCCGGCACCGTCGTGCCGCAGGCGGTCGTCGGCGCGCCGGCAACCTACGGGGTCACGTTCAGCGTCAAGTACTGAGTGGTCCGCAAACGCGTCATTTTGGCCGACGGGAGAGATTCATGCCTTACGCATGGTTGAAGGACGGGACCCCTCTGCACTACATCGAGCAGGGCAGCGGCACGCCGCTGGTGCTGGTGCACGCCCTGATGTATTCGGCGCGCTACTTCTGGAAGCCGAACCTCGGGCCGCTGTCGCAGGGCGCGCGCGTGCTGGCGGTGGACATGCGCGGCCAGGGTGAGTCGGGCAAGCCGAGTTTCGGCTACTCCATCTCGGGTCTGGCCGACGACCTCAAGGAGTTCCTCGAGATCAAGGGCATCGACTCCGCGGTCGTCGTCGGTGTCGCGCTCGGCGGGCTCGTCGTGCTCGATTACCTGAAGCGCTTCGGCCCGCAGCGCATCAAGGCCATCGGCATCGTCGACATGACGCCGCGGCTCGTCTCGGCGCCCGGCTGGGCGCATCCGACGTTTGGCGAGTTCCCGCAGGCGGCCGCGGACGGCTTCGGCGCAAGCGTGCGCGCGGACCGCTCGGGATTGCGCGGCTTCCTGGCCGCCGGCCCTGCCGAGCCGCCGAGCGAGGAGTTCCTCAACGAGATGGTCGCGGAGGCATTCCTCACGCCGACGGACGTCATCGCCGACCTCTGCGACGACATGGTGAAGCAGGACATGCGCGACTTTCTGCCGAAGATCCCGGTGCCGACGCTGCTGCTGTACGGCGGCCCACGCAACAAGATCCTGCCGACTGGGGTCGGCAAATGGATGGCGCAGCAGGTCCCGAACTCGGAGCTCGTGGAGTTTGCACAGAGCGGCCACATGCCGTTCCTCGAGGAGCCGGACAAGTTCAACGCAGCCGTGCTGTCGTTCGTGAGGCGAGTCGGGCAGAGTCGTTGACCGCCACGCATCGCCGTCCGTCGGAATTCAGACATGGCAGCAGTTGATCCCGGCTTCCTGTTCATGGAACTCGCCGGCGAGCACGCCAACCAGGTCGGGCTCTGGCGCGACGTCGCAGCGATGGTGCGGGCCGCTGGCGGCACCGTGTTCGCGAGCGGCCCACCGGGCGGCGTGGCCTGCCTTGAGCCCGCCACGGTAGCCGCGGGCATGCTGATCGCGAAGTGGCGTGATCCGGAGGCGCTGACGCGTGCCGCCCTGGGCACCATATTGCCGAAGATCCGCGCGGCGGTACCGTCCTCGACGGTGCCGCTGATGCTGCGCGTGAACGCGCTGCCTGAAATCGGGCTGCCCGGGATGATGGACATCCCGACGGTCGCAAGCGTCCCCGTTCCGCCCTCGCTGCCTCGCAACGCGTTCTTCGTGGTGCGCGGCAGCGCCTGGGACCAGGCTCGCCTCGACCAGTACCGCGACGTCATCCTGCCGATGCACAAGGAACGCGGTGCGTACTACGAGGCATTTGCCATTCAGCCGGGCGAAGTCACGGCGTTGTCCGGGACGTGGGCTGAGCAGATCTTCGCCATTTCCCGCTGGCCGTCCCGGGCCATGGCGGAAGACTTCTGGTACTGCGACCGCTACCAGAAGCAGGCCGTGCCATTGCGCCTGGGGGCGGGGCGCTTCACCGTGCACATGCTCGACGCAGCCTGAGTCTGGCGAACGTGACGGCGGAAGAGGTCACGCTCGGGTTCTTCCGCTGTCTTTGGGACGGGGACCTGGAAGGAGCGTTGAGGTGGTGCAGCCCCGACGCGCAGTTCGAATTTGCGCCGTCGCTGCCGTATCCATCGCCGGCGCCGATGCGGCAGGCATTGCAGGCGATCATGCAGGACATGTACACGAAGTTCGACGCGGAAGACGGGCTGCGCGTGACGGTCGAGCACCTGATGTCGAAAGGCAACGATGTGGCGATCGAGTACCTCGCCACGGGCCGGCTGCGCGATGGCCGTGATTACCGCAATCGCTACCTTACCTACGTGCTCGTGCAGAATGCGCAGGTGCGGTTGCTGCGCCCTTATACCGACACCGCGTACGTCGCGAGCACGCTGCTCGACACGCGATAGCCATCCTAGCCCTGCACGCGGCTTGCTGCCGTCCGCCCTGCGCTGGCCGGTCTTGCGGCAGCCTTCGGCCGGCCGAAGCTCTTGCGCATCGCATCCACGATCTGGGGCTCGCTGCGCTGTATCCGGGCCGCAAGGCCACCGACACCGACCACGAGCGTACGCTCTCCCGGGCGGCCCGGAACCGCCATGGCAAGGGCGCCCGTGTCCGGAAAGACGCGCTCGTACGCGACCGCATAGCCACGCTCGCGTGCTGCGCGCACTTCCGTGAGCAGCTTGCCGATCTCGATGCGTCGTCCGCCGGCGCGACGTCGATGGTTCGATCTTTGCGCGAGGCGACGAATGGTGTCGTCCGGTTCCACCGCAAGCAGCGCGATCCCGACGGCTGCCGCGAAGATCGGCGCCGTAAGGCCCTCGCGCATCGTGAGGGAGATCGGAAACGTCCCCGGCAGCACGACGACAAACTGCATGTCGAAGCCGTTCTGCATCGAGAGCGTGACTGTCTCGCCCGTGCGGTCGTGCAATTCCTCGAGACGCGCACGGACGTCGTCGCCGGCGAGCAGCGCATCCGGGATCCAGTCACCCAGGCTCGTGAGTTTTGGCGAAGGAAAATACTCGACGGTCTTGACGTCGACCATCAGGTAGCCAAGCGACACCAGGCTGCGCAGCAGCATGTTGGTGCTCGATTTTGGCCACTTCAGCCGGCGCGAAATCTCGGCCGCCACGAGCGGTGTACGTTCCGCGGCAAAGAGCTCCAGCACCCTCAGAACGCGTTCCGCGGATTTCACCACTCCGGTCATCGCCATTTTCGGGTTCCTGTTCAGCAGATCGATGCAGAGGGCACCGTAGGCCTTGAATTCGCGCGAGTATCACCGATCCGCCGGCTCGTCGCGGGTCGGCCGGACGGCCTGCGCACGGTTGAGGTTCACATACGTGTTCACGGGTGGCTGCAGGCACGAACTTCGATTGACCGTGAATTCTGCGGCTCGTTAGCATCCCCAGGCAAGCCGAGAACACTTCCAGGCAACATCGGGGATTCACACATGGGTACAGCTCCCGCGGCAAAACATTCCACGGTGTCGATGCTCGGGTACTACCGGACGATGGCCCGCATCGCTGCCGCCGACAAGGCGATCCAGCGCGGCCTCGGCGCGGGCGAACTGCAATTCCAGTACTACCCGGCGGGTGGCCAGGAGGCGATTCCCGCCGGGATCACGCCTCTGCTGGGGACCGACGACTACATGGTCATCACCTACCGGTGCATCCACGACATCGTGGCGAAGGGCACGCCGATGCGGGAAATCATGGCGGAGATGTACGGCCGCGCCGCCGGCACGTCCAAGGGCAAGGGTGGGCCGATGCACCTGTCCGACCCGCACTCCGGCCTGATGGTGACGACCGGCATCGTCGGCGGCGGCGTCCCGATCGCGAACGGCCTGGCACTGGCCGAGCAGCTGAAGGGCACGAACCGGGTCGCGGTGGTCAGCTTCGGCGACGGCGCCACCAGCACCGGAGCGTTTCACGAAGCGCTGAACCTGGCTGCAGTCTGGAAGCTGCCGGTCGTATTCGTCTGCCAGAACAACCAGTACGCGGAGTACACGGGGCTTGACGAGTACACGCTCAGCAAGAGCTTCGCTGCTCGCGGGGATGCCTATGGAATGCCGGGCGTGAGGGTCGACGGCACGGACCCTGTCGCGGTTCACGAGGCCGCGGCGGTGGCGATCGAGCGTGCACGCAAGGGCCTCGGCCCGACGCTCCTGGAGGCGGTCTGCCATCGACTGCAGGGTCACGCGTTCGGCAGCGAGGAAACGCACATGGACAAGGCGGCCCTGCTGGCCGCCCGCCAGGCGGCGCCGGTCCCGCGCTTCCGCGCGAGGCTGATCGAGGAGGGACACGCGACCGAGGCGGTGGTCGCAAAGATCGACGCCGAGGCGCGCGCCGAGGTCGACGATGCGATCGAGTTTGCACGCGCGAGTCCGTTGCCGGCTGCCGATGAGATCTATACGGACGTCTTCGTCGACGCAGACCTGATCCCGGAGCTGAGTGCGGTGCCTCCGGCACTGCCGTCGACGGAGCCGTCCGGTGTTGCCGCACGTCAGTTGACGCTTGGGGCGGCCGTGAATGAAGCCCTCGACATCGCGCTGGCTGCCGACAAGCGCGTGTTTCTGCTGGGCGAGGACATTGCCGATCCCGCGGGCGGCGTCGTCAAGACGACGTACGGCCTGTCGACAAAGCACGGTCGCGACCGCGTCCGCCCGACGCCGATTGCGGAATCGGCGATCGTAGGCGCAGCAATCGGTGCCGCGCTGGCGGGCATGCGGCCCGTTGCCGAGATCATGATCAACGACTTCCTCGAAGTCTGCATCGACCAGGTCGCCAATCACGCGGCCAAGCTGCGCTACATGTCCGGTGGACGGACCAGCGTGCCGTTGACCATCCGCACGGTCACGGCCGGCTTCGTCGGCAGCTTCGGCGCGCAGCATTCGCAATCGCTCGAGGCCTGGCTGATCCATACACCCGGACTGAAAGTCGTTTACCCGAGCACCCCGCACGACGCCAAGGGCCTGCTCCTGTCGTGTATCCACGACGACGACCCGTGCATTTTCTTCGAGCCGATGCGGGTCAACTTCACGCCCGGCCCGGTGCCGGAGGGCGACTATCGAATTCCGCTCGGCCGGGCAGCGCTGCGTCGTGCCGGGCGGGATCTGACGATCATCTCCTACGGGTGGACGATGGTCGATTCGCTCGCTGCAGCGGAGAAGCTGTCAGCGGAAGGCATCGAGGCCGAGGTACTCGACCTCAGGTCGCTCGTCCCGCTCGACCGCGCCGCGATCCTCGAGTCGGTCGGTCGGACGAAGCGCGCGGTCATCGTCCACTCGGCGGTCGAGTTCGGCGGCTTTGGCGCGGAATTGGCTGCCATCATTCACAAGCATCTGCACCACGAGCTGCATCAGCCCGTCGCCCGTGTCGGCGCCCGCTATACGCCGGTACCGTTCAGCCAGGCACTCGAGAGTCTGCACTTCCCGAGCGAGGCCCGCATCGTCGAAGCCGCCCGGTCGCTCATGAAGTGAGGCTGACGAATGATTACGGTACTCAAGATTCCGAAGGCTGCGGTGTCGATGCAGGAGGGAGTGCTTGCGGCATGGATCGTCGAGGACGGCGGGCGCGTGCGGGAAGGCGATCCGATTTACACCCTCGAAATCGAGAAGAGCACGATGGACATCGAAGCCCCGGCCAATGGCCTGCTGAGACACCTCGGCCAGCAGGGCACGACGTATAAGGTTGGCGATGTCATCGGCGAGATCGTGCCGGATGTGACGAGTGCCGCGGGCGTCGCGGCCGCGGAGGCTCCCTCCAGCGAGGTCGTGTAGCCAGCCTGTCGCGTCATACGCTAGAGTGCGGTCTCACAGGAGATGGCATTCCTCCTGCTCACGGAACCGCCGGTCGTCGGCTGATGATGCCTGCGCGAGCCCGATCGGGAGGCGTGGCAGTTACCGAGCGCCTGTCCCGAGTGTCATCGAGGACAGGAATTATGTGGAAATCAGTGGTGGCGATCTGCGTGGGCGCAAGCCTCGGCGCCCTGCTGCGCTGGTGGTTCGGAGCGCAGCTCAATCATCTCTTTCCGACCGTTCCGCCCGGCACACTGACGGCCAACCTGGTCGGCGGATATATCGTCGGTCTTGCCATCGCGTTCTTCGCAACGTACTCGGCCATCGCGCCGGAGTGGCGGTTGCTGATCATCACGGGATTCTGCGGTGGACTCACGACGTTCTCCACGTTCTCGGCCGAGATCGTGACGCTGCTGCAGCAGGGTCGGAGCCTGTGGGCATTCGGTGCTGCAGCGATGCATCTGTGCGGCTCGGTGCTGACGACCCTGGCCGGGATCGGCACCGTCAACTTGATCAAAGGCTGAGGCACTCCGGAGGCAACCCACCATGCAGGGCCAGTTCTGCCGTTTCTACGTTCACGAGAGCGATCGTCATCACGGCCGGCCGCTGTGGGAGTGGCTCCTCGAGCAGGCCAACAAGCTCGGCGTCCGCGGCGGCTCGGCGTTCAAGGCAACGGCCGGCTTCGGGCGGCACCACGTGTTGCACGAGAATCACTTCTTCGAACTCGCCGGCACGTTGACCGTCGAGGTGGAGTTCGTCGTCACCGACGAGGAGGCGCGCCAACTGCTCGAATTGCTGAGCCGAGAGCAGGTCAGCGTCTTCTACGCGCTCTTTCCCGCGCGCTTCGGGGTCACCGGATCGGATTCGACCGCTGACTGATTCCTGCCTCGTACCACCCTTTGCTGCTGTTCACGACGCGCACCACCAGCAGCATCACCGGCACTTCGATCAGCACGCCGACGACGGTGGCGAGCGCCGCGCCTGATTCGAACCCGAACAGGCTGATCGCTGCAGCCACCGCCAGCTCGAAGAAGTTCGACGCCCCGATCAGGGCCGAGGGGCAGGCGACGCTGTGCGTCTCGCCAACCGCGCGGTTGAGCAGGTACGCGAGCGTCGAGTTGAAGAACACCTGGATCAGGATCGGCACCGCAAGCAGCGCGATGATGAGCGGCTGCTTCAGGATGGCCTCGCCCTGGAAGGCAAAGAGCAGCACCAGCGTGAGGAGGAGCGCGGCAATCGACACGGGGCCGATCTGCGCCATGGCGGCGTCAAAGGCACCTTGACCCTTGCGCAGCAGCGTCCGGCGCCAGAGCTGCGCGAGGATCACGGGAATGACGATATAGAGCACGACGGAGGTGATCAGCGTGTCCCACGGCACGGTGATCGCGGAGATGCCGAGCAACAGGCCGACGATCGGTGCGAACGCAATCACCATGATCGAGTCGTTGAGCGCCACCTGCGTCAGCGTGAACATCGGGTCGCCGTTCGAGAGGCGGCTCCACACGAAAACCATCGCAGTACAGGGCGCCGCGGCCAGCAGGATGAGCCCGGCAACGTAGCTGTCGATCTGCGCCGCCGGCAGCCACGGCGCGAACACGTGGCGGATGAATATCCAGGCCAGCAGCGCCATCGAGAACGGCTTGACGAGCCAGTTCACGAACAGCGTCACGCCGATGCCTCGCACGTGGCTCTTGATCTCGTGCAGCGCGCCGAAATCGACCTTGACCAGCATCGGGATGATCATTACCCAGATCAGGAGCCCCACCGGCAGGTTGACTCGTGCGATCTCCATGCGGCCGACGGCCTGGAACACCTGCGGGAACACCTGCCCGAGGCCGATGCCGACCACGATGCAGATGAAGACCCAGACCGTCAGGTAACGCTCGAAAAAGCTGATCGGCGCATTGACCGCGCGCTTGGCCGTGGTCTCACATTGCGACGACATGGTTCACGCCCTGCCGATCTCGCGCAGCCGCTGCGCGAGGGTTGGCGCGTCGAGGTCTTGAATCGGCAGATCGACCAATAGGTCGATGCGCCGCGCCAGCGTGACGAAGGCTTCGTGGAAAGCCTTGCGTTGGTCGTCCTCGGAGCCGCCGACGGCCGGCGGATCCGGCACGCCCCAGTGCGCCGTGACGGGCTGTCCCGGCCACAACGGGCAGGCCTCCCCGGCGGCGTTGTCGCAGACGGTGAAGATGAAATCGAGGTGTGGCGCACCCGGCGCCGCGAATTCGTCCCAGCTCTTGCTGCGCAAGCCTGCGGTCGGGATTCCGGCACGCTCGAGTTGCTCGATCGCAAGAGGATTCACGCGCCCGGTCGGGTGACTGCCCGCGCTGCAGGCGCGGAATCGACCGGCGCCGCGATGGTTGAGGAGCGACTCCGACATGACGCTGCGGGCGGAATTGCCGGTGCACAGGAACAGCACGCCATAGGCCTTGTGCTCGTCACCCATCGGCTATCTTCCCTGCGCCCGCTTCTTTCGAGTCGGTAGCGCGGCCGGGCCGCACGCGCGGCCGCCGCAACAGTTGTCCGTCAGGAATCCGACCAGCCCGTTCATCGCCGCGAAATTGGCCGAGTAGTAGATGAAGCGCGCCACGCGCCGCGATTCGATCAGTCCCGCATGCGCCAGGGTCTTCAAGTGGAAGGAGAGGGTGCTGTCCGGGATGCCGACTCGCTCGGCCAAGTCGCCGGCCGACAGCCCCTCCGGTCCCGTCTGCACGAGCAGGCGGAAGACGTCGAGGCGGCTGTCCTGGGCCAGGGCGGCGAGCGATCGGACGGCGTGAGTCGTATCCATGTTTCCAACAATATAGAAACATGAACATGTGTCAAGCGCATTACCCGCAGTGGGGGTGGCCATTGAGCGCGGCTCAACTGCCTGATGCGCGCCGTTCCAGCCAGACGAACACCGGATAGCTGGCCGCGAGCATGGCAATGGCCGCGGCGCTCGTGCGCGGATTCGCAAAGAGAATGGCGACCAGCAGCGTGAGCGTCGTCCCAAGCGCAATTCCCGGCAGCCACGGATAGCCCTTGGCAACGTAGGGACGCTCCAGGTCGGGTTGCGTCCTGCGCAACCGGAACAGCGCAATCATCACGAGGGCATTCACCAGCATGCCGATCAGCGCGGTGATCTCGAACAGCGCTTCGAACGAGCCCGCTGCGGCGAGCGCGGCCGCGACGGCCACGCAGACGAGGGTGGCAGCGCCGGGCGTTCCCCAGGGATTGATCGCCGTGGCACGGCGCAACGTCAGCCCGTCCCGGCCCAGGGCAAACAGCACGCGCGGCGCGTACATCACGATGATGTTCAGGATTCCGAGCAGGGAGACCAGCGCAAGCACGGTGACGATGTGCTCGCCGGCCGGGCCGAAGACGACACCCGCTGCATCGGCCACCGCCAACCTGGACTGTGCGAGTTGCGGCGCCGGCACGACCATCAGCACCGCCACGTTCACCAGCATGTAGACGCCGATGATCAGGAAGATCCCGATGAACATCGCGCGCGGCAGGTTGCGGCCGTTGTCGCGGTCCTCTTCCGCGAAATACACGCCGGAGTTCCAGCCCTGGTACGTCTCGTAGACGAGTTGCATGGAGCGGACGATCGCAACGAGCAATGCCGCCGGCACGAGGCCCGGTCCACCGGCCGGTTGAGCGCCGATCTCCGAGTGACCGGTGCGGGCAGCGTGCACGAAACACGCGACGACGATCGCCGCCAACCCGACCACTTTGGCGAAGCTCAGGACCTCCTGGATCCGTGAGCCCAGCCTCAGTCCGAACCAGTTCAGGATGGTCATGAGCCCGAGCACGACGAGCGCAATCACCGGTACGCGCTCGACGGGCAGGTGCAGGAGCACGGTCATGAACTCCGCGGAGGCCACGGCGAGAAAGGCCATTGCGCAGACGTTGGTGAGCCAGTCGCACCAACCCACCACGAATCCAGTGAACGGCCCGAATGCGACCTTGCAGTATTCGTAGGGTCCGCCGGCCCGGGGCAGTGCGGCCGCCATTTCGGCCATGCTGTTGGCCGAAGCCAGGGCCAGCGCCCCACAGCCAAGCCACACCGCCAGGATGAGGAGCGGATCCTGGAGCATGCCGGCAACGGTGCCCGGCGTCCGCAGGATGCCGCCGCCGATCGTCCCGCCGATGACCGCGGCGATCCCGAACGCCATGCCGACGACGCGCAGCAATGTCCGGGGCGGAGTCCGGCCGTGATCGGGCGTCTGGTCCATGGCGTCTGTGCTGTTCCTCGCTGGATCGTGCGCTCGAATGATGTGCAGCCTACACTGCGCCCAATTCCCGAGCGAGCAGCAGGAGCACGCGTGATTCCCGAAACGATGCGATACGTGGCCGTCACGGCCGCCGGTGAAGCGGACGTGCTGCAACTCGCCACCCGCACGGTTCCTCCGCCGCAAGCCGGCGAGGTGCTGATCCGTGTGCTGGCCGCCGGCGTCAATCGTCCCGACGTCGCGCAACGCAAGGGGCTGTATCCGCCGCCGCCCGGCGCCAGCCCGATCCTCGGACTCGAAGTGGCGGGTGAAGTCGTCGCGGTCGGCGCCGACGTGAGTCAGTTACGCGTGGGGAACAAAGTCTGCGCGCTCACCAACGGCGGCGGCTACGCGGAGTACTGCACTGCACCGGCGACGCAGTGCCTGCCGTGGCCGAAGGGTTACGACGCCATCCGGGCTGCCGCAGTGCCGGAGACGTATTTCACGGTCTGGGCCAACTTGTTCCAGCACGGCCGGCTGGCGCGCGGCGAGTCCGTCCTGGTGCACGGCGGCACCAGCGGCATCGGCGTGACGGCGATCCAGCTGGCGCGCGAGTTCGGCGCACGCGTCTTCGCCACGGCCGGCAGCGATGAAAAGTGCGCGGCGTGCATCAAGCTCGGCGCGGAGCGCGCGATCAACTATCGCACCGCGGATTTCGCGGAGCGCATTGCCGAACTGACGGGTGGCCGTGGCGTGGACGTCGTGCTCGACATCGTCGGGGCACCGTATTTCGAGCGCAACCTGCAATGCCTCGCGCTCGATGGCCGGCTCGTCGAGGTCTCGACGCAGCTCGGCTCGAAAGTCGAGAACCTCGACCTGTTCCTGGTCATGCGGCGGCGACTCACGATCACGGGTTCGACGATGCGGCCGCGCACGACCGCGGAGAAGGGCGCGATCGCGCAGGCACTGCGCGCCAAGGTGTGGCCGGCGCTCGACGCAGGCCGCGCAGGCCCGGTGATCCACGCCGTGTTCCCGCTGGCCGAGGCTGCCGCCGCACACCGCGTCATGGAGAGCAGCGCGCACATCGGCAAGCTGGTGCTCGACGTCGCTCGCTGAACGCAGCGCTCACGCGGCCTGACGTCAGGGCTTGCCGCGAGCTGCGATCCAGGAATCAACCTGCGATTCGAGCAGGGCGAGCGGCATCGCGCCCGCGCCGAGGACGAGATCGTGGAATGCGCGCAGATCGAACTTCGGCCCGAGTTGCTGCTCGGCGCGCCGGCGCAGCTCCAGGATTTTCTGCTCGCCGATCTTGTAGGCGAGCGCCTGGCCGGGCAGCGCAATGTAGCGGTCCACCTCGAATTCGATCTCCGTCTGCGCCAGCGCGCTGTTGTCCTTCAGGCAGGACACGGCCTGTTCGCGCGTCCAGCCCATCACGTGCATGCCGGTGTCGATGACCAGCCGGCACGCACGCCAGGCCTCCAGCGAGAGGCGGCCGAAGCGCTCGTACGGATCGCGATAGATCCCCATGTCCTCACCGAGCTTCTCCGCGTAGAGCCCCCAGCCCTCGACGAAGGCAGTGATGTCGTCGGAGCGGCGGAACTCCGGCAGGTCCGTGAGTTCCTGGGTCAGTGCGATCTGCAGGTGATGCCCCGGCACCCCCTCGTGCAGCACCCATGCGGCGATGCCGAACGTCGGCATCTTCTCGGCCATCCACGGCTTGTAGACGACCATGCCCGCGACGCCCTGCTGGGGATTGCCCGGCAGGTAGCCGTTCGAGCTGCTCTCGAGGCCGGCCGGGATCGCGCGCACTCCGTACGTCAGGCGCGGCAGCCGGCCGAAGAAGCGGGGCAGGGCCTCGTCCGCGCGCTTCGCGACCTCGCTCGCCTTTTCACCGTAGGTGGCGCTGTCCACGTAGAAGCGCCTGTCGCTGCGCAGGAAGGCGAGGAACTGCGGGAAGCTGCCCTTGAATCCCGTCTCGGCGATCGTCTGGTTCATCGCGGCGCGGATGCGCGCCACTTCCTTCAGGCCGAGAGCGTGGATTTCCCCCGGTGTCATGCTCGTGGTGGTGTGACGCCGGACGAGGTACGCGTAGTACGCAAGGCCGTCCGGCAGGCTGCTGACGCCGATCTCCTTGCGAGCAGCGGGCAGGTAATCCCGCTCCAGGAATCCGAGCAGCGCGCGTTGCGCGGGCTTGACGCTCGATTCGATGACGGCGAGACCGCGTGCCTTGAGCGCGACTCGTCGTTCAGCAGGGAATGACGCGGGCAACGTGTCGAACGGCTTCAGCAGCGGGCTTTGCGCGGCCGACTGGTCCGCCTGCGCGCGCACGTCCCTGATGGCATGCTCGACAATCCGGTGAGGCTGCGTGAAGCCGGTCCGGATGCCGCGCTGCATGTTCGCCGTCTCGACCGCGTAGTAGCCCGGGATGGCGGCGAGCCGCGCCAGCCACGCATCGGCGTCGGCTTCGGTCTTGAGGACAGTGTTGAGCGCGGCGTAGTCGGGCACAGTGTAGAACCCGTCGCCGTCGATGAAGGGGATGCGCTCCGCGTCGAATTCGAGGCCCGCGAGTGCTACGCCGACCCGATCGCTCAGCAAGTTGCGATTGAGGACATCGTCGGTACCCAGGGCCGCGCCAGCGAGGCCGTCGAGTCGCGTCTTGAAGCCTTGCAGCGTCTTCCTGCGCTCCGTCAGGGCAGCCGGAGAGTCGTCCGGCCAGCGGCGCAGTGCCGTGGCATCGCCGCGTTCTCCTGCGCGGACCGGGTCCAACAGGCGTGCGAATGCATCGTAATCCCTGACCAGGGCAGTCATGTCGTCCGCCACGGCGACGGTTGGCAGGCCGATGGCCAGCCATGCGCCGACCAGCATCACAAGTCGTAGTCTTTGCATCAGACTTTCCGCCGTCTCGCGAAGTCTCCAGCGAGCGCTTCAGTTTCCGGGATTTCGCGCTGCCGGACTGGACGTGCGGCAGTGTCCGCCGATCTTCGCGGCGACCGACGTCATGAGCGCCGGCGGAAAATCGTGCCCCATGCCCATGATGACTTCGAGGCGCGCGCCCTGGATGCACCGCGCCGTGTCGATTCCGGCCGCGAGCGGGACCAGGGGATCGTCTCCGCCGTGGATGACGTAGGTCGGTGCCGTGATGTCGCGCAGCATCGCGCGCCGGTCGCCCGACCCCAGGATGGCCAGCAACTGTCGCGCGGTGCCGACGCGATAGAGCCCGCGCCGCGCCACGTTTTCAAAGTGCTGCCGGCGCGAGGCGGGGTCCTGCGGAAATCCGGGGCTGCCGATGGCGGCGAACACCCGCTCGAGGTGCGCCACCGTCGCGGGAATGTCGTCGCTCGGCGGCGGCGGGTGCAGGATCGCGCGCAGGGCGCGGCGCGTGCCGAAAGCAATCTTGCGCTGCGGGTTGCCGGTGGACGACATGATGGAGGTCAGGCTCGACACGCGCTCGGGATGTCGCGCGGCCAGCACCTGCGCAATCATGCCGCCCATCGAGACGCCGACGATGTGCGCGCGCTCGATGCCGAGCGCATCGAGGAGGCCCACCGTATCGGCCGCCATGTCGTCCAGGGTGTACGGCGAGCGCACTTTCCTGCGCAGCAGCGCCCTGGCAATCGCCATCGGCAAGTTCGGCATGGCGGTGCCGGCCAATCGCGTCGAACCGCCGCTGTCACGATTGTCGAACAGGATGACGCGGAAGCCCTGCGCGAGCAGGGCCTGCACGAACTCCTCCGGCCACATGGCGGCCGGCATGCCGAGCCCCATGATCAGCAGGACCGGCGGCGCAGCGGCATTGCCGTGCACCTCGTACTCGAGTTCGATCCCGTTCGATGGCAGCGTGGGCATCGTTCGGTGTCGCCAGGTCGCTTACTTGCCGGCCGGAGCGCCGGCCTCGACCTTGATCAATTCGACGTCGAACAACAGTACCTGGCCGGCGAGCGGACCGCGGTCGGCGTAGGCAAGGCCCGACGGAATGGCGAGCTGGTACTTGGCGCCTTCCTTCATGAGTTGCAGCGCTTCGGTCCAGCCGGCGATGACACCGGTCACCGGGAAGGTGGCGGGCTGGCCGCGCTTGTACGAGCTGTCGAACTCGGTACCGTCCACGAGCGTGCCGCGATAGTTGACCGTCACCTTGTCGCTGGCGGTCGGCGCGCGACCCGCGCCGGCTGTAAGGACCTTGTACTGCAGGCCGGAAGGCGTGGTGGTAACGCCCGCGCGCTTGCCATTCTCGGCCAGGTAGGCGCTGCCGGCAGCCGCGGCCTTCTGTGCCGCCGCGGCCTGCGTCTTGGCGCGTTGGTCGTTAATTCGAGTCTGCAGCGCCTTCAGCGCTGCTTCCATTTCCGCTTCGTTCAGCCTGGAAGGCGAGCCGGTGCGGGCGTCCTCGATGCCCTTGAGCAACGCTTCGGAGCGGACTTCCGTGCCGACGAGGTCCCGGCCGAGCTGGTAGCCGAGCGCGTAGTTCATCTTGGCTGTGTCGTCCATCGGGGCGGTGGTGGTGGCGGTGGCGGCCGCCGCCGCCGGTGCTGCCACGGCGGCAAGCAACAGGAAGGGCAGCGCGACGACGGCCACGACGGTAGGGAGAGGCTGCATGGCAAGGGCTCCGGAATGGGGGGGCTGGGAGGAATGAGGCCGGGCATGTTACGTCCCCGCACGGCTTTGCGCCACGCAACTTGCGCCGGCGGATCCCGTCCGCGCATGATGCGCGCCTCGCTTTACGGAGCCACGCCCATGCGTATCCATTTGCTCGTTGCAGCTGCAATGCTGCTGGCCGGTTGTGCGTCCCAGCCAGAGCCGCCGGCACCTGTGGCTGCGGCTACCGCGGCACCCAAGACTGCTGCGGCGAAGAACCCGGTCGGTACGGTCCAGGAAGCCCAGAAGGCCGGGTACAAGATCGTCAATCAGAACGGCAAGACGGTCTATTGCCGCGATCAGCTGAAGACCGGCTCGCACGTCCG
>Ga0315283_10002247_pt1 | contig 16057 bp, 11 predicted proteins | sample YL17G09_0_MG_FD_204541 | JGI IMG/M metagenome (GOLD analysis project Ga0315283, IMG submission 204541) | Sediment microbial communities from Yellowstone Lake, YNP, Wyoming, USA - YL17G09_0 | ecosystem: Environmental > Aquatic > Freshwater > Lake > Sediment | place: USA: Wyoming | collected... | reverse complement strand
TTCTTTGATGAACGCGGCCCGGATGAACTCGATCATATCCGGAGACTGGCGCAAGTCAGCGACCCGCCGCACGCCCCGGAAGGCTCCAACATAGGCGGCCAGGGCGTGGGTCGCGTTGTGCCCGTAGAGCTTGGCCTCCTCGAAGGGCAGCAGATTGTCCTTCTCCTCGAAAATCGTGATCCCTCGTCGAAAAGCGCCGTCAGGAACCGTTTCCCCGAAGTGGATCCTGGAGATCAGGATCCGGTTGAATGCTTCGACGAGGAATGCCCGGTGAAGCTGCGGCGTCACGGTCGCCAGGCCCTGCTCGCGGATTTCCTCCGGATCGGACACGAGGCCGCTCATCTTGCCGATGACCGTGTTGAGGAAACGCACATGCGCACGCACCCGCGACCGTTCGTGCGCCGGAATCTCGCCGAGCACAGCCTCTTCCAGAATCTCCGCCGCATGATTGTGGTTCTCCGCTGCGTAGATGACGGTGCGCGGGCCGCCCGACTCTGCCTTCCGCCTCAGCCCCTGGGCCAGCATGCGATGGATGCTGCCCGGCCCTTCGGAGACGTAGTGCTGGACGCTGGGAACCGCGGTCGCGATCTCCCCGGCTGCGGAGATCGCGTCAGTGAGAAATCCGCGATCGGATTCCGAGGCGGGGAGCCGGATCTCCACCGGGCCAACCGCGGCGGCTTCGATGCGATCGGCATGTGCAATGTTGACCGAGTAAAGTCCGCGCGCGCCGCGTACCGCGTCAACCGCATCGGGCATGACCTCGGCGACTACGAGCCGGCCGAAGTTCCCGGAGCGGAAGGCTTCATAAAGAAAGAGACCGCCCTGGATCGCGCCGAAGCCGAGGCCGACAAATGTGCGCTGCCCTTCGCGAAGCACTGACCTGATTCCTCCACTGGCGTGGGTTTACAGCCTGCAGTCGCAGATTCGTGTCAGTTGAGAAAGTTGCTTTCGTCCTGCGAGCTCCAGGATCGGACACCGAGGATCGACGCAGTGCGCCGATGAGGATACACCACCGCCTTGCCGTTGATGGCCTGCGCCTTGATCATGAGCAGAAACTCGATCGTATGCTCGAGATCGCCGATGCAGGCGATGTGAACGCCGGCGTCGATGGCTCGTGAGGCCATCAGCTCCAGAGTTCGGGCAACATCCCAGGGCGAGCCTCCGCTGGAACCGGTGATGTTGATCTCCTTGTAATGCACGATTCCGGTGTCAAACCCGACCACTTCCTCCCCCTTCTTGAGCCCGCCGAATAGGTTCAGCACCCCGCCCCGGGCAACGAGGCCCTGTGCCGTTTCGATAGCCCGCCGGCTGCCCGCCGCGACGATCACGTCGTCCGCTCCGGTCCCTCCGGTGACGCTTCCGACGGAGGCAGCAAGGTCGGCCGATGCCGGATTCACGGCACGAAGATCGATGCCGCAGGCAGCGGCGCGGGCTGCGAACAGAGTGCGGACCAGGTCCAGCCGTTCTTCTATCAGGTCTGCAACGAGGATCGCTCGCGGCCTGGCGCTCAGCGCGAGGTCGACGTGCATGCGGCCCATGGCGCCTGCCCCCAGGATCACCGTAACGCCGCCCCGCCTGAGGCCATTTACGACTTCTCTCGGGGACAGGGGGTCTTTCTGGATAAGGTGCGTGTGATGCTCCTGTGCCGACACGGCGCAGGAGAAGGGCTCGCTCAGGGCGGCGTGCGCATGGGGGATGCCCGAGTCAGAAAGAGGCAGCAGGCAGCCAGCGGCCAATACTTCCTCGGTGATCAAGATGTATTCCGCCAGGTGGCCGGGTAGTGTGTAGCCAACCGCTACCTTAGTGATCCCCTGGCCCCGGTCGCGATACCGCTCGCGGTTGTTGATCGGCGAGTGGTCCACGGCCGGCTGGACTACGAAACGCTGGCCGGGACGATATCGATCACGCAGCGTCTCGCCTACCTCCAGCAGGGTTACGGATCCCTCATCTCCGAGGATCAGCGGGAAACGGGTAATATCCCAGCCGTAGACAAACTTGTGCTCGGGACCCTGCTCGACCAGTTTGATCAGCGAGGTGCAGATGCCGGCTGCGTCCACGCGCGCCAGCATCTGGCCCGGGCCGGGGCGCGGCGTCCGCACTTTTCGGACGCGCAAATGGTCAAACCCGGTGCCATCAAGCACAAGCGCCCGCATCTCCGCGGGCAGATCAACACTCCTGACTTCGGGCGGCGGGTTCACGATCATCATTTGTCCTCGCGATAGCTGCGGTAAGTGTCACACCTCGTTACCTTACAATCGGGTGACTATTTCGGAAATGCATCGGCAGACACCCGTTCAAATCGAGTGGAAAGGAAATATATGATGAAATTCCGGTCTTCGGGTAGACGAAATTCAGGTCACTTCGGGCTTGCAGCGCGCAAGCGTTGCAGCAGGGCCATGTTAGCAGAAAAGGGATGCAGTTGCGCGGAAACTGAAGCGAATAGGAGCGCTTTGACTGTATCGTCCAGAGGCGGTTTTGGGCAAACCGGGGTAGAGCCTTAAGCTGACATGCATAGGCTCTTGCATTTCTCAAAATCGGAGTATATTTTAGAGCTAGATAATATCAAATAACTGATGTTTTATGGTTACATAGAATACGGACAGTATTTCTAGGAGCCGAACAATATCTATTAAAGGTCATTTTATGGTGATAAGAAATACAATTCTTTCCAGGAAGGACAGCCGCTTGCTTGAAGAGGCAGTACTGGCCTATGGCCAAGTTGCCAATACAGACCAACTGGGAAAGGTTTTCGAGCAAACCTATTCACGCACGGGTGACCGGTTGCGACGCATTTCTTTCCTGGCAAAGGCCGGATGGCTGGTCCGGATCAAAAAAGGCCTGTACCTGGTGGTGACCGATTTTAGCGCGCTCGCGGCGGGGAATGTCTCTAATTTTGTCATCTCAAATGCTCTTAACGGCAAGTCCTATGTCTCGTTTGCGAACGCTTTGAACTGGTACGGCATGTTCGACCAGCTTACAAAAAGCGTTGATGCGGTAACGACCGCGAGGGCTCGAAACTACCGGTTTCGAAGTACGGAATTCAGATTCTTCAGGGTCAAGGAAAAGCTCTTCTTCGGTTTTGCCCAAGAGCGGGCCGATGGGAGGATCGTCAATATTGCCGAGAGAGAAAAAATCATTCTGGATTACCTCTCCCTGAGGCGGAATGCGGCGACCGTCAGTCTGGTGTTCGAGAAATTGAAGGAACACAAAAACGCCTTTGACTTCTCAAAGATGATCAATTACGCAAAAGCATACAACCTTACAACCCAGCGTAACCTCGGATTCCTGCTCGACGCGGTCGGCGTTTCGACTGATGCCCTGCACGAGATCGCGCGCAAGAAGATGACTGGATTCAGCAAAATGCACCGAACTGCAAGAACCTTCAATGCCAAATGGCGCTTGTACTATGACCCTGGAGCTATTAAGTAAATCACAACTCCAGATCATCAACCGGAGGAGCAACCTCCAGTATCCGCTCGACACTGCCGAGAAGGATTATTTCCTCGCGCTGGTATCGAAAATAATCTACGAGTCTCCGCTTAAAGAGAGACTCGTCTTTAAGGGAGGAACTGCACTTCACCACACGTACCTTCCGCAGTTGCGCTTTTCGGAAGATCTGGACTTCACCGCGATTTCGGCCATAACCCTGCAGGAGCTTGCAAGCGTACTCGCCGCACACGATTTTCTTGAGTTGAAAGAACATTTTGTATCGGAATTTACTATCAAGATTAATCGATTGAAGTATGCGGGGCCCTTGGGCAACCCGAATTCGCTCAAGATCGAGATAGATTATGCCCAGAACGTCGTATTGGCTGCCCGCGACAGAGAATACAGAAACGTTTACGGAGTCCAAACCATGGTGAGGGTCATGGATTTGCGGGAGATCCTTGCGGAGAAGCTTCGAGCAGCAAGCGGCCGCGCCAGGTATCGTGATTTCTACGATATCACCATGATCCTTGAGGCTCATCAGATGGACATGGGCGAGGTACTTGATCTCGTGCGCCAGAAAGAAATACGGGAGACAATATCGCAGGCATCAATATTGCGGAATTGGGAGATTGCGAAGCAAGAAAAGGGCAAGGGCGTCGACCTCGTTGTCTACACGAAGGAAATATCAGAAGAAAGAATCCTGGAGTCTATCAGGAGAATCGGGCCCTTTGAGATAGGGAAGACCCAGTAACCGCTCTCCCAGGGATTTCGAAGCAGCCGCTCATGCCGCTTTTGCGGCACCCAAGCGCATGAAAACAGAGAGCTTGACTGGGCGAGGTGGGTCCGCGGCGGCGCCGCGGACATTTGCGCGCTCCGGCGGAGCGCGTCCACTTGGGCCCCCGCTCCCAGCTTGTTTTCGGAACAGAGATTACGTAAGCGTGGCGGAGAGGGGGGGATTCGAACCCCCGACACCGGTTTTGCCAGTGTAACTGCTTAGCAGGCAGCCCTGTTCGACCACTCCAGCACCTCTCCGCGGTCGAAGACTCGCTTACCAGTGCCGGCGTTCACGCCCGACGTGCACGCCCGGGCTGGCAGGAAATAGTAGCGGATCTAGACGCCACTTATCTACTAGAATTCCTCCTGCCTGAGATACGCGCAGATCGAGGAGGCATTTGCATCATGCATAGAAACCAGTCTCGATTGTTCATCCTGTCCGCGCTCCTGGCCGTCTCCCAGGCCGGGGCAGCGGAATCGCCGCAGGCCCCATCCTGGACTGTCACACTCGAAGAGCCTACGGGGATCTATCGCCGACACGACGAGACCGTCATGGTGAGACTGAGTCTCGGCACGGGGCTTGCGCGGAAGGAAGCGTTGCGGGTTCTCGCCCCGGATGGCCGCGAGGTAACCTCTCAGGTGGAGGTCGGCGAGACTCACGCCGACGGGTCAATCAAGACGGCGGACCTGCTTTTCCGGGCATCCATTGTGCCCGGAGAGCGGCCTGAGTATCGCCTGGTGGCAGACGCGTCCGGCACCCGGAGTCGACCGTCGGACACGAATGAAATCACCGCGCGGCGCATTGGCGTTGGCCGCGTCGAAATGGCGAACGCGCGTTTCGGCGTTATCGTGAACCTCGGCCTGGAAGGCACCGAACCGGCGATTGTATCTGCTTTCAGCAAGACCGCGGGCCCGCAGCGGATGCTCAACCTGATCGACACCAGCCCGGACGTTCTGAAAGCGCTGCCGGTGGGAAGGAAGAGCGCCGGGGGCGGGACGTTTCTGCCGGGCTCGAAGCGGAGCGGTTCCTTTGAGAAGGTTGAGATCCTGGAGACCGGGCCCCTGCGCGCGAAGATTCGCCTCTCGGGCGCCCGCTTCGGCAGCGCCGTCGAGTCCTGGGAGTTCACCTGGCTCGCCGGAAGCCCGGTCCTGAAATGGCGCGCCTCCCTGCAAGACCCCGGGGCAGGGACTTCGTACGGCTTCTTCTTCAGCTCGGTCTCCGCTGCACCGTATCTGCCCTTCAACAGGTGGATCGGAGGCTCGGAGCAGAGTTTCCCGGATGGGCCGGACACGGACGATCCGCCGGATCACCCGATCGAAGGCCGCGACGAAGAGGACCTTCCGGGCGGCCACGTGGTTTACTACCAGCGGGAGGAAAACTACGGCGCGCTCGGCATCTACGAACTTGACCGGGCGTTGGAATGGAAAGGCATCGGGGCCCGGCAGTTTTACTGCGCCTCTCCACTCTCATCAGGGAAACACTACACCGAGACGGCGCTCGCGTTTCCCGACTGGAAGGGCACCGAAACCGTGCTTCAGGCACGCATGGCGTACCAGTGTTTCGCCCAGCCCATCCTGTCTGCCGTCCACGGCCTGCTGGAGAATGCCGGGAGCGCCCGGCGGCAACCGGATCGCGCCACCGCGGACCAGGGAGCCACGGTCACCAGGCGCCCGGCAGCCGACCTGAGACCTGCGCAGGGAGAACAGTTGCTGGATATCAACCTCGACGGTCCCTGGAAAATCCAGTGGGCGGAGAAATCCGGAGGGGAGAAGCAGGGATTCTACCGCGAGAGTTTCGATGACAGCTCATGGCGCACGGTCCAGGTGCCCGGCTCGGTGCACACGCAGGTCCTCGAGGCTCCGAAATACTTCACCAAAGATGCGGATTGGATCAGCAGCAAGGAGTGGTGGTACCGCCGATCCTTCCCCGTACCGGCCGCAGCGCGCGGGAAGCGTCTGCGCCTGCAGTTCGAGGCGACAGACTACCATGCCGATGTGTACCTGAACGGAAAGCTGCTGGGCCGTCACGAAGGCTACATGGACCCCTATGAGTTCGACATCGGATCGTACGTGCGCGCCGACGGACCGAACATGCTTGCCGTGCGGGTCTGGGCGCCCGTCAACTACTACTGGCGACACCGGTCATACACCGTCAAGGGCGCCTACGGGGCTGTGGATCAGAAGCCGGACAACATCACCGCCGAAGGCATCACCCGCTCCGTGCGCCTGCGCGTCGGCGGGCCGGTCGTGATCAGGGACCTGGCGGTCGACACCCGGCTCAACGCCGACGGGAGCGCGGATGTCCTCCTGGATCTGGATCTCGATCCCGGCCAGGAAGACGTCCGGGCCGCGGAGGTCGCGATCAGGCTGACGCCGCGCAATTTTGAGCAACCCGACGGTCTCGAGCTTAAGGAACGATGCACGCTCGAGCCTCGGCTGGTCACCAGGCGGTATGTACTTCATGTCGACAAGCCGCAACTCTGGTGGACCTGGGACCACGGCAAGCCGAATCTCTATTCCCTGGATATCAGTGTCCGGTCAGGCGGATCTATTTCTGACCGCCGATCGCTTGCCGTCGGCATCCGGGAGGCTGAACACATCGACTGGAAGTTCTACCTGAACGGCAAGCGCATGTTCATCCGCGGCACCAATTCCTACTACCACCTCTTCCTGTCGGACATGCACCGCAGCGATTACGAGCGGGACATGCGCCTCATGCGCGAGATGAACGTCAACATGATCCGGCTTCACTGCCATTTCAACAATCCCGACTTTTACGACCTGGCCGACGAACTGGGAATCCTGGTCTGGCAGGACTATCTCGAGGCCTGGTATCCGGAAGACAGGGATTTCTCGCTCAAGGCCGCCCGGCTGTACGACCCGCTCATTCGGTACGTGCGGAATCACCCTTCGGTTGCCCTCTGGGCAACCAGCGACGAAGAAAGCCTGGAGAACTATCGTGACCTGACGAAGCACCTCGAGCCGAGGCTCTATGCACTCGACCCGCAGCGCCGGCCGGTCGTGCGCTCAACCGGCCGGTACGGTGACGGGCACGTCTATTACGGTTGGTACGAAGGCTCGATCTGGCAATATACGAAGATGACTGAGAAGTTCGTTTCCGAATTGGGAGCCACGGCCCTCCCCAACTATGACAGCCTCGTGAAGTTCCTTCCCGATGCGTGGCCAATCCGGAATCACCGCGAGGAGTGGATCTTTCACAAGTTGCAGATCCCGGAAGCGATGCGTGCCTGGGGAAAGCCAGGCGACCTGACGTTGAAGGAATACATCCCTCAAACCCAAGCCTACGTGGCGCGCCTGTTTCAACTCGCGATCGAACGCATGCGAAGGCTCAAGTACGAACCGGCCGGTGGAATTCTCCACTTTCACGCGATTGACATCTGGCCGTCGGTGACGATGGCGGCAATCGATTTCTATCGCCAGCCAACCAAGGCGTTCTACACAGTCCAACGGTCATTCCAGATGGTCCTGCCCTCGCTCGAGTATGACCGGGACACCTGGAAAGCGGGCGAAAAAGTCAGGGCGGGGCTCTGGCTGATCAACGACCACTGGTATGAGATTCCGGGCGTCACGGTCTCCTGGGAGGTTCGGGATGCCGCGGGGAAGACGACGGGGGCAGGCACCGCCGCAGCGAAAATCGACCTCGCCGCCGACAGCTCGATCCGGCTCACGGACCTTGCCTGCACTCCGCCCGGACCAGGTGATTACAGCCTTTGGGCCAGAATCGTGGGCAGTAATGGCCGCCTGATCTCCGAGAATGTTTACGAATTCAGGGTGAACTGACCATTCTCTGCCGGCATGCGCGCGGGAAGAACGAACGCGCCGCCCCCGTCAACGAGGCGAGTCGGCACACTGCTCACGGGGAGGCAAGCCCGGTGTCTGAATCACGAGCTATGGACAATCGCATCATTTGCATTTAAAAAGGGTGGACACATCGCCTCACAAGATCCGGGGGGATTCACATGACCAAGCTGGGAGTAAATGTGGACCATGTAGCCACTGTCCGGCAGGCGCGTCAGGCACCCGAGCCGGACCCTGTCGCCGCAGCGCTGTTGGCAGAACTCGCGGGCGCCCACGGCATCACCGTGCACCTGCGGCAGGACCGACGACATATCCGGGATGATGACGTCCGGCGCCTGCGCGAATCGGTCACGACCCGCCTGAACCTCGAGATGGCCGCCTCCGAGGAAATGATTCTCATTGCCCTCAGGCTCCTCCCGGACCAGGCGACGCTGGTGCCTGAGAGGGAAGGAGAGGTAACAACCGAAGGAGGCCTGGATGTGCTGCGCCATGCGGAACGCGTCGAATCTGCAGTTCGCAGGCTGCGTGAAGGCGGCATCGCAGTGAGCCTCTTCATCGACCCGGAACCGGATATGGTCGAATCGTCCGCGCGGGCGGGCGCGACCATGATCGAGCTCAACACACGCGCGTACTCCGAGACATGCCCGCGGAGCCCGGACCTGGCGGGGCCGGCCCTGACGATGGAGCTGGCGAAAGTGGCTTCGGCCGCTCAACAGGCGGCAGGCCTGGGGCTGAACGTCCTGGCCGGTCATGGCCTGACGTATCGCAATGTCCGGGCGATCTCCGGCATCCCCCAGATCGAGGAGCTCAACATCGGCCACAACATCATCGCGCGGGCAGTCCTGACCGGGATGGACCGGGCCGTGAGGGAGATGTTGCAGGCCATGGGATCGAACCGCTGACAGACCATGTCCACCGATGCAGAACTCTCGAGTCGCGTTCCGCCCGAACCGGGCACGCTTTATGTAGTGGCCACTCCGATCGGAAATCTCGAGGACATCACGCTGCGCGCGCTTCGGATCCTGAAGCAGGTCGACCTGATCGCCTGCGAAGACACTCGTCATGCGGCAAAGCTCCTTCACCACTACGGCATCTCGACGCCGCGTGAGAGCTACCACCGACACAACGAATCACAGCGGACCCCGCGACTCCTTCATCTCCTCCGGGAAGGCAGGAGCGTTGCACTCGTCACGGATGCAGGTACGCCGCTGGTATCGGACCCGGGCTTCAGGCTGGTCTCGGCATGCCGTGACGCCGGAGTCCCCGTCGTTCCGGTCCCGGGCGCATCCGCCCTGGCCGCCGCTCTGTCGGCATCCGGCCTGCCAACCGATGCATTCCTCTTTACCGGCTACCTGCCTCCGCGCAGAGGGGCCAGGAGGAGCCGGCTTCAGGAACTTTCCTCGCTCCCCTGCACCCTGGTTTTCTACGAAGCGCCGCACCGCCTGCTCGCGGCGCTCGAGGACATGCTCGCGATTTTCGGACCCCGCAGGGCCTGCCTGGCGCGCGAGATGACCAAAATCCACGAGGAATGGCAGCGGGGCACTCTCCGGGAAATCCTGGAATCCATGGCGTCACGAGCCAGGATCCTGGGAGAGATCACGATCGTGATCGATCGCGGGACAGAAGCGGCCGTACTCCAATCGAGACCGGCCTCCATACAGGAGCACCTGGAGAAGGTAATCACGGCCACCGGCGCGTCGCCGAAGGAAGCACTGAAGGACGTCGCACGCCAGCGCGGTATCACGCGCAGGGAGGCCTACCGGCAACTACTGGCAGAAAAAGCCGGCCACAGGCCTTGACCGGATCAAGGCATATGGCCCTTGCCGTCGAGTTCTCCCGGTTGAAATCCTGCCCTCCTGCCTTCGTCATAGACTTCGCGACGTTCCCGCTTCAACTGCTTCAGCTTTGACTCCAGCTCCCTGACCTGGGCCTGCAGGCGCTCCTGGGAAGTTGCTGCACTGGAAGATCTCGACAATTGTCCAGCCTTGGGCTGGGCCCAGCGCTCTGCCCTGAGACGCTCCCGGAGAGCTGCGATTCGGTCATCCCCGGACCGGATGTCTCGATCGAGCTTCTGGATTCTTGTCCGATAGGAGCGCGGCGTCTCCCTGCTCCTGGGTCCCGCCCGGTCGTCGCGCGCGCGAGGCCGTGGTGCGGGGGACGAAGTGCTGAGGTTCCCATTCGGCGCGAGTTGTGCGGGATCACCGTCGATGACTTTTGCCGCGAGCCCCTGGCGATCCACATCCCGACGCCGCTCTGCTTCCTTGCGGGCGACTTCGGCCAGCGATTGAGCGGCCAGCGGCGTTGGCATCACCGACGCGATCAGACAAAGCAGGGTCAGGGCCACACGGATGGTTCTCACACTCCTTCTAACCGCCGCATGGTGGAATTGAGCGAATGTTAATCGGCGCGGTGTGCGGATCCTGCGCGTGGCGCGACGGCCGAAGTCCATGCCAGGCCATGGAGTCTGGCTTCCCGATCATGCGTCTGAGGGCCAGGCGTGAAACCTATTAACTTTGTGCAGCAACCGGTCAGATCGGAAATATTTGTCAGTGCTCCGGGGATAATGCATATAAGAATCTTGGGGCTGTCACAAAGGATCAGCGCCGAAGGCGCGGCACAGGGACGATGCGGACAGGCTTAGACACGGCGGTTTTTCCACGCCTTCGGAGAGTAGCATCCTCCTTTCCGATGCCGGAATGACCCTTGCGCCCACCTAAACGCGAAGGGGAGGAGGCACGACTGGAAACGAGCGTGCATAATGATGCGCCAGACGGAGAAGAGTCTCTTCCTGGAAGTGGCTCCCCAGTATCTGGAGGCCTACCGGAAGCCCGCCCGAAGTAAAGCCGCAGGGGAGCGACAGCGCGGGAATGCCCGCCAGGTTGGCTGTTACTGTATAGATGTCGGACAGATACATGGCGAGAGGATCATCCGTCTTCTCGCCGATCCGGAATGCCGGTGTCGGGCTCACGGGAGCCAACAACGCATCGACTTTCTCGAATGCCTTTTCGTAGTCCTGCCGGATCAGCGTCCGCACTTTCATCGCACGCCCGTAATAGGCCTCATAATAACCGGACGAGAGAGCGAAGGTCCCGATCATGATCCGGCGCTTGACCTCGGCACCGAATCCCTGGCTCCGGCTGCGAATGTACATGTCGGCCAGATCCCGTGGATTGGGCACGCGGTGTCCGTACCTTACACCGTCGTAGCGGGCCAGGTTGGAACTCGCCTCCGCGGGTGCGATGATGTAGTAATCCGCTACTGCATGCGGCGTGTACGGCAGGGAGACGTCTTCGATCTCGCAGCCGAGCGAGGCGGCGTTGCGCAGGGCGGCATCGATGATGCTCCTTACCTCGCGGTCCAGCCCGGGATCGAAAAACTCCCTCGGCACGCCTACCCGGAGGCCTTTCACCGGATTCTCGAGGGCGGCAAGGTAGTCCGGGACCGGGACCCGTGCCGAGGTCGAGTCCCGCTCATCCACCCCGGCAACTGTTGAAAGCAGCAACGCCGCGTCACGAGGGCTTCGAGCGAGAAGGCCGATGACGTCGAGCGAAGAGGCAAAAGCCACCAGGCCATAACGCGAGATCCGCCCGTAGGTAGGCTTGATGCCCACCACGTTGCAGAACGACGCGGGCTGGCGGACCGATCCACCGGTGTCGGATCCGAGGGCGAGCGACGCCATCCCGGCGGCCACGGCTACCGCGCTGCCGCCGCTGCTCCCTCCGGCAACACGTTCCAGATCGAAGGGATTGCGCGTCACCTGGAAGGCTGAGTTCTCCGTAGACGAGCCCATGCCGAATTCATCGCAGTTGGTCTTCCCTATGACCACCGCCCCTGCGCTTTCGAGAGCTTCCACCGCGGTGGCGCTGTAGGGCGGCACGTAACCCTGAAGAATCCTGGAACCGCATGTCGTCCTGAGATGCCGGGTGGAGATGTTGTCCTTCACCGCCACAGGGATACCGGCCAGCGGCAGCTTCGCCTCCCCGGAACGTGCCATCCGGTCCACTTCCCGCGCCCTTTTGAGGACCTGGTCGGGCCGGACCGTGATGAAGGCGCCGAGGCTTGAATCGGCCTCCTCAATACGTCTCAGGGCGGCGGCGGCTATCTCTGCTGCCGAGACTATGCCGCGGCTTACGGCATCCCGAATTTCGCACGCGTCGTTAATCTTCACCGGCTTCCTTTCACTTCCACGGGCGCTGTTTCGAACAAGGTCTCAGCTGACCGGACTAGTCCCCGACACCATATTACAGCACCTTACTACAGCACCTTCGGCACCCGAAAATGGCCGCTGCCCGGATCGGGGGCATTGGCCAGCGCCTCTTCCACGGGCAGAGACGGGCGGACCTCATCGCTGCGGGCGAGCTGCACGGAAGGGCCTTCCCCAATCGATGCGTGGCTGGTCGGCTCCACGCCTTCCACGTTTGTCTCCTTCAGCTTCTCTATGTAATCGAGAATCCGCTGGAACTGGGGTGTGAACGCCTCCAGTTCGCGATCGCTGAATTCCAGCTTGGCCAGCTCCGCTATCTTCACCACTCCTGCGCGATCGATCGACATCCCTTCACCCCTGTTTTACAGCCGCCTCGAAATGAGATTCACCGGGACCTGCCGACTGCATCCCCGGACGGACACTCGGGCACAACACGCCAGACCCATTCGAAAAACCGCCGTGCCGCCGCCACGTCTTTCCGGATTCTGGAGACGAGCGCCTCGGTCGAGGCGAATCGACGCTCCTCCCGCAGCCGCAGCAGAAACTCCACGCAGACCTGCGCGCCGTAGAGCTCCCCGTCGAAATCCAGGACATGGGTCTCGACGGTCAACGGGCCAGAGAGCTCTCCCGTCAGCGTGGGGCGCGTGCCGATGTTGGTGACGCTCTTCCAGCGCCGGCCCTCCAGGGTCAGGAAGCTGACATACACGCCGGTTCTTGGGATCAGTTCATTCCACGCCTGCAGATTGGCGGTGGGCACTCGTAGGCCCGAGCCGACCGCGGCACCGTGTACGACTTCTCCCTCGAGCGCAAACGGGCGCCCCAGGAGGCGCCGCGCCAGCCCTGCCTGCCCGCTGATCAGGGCCTGGCGCACCATCGTGCTCGACACCCTGGTGCCGCGAAACTGGACCTGGTGAATCTTCTCGACGAGAAAGCCGAGCTCTTCCCCCATCTCCTTCAGGAGATTGAAGCTCCCATCCCGGCGGTGGCCGAATGCGAAGCTGGCTCCAACGTGGATTTCCCGCGCTCGCAATCGCTCGCACAGGATATTCGTGACGAATTCCCGTGCGCCCATGTGCGCCAGATCCCGTGTGAAGGGCAGCACGACGACAACATCGATCCCGAGGGCATCCAGGGCGGCCAGCTTCTGCCCCAGAGTCTGGATCTGGCGAGGCGCGTTGTCCGGGGCCAGGACCTGGAGCGGGTGAGGATCAAATGTGAGAACCAGCGAAGACCCGCCGGTGGCGGCCGCGCGGGCCACCAGCGTGCGCATCAGGCTCTGGTGGCCGAGGTGCACTCCGTCAAAGTTGCCGATGGTGATGACGGGCCGCGGCCAGGCCTGCGGCAGGTGCTCCAGGCCGTAGACTACTTTCATTGGCTCTCTTACAGCTTGATGAGGTCGGTCTTTGCCATGAACTTCATGCGCAGCTCGTAAAGAACGCTATCCAGAAGCTGCTCTTCTTCCCGATCGAGGTTGCCGCGCGTCTTTTCCTGCAGCAGGGTGAGTATGTCGATCGTGTGCCGCGCGGCCTCGAGGTTCTCCTCTTTCTTGTTGGTATACGGGTTCGGCACCTCGCCGAGAAGCACCAGGCCCTGAGTGTAGTAGGTGAGAACGTAGGACGGGAAGTCGATCCGTTCCTCAATGGCGGCGCTACTTTCCTCTTTCGGCGGCACGCCGGTATCCGCCCCCGGGGTGACGGGCTCTTTCACCGCCTCATCGGCAGTCTCCTTCCGCACTTCACCTTTCGGGGTGAAATGCCGCTTGTCGCTTATCCTGAAACCGTCGTCGTCTTCGCTCTTGGTCATAAGCACACCCTTGTCGCCGTAAATCTGTTTTAGAACACAGAATCTAACACCCGGAATATGGCGGCTCAAGCGAATACCTCGGGATGACGTATCCCGTCAGGTACGGGTGGCCGGAATTCGATATTTCTCCGACTGCGGGGTGGGTCCGCGCCGCCGGCGCGGACATTTGCGCGCTCCGGCGGAGCGCGCCCACTCCCTCCCGCCAGGTTCCCACCGGCCCGCAACGGCTTTCAGATGGAAAAATCGGGCCGCCTTGCTATTCTTTCGGGGTGGACAAAAGGGCAGACATCCAGAAACTGGTGGACCTGGTGGCGCGCCTGCGCGGCGAGGACGGGTGTCCCTGGGATCGCGAGCAAACGCGCGAGACGCTGAAGCCGATGCTAATCGAGGAAGCCTACGAAGTCCTCGATGCGCTCGACGGGACGAGCCCCGCGGAGTTGAAGGAGGAACTGGGCGATCTTCTTTTTCAGGTGGTCTTCCACGCCCAGATTGCACAGGAAAAGGGGGAATTCCGCCTGGCCGATATCATCGACCGTTTGCATGAGAAGATGGTGCGGCGCCACCCCCACGTCTTTGGCGGGGCCGATCTCAGGACTGCCGACGACGTCCTGAGGAACTGGGAAGACATCAAGGCCGCGGAGAAGGGTACAAGCTCTTCGTCACGGCCCGATTCAGGGAAGTCGCTCCTGGACGGAATCCCATCGAGACTCCCTGCACTGCATCAGGCTTATCAGATGACCGCGAAGGCATCGAGGGTGGGTTTTGACTGGCCCAGCCTCGAAGCCATCCTGGAGAAGCTGAAAGAGGAAGCCGCCGAGGTCATGGAAGCGCAGGAGGCAAAGAACCAGGCAAGGCTGATTGACGAGGCGGGCGATCTCCTTTTTGTCGCGGTGAACGTGGCGCGATTCCTTGGGGCGGATCCGGAAACGGCACTTCGCCGGAGCAACAGGAAATTTGAGCGTCGCTTCCGGTACGTCGAAACAGAGATCAAGCGCCAGGGACGCGAGCTGAAGGACGCTTCACTCGCCGAGATGGACGCACTCTGGGAGGAGGCCAAGAAGCTGGAACTGGATTCCGCCCCGGAGACTCCCCCTTCGCCCTCCGCGGATAGAGGCTGAGGACGTGTGAATGTATCGTTCGGTTCATATGTGCCGGCCTTTCAGGCCTCGATTCTGTTTGTCGTCTCCAACCACGCGCTTACGCGCGTGGCTATTTCCTGCCGGCGCTTCGCGCCTCGTTTCTTTTCCTATTCGATCGATGCACAAGGCTGCCAACCGCTTCCGGACCAGCCTCGAAGAGGCGGCAGTGAGTAGGCCCGGCCGTTAGGCCGGGATTAAGAGTGACAAGGCATTCGAGCGCCGAAGGCGCGGCACGGGAAGCATGCTCAGTCCGGCCGCAGAGCGCCATTCGCACCCCATCCATCAGGTAACGATGTTGAAGTGCTCAATGTGCAGGGATGGGTCCGACTTGATCGCGATGTCTTTCTTGAGCAGGTGACGGATCTCCTCGACCACGGCCGCCTCGGATTCACGCAAAGCCCGCGCCACGTCCGGGTGCACCCGGATCATCACCTCGTCGCGGCCATCCCCGAGGCCCCGCATCCTCTCGATTTCATGGTAGATGGCGTAACAGGTGGTAGCCACCGACTTGACCATTCCTGATCCGCTGCAGTAATTGCAGGGCTGGCAAAGCGTGCGCTCCAGGGACTGCTTTACCCGCTTCCGGGTGATGGCCACCAGGCCGAACTCGTTGAACTCGAGGATCTTGCTCGGCGCCTTGTCCCGGGCCAGTTCCTGCGAAAGCTCCTCCATCACCCGTTTGCGGTTCTTGCGCTCGTCCATGTCGATGAAATCGATGACAATGATCCCGCCGAGATCCCGGAGCCGGATTTGCTTGACGATTTCCTTGACCGCTTCCATGTTGGTGCGGGTGATGGTTTCCTCCAGGCTGTTGCCCTTTCCGACGAACTTGCCGGTGTTGATGTCGATGCTCACCAGCGCTTCCGTCTGGTTGATGACGATGTAGCCT
>Ga0315283_10002245_pt1 | contig 16061 bp, 18 predicted proteins | sample YL17G09_0_MG_FD_204541 | JGI IMG/M metagenome (GOLD analysis project Ga0315283, IMG submission 204541) | Sediment microbial communities from Yellowstone Lake, YNP, Wyoming, USA - YL17G09_0 | ecosystem: Environmental > Aquatic > Freshwater > Lake > Sediment | place: USA: Wyoming | collected... | reverse complement strand
TAAAACCTTTTACATTTGTAGTTATGGTGGTTCGGGCTCTTCTATGTTAACAAATTATTTATCAAATTTTGGGAAAGTTGTTCATATACATAGTCGGTATCCTCCTAAAAAATTAACTTATACTGGATGTACAAACTCTAATACGTACTGTTATCAAGAATGGTTTAATAACGTGCAAATCGCAGACTGTAACTTACACAAATATATAGTTATTTATATTTATAGAAATCCTATACACGCAATATATAGCAGATTTGAGAACAAGATAGGTACAAATCCGCATTTAACACATATTCAATGTAATCCAAATATAAAATTGCAAGATGTAATCGATTCAAATGACGATTTATACGGAATCGAAGAGTTTTTTAACAATTACACCAAAAAGGAAAATAGAAATTACGATATATATTGCGTCAAGTATGAAGATTTTTGGGATAATATCGAACCGTTTAACAAAACGTTTGACATCTCGGCCGCAAAATATTTATATCCTATTAAAACTGAGACGACCAAACGTTACACCCATTTAAATGAATTAAATAAAATATACGGCCCGTTAATTTGCAAAATGAATAGTATGAAATTTATTGAAAAAGTATAATAGAACTGATTTTATTTATTATTTATATTCTAGCAAGCAAACGGTTAGTAATTTGGGTGGTTTAAATAGCAACAAATCCAGTTCCTTTTTTGTGGTTGGAAATTCAGATGAACTGTAAATGTCTTGGAGCAGTAACCATTCGAACATACCCCCTGTGTATATATACACACTATGAAAACCGAGAGAAATTAATTGGCTATATTTTTTATATAATTTGTCATCGTTGCAATTTTTCCCATAAATGATAATTTTAACATTTTTATTACCATTTTTAATTAATCTATTAACAATTTCTTCCTCTTGGTTGATATGTATCGTATTAGGTATTAAACACGTTTGTTCATTTTCATTTAGGGTATTTATTAAAACATGCGATTCAGGATTTTTCAGCACATATTGTATATCCTCGTAATTTATTTTTTGTGCAGATGATTGTGCATTTCCCATTTATTTAATATTTATATTATTTTTAAATATTAAACTCTAAAATATTTATTAATGAAATTTAACAACTATTTCTATGTCTTCTTTTTTAATGCTTTTGGTTGCCGAAATTGATAATTCTTCTCTCTTCTTTCGTGTCTTACCGTTATCTACTGCAGTGTCCTTTCTTTTTGAGGTGCTGTTTCTATTGTTCATATCCTTTTCAATGACTTCGTAATTTTCTTCGATAAAATGAATCACTTTGTTCTCTAGTGCCCACTTAAAAAAATTGAGTTGCCCTATGGTTGTTTCAATACATGTTCCATTTTTATATGGAATGCTAATTCTATCCCATCTGCAAAAAGGGTCAAACCTTTTCTTACTATAAGCTTTTAATTTTAATTTATAATCGAAATAAACCTTGAACCTTCTTGGATTTTCACTGCTTTCAATATCATATAATGTATAATATTTCTTAGCATAATTTGTAGCAAACCAATCCACAATTCTTAGCGATATTTTGGATTCACCTGTTATAATCTTAAGCATTCGGCTTATATTATTTTCATCTTTGTAAAATTCCATTAAATTATTTAATAATAATTCGTTTTGAGTTGCGTAACAAACTGAGTTAGTCATTAAGTATTTCTAATAAATAATTATTATTGTTTAAGTTGTTTAATTAATAAAAGTATATTTTAGAAAAAAAAACATTTAGTATGTAAATATTTTATATTTATATATTTACATAATATATAAATGTCAGATTTTATGAGTAACTATTTTGGTCCTCTAGGAAAGGAGTATTGCTTGTATTTCTATTTAATGTCCATTTTCTTTTTTGTAATAATGGTGTTGGGTATTTTTGGGGTTATTGTCACAATAGCGAAGAACCCTAAGCAAGTAAATGTAATGTTCTTCATAAACGCGGCTATGTTGTTAATGAACAGTGTATTGGCTTATTTTGTGAATAGGTTGTTACATACTATGTGCGCAAATAGCATTCGTTAATATACATTATTTAGACACGTCCTGCGTGGTATTCTGAGGTTTCAGATACTGGTCTCTTATAGAAACATCATCTGCGTATTCATTCTCGGATAAAAAGGGATTAAATCCCCTCTGTTGAACCAGGTGTCTGTCTGCAATTTTAACGTCTAAATCTTCTCTCTTGTTAGAAGATTTAAATCCTCCATTTGCAACTTCTTGATTCAAAATGTCCCAAGTATTTTCATCATAATTAAGTGAAGATGAATATGCAGAAGACTCGATTTCTTTATTTATCTTACTTGTATCCACGTTGTTGTCGTTATTATTGTTGGCATTGTCGTTACCGTCGTTATTATAAGTATTAGGTTTTCTTCTACTTCTCTCATAAGGTTCTCCTTTAGTCCATTTCCATTCCATAATATAGTATATTTTATAACTTGTTAAAAAATACTATTTATAAACTTACTTGTCTTTCTGAATTATATTTAGTTGTTTTGTAAATAAGAACTTATCATCAGATTGATTTCGTCTTTTTAAGTTACATTCTAAACAAGCTAAATGAAAATTGTCTTTATTATGTCCTTTGTTATTGTCTATTCTGTCCACAGACCATTGTTTCATTTCTCGTGAAACATCATACAATACGACCATTTCTTGTTTACAATAATAACATTTTAGTTCACAGTTATTCATTCTAGAAATAATGTCTGTAAAAACAATAAAATTGTGGACGTCAAATATATTTTTAATAACGTCTTGATTCTTGTACCCAGTAATTTTTTGATTTATTTGCTGTGTAATAATTTTGGTCATTTCATTATTATATATTTTATTATCACATAAATTATCAAAAAACATTTCATTAATTACTTTTAATTGATTTGCAAATTGCAATTCGTCTTGCGATAAATTCCATTTTGCCCGTTTAATGCGCTTTCTCTCTAGTGCCTTATTTTGAGTTAGTTTTTTAATCATATATCTATTCGTTGTGCCAACTATATTGATTGTTTTCTTTGATGTTACATCTTCCATATACACTTATTTGGCATTTTATATTTATTATAAAATAATATAAACATTTTATAACAATAATTATTTAATAAATAAATAATTATTAAAACCAAGTTAAACTCTTCTTTTTATATTACAATATAATGGAAGAAACCGCAAATGTTGTAAATGAAGAATGTGTAGAACTAAAAAATATTAAATACAAAACAATGTTATTAAATGGCAGTCCAATTAAAGAAACTACATTATCAAATGATATATCAAATCTTGATAAATTTTTGGAACTTGAAAAAACCAATAATAGTAATGAACCGTGGTGCAAATTAAACAAGACAATAAAAACCAAAAAACTAATTGATTTCGTAACCATTTATATTAACGAAAATCAAATGACTGCGGACGAAGGTAAATTGTTGGTTGTTTTTTTAAAAGAGTCAATGGATAGGAAAAAACTCCAACGCGTAAAAGACGTTATTTATGATAAAGTAACTGGTATTGTAAAAGAGATTCCGGCTTTGTGTTATACAAAAGCAACCAAACATTTCACTCTTAAAAATATAGACAAACGTCTATCAACACTAAAATCATTAGCACCAAAGAAGACCAACTGTACAATTAAAAATAAAACTATTATTCCAACAAAATCGGTTGAAGATGATTCCTCTTCTGACAATGACAATTAAATCAATATAAAAAGTAAATGTCATATTATATTAATAACTCATGTATTTTGATGAATTAGATGAGTTGACGGATGTATTAGAAACTATTATATTTGAGGATGAACCTTCTATATTTACAGAAGAATACGCATTAGATTTGATGGAAACTGCATTACATTTGATGGAAGAATTTATGAGCAATAATCCATGCATCATAACCGAACCAGATTTTAATGAAATTTTATTAGAAGAATTAACATGTATTTTCGCTACACAATTTGAAGACCATATATACGTGGACGATAATTTAGAAGATGATATGAATGAATTGCTAGAAGAAGTATTTAATATATATATAACTTCATTTTATCCTGAACGGTCAATTGAACATTTTGATATTGAAATTAAAACACAAAGTGACAACGATTCACTCGCTAAAAAAATCGATTATTTGCGTTCTATCCCCCAACCAATTCAAAGAACACCAGAATGGTATAAATTTAGACATAATCTAATCACTGCGAGTAATGCATATAAAGCATTTGAAAGTCAATCAACTATAAATCAGCTTATTTATGAAAAATGTCAACCCCTTAAGCTTTCTAATGAAGAGGACGATAAACCTAAAATGGCTAATTTAAACACACCATTACATTGGGGTCAAAAATATGAGCCATTGTCTGTAATATTATATGAAGAACTATATAACACCAAAGTGGAAGATTTCGGATGTATTCCTCATAATGTACACACATTTCTGGGAGCTTCTCCAGATGGAATAGTTGTGGATGTTAATTCGGATAGATATGGTAGAATGTTGGAAATTAAAAATGTAGTAAGTAGAGAGATAACAGGAATACCAAAGAAAGAATATTGGATTCAAATGCAACTGCAAATGGAAGTATGTGATTTAGATGAGTGCGATTTTTTAGAAACTAAATTCACAGAATACCCTGATACAAATAGTTTTTATAACGATGGATATGAAAAAACTGAAAAGGGCGAAACGAAAGGTTCTATCATGTATTTTAATACACAAGAGTCGAAACCTTTTTATTTATACAAACCACAACATATTACAAAGTACGAGGACATTAATCAATGGGAAGAAGAAATGGTTGAAGTATATCAACAAAAAAAGATGGTTTGGATAAAAAATATATATTGGAAACTGGAGAGGATGAGTTGTGTTTTAGTTTTACGAAACAAAGATTGGTTTAAAAATAATGTAAAACAAATTGAAAAAATATGGTCAATTATTAAACAAGAGAGAATAACTGGATTCGAACATCGTGCGCCCAACAGAAAACCCAAAAAGGACTCGTTTGTTGTTAAGCGGGCAGAGACAACTAACTGTTTATTGAATGTCATAAAAATAAATACAGTTCCGTTTACATCTACGTAAACGCCGATTTTTATTGTAAAATAATATAAAGATAAAAAATTATATTATTTATTACAGATGAATAGAGTGGAACAGATGAAAACGGTTCAATCTGAGGCATTAGAATTATTTACAAAAAAAAATATTGACTATGGGGATGCATTCGCTAAATATGGAGTCGTCGGCGTACTGATGCGAATAGAAGATAAACTACAACGCGCCATGTCTATAACCAAAAATGGGGTAAATTTAGTAAAGGATGAAGGAATTAGAGATACATTGATAGATTTACATAACTATGCGGCAATGGCATTAATGCTATTAGATGAATAATCGGGTGCATTAATACAACACATTTGGAATATTAGTTCTAAATGGTAACAAATTTGCGGTAGTTGAAAAATATCCGACCCTCGTTCCGCAGTTAGGATTTACTGGCGGCAATTGCGATATATAATTCGTATTAAGATGTCTTTCTTTATATAATGCACCACACATGCTAGCTGGCATACATGTGCCTTCATCAGGGTTATTGGGATATCGCATATTGTTTGTAATTTGTGCATACGAACCGACCTTAAAAATCGGATAATGCCACCAAATATCCGCCGCCCCATTGTCAGATATTCCATTAATGCCGGTTATAGGATAAGTATCTTGAACTAGTACATTTGTTTGTGAAGATGGTACGTCACCAATAGCTTCTTCTAAAGTATAACCTGAATAACCCTCTTTTGTATTTTGTGAATTTGCTTTACTAAAATATAATGGTAAAATTACTGCTAATAAAAATACAAATGCCATTAGTAATATTTTGTTCATATATATATTTTATATATTTTATAAAATATGCTATTTAATAAAATATACTATTAAATAAAATATACAATTTAATAAAATAAACCGGTTTAAAACTATATCAATAAATATACTAATATGGACAATTCTAATGAAATGCGTGTAAAGAAACGTAACGGGCAATTAGAAGTAATTGCATTTGATAAAATATTAAATAGAATCAAAAAATTGGGTCAAGAAGTAGGCATTCAAATTAATTACTCATTGCTGGTAATGAAAGTAATTGACCAACTGTATGATAAAATTGAAACAAGTAAAATAGACGAGCTTACAGCTGAACAATGCGCATCCCTTTCCACACAGCACCCGGATTTTGCAACCCTAGCATCCAGAATTGTTATATCAAATCATCAAAAAAATACGGAAAAATCGTTTACATCTGTAATGTCGCAATTGTATCAATTCAAGGATGTGCACGGCAACACCAAATCATTGATATCAGATGAATTTTGGAACTACGTCAAAAACAATGAATATGTCCTAGATGAGCTTATTGATAACGACAGAGACTATTTGATTGACTATTTTGGGTTTAAGACGTTAGAACGGTCCTATTTATTCAAAATAAATGGTTTTGCTGTTGAAAGGATTCAACATATGTGGTTGCGTGTGGCAATTGGCATTCATTGTAATACAGACCGCTATGTCGATACACTTTCGTTAATAAAAGAAACGTATGACTTAATGTCTCAAAAATATTTTACACACGCCACTCCGACATTGTTTAATGCCGGCACTCCTAAGCCACAATTATCAAGTTGTTATTTAATAGCAATGGAAGATGATAGTCTTGACGGCATTTACAATACATTGAAAGATTGTGCAATGATTTCAAAATGGGCTGGAGGAATAGGTCTTCATATACATAATGTTCGAGCAAAAGGAACACATATTCATGGAACAAATGGTTCGTCAAATGGTATTGTTCCAATGCTTCGCGTGTTTAATAATACAGCGAGATACGTTGACCAAGGCGGAGGAAAGCGAAACGGGTCATTCGCTATTTACTTGGAGCCGTGGCATCCGGACATTGAAGATTTTCTCGAAATGAAGAAAAATCATGGAGACGAAGAGTTGAAAGGTAGGGATTTATTTTACGCTCTTTGGATATGCGATTTATTTATGGAAAAAGTAAAGGCAAATGCTAAATGGCATCTATTTTGTCCGCATGAGTGTCCTGGGTTGTCTGACTTATATGGAGACAAATTTAAGGACCTTTATGAACAATATGAAAACAGTGGCAAATCGCGCAAAATTATAAATGCACGCGACTTATGGTTTAAAATATTAGATTCACAAATGGAAACTGGTACACCGTATTTGTTGTATAAAGATGCTGCAAATATAAAATCGAATCAGCAAAACTTGGGAACCATTAAATCGAGCAATTTATGTTGCGAAATAATGCAATATTCTGACGCAAATGAGACGTCAGTTTGTAATCTTGCGTCCATTGCATTACCTTCATTTGTCGACCCTGTTACGAAACAATTTAATTATGAACAACTACATTCAGTTACTAAAGTCGTCACAAATAATTTAAATAAAGTAATTGACATTAATTTTTATCCAACCGAAAAGACCAAATTCAGTAATTTACTTCACAGACCTATTGGTATAGGAGTTCAAGGTTTGGCGGATACATTTGTGCTTATGGATATAGCATTCCATTCAGATGAAGCAAAAGAAATCAACAAGCTCATTTTTGAAACTATTTACCATGGGGCGCTTGAAAAAAGCAATGAATTAGCCATTACAGAAGGCGTGTACGAGTCATTTCATGGGTCGCCTGCTTCCAAAGGCATTCTACAATTTGATATGTGGAACGTCGTTCCTAGTGATAGGTATAATTGGTCACAAATAAAGAACGATATTGTTTGCGCAGGATTACGAAATTCTCTTCTTGTAGCTCCAATGCCAACAGCAAGTACTTCGCAAATTCTTGGATTCAACGAATGTTTTGAACCATTTACAAGTAATATATACAGTCGCCGTACTTTGGCTGGTGAATTTGTGGTAGTTAACAAATATTTGATGAAAGAATTGATTGAACTAAATCTATGGAATGATGATATTAAAAACAATATTGTTGCAAATAAAGGGTCAATTCAACACCTAACACGTCTGCCAGAGCATATTCGCAATAAATATAAAATAGTATGGGAGATTCCTATGAAACATGTAATTGATATGTCGGCCGACAGAGGTGCGTTTATTTGTCAAAGTCAGAGTTTAAATTTATGGGTAGAAGACCCTACGTACAGCACATTGACTTCGATGCATTTTTATGGATGGAAAAAAGGATTGAAAACGGGAATTTATTATTTGAGAAGAAAAGCAAAACATCAGGCACAACAATTTACTATTGAACCAGAAGCAAAAGAGAGAACCGAAGAAAAAGACGAAATATGTGAAATGTGCTCCGCATAAAACTTAAGAACACAAGTAATTTACAGATTAATATATTAAAAAATTTAATATATTAAAAAAATTTGTTAAAAATTTACAAAATACGTGGGGAAGATAACATACAACGGTGTAACATAAATGATAAATACGTTACAATAGATTGACAAACAACATTTTAATTGCGGGATTATATTCTAGTACGTCATCATCGAATCTAATTTTTATAAAACATCGCAACGTAATAAGAATATCATTAAATGAATTATGTAGATTTCTAGGTTCAACTTGAAACAATTTTTGATGCAATTCTGACAAGGATGGGAATTTGAAATATGTACCTCGGCTGTTTACTTTTTCTATTTTACATATATCAATTGATTCTTGCATAGTGCAATATATTTTATTACAATTGTTGATTTTATTTAGTTGAGTTTCGTAATGCTGTTTAATATCAGCATTTTTCTCATTTTCTATGCAAGCGCGCATTAATTCAGCCTTTACCAACGACAAATCAAATTCGGCATTATGCGCAACAATCAAATCGGAATATTCTACATCTCTTAAAAATTCAAGGAGTGCTTCATTCACATTTATTCCGATGGTTTCCGAAATTTCATTCGTTATTCCATGAAGTTTAATACTTCCCTCGCTGATAACATTATACGGCTTTAATTTAATAACTTTGTCGTACATTTTTACTACAGTGTTGGTAGTATCATCAAATATAATATAACTAAATTGAACTATGTAGGGCCACAAATGAATTGTCTCCGGTGTTATTTTTTTACTTTTAGAAAGCCCTGTTGTTTCAGTATCAAAAATGATGAATTTCATTTTGTATAATAAATTGCAGTGTTATTTTTAAACGTGTGTTTGTATTTAATATAATCTGGATATACATTTATAATACTTTTCAATTTTTTTAATTAGGATAGTTGGTTGTATTATTGTAAGCAAAGTGGTTAAACATAGTTTTTACATATGCCAAAACTACGTCTATGCCAAATGGTGATACCGTGTTCTTTAATACCATCCATATGCTTTTTTGCTCCATATCCTTTATTGCTATCAATGCCATACTTTTCAGCCAAATCAGGATTTTGTTCGCATAATTCGCCAATATAGTTGTCACGCTCTACCTTTGCCAAAATCGATGCGGCCGCAATAGCTGTATATTTATTATCTCCTCCTTCAATTGTTGTAAAAGGAAGTGTTTCCAATTTGTTGTTTTTTTTATTTAAATATGTAATTGGATTAAAATAGTTACCATCAATAAGCAAATAATATGAATAATCGGTAAATTCTAATTTATTATGGTCTTTCATTTTTTTATTAAACTGTTTGCGCGTTTCTAGAATAGATGTATGCATCGATTTTTGTGTAGCCTGTAAAATATTTATTTCATCAACTGTTTTTTCATCTTCAAAACTTACATACCATGCAACAGCATTTTCCTTTATATAAGTAGCAACTTCTTCAATCTTCTTTTTAGAATGGAATTTTTTGCTGTCTTTTACTTTAGAATGGTCAAATGTATCATCTTTAGGTAAAATGACTGCTGCTGTATAAACGCGACCGAATAAAGGGCCTCTACCAGCTTCATCTACGCCTATTTCAAAGGTTTTGTTATCTTCACTGAAATACTTTTTTAGTACAGGTTGCACGTTTCTAGCTCTATTTACATTTTTAGGTATAATAATAATATCTTCTTCATCAGAATCGGCCACAATTACAGCATTTTCAGAATCACTCTTCATTGGTTGTTAGTTGATTATAAATAAAAAATTTTAAATCAATTCAATTTAATTTTAAACTTTTTTCACTCTATAAATTATACAATGAACCATGAATCATTATTTCTTTTCCTAATTTTATTGTTAGGCCTAGTATTATGTTCTCTTTTAGGCGGCAATTGCAATAAAGAAGGATTTAATTCAAACAATAGTTCATCACAAAATGCTCCAAATTACAATAACACTAGTAACAATAATCCCAGTAACAACAATAATCCCAGTAACAACAATAACCACAGTAACAACAGCAGTGTGTCTAATCAAAACTATGACAACTATAATCATTTTAATGGGTCTTCTTCGCAATTATCTAGCGGAACTACATTTTACGGACCTAATGGTGGAAATGCAAAAGTTGTGACTGGTTCTAACGGTAACCAAAGCTTACAGGTTACGCTTTCAAGTGGCGCATCACCAATTACGTTAACTTCGTCACAATCCAATAAAAGAGAAGGATATACAAATTATAGTGGACAAAATGCAAGTGCCACTACGTTTTACGGACCTAACGGCGTGTCTGCAACTGTTGCAACTGTTAACGGACAACAAGCGATTAAAGTTACTACAAATAATGGTACGACTACATTTACTCAACAAGGGCCGACAAATAACAATGGCACTCCTAGTAATAGCGCACAATATTATGGAAGCACTGGAACACCTATTCAGACGTCATCCCAATACAACGGACCGCATGGTGGTTCTGCCGGTTCAGTAACCGGTCCTGGTGGAAACACTGCTTATTATGCTCAAGGGCCAGCTGGTAATACGGTCGCAGGCGTTAATAATAACCCTTATAATAATATATCAGCAACACAGTATAATGGTCCGTATGGTGGTTCCGCCGGTTCAGTAACCGGTCCTGCTGGAAACACGGCTTATTATGCTCAAGGACCATCTGGTAATGCAATAGTAGGAACAAATACTAATATGCCTTTCGACCCATACAATAACGCACTTCCTCCTGGTATTCCAGCCAGTCAAATTGCTCGTGGAAATGAAGATTTATATATTTTAAAATCTGAAGTAATACCACCTGTATGCCCAGCATGTCCAACATCATCGGCTTGCCCGCGAGAAGAACCTTGTCCGTCTTGTCCGCCATGCGGTAGATGCCCCGAACCCGCATTTGACTGTAAAAAAGTGCCTAATTACAACGCTATTGATAATAGCTATTTACCGGCACCGGTATTAAATGATTTCAGCTCATTTGGCATGTAAATACAATAAATACAATAAATACAATAAATACAATAAATACAAAATAATTTAATATATAAAATATTACATTATTTTTCCAACGGAATTAATATATTAAACTCTTTTTCTGACAACAAATTCGTCATATATTTGGTTATATATTCAACATTCATAATTTCATCATATAATTTTTTTGCTCCTTTTGCGATTTTTTCTCCTATTGCGTCATTTTTTGCAAACATATTAATCGCTTTACGCAAATCATCCTGTAAAGTAGGGCTTTCTACGTTTATTTTGTATATATTTTTCAGGTGTACTAACTTATTATCAAACCAGGAATAATACTTTGAATACACTAATATTATGCACGAATTATAACTTAATTCACAGCTAAGTCTCCATGCGGTAACATATCCATCTATATTTAAAATATATTTACTGTTAGCTTGCTCGACCATTGGCATTTCTGCAATACTCGCCCATTCTTTTAATTGGTTTGATATAACGCGACCATTCGAAACGGTTAATTTATTTCCTGAAATAATAGATTTTGTGGAAAGGTCTGTTAAGCCAACGTTTAAGTTTATTTTTTTGGAAACTTCATTGTCATCATGCAAAACTTTTAACGCTTTTAATACCTTTAACCTATCATTTTTAATAAAATCATTCTGGAAACATGAATTATTTTTTCCTCTAAAGATTAATTCTTCTTTTTTTGTATCCCATGTGTCGTTAATTTTACTAAATTCTTTTTTATCATATCTATTTTTACATGTTTTTTCATTGTAGAAAACGGTTTGCGAGGCTATTTCCCACGAATCCGCATAAACCAAACATTTATCATAATAATCTTTTGTAATTGTACCAGACAGCACAGGAATATATTCATTTGGTTGCGTCACATTATTCTTGCACATTTCTTCATTTGAAATGTGTTGATTACATTTACGATTATATAGAACGGGGTAATCATATAAATTAATAAAAAAACAAGTCGTGACGTTGCTCCCTTCTAAACATTTCTGTAACATATCAAAATAAACCATTGTGTAAAATCTTTCCCACCACTTGTCTTTAAAATTGACCATACAATTCGAAAACCCCCATTTCTTTTTATCTTTTAGAATATTAAATTTTAGTTTTTGAGTCTTTTTTTTATAGCTCGCCAGTTGTTTTTTGGTTATTTTATTGCTACCCGGTTTTTCCTCGGTTGTATTGGCAAAAACCTGATATGTATGAATTTTACCATTAAGAATATATACAAAAATACCTAAACCTACTTTTTTAAACATGTGTTCACAAGTATTTAAAAATTTATCTGCGTAATCTGGTTTAATAAGTTTTATAAATTTATTAATTATGGTTTTTTTAAAATCAACGTAACTATGAATATATTGAATCTTATCAATCTTAACACAATTAACATTTTTTTTAAATTTTGGGACGTTTTCTTTTGGAATATCACTCAATTTCATTGTATTGTATTATATTATAGAAACATAAAAGGATTTCTTATTGTCTTGTTTTAACACATTTTTTGTCTATTACAATTGAGTCTCCCTTTTCTTTTTGTGGAACAATGTTAATTACACATTTAGATTTCGTACCATATAATGGTTCTGTACAGCCCAATTCTTTTCTTCTTCTAGTTGGTAACTTTTTGAATTTAAACAATTTGGGTTTTTCATCAGTGCATCTAGACCTAAAATGTTCATACCTTTCTCTCACTTCACAATAAGTAAGATTAGATTTTTTATGAAGCATACGATTTACTAATTCGTGTAACTCGTAAATGTATCTAGAAAACGTCTCGCGGTTTTGCATGTCGGACATTTTAAGAGGTAATTGTTTAAGATTCGTTTTTAAATTCATCCTACAATGTTTACATGGCAAAACATATTGAAGACTAATAATAAAATCTCTGTAATGTTTTTTCTCTTCACATGTAGGATTTGGAGGATAATTAAAGCTCATTGTGTGAAGATAATGCCACATAGGCGGACCCCAGATACTTGTGACCATTCCATCCCCAGCATTATAATCTTTTTTTGAAAATACCCTATTTTTTTTAGTTTTAGTATGAATAGTTTTTTTTTTGCGTGTTTGTGTCATAATAGTTAATTAGAAAATAAATAATAAAAATAATATTATAATATTATAATATTATTTAATTTTATGAGTTCTACTTCCCCATTTAATTTAACCATATTCACTGACATTACTAAAAAAATGTGCTTATGCTCATTTGCTTCAATGGTATTAATTGTACTTTTCATTGTCAGCCCCTTAAGCAATTTTTTCAAAACAAGCTTGTTTATGAAAGTTGTATCTGTTATTATTTTAGCATATACTATATATTTAAATTTTTTGCAAACTAACTTGTTAAGAAATGTTTCTTCAAGCAATACTACTTCATCAGATGTTAAATCGCAGTTAAATATGAATATAATGTGTAGTTATATATTTGCAGTATTTTTAACAATATTATTATTTTTTGTTGTAAAAAGTTTTTTCTAGTTTAGAAAAAGGAAGTTTAATTTCCATAATTTTTTCATAATACAATTTGTCATTTTTAAACGAGTATTTTTTTATGTCTATCAATTCTCCAGTTATAGTTCTAAATAGCATATTTAAGAAAAATGCCAACTTATCTTTATATCATATTCGTTAAAAGAGAATCATTAATTATTCTGAGTTATAGTATATATGGATAAATTTGTTAATTTTAATAGTAGTCCTACTAACGACAGTTTTATGTCTACAATTCAATCCGCTGGAAGCAAAATGAACACAACAACTATAATAATAATATTGGTTGTAATATTGTTCATTTCAGTTGCATGTGCTTGTTATTATTTTTACATTGTCCCCAGCTCTAATGCTATGTACAGAGCAAATAAAGAATTAGGCCCGCAATGTGGCAATAAAGAAGCGGAACTACTATTTTTTCATGCAGAATGGTGTCCTCATTGCAAAACTGCCAAACCCGTTTGGGAAAGCTTAAAGGCACAGTATGAAAATAAAACTATAAATGGATATAAAGTTATATTTACAGAAATTAATTGTACAACGGAAAATGCGGAAGTCGAAAAAATGATGGACAAATACAATGTTGAAGGATTTCCGACAATAAAAATGTTGAAAGATGGCCAGATAATTGAATACGATGCCAAACCGACAAAGGAAACACTGGAACAATTTTTGACCACCGTTTTAAATTAAATTACGATAATCATATTACAACCGGTGTAATATGATTTTTAAGTTGCCTTATTGATATTTTCATAAAATTTTACAGCCGTTTCTTTGCCTGTGTTAAACAAGTCTTTACGAACATCTATATTCCTAAGTGCATTTTTTAACACGTCAATACTTAAATGACTAGTATTAAATATAACTTCGTTTTTTATTACAGGTTGGATATGGTCCATATTTAAACTATTCACTGTTTTAAACAAAAAAGTCATTAAAAAGTCCAACATAGTAGAGTCAATGTTTATTAAGCTACTATTTTTATCATATTTATTTTTTAGTCCCAATATTTCTTCGTCTTTTTTCCCGGATTCGACACAATACTTTAAAGCATAATTACAAACAATGCCTCCATCTATATAACATTTATTATCTAAACAAACAGGAGTAATCAGAACGGGTATTCCGCATGTCATTTGCACTGCGACCAATAATGGTAGTGTTGGAAAATTCAAATACGATACATCTTCCATTTTGAATTCATTTATTTCAAATGTAAAAAAATGAAGTTCTATATTAGAAAATTTATAAAACTCTTCTAATGTAATTTCCATGGATAAATCTTTGGCATCTAGCAATGGTTTAAAACACTTTTCAACCGTTTTGATGTCGAATATACCTTTTTTTGTATATGCGTCAAGAACATTTTGAACTTTAATAGGGAATACGTCGTGCCATGGACGTTTAATTATATAATCATTAATCGTTTCCCAATCATATTTTAAACATATTAAAATGCCAACAAGTGCACCAGCAGATGTTCCATATATCGTTTCTATATTTTTCATATTCACAAATCCGTTTTCTTCCAATTGTTGTATAGCAGCTAATGATTGAATCATAGCCGGTCCGCCTCCAGAAATTACCAAATGTTTTATAGTCATTTACTATTACTATTATTTAATGCATTTATTTTAATAACTTTTTTTTCTATAATATTTTAAATGGCAAACATATTTACTCTTGAAAATATTGAAAATTTCTCGGAAAAAATTAATATAGATGATTTGTATGACAAAAAACGACAATATGATTTGAACCAAATGCACCTCTTTAATAAATTATTAAATCGCATACACGTGCGAATAAAAACTACTTCACGACAAAAAATGGATGAGCAATTCTGTTGGTTTATAGTGCCTGAAATAATGATTGGAGTTCCAAAATATGACCAAGCCGCATGTATAGCATATTTAATAGATAAACTTAAAAATAATGGTTTTAATGTTAAATACATTCATCCAAACACTTTGTTCATTTCTTGGACACATTGGGTTCCAGATTATGTTAGAACCGAATTAAAGAATAAAACAGGCATTGTTGTTAATGAATACGGTGTTAGACAAGACGATGGAAATAATGAACGTAAACTAATACAAGACTCCAGAGAGCAACCTGTATTTGCACTAAATCTCAAACCACCAGACATTTTACAACAAAAGGACAAACAACCTAAAAAAGACTATACGCCGATA
>Ga0315283_10002244_pt1 | contig 16064 bp, 15 predicted proteins | sample YL17G09_0_MG_FD_204541 | JGI IMG/M metagenome (GOLD analysis project Ga0315283, IMG submission 204541) | Sediment microbial communities from Yellowstone Lake, YNP, Wyoming, USA - YL17G09_0 | ecosystem: Environmental > Aquatic > Freshwater > Lake > Sediment | place: USA: Wyoming | collected... | reverse complement strand
GACCGGCAGCCCGCCGGCGGCAGCGGTGCCATAGACGATGATAGAGACCTTCACCCTGGCCACAGTCAGCATGACGATTGCCGTCTCCTTGCTGATTCAGAGGAAAGGGAGTCCTGTCCTTTTGACGTTCACCGCCCTGTGTCTGGCCCTCTTCCTCTCGCGCGGGGGTGCCTTCCTTGAGGCACTCCTGCCGGGCCGGTTCCCCACCACGCTGGAATACCTGGGGCTGCTCGCCATGCCGCCGCTTTTGATCCGGTTCAGCCGCGCACTGCTCGGAGACAGGATTATCCTGAGCGGGCAGGACGTGAGGTCCACAGCCCTGGCGAGCCTTACCCTGGCCGTGGCCCTCTTTACGCCCCTTCACCGCTGGCCCTATCTCGGGATCCTCTGTCATCTCTATGTCGGCACGGTAGCGGCGATCTGCTACCTGTCCCTCATCGTCCACATCCGGGGGCGCACCGGCGGCGTAGAGAAAAGAAGGCTTACCTATCTCGCCGTCGCCTGCGGGGCGGCGGCCCTGCTTTCCCTGCTCGACCTGCTGCCCCTGTGCGGCATCGATTTCCCCCGTCTTTCCAACCTCTACCTGGCTATCCTCCTCTATCTCACGCTGCTGATCGTCGCCTATCCCCATCTGACGACTCTTCACGAACTGATGGCCCGGGCGGCGGCCATCGCCTTTCTGACCTTCTTTGCCACGGCAACCTTCTATCTCGTCATCGGCCTGTTCGGGAAGGCCCCCCATCTCCCTTTCAGCCATGTTCTGGTGACGTCTTTCGTCATCATCATCTCCGTCACCCCCATCAAGATGATCCTGAAGGAGATCTTCACCCGTCTCTATCCCGAAAGCCGGGACCTCTTCACGTCACTGTATGACCTGGATGAAAAGTTGGAGCGGGAACGGTCCCTGCTGTTGGAGGAGATGGCCCCCGTCCTCGCCCACGAAGTCCGCAACCCGCTGGGTTCCATCAAGAGCGCCGCCCAGGTCCTCCGGTCGGAAGCTGTTACCGAGGAAAACCGGGGCCTGCTCGATGTCATCATCGAGGAGGTGAACCGCCTCAACAGCGTCGTCACCCAGTTCCTGAACTACGCCAAACCCCATGCCCCGAACCTGAAGCTGCAGGATCTCAACCGGGTCGTGGAAAAGGCCCTCGCCCTCATTCGGGCGAGCAATCTGTCCGACCGGATCGTTATCGAGACGGAACTCCAACCCGATCTGCCGCCCATCCCCCTGGACGAGGACAGGCTAATTCAGGTACTCCTCAACATCACCATGAATGCGATAGAGGCCATGCCCGAGGGGGGGACGCTTTCCCTCCGGACCTCGGCGGTCGCCGGCGACAGCGGCGAGGCCATAAGTGTGGCCATCGGGGACACGGGACGGGGGATACGGAAGGAGGACCTCAAGCATATCTTCAAGCCCTTCTTCACGACCAGGGACAGGGGCGTGGGGCTGGGGCTCGCCATTTGCCAGAAGATCATCCGGGATCACGGCGGTTCCATCCGCGTCGAATCGACTCCCGGCCGGGGAAGCACCTTTTTCATCCGGCTCGGCGGCCCCCTTTCGGTGCGCTTCAGTCCACCGGAACCGTAACCGGACAAGAGCGATGCCGGAGATGCCGTCTCCTCAGGCATGACGCCGCCGGTGTAAATTATTACGATTCGAGGAAATGCGGGTCACTTTCCAGCGAGCTCCGCCTCCAGGCGGTCGATGCGGAAATGCTGGAGCATATCAAGGAAAAGATGGGAGCGAAGCGGGTGCTCATTCATCCCAAAGAGGTGCGTCGGGCAGCGGCAATCCGAAGCGCCGAAATCCGGAATGGACCACTGGGCGATCTGACTCAGGGCAGCGGCCAGTTCATGTTCCAGGGACCGGCTTGACCGGATGGGAACGGCCGTGCAGCCATCGGCCCGATCCCGGAGATAATCGATGTGCCAGAAAAGGGTCTTGCGCCGCCGCAGGTGCCTAGCAAGACGGCTCGTTAGACCCCTTCTCGCCGATCCCACGTATAGATAGTAACCCTTTCGGAAGAGGATCTCGCCGAGGCCGCCCACGGTCAGGCTAAGATCCCGGGCGAGCTCCAGGATCAGAAGGTAGCTGCCGCTGTCGCGGTGCTCACGATCGATGAGATCCCAGGGGATCACCAGTTCCCGGACCGGCGGTCTCAGGCGCAGGTCCTGTCCCCAGGTCACGGCGATGGCCCGGAAATCGAGCCGCTCCCTCATCTCCAGGAAGGTGCGGGCAAATTCCGGATCGGTGTGATAGTCGGGAAGAAAGAAGCGGGCCCCGCTCCAGTGGACGACGAAGACCACGCCGCAGGAAATGCCTTCCCGGAGGGAGATGGCGGCCAGTTCACGCAGGTGACGGCTGCCCCGTTCCGTGACGGCATCGGGGAACATGGCGATCCGATTCCCGAAGAGGGTGCAGGATTTGACTTCCAGCAGATAGGGCCGGCCCGCCGCCTCCAGGAGGAAATCGAAGCGGCTGTGTCCCGCCTGCACTTCCCTCTTTACGATCCGGGCGCCGTTCAGGCCCGGCATCAGCCCGCCTTCGAGCAGACGGGCAACGACCTGATTTGCCAGATGGGTGTGCAAGAGGATGGGACGGCCCTGCCGCCGGGCGGCCACGACCGTCCAGGGGAGTTTCGGCTTTCCGCCTCCGGTGTCGGGATTTCTGACCAGATACAGAGTACATCCGGGCAGGAGGATCTCCCAGAGCCTGCCCGGATTGGGCAGGTAGGCCGAACAAACCTGCCCCTCCACGGCACACCGCAGCACGAACCGGTTGAGCCGCTCGCTGAATCTACCCCGGACGATCTCAGCGGAAGGGATGATCTCTATGGGTTGATTTTTCGTCACCGGCCATAGACCGCCATAGCGCGCCCTTAAGAAAAGGGCGATCCCTGGGGGAAGGTCCGGCCGTAAAGCTCGGCGAAGGCGTCCTTTCCCGCGGCAAGCATCAGGGTCAGGGGCATCGCCTCCCTCGCCAGGGCGATCATCCGGAGGGCGGTCTCGCGAATGTCCCACTGGGCATGGCCGTCGGCCCGGAGGCGGGCGATATGGTACAGCTCCCGGGCATTGACCTTGAGCGCCACCCTCCTGCGGTGGGCATTCGTCAGGATACAGGCCGCAGCGGCCGGGGCCGCCTTTTTCAGCTCGACATGAAGCGCGTCCGTCCGGGCGATGATCTCGCGAAAGGAACCCTCCAGGCCGACGGCGGCGACAGCGGGCGGGACGGTCACGCCCAGGGTCGGATCATAATCCTGGCCGGTGAGCGTGGCCATGCGGTGCCTTTTGAGCTGGGCAAAACAGCTCGCGCTGATCGTCAGCTCGAAAAGAAGGTCGGCATATTCGAATTCCCGGATGACCGGATCATGGACCGACAGGTATTGCAGGGCCGTTCTCACGAGGGCCTCCCGCTCCCGTCCGCTCATGATCCGGGCGGCCTGCCGGCAGAGTGCCATGGGCAGGTCCGAGGAAGAATGGATCAGGGCGGCCAGAATCCGCTCGTCCGCCTCGGGGGTGGCCTGAACAAGCCGCACCGGTTCATCGTCCCCGGAGGGCCTCCGGAAATCCATCTTCTCCGTCAGCGCTGCCACCTGCTGCCGGAGGGCCGCTCTCGTCTGCCGGTCGTAGGGGGTGGCCTCGGTGTAGCGGATCAGCGACGGCGCCGCATCCTTCACGGCCCCGTGGAGCTGCCGACTGAAAAGGCCCGCCTCGATCAGGGGATGGGCGGCCAGCCGCCGCAGCATCAGCTCCAGGTTCCGGGCATTGATCGTCATGCCGAGCTGCGTCTGGGTGGCCAGGGAGATGATATAACGGGCGTCTTCCTTCGCCCAGCCCTCGAGGGTGGAGCGGTTGGCCGGGTCACGGGCAAGATCGACGTTCATTTCAAAAACATAGGGTCTCAGACGATCGTAGAGGCGGTGATAGAAGCGGTTCTGATCGCGAATCATCTCTACATAGGGCGTCTCCAGGCGGGTATCCCGGATTTCTTCGGGAATCACGAAGTCGTCCCCGAACAGCACGTAGCGCTGGGATTTCTCCGTGTAGGAGCAGAGGCGAAACTTCTCGATCTCCTCCACGAGCAGGCGGGAGACGCCCAGGACATCGATGTTGAAGACGGCGTGCTCGGCGATGGAACTGTGGCCCATCTCGAAGACGATGTTCCGGTTGGATTGCCTGGCCTTTTCCACCTCGCCCCTGGCGATAGCCCGAAGCTCCTGCAGCGGCTTCGGGCTCCGGCTGATCCGGGCGTAGGCGGCCGCCACCGTTTCCGGGGTGAGGTTCCCGGCGCTCGGCCGGGCCGCCCCCCATTCCCGAATCGTTTCATAATCCAGATTGAAGCCTGCGAGGATGACCTTCAAAGTCGGATCGTTCCCCCTTCGGATTTTTTCAGGCAACCATTTCCTCGATGACGGCCTTGACCGGCTTGATCTCCCTGATGAGGGCGGCCACCTGACCGGCGCCGGCGGGGAAGAGATCGAAGTTCCCCTTGGTCCAGGCCTCGCCGACGCTGCCGAAGCTGTATATCTTGGACAGATCGGTCGCCGGATCGCTCATCTCCCCCTTGAGCTTGGGATTCATCAGGACCCGCATGTTCATGTTCATTACGGGCAGCAGATCGGTTCCCCCGTCGGCGCACAGGACGATGGCATCCTTCCAGGCCTGCGGCGCAGGACTTTCCTCCGTGGCGAGGCACCGGGTGCCGATCTGGACCCCCTGGGCGCCCAGCGCCAGGGCCGCCCGGTAGCCCCTCCTGTCGGCGATGCCGCCGGCGGCCACGACGGGGACCTTCACGGCGTCCGCCACCAGCGGGACCAGAATCATGGTCGAGGACTCGGACCCCCGGGAACGAAGTCCGCCCGATTCGAGGCCCGAAACGACGAGGCCGTCCGCCCCGTTATCCACCGCCTTGATGGCGGTGTTGAAGGACAAAAGGACGTGAAGACCCTTCATACCCAGGCCATGGATCTGGGGATAGAGGGCCTTCGGGGAACCCGCCGAGGTCGTGACGGTCTTGACGCCGGCGCCGGCCAGTATATCGAGGATCTCAGCGTTGGCCGGGTTCATGACCATGAGGTTGGCGCCGAAAGGCTTGTCCGTCAGGCTGCGCACCTCGCCGACCATTTTTTTCGCCTCTTCGGGGCTGCCGAATCCCATAGCCAGCATCCCGAAGGCGCCGGCCTCGCAGATGGCAGCCACGAGCTTCGGGTCGTTAAGCCCGCCGATGGGTCCCTGAATGATGGGATACTTGCACCCTAAAATCTCCAGCAATGCCGACATGATGAATACCTCCTTATTTTATGTTGTATGGATTCCTGCCCCCGGGTCCGCCCGGATCCGGGGCGGATTGCGGTCACTCGAAACCGCTCTACTCCCCGATAATCTTGACCAGGATCCGCTTTTTCCGCCCGCCGTCGAATTCACCGTAGAAAATCTGCTCCCAGGGACCGAAATCGAGCCGGCCGCCGGTGATGGCGACGACCACCTCCCGTCCCATGATCTGCCGCTTCAGGTGGGCGTCGCCGTTGTCTTCGCCGGTCCGGTTGTGACGGTAGCGGGCCACGGGCTCATGGGGGGCGAGCCCTTCGAGCCATTCCTCGTAATCCTGATGCAAACCCGGCTCATCGTCGTTGACGAAGACAGAAGCGGTGATGTGCATGGCGTTCACTAAAACCAGGCCTTCCCGGATATCGCTCTTGCGGACGCACTGCTCGACCTGGGGCGTGATGTTCACGAATCCGCGGCGGGCGGGCAGGTTGAACCACAGTTGCTCCCTGTAGGATTTCATGGCGGAATTCTCCTCGACTCAAGGGAAACAGACACCGGTCGTGAATGTAGCATAACGTCCGTCAAATGCAAGGTATGGATTCATAAGCCTCATCGCGAAAACTTAAGATTGATTTGACAGCGAAAATTTAGTAGCCTCTACGGCGAAAAATCATCCTGTTGCCGACCCGGGGTGACGAGCCACCCGGGTGATGGTCATGCCCGGAGCCCCTTGAGATTTGAAAATACCCGGGCTGCGGTCGGGACCGGGAAACTGCCTTTGGAAAGACGTCGATATGCACAAAGATAAAGCACACAATATCGTGTTTTTCATCCTGCTGGGCCTCGTAACCCTCCTCTTTCTTTTGATCCTGAAACCCTTTTTCTTTTCCCTCTTCTGGGCGGCGGTGATCGCCAGTATTTTCAGGCCCCTATACAGATGGTTGAACGGAAAGCTGAACAGTCCCAATTGGAGCTCGACCATCATGATCGTGGCAATCACCCTGATCATCATCCTGCCGGCCGGTATTGCAGCCAGCCTCCTGCTGTCCGAATCGCTTCAAATATACGATTCCCTCAGTATCGACAGTTCGCGGATTGAGCAGAGCATCCAGGGGCTCGCCCAAACCATGATCCATAATCCCCTCTTCAGCAACCTTCACCTCAAGCAGAGTTTCTGGATCGAGAAATTCGCCGGGATGACCAAAAGCGTTCTCGATTACATCTTGACAAACCTGTCGGAGCTGACCCAGAACACGCTCGCCTTTTTTGTCAAGTTCGCCGTCATGCTCTACGCGCTTTTTTTCTTCATCCGCGACGGTGAATGGTTTCTCGATACGGCCATGCGCGCCCTTCCCCTGGGCGACGGCCGGGAGAGGCATCTCTACGAGCGATTCGCCGCAACGGCCCGCTCGACACTCAAGGTCACGCTGCTCATCGGCGGCATCCAGGGTATTCTGGGGGGCCTGCTCTTTTTCGCCACCGGCATCGAAGGACCCATCGTTTGGGGCGTGGTCATGATCTTTACGGCCATTATCCCGGCTGTGGGCTGCTCCATCGTCTGGGCGCCGGCGGGCGTCCTGATGCTGTTCAACGGTCACATCTATGAAGGGGTGGGCATTCTGCTCTTCGGTGCTCTCATAATCAGCATGGTGGACAACATCCTGCGCCCGATCATGCTCGGCAAGGACGTGCAGATGCATCCGCTGCTGATCTTCCTATCGACCCTGGGCGGGATCGTCCTGTTCGGCATTTCGGGATTTGTCATCGGCCCCATCATCACATCGCTTTTGATCGCGATCTGGGAAATGTACGATCAATACTACAAAACGGTGTGACTCCCTGGCGGCCCGGCGTTTGCCATGACCCCGGCGGCATCATGAATCGGACGGCCGCATCGGCGTTTGCTACGGCCTGATCGGAGAGATGCCTTCTCAGGCGATGGAAACAAGGGTGATATCGAAGGTGAGATCCCGCCCGGCCAAGGGATGATTGGCATCGAGGGTCACATTTTCATCGTCGATTTCGACAACCATCACGATGAATGACTTCCCGTCTTCCTGACGGACGCGGAACTGCTGGCCCAGGGAAGGGACGCCGCCGTCGGGAAAATCGCACCGAGGCAAAATCCTTACCATGTCTTCATCATAGTCCCCGTAGGCATCACCGAAGGGTATGGTCACGACCTTCGACTGCCCGACCTCCATCCCCACAACGGCTTTCTCAAAACCCGCAATCATCCGGCCCATGCCGAGGGTAAATTCAAGGGGCTCGCGATTGACCGACGAGTCGAATACCGTTCCGTCGTTCAGGGTGCCTGTATAATGAACAGCCACCTTGTCGCCGTCCTTTGCCGATGACATAATATCCTCCTTTTTTTTATTTTCGACGGTCCAGTCGTTTCGGCGCCTAAATGTGAGGATCTTTGCATATTTCCGCCTGGTCCGCCGTAGTGCAATACTGGCAGCAAAGTAGGTTACGGAGGCGGGTAAGTCAAGGAGAAAAGAACTGGAAACGACAGAGGATTGTATGGCGAAATCCGGCGGCTCTCTGAGGGGTTGCTCCGGATTCAGAAGGCGATGCCGAGGACCATGTAGAAGAAGGCCGAGATCAAGGCTGACATGGGGATCGTCAGAATCCAGGCCCAGATGATGTTTCCCGCTACGCCCCAGCGGACGGCGGTGAGCCTCTTGGTGGAACCCACGCCGACGATGGCCCCGGTAATGGTATGGGTCGTGCTGACGGGAATGCCCGCATAGGAGGCCCCGATGATGGCGATGGCCGCCGCTGTTTCGGCACAGAAGCCGTCTATGGGCCGGAGCTTGGTGATCTTGGTGCCCATGGTCTTGACGATGCGCCAGCCCCCGGACATGATTCCCAAAGCAATTACGCTATAACAGGCGATCACGACCCAGAAGGGAATGTAGAAAGTCGGTCCTAAAAGCCCATTGCTGTAAAGAATGAAAGCAATGATGCCCATGGTCTTCTGGGCGTCGTTCGTACCATGCCCCATGCTGTAAATCGCCGCAGACAACAACTGAAGTCTGCGAAAGAGCTTATCGGTCCTGGCGATGTTGGAGTTACGGCAAAGATTCAGGACCAGAATCATGAGCAGTAAGCCAAGACCGATGCCGATGGCCGGAGACAGCACGATGAAAAGGGTTGTTTTCGTGATGCCGCTGAGAACCAGCGCGCCGGTACCACCCTTGACTATGCCGGCACCGATCAGTCCCCCAATAAGAGCATGGGAGGAACTGCTGGGGAGTCCGAAATACCAGGTGATGATATTCCAGATAATAGCGCCCGTCAGGGCTGAGAGGATAAGGTTGTTGTCGACGATTCCAGGGTGGATGATACCTGTTCCGATCGTCTTGGCCACCGGGACGCCTACCAGCAGAATGGCGGCAAAATCGAAGAATGCCGCCCAGAGGACGGCATACTTCGGGGGGAGAACTCGTGTGGATACGATGGTGGAAATGGCATTGGCAGAATCGTGGAAGCCGTTGAGAAAGTCGAAAAACAGCGCCACGATAACGAGAAAGATAACAAATGAAAAAGAGTCAACCATGTTTCAGGACGATACCTTCCACGATGTTCGAGACGTCCTCGCAGACGTCTATGGCCTCCTCGATGCGTTCGAAGATCTCTTTCCACTTGATCAGTTCGCGGGTATCCTGTTCGTGCTCGAAGAGGTTCGCCATCGTGGTTCGCAGGACGACATCCCCCTCGTTCTCCAGGGTGTTGATCTCGACGCAGGCATCCAGGATCATCCTTGCGTGCTTCATGTCCCGCAGACCATGGACGATCATCTTGATCTTGGCGATGGCCGTGTTCAGGATCTTCGTCTGATCGATGATGGCCTTGGCCGGTTCCTTGATCTTGTAGAGGAACATCCTCACCGCCGAGGCCTCGATCATATCCAAAATGCTGTCCATCTTGTTGACCAGGGCATAGATATCCTCGCGATCCAGCGGGGTAAGGAAGGTCTTGTGCATCTTCTCGTAGGTCCGGTGGGTGATGACATCGGCCTCATGCTCCAGTTCCTTGAGCTTTACGACCTTCCGCTCCGCCGTGTCGTAATGCTCGAGCATGTCCATGAAGAGCTTCCCACCATCTTCGATCTTGTCGGCCAGCTCTTCGAACAGATCGAAAAATTTCTCTTCTCTGGGTATGAGTCGCATTAGCGATGTCCTCCTGGGTTAAGATTCATCGACGGCCTCCTTCATTCACCGGTCGGAAGCCGTCCTGCCCGAAAATTTCTACAGGATGTCTATAGGATTGTCCTGAAAAAATCAACTGCTTTTACGTCCTGGCCCTGAAGACGTCAGCAGGTTTATACGAAAATGATCCCGGATATGTTGTGCCGGATAGCCGATCCGGGCGGGGATAAACCCCACCCCTACTTATGACGTCAACCGGCTCAGAAGGCTTTGCAGTAGATGATCTTGTCATCGCCTGGTGTATAGAAATCACTGAGAAAAGCGGCCTTGCTGTAACCGCAGCTTTCGTAGAAGGATCGGGTCGGTGCATAGAGGGACCGCGAGGAGGTGTCGATATATATCCGTCGGCACCCCTCCTTAACCATGAGGGCCTCGCTGCGGTCCAGGATGAGCCTGCCGATACCCAGCCGCTGATAACGCTGGTGAGTGGCGATCCAGTAGAGATCGTAGCTGCCTGCCGTGCCGGCGATGGGACCAAAGCAGGCGTAACCCAGGATCGCACCCCCCTGTTCGGCAAAAAGGAAGTGGTAACCGCTCCGTGCACCCCTGGCCAAGGTTTCATCCACCAGTTCGACAGCGATATCAACCTCCTCCGGCGTGAAAAATCCCGTCGATTGGACAATTCCGCGCACAGCGTCCCGGTCGGAGGCTCGAACGTCGCGGCGGTAGCCGATCTTTTTCAGATCCATAGCCCGTCTATCCTCGAACACGATCTCTTGCTGAGATGACACCCGCATCCTCAGGGGATCCGATTCCGTCGGCGGCCGGCCGCCGGGATGTCACCTACGATCCGCTGGATGATCTCTTCGAATTGCAGGCCCCGGCGCTGTGCGGAGGCAGCGAATCCTGCATCGGGTGACAGGCAGGGATTCGTGTTGATCTCCAGCACCCAGGGAACACCTGCCCGATCTACACGAAAATCGACCCTGGCATACCCCCGAAGGTTGAAAAGACGCCAGCAGCTCCCGGCCATTTCCGCCAGCGTTTCCAGGAGGCACTCGTCAAGGGGCGTAAAATCGAAACAACGGGGTGTATGACGGTAAGAAAAGGATCCCTCTATCCACTTCGCTTCGTACCCTACTATTCGGACCCGCCAGGGGGGATAATCGTCGAAGCGGATCTCGGCGGCGGGGAGGACCTCGGGTTCTTTATCGCCTGCCAGCAGCGAGATGTTGAATTCCCGCCCCTCGATGAAGGCCTCTGCAAAGCAAGCTCCACCCAGCCGCTGCGAGCGGCCGGCGATGGCATCAGGCAACTGCTCCCATCGATGGGCATATATGACGGCATCCTCGTCGAGACCGATGGAGGCATGTTCCCAGACCGATTTGATGATGTAGGGACCGGCAGAGAAGGGATTCTCCGGCGTTTCCTGCAGGATGTGCCAGTCCGGTGTGGCAATGCCGCCGCTACGGAGCACTTTTTTGGCCAGCAGCTTGTTGGAACTCAGAAATATGGCTTCCGTGCCTGCGCCCGTGTAGGGAATCTCCAGGGCATCGAGCAGCGAAGGAACGAGGTGGATCAGCGAACCCCGGCCGTCGATCGTCTCGACAAGATTGAAGGCGAACACGGGCCGCTCCCTTTGGAGCAGGGCGGCCACATCGGCAAGATTCAGCGAACAGGCCTTCCGAACCGGTTCATACCCCAGCTTCTCCAGAGCCCGGGACACAGCGGCGGCCTGAACGAGGACATCGCCTTCATCCGGTGTCGCACCCTGGGGTACCTCCCCGTGCAGGATCCATACTTTCATGAGTGCTTACCCGAGGCGCTTCATCGCCGATGCCATGATCCGGTTGATGAGCTCCTGATAGCCCATCCCGGCCAGGCTGCACAGGATGGGAAGATCAGAGTGTACAGGATGAAGACCGGCCAGGGGATTCACTTCCATAAACAGCGGCCTGCCCGAGGCATCGGCACGGAGATCGACCCTGCCCGCATCCCGGCAACCCAGGACCCGCCAGGCCGAAAGCGCAATCCGGCGCGCCTCCTCGGCCGCTCCGTCGCCGGCGAGGCGGTAATCGACCCACTGCACATAATCTTCCTTGTTGACATAGGAATAGCCGTCCCCTTCAGCCCCCTCCCGGAGCAGAACCTCCATGACCCCGACAGCTTCGGCTGCCGCTGCCGTACCGATGATCCCCACGGTGAACTCCCGGCCCGGCAGAAAGGTCTCCACCAGGACGGGCTGTCGGAAGGCGGCCAGCAACTCCCGGCAGCGTTCCCGCAGCTCCGCCTGAGAGCCGACCCTGGCAGCGGCGGTGATGCCCTTGCTGGTTCCCTCTGCTATGGGTTTGACGAACAGGGGAAAGGGAAGGCTGATGCCGGCGGCATCGGCCACCGTCTCGACGATGGCAAAGTCGGCTGTGGGAATGCCGTTGTCCCGGATGACATGCTTGGTCATGCCCTTATGCAGGGTCAGGGATAGGACGAGAGGATCGGAAAAGGTGTAGGGAATGGCGTAGGCATCGAGCAGCGCCGGGACCTGCGCCTCCCGGCCCAAGCCTCGGAGCCCCTCGGCGATATTGAACACCATGTCCCAGCGGTCGCCCGTCGCGATCCGTCTGACGAGGGCGTCCAGATGACCGATGCGATCCGTCCGGTAGCCCGCCCTGTTCAGGGCATCCTCGATGGCCTCGATGGTGTCGATCCGGTCGAATTCGGCCGTTTCCTGCGCGGTGTATCCCCGGGCGAGGTAGTCGGCGCGGAGGTCATAAGTGATCCCGATCTTCAAGGCTTGCTCCCGCTCTTAGGACGGAGCGGCCGGCGGGGTGTCGAAGGGAAGGTTCGCCATGACGGAATCTCAGTGAACGTCTCCTTCCCTGATCCGGCAGTCCGGATAGCGGTAGATCCTGCCCTCATAGTTTCTGAGGAGCAGCTCGCCGCCTTCGTAGCCGACGACATAGTCCGGCAGCAACGGGATCTTGCCACCCCCCCCCGGGGCGTCGATGACATAGGTAGGGACCCCGTATCCTGTCGTGTGGCCGCGCAGTCCCTGGATTATCTCCAATCCCTTCACGACGGGGGTCCGGAAATGGGAGGACCCGGGAATGGGATCGCACTGGTAGAGGTAGTAAGGTTTCACGCGTATCCGCAGCAGACCGTGCACGAGCCTTTTCATCGTGACCGTGTCGTCGTTGATGCCGGTCAAAAGTACCGTCTGGCTTCCCAGGGGAATGCCGGCATCGGCAAGACGCTTGCAGGCCTCACTCATTTCCGGCGTCAATTCATCGGGATGGCTGACGTGGATACTCAGCCAGAGCGGGTGGTAGCGTTTCAACAGCCTGGTCAGAGCCGGTGTGATCCGCTGGGGAAGCACGACCGGCGCCTTGGTCCCGATGCGCAGGAGCTCCACATGGGGTATCCGGCTCAGGCGCTGCAGTAGCCATTCGAGCTGATCATCGGAAAGGCTGAGAGGATCGCCGCCGGACAACAGGACATCCCGGATCTCCCTGCGGGATTCGATGTAAGCGACGGCACTTTCCCATTGCGAGAAGCTGTAGTGCCTCTCCCCGTTGCGGCCCACCATCCGGGAGCGGGTACAGTACCGGCAATAGGTGGAACAGAAGCCCGTCACCAGGAAAAGGACCCGGTCGGGATAGCGATGCACGATACCGGCGACCGGGCTGTCCCGGTCTTCGTCGAGGGGATCGTCGGCCTCCCCGGCCGTATGGATGCGCTCGTCGATGACGGGAATCACCATGCGGCGCAGGGGTTCATCGGGATCATCTTCGGAAAGGAGGCTGGCGTAATAGGGGGTGATGGCGAAAGGAAGCGGACCTGCGGGGTGGAGCAGAGCGCTGCGCTCCGTGTCGGAAAGACTGACCATCTCTTCGATGGCATCGATGTCCCGGATACGGTTGGCCAACTGCCAGTGCCAGTCCTGCCATTGCATCCGGGTAGCCTGAGGAAAGAAACGGCGGCGGAAGGCCCGGGACCGCTCGCTTTCCACGAAGCGCGGCGGCCTCCGGACCGGTTTACTGAGCGGTAAAGGGGGATTCAGCGGACCCTTGGAAGACCAGGGGATTTCCGCTGTGTGCGGTTCATAAAGGGACAATCCTGTCAATCGACCCGGAGGTTCGAACTCCTCATTGAAGAGTGCATCACTTTCCATGCTCCCTACCTCGCTGCGTTCTGAATAAAGAGGTTTTGCTCATCGGCTTCCCGGATGTCATGATGCTGTGGCTTTTATTAAGGCTGCTTAAATAAGGACCAGCTTCCCTTTGTAATAGGTGTCCCGAACCTCTTTCGCCTTTTCAAGGGGAATGTTCAGGCGATCGGCGATGAGTTTTTGCAGGTCTTCGCTGGTCGAGGCTGCATAGAGAGGACAGTTGAAACAGTCCAATCCGCAGGGTGCGGTCATCTGCCGGTAATCCATGTTCTGCCTTCCTTCTGCTCCTGCCTTCCCGGGCCATTTACCCGGCCATTAAGGGTGCGGATGGTAGGATCAGGAACGTTCGATTCGTCCTGTGTTTACTCAATAAATATCTGTCGTTAATCTGTCAACAAAAAAGTGAAAATTTTAAGGCAACTCAGCAAATTTTTTTCTTGACAGGAAGGGCCGGGTTGGGCAGTTTTCTCCCCGGGGGGGGGGAGGATCGGTATCATGACCTGCCTTCTCTGAAACGAACAGCCTGGAGATGAGAGCCATGCCGGAACTTCCCGAGGTGGAGACCCTCTGCCGCCAATTGCAGCGGGTCATTACAGACAGGATGATCAGCGACCTTGTCGTTCATGACCTCCGGCTGGGACGCATCGAATCGCCGACGGGGAAGAAGATTCTCAAGGTATCCCGCCGGGGTAAGGGCCTGGAAATAACGCTTTCGGGGGGACAGCGCCTATGCCTCCATCTGCGCATGACGGGCACACTCTTCTTGCACAGAAGCGACCTGCCGCTGCTCCCCCACACCCGCTTCACCCTGTCCTTCGGGGACGAACAGATCAGTTGTATAGATCCAAGGCGTTTTGCGACACTCACTCTCCGGGATGCACCCGGAGGCGATTTACCGCCCCTGCCGGACCCCCTCCGGGGCCTTTCGACCGACTGTCTGATTGAGCTCGCCGGAAAGCGGCGCCTCCCCGTAAAGGCCTTTCTCATGGATCAGAAGGTCATCGCCGGGATCGGGAATATCTATGCCTGTGAGATCCTCCACAGGGCCGCGATCAACCCCCTGCGGGAGGCATGCAGTCTGTCTCGCGATGATTGGCGGGACGTGACGAAGGCAGCAGAGGCCGTTCTCACCAGGGCCGTCGAATGCCGGGGAACGAGCATTTCCGACTGGCGGGATCTCTTCGGACAGCCGGGCCTCTTTCAGCACGAACTGGCGGCCTATGGCCGGGAGGGAGATCCCTGCCCCCGTTGCGGCAAGATCATCGTCCGCCGGCGCCTTTCCGGCAGGGGCACCTGGTTCTGCCCGTCCTGCCAGAGGTGACACCCGACGGCCCGGTCGGCTTTCTCTTCCGGCCTCCCGCGAGGTGATGCGGGAACGGCTGAAGGGAGTGATGCTATCTTACCAACCCCCATGCCGAGCACGGGCACCGTGATTTTCATATAATTCTACCAGTTATCGAATGCCAAGAGCTCCTGCGAAGAAATAAAGGTTCATCCGGTTCTTGCATACGTTTGAAGAAATAAATTAATTCCTTTTTGTACCTTCACCCCATAATTCAACAAAATTGTCAAACTTCTTTTCTCAAGCCAATCAGCGAAAATTCAATATTGACTCATAATAACAGTTACTTATAAATTCAATATCTTATGGCACAGTCATCGCCTTTATAGGAGTCGAAAAATCATTTTGGAGGTGTCTTATGAATACGGGTGACACGACATGGGTTCTGATATCGACGGTTCTGGTTTTTGCTATGACAATACCAGGCTTGGCGTTCTTTTACGGAGGTCTTGTCAGACGAAAGAACGTCCTTTCAATTTTAATGCAGTGTTTCACCATTATGTGCGTCATCAGTTTGCAATGGTTTTTATTTGGATATTCGCTTGCCTTCGGTCCTGATGTAGGATTAGGGATCATCGGCAGCCTGAAGTGGGTAGCACTGAACTATGTGGGAGGCCAGCCGAACGCGGATTATGCAGCTACCATTCCCCATTCTGTTTTTATGATCTTTCAATGCATGTTTGCCGTTATTACACCTGGACTGATTATCGGTGCCTTTGCAGAGCGGATGAAATTCTCCGCCTTTCTGGCCTTTACGATTCTCTGGACGACCTTTGTCTATGACCCACTGGCTCACTGGGTGTGGGGAACGGGCGGTTGGATGCGAAGCATCGGCGGCCTGGATTTCGCCGGAGGAATTGTCGTACATGTGAGTTCCGGCGTTTCTGCCCTGGTCATGTGTCTTTTGCTGGGTAAACGTCTTGGCTATCAACGTGTGCCTTTCCGACCACATAACCTGCCATTCACTGTTCTGGGCGGCGCCTTGCTATGGTTAGGCTGGTTCGGCTTCAATGCCGGGAGCGCCCTGGCGTCCGGCGCGCTGGCCACCAGCGCCTTCGTCGTGACCCACATCGCCGCCGCCGCCGCGACCTTGACCTGGATGGGCACCGAATGGGCGCTGCGCGGCAAG
>Ga0315283_10002243_pt1 | contig 16064 bp, 13 predicted proteins | sample YL17G09_0_MG_FD_204541 | JGI IMG/M metagenome (GOLD analysis project Ga0315283, IMG submission 204541) | Sediment microbial communities from Yellowstone Lake, YNP, Wyoming, USA - YL17G09_0 | ecosystem: Environmental > Aquatic > Freshwater > Lake > Sediment | place: USA: Wyoming | collected... | reverse complement strand
GCGAGTCGGCCTGGCGCAGGTAGGTGGCCCGCTCGGCCAAGAGGATCTGGCGCTGGGCCTCGATGAACTTCTGCTCCGTCGCCGAGATCTTCCGTCGGGCCGGAGCCTTTCTGACCGGCGTCGCCTGCGCTGCCGCAGCCTTCTTCGCTGGCGTCGCCTTCTTCGCTGGCGTCGCCTTCTTCGCCGGCGTCGCCTGCGCTGGTGCTGCCTTCTTCGCCGGCGTCGCCTGCGCTGGTGCAGCCTTCTTGGCTGGCGTCGCCTTCTTCGCTGGCGTGGCCTTCTTCGCCGGCGCCTTCTTGACCTGAGCCTTGGTTGCAGCCTGCTTCACGGGAGCCTTCTTCGTCGGCGCCTTCGCAGGCACCTTGGTTGCAGTAGCGATCTTGGTGGTGCTGCGAGATGCGGCCGACCTGGCCGCTGTCTTCTTGGCCGCCGCTCGCCGCGTTGGTGGCGCGCTGGTGGCCTTGGTTGCTCTGGGCATCGGTGTCCTCCCCATCCCCGCCGAAAAGGTGCCGGACTCTACGCCGCGTGCCGCTCGAAGTCAACCGCCGAGCCGGCGCGGTAGACGGCAATGGTCGACCGGTGGGCACCCACGTGACCGATCAGACCCACCTCGATGGGCACCTAGGGTGGAGACCATGCCGTTCGGTCCCGTAGACCCCGATTTCGACCTCGTCGCCCTCGAGGAGCGCACGTTGGAGCGTTGGCGCACCCACGATGTGATCGCCGAGGTCCGCCGTATCCGCCGGGACGGCGAGCCCTGGATCTTCTACGAGGGGCCGCCGACAGCCAACGGCCGGCCCGGCCTGCATCACGTCTGGGCCCGGGCGTTCAAGGACCTCTACCCGCGCTTCCAGACCATGCGCGGCCGCAACGTGCCCCGCAAGGGCGGCTGGGACTGCCACGGGCTGCCCGTCGAGCTCGAGGCCGAAAAGGCCCTCGGCCTGCACTCCAAGCAAGAGATCGAGGCTTACGGGGTGGCCGAGTTCAACCAGCACTGCCGGGATTCGGTGCACCGCTACGTCGAGGACTGGTCGGCTCTGACCACCCGTTCGGGCACCTGGATCGACACGACCGACGCCTACTGGACCCTGTCCAACGACTACGTCGAGTCGGTCTGGTGGCTGCTGAGCCAGCTCTGGCAGAAGGGCCTGCTCTACGAGGGCCACAAGGTCAGTCCCTACTGCGCCCGGTGCGGCACCGCGCTGTCGTCCCACGAGATGGGCCAACCCGACGTCTATCGCGATGTCGTCGACCCTTCGGTCTACGTGCGGTTCCCGCTCGTCGACGGCGCACCTCTCGATCCCGGCGCCGCGGGTGCCGACCTGCTCGTCTGGACCACCACCCCCTGGACACTCATCTCGAACGTGGCCGCGGCCGTCGGGGCCGACGTCGACTACGCCCGGGTTCCGGCCGAGGCGTTCGGCTCGACCGGGCGTGACCTGATCGCGGCGGTGGCCCGGCTACCCGAGGGCGTCGAGCCCATCGAGACATGGAAGGGCCACGAGCTCACGGGTTGGCGCTACGAGCGGCCGTTCGCCCTGCTCGACATCCCGGCCGGCACCCGCGCGTGGCGCATCGTGACGGCCGACTTCGTCACCACCGACGACGGCTCGGGCATCGTCCACCTCGCTCCGGCCTTCGGCGAGGACGACGCCGCCGTCGCCCGGGCCGAAGACCTGCCCACGCTCAACCCGGTCGATGCCGACGGCACCTTCGACCACCGGGTGCCGCAGTGGCACGGGCTCTTCGTGAAGGACGCCGACCGGGGCATCATCGACGATCTCGCCGCCCGCGACCTGCTCGTACGCGAACAGGCCTACGAGCACAGCTACCCGCACTGCTGGCGCTGCCGCACACCGCTCATCTACTGGGCCAAGACGTCGTGGTTCGTGCGCACCTCGACCATGCGCGACGAACTGCTACGCGAGAACGAGACGGTCAACTGGCAGCCCGACCACATCAAGCACGGCCGATTCGGCAAGTGGCTCGAGGGCAACGTCGACTGGGCCCTCTCACGCGATCGCTACTGGGGAACACCGCTGCCGATCTGGCGCTGCGCCGGCTGTGGCCACGAGCGCTGCATGGGCTCGGTGGCCGAGCTCTCGTCCGCCGCCGGCCGAGACCTGTCCGAGCTCGACCTGCACCGACCCTACGTCGACGACGTCACCTTTCCCTGCGCCGAGTGTGACGGCACGGCCCGCCGGGTCGCACCTGTCCTCGACGCCTGGTTCGACTCGGGGTCGATGCCCTCGGCCCAGTTCCACTACCCGTTCGAGAACAAGGACCTCTTCCACGACTCGTACCCGGCCGACTTCATCTGCGAGGCGATCGACCAGACCCGTGGCTGGTTCTACTCACTGCTCGCCGTAAATGCCCTCGTCTTCGATCGGGCCCCCTACAAGAACGTCGTGTGCCTCAACCTCATCGTCGATGAGAACGGGCAGAAGATGTCCAAGTCGCGCGGCAACATCATCCAACCCTGGGACATCTTCACCACCCACGGCGCCGATGCGCTGCGGTGGTACTTCTTCTCATCGGGCCAGCCCTGGACACCGCGGCGCGTCTTCGAAGACGGCATCCGCGAGTCGACCCGGCAGAGCCTGCTGACCCTGTGGAACGTCTTTTCTTTCTTCGCCACCTACGCCGATCTCGACGGCTGGGAGCCGGGTGGCGAGGCCGCGGCGCCGCGCCACGTGCTCGACCGGTGGATCCTCAGTGAGCTCGACGACACCGTCGCCGGTGTCACCGACGCCCTCGAGGGGTTCGATGCCCTGGCCGGCGCCAGCCGACTGACCACCTTCATCGACGACCTGTCGAACTGGTACGTGCGCCGCTCACGCCCCCGCTTCTGGAAGAGCAGCGATCCCGCCGCCCACGCCACGCTGCATGAGTGCCTGGTGACGACGGCCCAGCTCTTGGCCCCCTTCTGCCCGTTCCTGGCCGACGACATCTACCTGCGCCTCACCGGCCAGGGCTCAGTGCACCTCAGCGACTGGCCAGTCGATCAAGGTCGAATCGACATGGCGCTCGGTGCCCAGGTCGACGCCGCCCGCCGGCTCGTCGCCCTGGGTCGGGCCGCCCGCACCGATGCCAAGGTCCGGGTGCGCCAGCCTCTGGGCCGGGCGCTGCTGCTCCACCCGGGCATCGAGCTCGATCCGGCGATCGAAGCCGAGATCATGACCGAGCTCAACGTGAAGGCGCTCGAACGGATCGACACCCTGTCGGGCCTGATGAGTTGGACGGTCGTGCCGAACTTCCGCACCCTCGGCCCCCGCCTCGGCCCGCGCGTGAACGAGGTCAAGGCGGCGCTCGCCGAGGCCGACGGCTCAGCGTTGCGACAGGCGCTCGACACCGACGGCTTCGTGGAGATCAGCGGCGAGCGACTCGAGCCGGGCGATGTCGAGGTGCGGGCCGACCGTCACGTCGACTTCGCGCTGGTCGAAGACGACGGTTGGGCCGTGGCCCTCGACCTCGAGATCGACGACGCGCTCCGCCGTGAGGGTCAGGCCCGAGAACTGGTGCGGGCCCTGAACGATCAGCGCAAGGAACTCGGCTTCGCCATCGCCGATCGCGTGGCCATCACGCTCGATGCCGGTGCGGTGCTCCACGCGGCGCTTGACGAGCACCGGGCCTGGATCGCCGCCGAGGTATTGGCCACCGAACTGACCGACGGTCCGGGCGACGTCACGATCGATCTCGACGGTGAGATGGTCAGCCTGTCGTTGCGGCTGGCCTGATCCAGCCTGACCGGGCCTGCATCACCCGAGGTCAGCGACGACGACTGAACCGCGGTTTGGCGCTCTCGGGCACCTCGTCGAGATCCTGTTCGAAGAAGGCCCGCATCGCCGCGTCGGCCGCGGCGTCGGGCTCACCGAGAGGTGAGTCGCCGGCCTGGGCCTGCGGCTCGGGGGCGGTGGCGGTGGCAGAGGGCACGAACAGCTCGGTGGCTGGACCCCCGTCGTCGATGCCGTCGTCGTCACCGAAGAGCCGCTCGGTCGTGAGATCGATGGTGGCATCACCCTCGAGGTCGTCGCCGGGCAGGTCGGCCTCGGAGCCGATGCTGATCACGGCGACCGGGTCGGCCGGGTCGACCGAGTAAGGGCCCGCCGGGACCGCCACCGTGAGGGTGTCGACCGTGTCGTCGACACCTGACTCAGCCGGGTCATCGACCCCTTCTTGACCGTCGCCGACCTCGCCATCGCCGTCGCGTCGCCCCATGTCGGCATCGGCACCGGCAACGGCACCGGCAACGGGAACTGGAACGGCATCGGCAACGGCATCGGCATCGGCATGGGGCCCGAGGTCGGGGATCATCGGGTTGCGCAGCCGAGGCGCATCGGAAACGGCGAGGCCGTCCGGGTCGTCGAGGATCGCGGCGATGGCGGCGAGCCGCTTGTGCAGGCGGGCGCGCTCGCCATCGAGATGGCCATGGAGGACATCGACGTCGTTCTGCAGGTCGACCCGGGCCGACTCGAGCTCGGTGACCTGCTCCTGCAGCTCCTGCACCCGGCCCTCGGCGATGGCGTCGGCCTTGGCGCGGGCCGTGGTCAGCATGCGATCACGCTCCTGCTCGGCCTCGGCCAGCAGGTTCACGGCCTTGGCCCGGGCATCGGCGACGGTGCCGGTCGCCGTCGAGTTGGCTTCCTCGACGGCTTGGTCGGCAACCCGCTGAGCCAGGACCAGCACCTTCTTGACTTGGTCGCCGTCATCGGCGCCACCCGTCCCGGCTTTGGAGCCCCCACCCTGGGCGAGGGCGGCCCGGGCGCGATCCGCGGCCGCTTCGGCGTCGGCCTGCAGACGGCGGGCCGCGGCGATGTGGGCGTCGGCCGACTCGGCCCGGTCGGTCGCCTGGCGGAGCTTGTCCTGCAGCTGTGAGACCGCCGAACTGACTCTCTCGAGGAAGTTGTCGACCTGGTCGGGGTCGTAGCCTCCTCGCTTGAGCTGCTTGAACTTCACGTCGGTGAGCAGTTGCGGAGTTCCGTCCATGACCCACGATGCTACCCACACGGCGGTGGTCAGGGGGTCGATCCCGCCCTGACCTGCGCCGACGTGGGATCGAACATCAGCGCAGGAAACCGATCAGGATGTAAATGCCCAGGATCAGCACGGTCGGTGAGAGGTCGAGGGCCATCGCTCCCATCCGGACCGGCGGCAGCACCGCTCGGAGCGGGGCGAGCACCGGTTCGGTCGCCGCATACAAGAAGCGCTGCAGGGACGCCATGAACCCGCCCCGGGGGGCCGGGAACCAGCTCAAGACGATGCGCGCCAACAAGATGAGCAGGTAGAGCTGCAGGAGGGAGACGACGACGGAGAGCACGGGAACCTGTCGGGGAGGCGGTGGAATCGGTGAGTGCGGAAGGGAGGCCGGCGGTTCGGGGATCGAGTCGAGGCGACGGTCACCCGTCGTGCAGACCGCGTTCCTGGAGCCGACGACGCTCCTCGGCCGACACCTCGACGTTGGTGGGTGTCAGCATGTACACCTGATGGGCCACCTTCTCCATCTGGCCGCCGAGGCCGTAGCAGAGGCCGCTCGAGAAATCGATCAACCGCCGGGCGAGGTCACGGTCGACACCCTGGAGATTGAGGATCACCGGCTGAGCGCCCTTGAACTTGTCGGCGATGTCCTGCGCCTGGTTGAACGAGGTCGGCGCCACGAGGTGCGGCTTGGCCGAGGTGGAGGCGGGCACCGGCCGCACGACACCACGCGGCTTCGGCACCGGATCGGAGCTGGACTGGGTGGGCAGGGGCCGCACCGCCGAGGTCTCGTACGGATCTCGAGCGAGGACCGGGGGAACCGGGCTGGGAGTGACCGTCCGGGCCCGGGCGGCCTGGCCCGAGGAACGAGCAGGAACGGGGGCCGGCTCGCGGTCCGGAATGGCCGACCGGGCCGATGGCGGCGTCGGCGCGATGCCGTCATCGGCCTGGTCGTACTCCTCGTACTCGTCGTCCGGTCCGAGCCCCAGGTAGAGCATCGTCCGTCGCCACATCGAATCCATCCCATCCTCCTGAGCCGACGAACGTCCACGGTGGGCGCCAGTTCCGGTCGTCAAGGTAGCGGCCAACTGTAGTGACTCCCACACGGCGCGCCGGCGCGACGTCGCGCTATGGGCGTCGGGGTCGCTCGCCGAACAGGTCGCGCCCGATGCGGACCATGGTCGAGCCCTCCTGCACGGCGACCTCGAGATCGGCGCTCATGCCGATGGAGCGCACGGCCAGGCCGAGCCGGTCGGCCATCCGCACCAGGGCGCGAAAGCCGGGGCGCGCCGCGTCGGGCGACCCGGCGGGGCCGACTCCCATGAGGCCCTGCACGTCGAGTCCGAGCCCCTGTGCGTGTTCGACCAGAGCAGGTGCATCACCCGGTCGACATCCGCCCTTCTGAGGCTCGTCGGACAGGTTCAACTGGACGAGCACGGACGCCCCCGGGGCCCGCTTGGCGATCTCGGTGGCCACCTCGGTTCGATCGACGGTCTGCCAGAGCGCCACCAGCGTCGCCAGATGGCGCACCTTGTTGCGCTGCAACCGTCCGATGAAGTGCCACTGCGGCACCGCCGAGGGGTCGGCGCCCGCGGCCGGATCCCCTCCGACTCCGAGCCCGGCGATCACCCCGGCCTTGTCGATCAGTTCCTGGGCGTAGTTCTCCCCGACCGCCGGGAGCCCGGCGGCGAGCGCGGCGGTGACGGCGTCGGGCCCGAATCCCTTGGTAACGGCCAACAGCGTGACCTCGGCTCCCCCGCCGGCGGCCAGGATGCGGGCGCGCACGGCGGCGGCCCGCTCGGCCACGGCCTCAGCCGACAGGTCGGACGACGCGCCGCTCACGATGCCGACCGGGATCGGCCGGCCTGGTCGATGCCGGACCCGGGATCTCGCCAAACCACGGTGGCCATGCGCTCGGGCTCGGCCCGGGCGCGGTAGGAGAACCACTGTGCGGCCTGACACGCGGTGCAGCTCCCGTCGACCCCGATGCTCCGGATGCCGGCCCGACTGGCCGCGATGGAAAGCGCCCTGGGCAGGTCGAGGCCCGGGGTACCCCGAGCGGTGCGGCCTCGCACCTCGTCGCCGAACCGACCGGCCATCCGGTCGAGATCGCCCTCGCCGAACTCGTAACACTCGACGTGGATGCCGGGACCCACCCGCGCGTCGATCTCGGTGGCGCCGAGGCCCCGCATGGATGCCGCAGTCGCCTCGACCACGCCGGCCTCGAGCCCCCGCCACCCGGCGTGGGCAGCGCCGATCACGCCCTCGGCACTCCAGAGCGCGACGGGGAGGCAGTCGGCGGCCTGTATGGCGAGAGCCAGCCCGGGATCCCTCGTGACCAGGGCATCTCCTTCGGACCCGCACCGAGCAGGGAGGTCGGCCGCCGTCACCGTCACGACCTCGGCGCCGTGAACCTGGCGGAGCCACGCCCACGGCAACCCCACGACACCGCGGCGCCGGGCCGCCAACTCGAGCGGGTCGACGCCGACGGCGAAGTCGCCCTGGTCGCGGGTGGTGGTGGCGACGTGGACCGTGCCACCGTCGAGCCCGAGGTTGTCGGCCATGGGCCAAGGGTAGGGCTGGAAACCCGGGCGGGCCGCTACTTCAGGAACGAGGGCACGTCGAAGTCGCCGTCGTCGCCCTCGATGTCGAGGTCGTCGTCATCGTCACCCCCACCGAACACGTCGGTGACGGGCTGCAGGTCTTCACGACGGGTACGGCCACCGCCGGCGGCGGCCGCCTTCGGATCGTCCCAGCGATCGAAGCCGGCGGCGATGACGGTGACCCGCACCTCGTCGCCCATCTCGTCGTCGATGACCGTGCCGAAGATGATGTTGGCATCGGCGTGGGCCACCCCGTGGATGACCTCGGCGGCCTCGTTGACCTCGAACAGGCCCAGGTCGCTGCCGCCGGCAATGGTGAGCAGTATGCCCCGCGCCCCTTCGATCGAGGCCTCGAGCAGTGGGCTCGAGATGGCGGCACGGGCGGCGTTGAGCGCCCGACCCTCGCCCGAGCCGTAGCCGATGCCCATCAGGGCCGAGCCGGCGTCGCTCATGATCATCCTGACGTCGGCGAAGTCGGTGTTGATGAGGCCCGGCGTGGTGATGAGGTCGGTGATGCCCTGCACTCCCTGGAGCAGCACCTCGTCGGCCATCTTGAACGCGCTGAGCACCGAGGTCTTCTCGTTCGACACGGTGAGCAACCGGTCGTTGGGGATGACGATGAGGGTGTCGACCTTCTCCTTGAGCTTCTGGATGCCCTGCTCGGCCTGCACCGAGCGGCGGCGACCCTCGAAGCCGAACGGCCGGGTGACCACACCGATGGTGAGCGCGCCCAGGCCCTTGGCCACCTCGGCGACGACCGGCGCGGCACCGGTACCCGTGCCGCCACCCTTGCCGGCGGTGATGAAGACCATGTCGGCGCCCTTGAGCACCTCTTCGATCTCCTCACGGTGCTCCTCGGCGGCCAGCCGACCGACCTCGGGGTCGGACCCGGCGCCGAGGCCCCGGGTGAGCTCACGACCGATGTCGAGCTTGACGTCGGCGTCGCTCATGAGCAACGCCTGCGCATCGGTGTTGACGGCGATGAACTCGACGCCCTTGAGGCCGGCGTCGATCATGCGGTTGACGGCGTTGACGCCGCCACCGCCGATGCCGACGACCTTGATGACCGCCAAATAGTTCTGTGGGTTGCCGGCCATGAGTGTCGCTACCTCCGGGATGGGAGCGGGAAGAGGGGATGGTGCGGAAGTCGGTGCAGGTGGCGGTGATGCAGACTGAGCAGGATAGGTGTCGGGATCGAAGAGCCCGGGCTGGGAGGAGCGGGCCGCCCTGGGGCGGGGTCGACGGGGACCACGATCAGTCATCACGGCCCTCGAGAAGTCTCGACCTGTGATTGAGGGTTATGTCAACCTCAGGCAATGGTTGACAGCGTACGCGGAACATCACTGCCGGGTCAACAACTCTCGGGGCGCATTCGTCGATCCCGACCGAGGCGATCATCACGTCGCCGAGCGGGTGACGGTGGGTCTCTCGGGCACACAGACGCTGATCGTAGCCAGGCCGGTGTCGTCGACCTGGGCGAAAACGGCGGTGAGGCTGCGCAGCTTCTCGGCGAGGCGGTCGGGCTGACACAGGTCGACGATGCCCTGGGGCCGAACCCGGAGCTGGATCGAGCCGTCAGTAGCCACCACGACGGCGATCACCCGACTGCGCAGGCCCGGGGCGAGCGACGTGACGATATCGAGCGGCGGCTGGGCGCCCGGCCCGAGGTCGGACCCGGGAGCGACGGGCGCCACGCCCTCGATGGCGATATGGCCAGGTTCACCGGCCGGAGCGGACGCGACCGAACGCCCGGAGGCGTCGACGAGGTCCCACGCCCCGGCGCCGTCACTCACCGCGGCGACCGGGACCCGCTCGGCGACGCGGATGTGCACCGTCCCGGCCCGCCAGTCGATCCCGACCCGGGCATCGGCCACCCACGGCAACGAGAGCACCCGGTCGCGCACGGCGCCGGGGTCGACGTCGACGAGATGGTCGCCCAAAGCGACGCCGGCGATCTCGCGGATCTGCTCGGCGGAGACATGGTCGGTGGCGCCGACGCGGACGGTGTCGACGTCGAGCAGGGGGCTGCGGGTGAAGGCGTAGGCCAGGCCGGCGGCGACCACCACGGCGACCACCACGGCGAGCCGAGACCATCGACGGCGGTGGCGGTCACGATCGACCTCATCACGTCGGGCCTGGATCCGCGGATCGACGTCTGCCGCACGGGGACGGTCGAGCGTCTCGGTACTCACGAACCCTCGACTCCTGGTCGAGGGTCGGATCCGGCCCCTGGGTCTGACCCGAAGCCGACCAGGCAGGTCTCGGGGTGAAGCCGGACGCCGCTGTGGGCCTCGACCCGACGCACGATCTCGCCCATGATGGCGAACACATCGTCGGCTCGGCCACCCTCGTCGGCCTGGATGAAGTTGGCGTGCTTGGACGACACCGCCGCCGAGCCGATCCGCAGGCCCTTGCACCCGGCGGCCTCGATCAGGCGGCCCGCCGAGTCACCAGTCGGGTTGGTGAACACCGATCCGGCATTGGCCCCACCGGGCTGGTTGGCCCGACGCCAGCGCACGATCTCGCCGATGAGAGCCTCGCTGCGGTCGCGATCGCCGGTGTGGAGCCCAAGTTCGGCGGCCAGGACGACCTGCGACGATGTCACGCCCGAGTGACGATAGGACAGGTCGAGGTCAGCAGCCGGCACCCATCCATTGTCTCCCGTGGCCACATCGAGCACGCGGACCCTCAGCAGGGTCTCGGCCATGTCCGAGCCATGGCCACCGGCGTTCATGCGCACGGCACCACCGACCGAGCCGGGCACGCCGACCGCCCATTCGAAGCCGGCCAGGCCGGCGGCGGCCGAACGCCGGGCGACGACGGGAAGGCTGGCCGCTCCCCCGGCGGTCACCGTGGTGCCGGAGATGTCGATGGTGGTGAAGTGCTCGCCCAGCACGAGCACGAGCCCGGCGAAGCCCGAATCGGCGACGAGGAGGTTCGAGCCGCGGCCGACCACCAGGACCGGCACCCGGGTGGCCTGCACCGCCGAGCGCACGGTGGCGAGCACGGCGTCGTCGGTGATCGTCACGAACAGCGCGGCGGGACCGCTCACCCGGTAGGTGGTGTACCCGGCCAGCGACACGTTGCATTCGGCCGCGTCGCCGAGCAGCCGGGCGGCCAGCTGGATCTCGGGAGAATCGGTCACTGTCGCGCCGGCCACCCGCCGTCGGCCAACTGCTCCTGGACGATTTCCGGCAATGACGTCAGATCACCGGCACCCAGGGTGAGGCACAGGTCGCCGGGCCGGAGCTCGGTGCCCAGATAGCCCACGATGTCGGCCCGGCGCGGCAGGTAGGCGAGCCGGCGCCAGGGGTGCGAGTCGAGGACCGCCTGGGCGACGAGCTGGCCGGAGACACCTGGGCGGGGGGCCTCGCCGGACGGGTAGATGTCGGTGACCACCAGCAGGTCCGCGTCGCCGAAGGCGTCGGCGAAATCACGCCACAGCGCGGCGGTGCGGCTGTACCGGTGCGGTTGGAACACGCACACCACCCGCCCCCAGTTGCCCTGCCGGGTCGCCGCCAGGACACTGGAGACCTCGCTGGGCAGATGGGCGTAGTCGTCGATGAACGTGACACCACCGACCTCGCCGCGATGCTCGAAGCGGCGGGCGACACCGGCGAAGCGGGCCAGGGCGGTGCGACCAGCTTCGAATGGTGCGCCGAGCTCGAGGCCCATGACGAGAGCGGCCGCCGCGTTGCGGGCGTTGTAGGCCCCGGCGATGGGCAGACGGATCTCACCGAGATCGGTGCCGTGGTGCACCAGGTGAAAGGTGGATCCGCCCCGGGCTCCGACCAGGTCGGTCATGCAGTAGTCGGCGTCGGGCCCGGTGCCGTAGGTGATGGCGCCGGCTGCGCGCCCGAGCTCGGCCGCGAGCGGATCGTCGGCGCACACCACCCGAGGCCCCGGGGTCTCGTGCAGAAAGCGCACGAACGCCGCTTTGAGCGGCTCGAACCCCCCGTAGAACTCGAGATGGTCGGGTTCGATGTTGGTGACGATGGCACCGAGCCGCGGCAGCTCGAGAAACGTGCCGTCACTCTCGTCGGCCTCGACGACGAGATGGTCGCCGGTGTCCCACACCGCTCCGGTTCCGATCTCGTTCACCTCGGCCCCGATGATGAACGACGGTCGCAGGCCGGCCTCGATGAGCACCAGGGCCAGCATCGACGACGTGGTCGTCTTGCCGTGGGTGCCGGCCACGGCAATCGACGAGCGGGTCGCGGCTATGGCGGCCAACGCCTCGGCTCGCCGGAACACAGGCACCCCCCGCTCGCCGGCGGCGACGACCTCGGGATTGGACCGGGGCACCGCCGTCGAGATCGTGACGGCATCGAGCTCGGCCGGCAGGTTGGCGGCATCGTGACCCACGGCGATGTCGACGCCGAGGGATCGGAGTCGCTCGAGGCCACCCGACTCCTTGAGGTCGCTCCCCGACACCTGATGGCCCATGCCGGCCAGCACGGTGGCGATGGCGCTCATGCCGGCCCCCCCGATGCCGATGACATGCACGCGGCAGGGCCGGCTCAGGTCGAGGACGGGCATCGGGTCACTCGCCGGATCAGAGGCCACCGGCCGTGGCTCAGCCATGACGGGCGTGCTCCTCGATGAGCTCGGCGACCCGCTGGGCGGCATCGGGGTGGGCGAGGGTGTGGGCGGCGGCGGCCATGGCCGCCAGTCTGCCCGGCGCGTCGAGCAGCGGCGAGAGCTCAGCAGCCAACCGGTCGGTGTCGAACTCCGCGTCGGGCACGACGACGGCGGCACCGGCATCGACGAGTGGCACTGCATTTGCGGTCTGATGGTCGCGGGTGGCGATCGGAAGCGGCACCAGCAGGGCACCCAGGCCCACCACGGTGAGCTCGGCGACGGTGGAGCCACCGGCCCGGCCGATCAACAGATCGGCGGCGGCGAGCACCTGCGGCATGCGATCCTCGTAGCGCACCCGCTGGTAGACGATGTCGGGCCCACCACGATCGCCGCCAGGGAGCGGCGGTCCGACTGGGTCGACCTCCCAGTCACGCGCCCCCACCACGTGATGGACCGCCAGATCGGACCGATCGGACCATCGCTCGACGAGACCCTCGACGGCCCGGTTCACCCGGCTCGAGCCCAGCGATCCGCTGCAGACGGCGATCACCATACGATCGAGCGGGAGCCCCAGGGCTCGCCTACTGTCATCACGATCTCGGGCCCTGTCGATGGCGAGCATCTCGGGTCGGACGGGATTGCCGGTGACCACGGCCCGTGACAGGTCGGTGCCCGCAAACGGGACCGCGCTCGCCTTGGCAAAGCGGCCAGCCAACCGGTTGGCGGCGCCGGCGCGTGCATTCTGCTCCATCACCACGATGGGCACGCGACCGACGATCGCGCCGACGGTGCCGGGCACCGCTGCGTACCCCCCGAGCACGACCATGACCTGCGGCCGCAGCCGCCGCACCAGCCCGATTCCGGCGAAGACCCCACGCACGATGCCGAACGCCGCCTTGAGACTGGCGAGCGAGACCGTCCGGGGGATTCCCCGGCCCGGAAGGCTGACCAGCTCGAACCCGGCGGCGGGCACCATGGTGACCTCGGGCCCGTGCGAGCCGCCGATGAACCGGATCGTGTCCCGGTCGTGACCGGCCGAGACCAGCGCGTCGGCCACCGCGAGCCCGGGGATGAGATGGCCGGCGGTGCCGCCGCCGGCGATGCACGCGAACGTGCCCGCCATTCAGCGGGCCTTGCGAGCCTGGCGGACCGGCCGAGCCGGGCCCGTCGATCGGGACTGGCGGGTCGACCGGGCGGGGCCGGTCGCTCGAACGGGCCGAACCGGTCGGGCCTGACGGGCCACACTCAGCAGCAGGCCCACCGCCGCCATCATGACCAGCAGCGATGAACCACCGTAGGAGACGAAGGGCAAGGGCACGCCGGTGATGGGAAGCACACCGACGACCGCACCGATGTTGACGAACGCCTGGATCAGGATCCATGACGTGATCCCTGTGGCCAGCAGCATGCCGTAACGGTCGGGGGCCTGGAGGGCGGTGCGGATGCCGGCCACGCAGAGGGCGATGAACAGCGCCACCACCAGCAGCGCGCCGATCATGCCCAGCTCGTCGGAGATGATGGCGAAGATGAAGTCGGTATGGGCGAAGGGCAGGAACCCGTACTTGGCCCGACTCTGGCCGAGGCCGCTGCCGGTGACGCCGCCGTGGGCGATGGCGACCTGCGACTGGATCGTCTGGTACCCGGTGTTGGCGGCGTCTTTCCAGGGGTCGATGAACCCCTTCAGACGACGCCAGCGGTACGACTCGATCATGGCGAGCAGGGTGGCCGACACCGCCCCCACGGCGAACGTGATGCCCAGCGGCTTGATCGCCACTCCCCCGACGAAGAGCATGACGAACACGATCGCCCCGAGGACGATGGTCGTGCCCAGGTTCGGTTGAGCCAACAGCATCGCGGCGAAGACCACGAACACCACGAGCACCGGCTGGAGGGTGACGCGCCAGTTGTCGACCTTGTCGGCCCGACGGGCGAGCAGATCGGCGACGAAGAGGAGCACGCCGAGTTTGGCGAACTCCGAGGGCTGGATGCGCAGGATGCCGTAGCCGAGCCAGCGGGACGAGCCGTTCACGTTGACGCCCAGCCCGGGCACCAGAACGAGCGCCATCAACAGGCCGGTGCCGATCAGGATGAAGTTCGTCCGCCGACGCCACCAGTGGTAGTCGACCCGCATCACGACGAACATCGCCACGATGCCCAGGCCCATCCAGAGCAGCTGGCGCTTGAAGAGAAACCAGCTCGAGCCGTACTCGTAGAGGGCCGAGACCGACGAGGCCGACAGCACCATGACCAGCCCCACCAGGTTGATGACCATGACAGTGGCCAACACGAAGACGAACATCGGCGATCGGCGACCCGAAGGTGAGCCCCGCAGACGACGACCGGAGCGGGTGGCGGTCACGGGCGGCCACGCCCGATCCGCTCGGCGACGGTGGCGACGAAATGATCGCCCCGCTCGCTGTAGGTGTCGTACGAGTCGAACGACGCGCAACCCGGCGACAGGAGCACGACATCACCGGGAAGGGCGAACTCGGCCGCGGCGAGCACGGCGTCGCCCATCGACACGGCGTTGGCGACCGGCCGCACCCCGGCGAATGCGGCGACGACCTCGGGGGCGGCGTCGCCGATGGCGACCACCGCCCGCAGATGGTCCGCGCCCGCTGCGAGCGTCGAAAGGTCGAGCCCCTTGTTCTGACCTCCGGCGATGAGCACGACCGAGTCGAACCCGCGCAACGCCGCGAGCGTCGCGTGAGGTGCGGTCGCCTTCGAATCGTCGTACCAGGCCACACCGTCCCACTCGCCGACGAAGGAGACCCGGTGGGGCAGCCCACGAAAGTCGCGGAGCGCCTGACGCACCCCCGGAATGGTCGCCCCGCCCTCGAGAGCCGTCGCCGCCGCGGCCAGCGCATTGCCGAGATCATGGGGAAGTTCGCGCCAGAGCTCGCCGCGCTCGACCAGCAGCTCGCCCGCATCGGTGACGAGCGACTCGCCGACGATGCGGTAGTCGGCCGGCCGGTCGATCCCGTAGGTGATCGTGCGGGCCGCCGGGTTGATGCGGTCGACGACCACCGGGTCGTCGGCATTGGCCACGGCGACACCATGGTCAGGGCCGAGGTCGGCCCAGATGCGGGCCTTGGCATTGCAATAGTGGTCGAGCGACTCGTGCACGTCGAGGTGGTCCTCGGCGAAGTTCAACCAGGTGGCGACGGCCGGTTCGAAATGCCGGGTGTGGCCCAGGCGAAACGACGAGGCCTCGACCACGAACAGGTCGAGGTCGTCACGCCCGATGGCCTCGACCAACGGGACCTCGGTGTTGCCGACGGCCAGCGCACGTCGGCCCGACGCGTTGAGCATGTCGGTGACCATCGTGGTGACCGTCGTCTTGCCGTCGGTTCCGGTGATGGCGAGCACAGGCCGGTCATCCCAGCGGGCGGCCAGATCGAACTCGCTGAGCACGGGGGTGCCGACCGCCTGGGCCAGGGCGAAGGCCGGATGACGATCGGGCACGCCCGGGCTGGGCAATACCGCGTCGACCGACCCCACGATGGCCGCGAGCTCGTCGACCGAAGGCGCCACGACCAGTTCCACGGCCACCGATTCTGCTGCCCGCCGGGCGACGGGTGAGGGATGGTCGTCGACCACCACCACCTCGATGTCGTGGGCCGTCAGGGCCCGGGTCATGGCCTGGCCGGTCACGGCGAATCCGATCACCAGCACTCGATGCAGCGGGTGGTCGGCGGCACCCGAAGCCGGGCTCAATCGAGCACCCCGAGCCCGACGAAATCGGCGTAGTAGAGGCCGAGCGCCAGTGCCGTGCACAGCCCGGCGAGGATCCAGAACCGGACGATGACCGTGGTCTCGGGCCAACCACCGAGCTCGAAGTGATGATGGATCGGGGCCATCCGGAAGATGCGACGGCCGGTCAACCGGAAACTGCCGACCTGCAGG
>Ga0315283_10002240_pt1 | contig 16072 bp, 15 predicted proteins | sample YL17G09_0_MG_FD_204541 | JGI IMG/M metagenome (GOLD analysis project Ga0315283, IMG submission 204541) | Sediment microbial communities from Yellowstone Lake, YNP, Wyoming, USA - YL17G09_0 | ecosystem: Environmental > Aquatic > Freshwater > Lake > Sediment | place: USA: Wyoming | collected... | reverse complement strand
CAGAGGCACCATGCGCTCGCCCACAGCCAGCCACGGACCCCGCGCATAGCCACACCGCACGCCACGGCGCACGCCACGCCGCACGCTGGCCGCACCCCGGTCCGCCTGCTAGCATCGCGCGGCCATGCGCCGCGCCGACCGCCACCTTCGTCACAAGACCCCGGAAGCGCCGCAGGCGCGCCCGAAATCCCGCGCCGCGCTGGCCGCGCTGGTGGCGCTGGCACTGTGGGCCCCGGCCCCGCTGCTCGGCTCGCCGCGCGAGTTCATCCCGGTCGGCGACCCGCTCGAGTCCGAGCTGCGCCTGCTCGACATCCTCGGCCCGGCCGGGGCGGACGGGCGGATCCTCCGCCCTCACCTGGGCCTGCGTCCGCTGCAGCGCTTCGAACTGCAGGGCCGCGCCGCCCCACCGGAGTCGCCCGACGCTGCCCGCGCCATCTCCTTTGCGCGCCTCGAACGCGCCCTGGGACGCGACGCCGCGCCCTGGTTCGCCCCTCATCCGCGCTGGCGCTCGACGCCGCGCTTCCTCGAGGCGACCGCACCCGAAGACCAGCGCTTCGAGTTCTCGACGGCGGCCGCGGGCAGCGTCCTGGCCGACACGGGCGACGTACGCTTCACCTCAGGCTCGGGACTGCGCTCACGACTGGGCGTTCAACTGGACCAGTGGCTCTTCTTCACGGACCTGCTGGTCGGACGCGTGGACCGGGCACGGTCCTTCGCGGACCCCATCGTCGCGAACACCGACCTCATCGCCTACACCGACGAGACCTACTTCGCATACTCCGACCGCGATGGACGCTGGGGCCTGCAGTTCGGGCGCAGCCGCTGGCACTGGGGTCCGGGCGAGGAAGCCTCACTGCTGATCTCCAGGACCTCGGCACCGATCACCGGGCTCTCCTACCAGGTGCACCTGGCGGCACTCCACCTCGATGCCTCGGCGCTCTCGGCCACCCTCCAGCAGGCGTCGGGCGAGCAACTCGCCGCGCACCGTCTCGAGTGGCAGCCACGCGACGCGCTGCGCCTTGGACTTACCGAGACCGCGCGCTATCAGGCCTCGAACTGGCAGCCGCTCTACGCCATCGGCGCGATCCCCTACATCCTGGTTCAACGCCTGCTGGTGCAGGATGAGCCCGACTCCGTGGGCGCCTTGCGCAACAACATCATGCTGGGGCTGGACGCGGCCTGGCGCATCGCCGGGGGCACGCGCGTCTACGGCGAGTTGCTGCTCGACGACCTGCACACGCGCACCGCGGAAAACCCGAACAAGTACGGCTGGCAGCTGGGCTGGGAGGGCGCGGGCATGCTCAGCGCCGCGCGTCTGAGCTGGGGGGGCGAGTACACGCGGCTGTCACGCTATGTCTACACCTCGTTCTTTGGGCGCGCCTACGAGGCGCAGGGTGCACCGCTCGGGTTCCCCCTGGGCCCGGACTCTCGACGGATCGCCCTGCGCAGCGCCCTCGATCTGGGCGCGGATTGGCAACTGCTTGCGCGCGCCTCGCGCAGCGACCAGGGCGAGAACGGACTCGACGAGCCCTTCGTGCCGGGCTCCCCACGCCCGAGCGTGGGAATTTTCGAAGGTGTCGTGGAGCAGACACGCGACCTCGAGGCGGGGCTGCGCTGGTGGCCCGCGAGCGGCGTGGATCTGCGCGCACTCGCCGGCTACCGCTGGGTCGAGAACGATGCGCACCTGACGGGCCGGCGGACCGAACATGCGCGCTTCACCTTCGAAATGCGACTGTTCCGCTGAGGTGCGAAGGGCCGATGTCACCCCCTGGCGCAGCACAGCTTCCGGGACCGGAGACCCTTGAGCCACCCACGCCCGTCGGGTCCACCGGGCGCCGTGGCCTGTGGACGCTCGCGTTGCTCGGCGCCACATTGCGTCTCGGGCTCATCTGGACGGGCTGGTGCGACAACCGGGTGGTCGCGGACGACGCCTTCTACTACTTCACCATCGCGCGCCAGTTCGCTGCGGGCCACGGCGCCACCTTCGACGGCCTCGCCCCCACCAATGGCTTCCACCCGCTCTGGCTGCTGCTGCTCACCCCTGTCTTCGCGCTCACCGGCGCGCTGCGGGCAGGCTCCTGGGTGGGCGTGTACCTGGCCCTCAGCCTGTGCGCCCTGCTCGACGTCGCGAGCGGCGTGCTGCTGTGGCGACTGCTGCGCCGGCTCGGCTCCCCGCGCGGCGCGCAATGGGCCGCGGCGGTGTGGTTCCTCTCGCCCGTCACCCTGCTGCTCTCCCTGCGCGGAATGGAGAGCGCGCTCAACGTGACGCTGTTCGCGGCGTGGCTGTGGGTCGTCGTGGGGGCCTTCGAGGACGGCGCACCTAGCGCGCCTCGCGGGGTGCTGGTCGGCATCGTCACGGGGCTGGCGTTCCTCGCCCGCACCGACAACGGGCCGCTGCTGGGCCTCACCCTCGCGCTGATCACGCTGGGCTCCTGGCTCGCCACCCGGAGCGCATGGCGCCCCCTGCTCGGTTTCTTCGTCGTGGCCGGCGTGACGGCGGCGGCGATCGCGCTGCCCTGGTTCATCTGGAATCTCACCACTTTCGGGACGCCCTGGCAGGTGAGCGGGGCGGCCAAGCTCGCGAACCCGCAAATCTTCGGCCACGTGCCGGCGGCGCTGGGTCACCGCCTGCGCTACCTCGCCGCCTTCGTCTGGGTGCCGTCCTACTTCGCCGCCGGCGAGAGCATGAGACACCGCGCAGCGTTCACCCTCTTCGCCTGGACCGGGTGGCTGACCCTGGCCGGGCTCCTGCCCTTCTTCGTCATCGCCCTGCTGCGTTCCCACACCACGGCCCTGCGCCCGCTGGCGCTGGGGCTCTTCGGCTACCTCGCGGCGCACGCCGTGGTCTATGCGCTGGTCTTGCGCACCTACGTGGTCTGGTACGCGACCGTGCCCACCTTCATCCTCGTGTTCCTCGCGGGCGGGGTGGCCACAGGCGAACTGCTCGGGCGTCTGCGGACCGCATGGCGCACGGCACTTGCGGGCGTGGCGGTGGCGGCGGGGATCGCGATCTTCGCGCAATACTTCACCGCCACGAGGATCGTGCCGCGAGGAGAAGAGCTGGTCGTGCGACCGATCCTGACGAAGATCGCCACGCAGGCTCCGGGCACGCGCACGGTCGGGGTCTTCAACGCCGGCGCGGCCGGCTACTTCGCTCCGGAGATCGGCCCCTTCACCGTGGTGAACCTGGACGGGCTCGTGAACAACCCTTCGGTGGAGGCCTGGCAGGCGGGACGCTATTTGGAATACCTCGACCGGAACGTGGACGTGGTCATCAACGACGCCGACGGCGCGCTGAACTTCCTGCTCGGCCCGGGGAACCGGCCGCGCTTCGACGCACGCTACCCCCGCTGGACACAGGGCTCGCTGGTGTGGGGCCCCCGGCTGCAGACACCGGCGCGCTGAGCGCGGCGGTCTACCGCAGGGGCTTTCCACCCGTGCGGCGCGACCACTCCACCGTCTGCACCAGGCCGTCGCGGAAGCTCATGCTCGGCGTCCAGCCCAGCACCTGCTTCGCCCGCCTCGCGTCGAGGTAGATCCGCTGCACCTCGCCCGGCCGCGCGGCCTCGTAGACCGGCTCGCCCGCGAAACCCACGATCGCCTTCAGCTCGCGGAAGATGTCGTTCACCGAGGTGCCGATCCCGGTGCCGAGGTTGACCATCTCGCCGCTGCCCAGCGCGAGCGCCAGCTCGTTCGCCTCCACTACGTCCATGACATAGAGATAGTCGCGCACCTGCTCGCCGGTGCCGAAGATGCGCGGCCGCTTCCCCTGCAGCATGAGCAGGATGAAGATGGCGTTCACACCCGCCTCGCCGTGCGGGTTCTGGCGCGGCCCGTAGACGTTGGGATAGCGCAGTACCGTGTAGTCGAGGCCGTGCAGGAGTTTCCAGAGGTAGAGGTAGTGCTCCAGCGTGTGTTTGCTCACGCCGTAGGGTGACTCGGGGTTGACCGGATGTTCCTCGGTCGCGGGCAATTGCCGGCCCTCGCCGTAGAGCGCCCCGCCGGTCGAGGCGTAGACGAACTTGCGCACGCCGTGGCGGGTGCAGGCCTGGAGCAGGCCCAGGGCGCCGAGGATGTTGGTGCCCGCGTCGAACACCGGGTCGTCCACCGAGCGGCGCACGTCGATCTGCGCCGCGTGGTGGTCCACGACCTCGGGCCGGAACCCGGCGAAACAGCGCTCGACCGCGGCCGCATCGGTGAGGTCCGCTTCGTGAAGACGGGCGGCGGGATTCACCAGTTCGCGGAACCCGCTGGAGAGATTGTCGAGCACGGCGACTTCGTGCCCGCGCTCGATGAAGCGGTCGACCACGTGCGAGCCGATGAAGCCCGCGCCACCGGTCACCAGGATGCGCATACGGTCCTCCGCCGATCAGGTCGCGCGGCTCAGTGGCTCGCGCTGGTCTCGACCGCCGCGGCCCGACGTTCGGCCCGCACGCGCCGCATCCAGACCATGAAGCGCAGGCGCTCCTGCACCTCGAGGTCGCAGCCTAGCACCACCGCTTCGTCATCGGAGCAGACGACCGCTTCGCTGGCCGCCGCCGGTCCCGGCACAGCCTCCACCGGTTCGAACGCATCTTCGCCGGGTCGCGGATCCTCGGCTGCGAGGACCTCCGGGACCGCGAAGCTGGCCGGCTGTGCGGCGCCGACCTCTTCCGCGAGCGGCGGCGGACCGGGAATCCCCGCCGCAGCGGCGAGTTCGACTTCGAGCATCGCCTCCATCAGCCAGTCCAAATCGAAGCAGGAGAAAGGTATGCCGAGCCGTTCAGAGAGTGCAACCGCACTCCTCGGAAGCTCCGGGCCAGGCTCCGCCCACCACGCCTCGAGGACCCGACCTCCGAGCGGCAGCGCTGCCGCCCTCGAGACCTTCGGGTCGAGGGCGAGGAGCACCCGGTCGAAGTGCGCGCGCGCATCCTCGAGCAACCCGCTCAACTGGTCCCAGCGTCCCGCACGCCCGGGCGCGCCGTGGGCGAGGAAGAAGAATCCCGCACGCCCTGCGGCCTGCACCGCCCCGAGCAGCGGGACCTCCCCCGCCAGGCACTCGCCGAGTCCCCAGCGCGCGTCGCCTCCGTAGCTCTCGTGCAACCTGAGCCGCCTTCCGGCGTCCACCAGCAGGACGCGCTCGCCTCGCTCGGCGAACCCGCCGGCAAGGATGGCGACGGCCTGCGCGATCCGCGCGGGGTCCGGCCCGCTCACGAGGTGCAGCCAGCCCAACTCCGCATCCCAGGCCCGTCGCGGATCACGGGGCAGTTGCGCGACGCGCTCACCGTGGACCTGCGGGCTCAGCGCCTCCGGGACGCCGCGTACCACCTGCACGACGCGCGGCCGGGAGCGCGGCCACAGCCACGGCGCGCACAGGACGAGCGCAAGGGCGGCTCCCGCGAGCGCGCCAGAGGCAAAGAGCGCGATCCAGGTCCGCACGATGGGGAGCGCCCTGGGCATCGGCCCCCAGGCGCCTTGCACGAAGAGCGCGGCGGCGGGATCCGGCGCCAGACGCTCGAGCCGGAGGGCCTGCGCGAAAGCCGCGGTCACCACCACATCGTTCTGGGATTTCGACAGCGTCGCCTCGAGGGAGCGCTCCACCTGGCCGAGCGTCGGGGCACGCGACCGCTCGTGCCACCTCCACGCCGCCTCGATCCGGACGCGCAGGTCGGACACCGGCTCCGCCGCCAGGGCGCGCAACCACTCCCCCTCGGCGGATGTGCAGACAGTGAGCGCGGAGGCGAGCGAGTCCGGGTGGGCGGCCAACGCCAGGCGCACGACCTCGGCCTCGGCCCGCGCCAGCCGTGCGCGCTGGACCGCGCTGCCCGGCGTCTCCAGCGGGGCCTCCGGGAACACCTGCGGGTTCACCAGCGCGACCAGGAGCAGCCGCGCCCGGACCAGCGCGGCGCACTGGCCCGCGGGCGGCAGCGTCGCCATTCCACCCGGTGCCAGCCCGGAGCGCCATCGTGCGCGTGCCTCCGTTCGGCGCGCGGACGCCGCATCCATGCCACTCAGGCGCCGGCGCTGCAGGCCGCGAGCGAGGCTCTCCGTGCCGGCCTCCGTGAACGAGCGCACGGCGAGCAACTCGCGATCTCCGTTCTCGAAGGGGACGGCCTGCTCGCCAGCACGTCTGGGGCGCGGCCACTCATCTGGGGCTGGCGGTCCCCCCTGCCAGTGTACCCGGGCCTCGTACAGGGGAACGCCGTCGAGGGCGAAGCGCTCGGGCAGAGCGCCCAGCAAGCCGGCGCCCGGCAAGCCGACACCCATCAGGACGCCCGCCAGAACCGCGACGGTCACGCGGCTCCACGCGCTCGGCGGGCGCTCGGCGTTCGTGGGGCTGGTGGCGTCTTCCGTGGCGCTCATTGAGTGGACTGCCGGCTCCTTGCCTGGAGAAAGCGGCCCTCATGGACCGCCGCGAAGGAAGTTAGACGCCGGGCACGGGGCGGTCAAGGCTCCCGGCTCACGCGGCGCGCGCCCTGGGCTCCGAACGCGTGTCGCCCGCGTCCTGCTGCTGCACGCCGGTTCGCGGCAGGAGGAAGTAGAAGGTGCTGCCCTCGCCCGGCACGCTCTCGACGCCGATGGTGCCGCCGTGCTGCTCGACGATCCCCTTGCAGATGACCAGGCCCAGACCCGTCCCTCCCACCCGGCGCGTGGAGCCGCTGTCGATCTGGGAGAACTTGCGAAAGAGCTTGTGGATGTCGGCGGCCGCGATGCCCCCGCCGCAGTCGCGTACGCTCACCCGCAACATCGGGCCCTCCATCTCGGCCCGCACCACGATGCGTCCTTCGGGCGCCGAGAACTTGATGGCGTTCGACAGCAGGTTGGTGAGCACCTGCGCGATGCGATTCGAGTCCATGACCACGTCGGGCAGACCGGGCTCGAAGACGCAGTCGAGGACGATGTGCCGCTCCGCAATCAGGGTGCGCAGGTTCTGCACCGCCTGGCGGACCACCGGCTCCAGGCTCTCGACCTCCATGCACATCGGCAACGACGCGGACTCAAGCTTGGAGAAGTCGAGGATGTCGTTGATCAGCACCAGCAATCGCTCGGCATTGGCGTGGGCGATGTTCAGCAGCTTGGCCTGCTGCTCGTTGTTCTGGAAATAGCGGTCATCCGTGAGCAGCTCCACCGCTCCCTTGACGGAAGTGAGCGGCGTGCGGATCTCGTGTGAGACCACCGCCACGAACTCGGACTTGAGGCGGTCGAGGACGCGCGTGTGTTCGTAGAGCCGCGAGTTGTGCACGGCGATGGCGGCTTCCGAGGCGTAGAGCTCGAGGAACTCTTCATCCGTCACGCTGAACCCGCCCGGCTTGTCGAGCATGACCAGCAAGCCGAAGACCTGCTGATCCGCAGACAGCAAGAGCGGGAGCGCCAGCAGGGACTCGAACCGCCGTCCACCGACGAGCGGCAGCTCGATGGGCTGCTCCGGCGAGGCCAGGCGGCGCACGGGACGGTAGTCGGGGTGATCGAAGCCAATGGCCCGCTCGGCGGTGAAGAAGTGCTCCCGGTCGGCCTCACCGTTCGGGATCTCCAGACCGTGCGCCGCCGCCACGCGGCACTCCTCGGTCTCCTCGACGCGCAGGTAGACCACAGCGGCGCAGGCACCCGACAGCTCGGCCGCCTTGGTGGCCACGGTGGCGACCCGCGGGCCCAGATCGAGGTCTGCGCTGATCTCCTTGCCCACCTCGTATAGAGTCCTCATCTGGTGGGTGGCCAGGCGGACCTGCTCGCGCAGCTCCTGCTCGTGGTGGCTCAGGATCTCGTTCTTCTGGCTCAGTTCCTCGACCAGTTGGCGGTTGATGGCGCGCAGGCGGCGGTTGGCCAGCGCCCGCTCGACGCTGCTCCGCACGTCGTCCAGCTCGAAGGGCTTGATGATGTAGTCGTAGGCCCCCTGGCGGATCGCGTCGATGGCCACCGCGGTCGTGGTCTCGCCCGTGATGAGGATGACCGCCGTCTCCTCGTCCACCTCCCGGGCGAGGCGCATCACGTCGAGGCCCGTGAGTCCCGACATGTTGAGGTCCGAGAGCACGGCGTCGGGACGGTAGACGGGGATGCGCGCCACCGCGGCCTCACCGTTCGCCGCCACCTCGACCTCGTAGCCGAGCGTCGTCAGGAACTCCTGGAGCAGCTCGGTCACGGTGGCCTCGTCGTCGACGACGAGCAGTCGCGCAGGCGGCCCGCCACCCACCGCGGTCGCGGGACCGGGAAACGGATGGTCCTCGCCGGCCCCGGGCGATCCGGTCTCAGTGGACACGGGCGGACTCCGACGCGACCGCCCGGCGGCGGCCGGCCTTGACGGCCAATGCCAGGGCGCGTTCGGCGCGGTCCATGAGCTCGACGCTCTCGAGCCCATCACGCGGGCTCGCCGACACGCCAGCGCTCACGCCCAACCGTCCGGCGCGCGCGAAGCGGTGCTCCTCCGCGGCGCGACGTAGCCGCTCGGCGACGCGCAGCGCGGCGATCGGTTCGGTTTCCGGCAGCAGCACGGCGAAGCGGGCGCCGGGCAGGCGCGCCAGCACGTCCGTCTCTCGCAGCGCGAGCCGCAGGACGAGCGCGGCCTCGCTCAGCACGGCGCGGGCCACCCCGGCGCCGTAGCGCTTCGTCAGTGCCGGAAAGCGGTCCAGCTCCACCACCGCCACCGCCAGCGGCGCCCCGTGCATGCGCACGCGCGCCAGTTCCTCGCCGAGCCGCTCCTGGAAGGCGTGCGCGTCGGGCAGTCCGGTCGCGGGATCGCGCCCCGGCTGCCGGCGCAACTGATCGAGCTCGAAGCGGGCGCCCAGGGCGGATCCGAGCGCGCCCGAGGCGGCGCGCATGAGGCCGAGTTGTGCGGGCAGCCAGTGCTGGCCACGTCGCGCGAGCAACTCGAGCGTCCCCACGCGCTCGCTGCCGCGCAGCAGCGGAACCGTCAGGCAGTCGCGCAGATCACCTGGTTGGATCCCCCAGTCCCCGCAGGCCTGCCAGAGCTCGAGTTCGCCGGAGGGGCCGCGGGCCCGCAGGACCACGGCGTCGCAGTCGAAAGCCGCGCTCAGGTCGGCGAGCGCCCGCTCGAGCGCCTTCCGATCGACCACGGCCGAAAGCAGGGCCTCGCACGCCTGCCACAGCGAGCGCGAGGCACGGCGGCGCTCGCCCCCCGACCCGCGCGGGTCGGAAGCGCGCACCGTCACCGGACCGGCCGCCGGAGCTGCGACCGGGCGGGGCGGACGCGCGCGAACGGAACCCGGACCCACGTCCGGCTCAGGCCGCACGGGACGCGGGCCCCGGTTCACTCTCACGGGCGAGCGCCGCGAGGACGGACTTGAGAGCGTTGAGCCGGTGCGCGGCTTCTCGGATCCGATCGGACTCACGTAGCACGACCTCCAGCCGATCCCTGGCCCCCGGCACCGCGCCGGCGGGCCCCATGAGCAGGAGTTGCGCATTCCCGCGCACTCCCACCAGGGCATTGTTGATGTCGTGGTACACGCCAAGTTGCCGGACCAGCCCGCCCGTCCAGCTCAACTGCTCCTGCCACCAGCTCTCGAGCGCGGCGCACAGCTCGCCCGAGACCTCGACCTGGCCCGCGGCCTCGAGCCGCCGCGCCACATCCAGCACGGCCGCGCGCAGCGCCGCGTGCGGCGCGCCGGGCAGGGTCACGCCAGTCGCGGCGGAGCTCACGCCGCCAGCTCCTCGCCGGCCAGCGCCTTGTGCAGGCGCAGGCGCAGCCGGGACATGGCACGCGTGTGGACCTGCGAGACCCGCGACTCGGAGATGCCGAGCGTGCGGCCGATTTCCTTCAGCGTGAGGTGTTCGTAGTAATAGAGCGCCACCACGAGCCGCTCCTGCTCGGGCAACAGGTCGAGTGTGCGCAGCAGCACGAGGCGGGTCTGCTCGTCCTCGAGCCGCGCGTCCAGATCCACCGCGTGCGGGTCCGGCAGGTGCTCGCCCAGCGTCGTGGACTCCTGGTCCTCGCTCGAGCGGGCCTCGTCCAGCGACACCAGCACCGCTCCACGGACGTGGTCGAGCAGCCGGTAGAACTCGCCGCGATCCATCTTGAGCTCACGAGCCAGTTCATCCTCGGATGCCGCGCGACCCAGCTTCTGATCGAGCGCGCGGGTCACAGCGTCCAGCGTGCGTGCCTTGCGGCGCATCGAGCGCGACACCCAATCGAGCGAGCGTAACTGGTCCAGCACCGCGCCCTTGATGCGCCACACCGCGTAGGTCTCGAATTTCGCTCCCTTGCGCGTGTCGAACTTGGCGTGCGCGTCCAGCAAGCCCAGGACGCCCGCCGAGTAGAGGTCCTCGTGGTCCACGTTCCGCGGCAGGGTGGTGGCCACGCGCTCGACCACGTGCCTCACCAGCGGCGCGAAACGGCTCAGCAGGTCTTCCTTCGAGTAGGTCACGGGCGGGGGCGCGGGCGCCAGGCGCAGGGCGGTGGCCACTGTGGCGGTCGCCCGGGGAGTGGACACGGTCCGGCGCGGAGCCGGAGGCCTGGTGCGCGCGGGTGGAGCGGACTTTGCGGTACGGGCTAGCGTGCGGGCGGTGGCGGAGGGGCGGGCCATGGGGTTCTCCTTAGGCTCCGAGCCGCTGGCGATCGCGACGTGCACTCGCCAGCAGGCGCTCGGGGTGGCTCACTTCGGCCGGAGGGGCGGGCGGCACAGGCGTCCACAGCCGCGCAGCCAGCGCACGGTAGGCCACGGCAGCGGGCGACTGCGGGAAGGCGATCACCACCGGCTCCTGGCGCCGCACTGCGCGCGGGATGGCCGGGTCCTCGGGGATCGCGCCGAGGGACTGGAGTTCAAGGTGCAGGAAGCGCCGGGCCACGAGCCGGATGCGATGCGCGGTTTCCTCGGCTTCCTGGGCGTTGGTCGCCTGGCTCACGAGCAGGTGCGGCGCCTGCCGGATCCCCTGGGCGCTCAGGACCTTGATCAGGCCGTAGGCGTCGGCGAAGGCCGGCATCTCGGGCGTCGTCATCACGATCACGTCATCCGCGGCCAGGCACAGTGCGAGCACGTCGCGCGTCACGCCCGAAGCGGTGTCCGCGATGATCAGGTCGGCCTTGCCGTCGAGCGTGCCGATGCCGCGTAGCAGGCACTCGCGCCGGTAGTCGTCCAGCTCAGCCAGTTCGGGCACGTCCGAGGCCGCGGGGATGAGCCGCACGTCACCCGGCCCCTCCACCAGGATCTCCTCGAGCGTGCGCTCGCCCGCAAGCACATGCTGCAGGTCGTAGCGCGGGTGAACTCCCAGCAACAGGTCCAGGTTGGCCTGCGAGAAGTCGGCGTCGAGCAGCAGCACGCGCGCACCGGACTGCCCCATGGCCACCGCCAGGTTCGCGCACAGGTTGCTCTTGCCCACGCCGCCCTTGCCGCTCGCGACCACCAGCATGCGGGTTCGTGGACGCTCCCAGTTCGCCGGATGGTCGGTGAGCTCGCCACACGGCACGATGCCGGGCATGACGCGCAGCGGCCCCACCGGGGACGGACCACGGCGGGATCCGCCGGAGGAACGCTCGGAGGCCATCAGCGGCTCCCGTGTGTCCGGGGAGCGCGGGAGCGGGGCGCGGCCGGCAGCGCGAAGAGCGCCGACAGGAACTCCCAGTAACGCAACTGCTCGCGGCAGCGGCGCAGCGCCTGGTCGAGACCCAGCCGCTCCAGGCGCCGCTCCTCCTCGCGCAACGAGGCCAGTGCGGCGTACGCCTGATCGATCCGCAGCGCGCTCGTGGATGGAATGGCGCGGCGCAGGTCCGCGCGGGGCGTGAAGACGGTCTGGCGGTTCATGACGCCCTCCTCAGGCGCGCAGTCGGAGTCGCGAAGCGTGGCACGCTCGCCCGCGGCGCGCGGCCGCCGAGCAACTCCCGCAACTGGGAGAGCAGCGCGGCGTAGGCACGTTCGATGCGCGCCGCCGATACACCGAGCACGCTCGCGGCTTCGGCGGGTGTGAGGCGCTCGAAAAGGAGCAGGGCCAGCAGCACGCGCTCGCGCGTGGCGCAGCCGCTGAGGGCGCGTGCCACAGCCTCGCGCCGGTCGTGCCGGGGCACCGCGACCGGACGTCGCGAGGGCAGGGCAAGGACGCGGGGACGCATCAGGCGGCCTGGCGGGGCGGCCGCATATCGCGACGGTCGGCCGCGCGCTGGAGCGAGCGGTGCACCGCGTGGCGGAGCGCGTCCATGGCGAAGGGCTTGGGGAAGCACTCGAAGACGCCGGCGGCGGCGAGCGCGCGCAGGGTCTCCGGGCTCCCGTAGGCGGTCAGGATGATGACCGGCAGGGCCCTGCGGCTGCGTGCCAGCTTGCGCGCGAACTCGAGGCCGCTCATGCCCGGCAAGCGCAGATCCGAGATCACGAGATCGCACTCGCCGTGCTGGAGCCAGCTCCAGGCCTCCTCCGCGGTCGAGAAGGTGTCGATGCTGAAGCCGCCGTCCGAGAGCCCCTCGGCCAGCGCCCAGGACGTGCTCGGCTCGTCTTCGATGATCAGGATGTGGGGCATGAACGCGCATCTCCGTTGGGGACAGGTGCCTCGATTTGCACCGTGCGTGCCAGCAGGGATTCCAGCACGACAGCCATGGGTCGCGCGGGGCGGGGGCGGGCGGGGAACCCGGGCGACGGGCCCGCCACCTCGTTCACTGGCGCGGGGTTAGCCCGGTCGGGGCCGGAGCCGACGCAGGTGGGCTGCCGTGGAGGGTCAGGTCTGCGGCTCCCTCGCGTCGCATCCAGCAAGGCCGGCCGTGCAGGATGCCTGCCCAACCTCGTTCCGCCCGGCCCGGAGCGCGACCGCTTCCTGACCGCCCGCCCATCGGAACGGGTCCGGGGAGCGCGCGGCCATGGTGTGTCGCTGCGAGCTGGCCCGGATGTGCCAGGAGAAGAGCGCGGGAGTGCGGGAAGCGGCCATCAGGGATACGCGGACCCGCCTTTGCGAAGTCCGGGCCAGGGGACGCCCGGGCGGAAACCTCTCAGTCGCTCAGAGTTCCTCGCCCGCCTCGTCCAGGTCGTCGCCCAACGCGTATTCCTTGAGCTTCGTGCGCAGCGTCTGCCGCGAGATGCCCAGCTGCTTCGCGGCGAGCGTCTTGTTGCCTCCGCACACCGACAGCGCGTGTTCGATCGCCAGCTTCTCGACCTCGGCCAGCGGTCGCACCACGCCCGGCGGGAACACGCTCGCCGCGGAAGCCGGGGTGCGTGCGCCCCCGCGTGCGCCCGTCACTTCGGGCGGCAGGTGCTCGACCCGGATCTCGTCCTCGGCCTCGAGCAGCACGACGCGCTCCATCAGGTTCCGCAACTCGCGCACGTTGCCCGGCCAGGCGTAGTCGAGCATCACGTGCAGGGCGTCGGGGTGCAGCCGCGCCGCCGGCCGGCCCAGCTCGCGGCAGAACTGGGCGATGAAGTGCTCGGCCATGAGCGACACGTCCTCGCGGCGCTCGCGCAGTGGCGGCACCTCGATGGGCACCACGTTGAGGCGGAAGTAGAGATCCTCGCGGAAGCGGCCCTCGGCCACCGCCTTCGGCAGATCGCGGTGCGTGGCGGCGATCACGCGCACGTCCACCGTGATGTCACTCCCTCCGCCCACACGGCGGAACGTTCGGGTCTCGAGCACGTGGAGCAGCTTGGCCTGCAGGCCCGGCGTCATCTCGCCGATCTCGTCGAGGAAGAGTGCTCCGCCGTCGGCCAGCTCGAAGAGCCCCTTCTTGAAGCGCTTGGCGTCGGTGAAAGCGCCCTTCTCGTGCCCGTAGAGTTCGCTCTCCAGCAACTGCTCGGGGATGGCGCTGCAGTTGAGCTCCACGAACGGCCCCTCGGCGCGCGCGCTGTGCGCGTGCAGATAGCGCGCCAGCAACCCCTTGCCCGAGCCGGTTTCGCCGCGCACCATGATGGTCGCGGTGCCGCTCTTGCCCGCCTTTTCCAGACGCTGGAGCGCGGTGCGCAGCCCCGGGCTGGCGCCGATGATGGGCGGGAGCTTCTCGCGGCGGGCAGCCTCGACCTCGCGGCGCAGGCGCCCGCGCTCGAGCGCACGCTCCAGCACGATGCCCAGGTGATCGAGGTTCGGCGGCTTGAGAATGAAATCGAAGGCCCCCAGCCGCGTGGCCTGGACCGCGTGCTCGATCGAACCGTGCCCGGTGAGCATGATGACCGGCAGACCCGGCTCCTCGGCACGCAGGCGTCGGAGCACCTCGAGCCCGTCCTCGGTCCCCAGCCGCAGGTCGAGCAGAACCGCGTCCACCGACTGCTCGCGCACGTACTCGAGCGCCGTGCCGCCGTCCTCGGCCTCGAGCGGACGGTAGCCCGCGTCGCGCGCCCACTCGCCGATGCTGAAGCGCAGCGAGCGCTCGTCGTCAACGATGAGCAGTGTGTTCGGGGCCTGCGTCCGCTGCGGTGCTTCGTCTCTCGCCATGTCGCTTCTCCACGTGGAACTCCAGGAGCACGGTGGTGCCGCCACCTTCACGGCTCGCGACCTCGATCGAACCACCGTGCTCCTGCATGATGGTCTGACAGATGGAAAGTCCCAGTCCGCTGCCCTTCGGCTTGGTCGAGAAGAAGGGATCGAAGAGCTTGTCGAGCACGCCGCGCGGAATCCCCACGCCACTGTCGGTCACGCGGATCTGCTGGACGGCGATCCACTCTCCCGCGGCGGGGGCCCGCGCGGCGGCGGGCGCGGGCGCTCTGCGCTCGAACCCGTCGCCGGCCCGCCGGCCCGGCCCGCGGAGCGGACGGCGGCGGCGCGTCAGGCGCACCTCGTAGCGCAACGTGCCGCCCTGCGGCATGGCCTGCACCGCGTTCAGCGTCACGTTGAGCACGACCTGCGTCACCAGATCCGCGTCGATCCAGATCGGCCGGAGTCCCGGCTTCGCCTCGACCTCCGTGCGCACGCCGGCCCGGGCGAACGAGTCGGCCGAGAGCTCGACCACGCGTCGCACACAGTCCGCGAGCTGGCCGGGCCTGAGCTCGGGACTCCGCGGGCGCGCGTACTGGAGCAGGTTCGTGACCAGCCGGTCGAGCCGCGCCACCTCCTCGAGAATGACGCTCACGAAACGCGAACGCGGGTCGCGGGGCTCGAAGCGCCCCAGCAGCACCTGCGCGCTGACGCCGATGCCCGCCAGCGGGTTGCGAATCTCGTGCGCCACCCCCGCCGAGAGCTGGCCAAGGGTCGCGAGCCGTTCGTTGCGCCGCAACTCCTGCTGCATCCGGCGCGGCTGTGTGAGATCGCGCAACACGAGCAGGACGCGCGCCGGGCGTCCGAAGCGGAACCCGCGCAGGAGTACCGGCACCTCCCCCCCGCCAGGTGGCGCGAGCAGGATCTCGCGCTCGGTCGTGGCGGTCCTGAAGGCCTCGGCGACCGGATCATCGCCCGGCACTGCGCTGCGCACGAGTCCGCAGACGGCACGCCCTCGAACTGCGCTGCCCCGCAGCCCGAGCAGGCGCAGCGCCGCAGGATTGGCGGCCGTCACGCGGCCCCGGGGATCGAGCAGCAGCACGCCGTGCTCGACGTCGGCCATTAGCAACCGACCGGCGGCCTCCATGGGTGCCGTTCCCTCAGCGCGTGGGCGGACCGTGCGTTTCACCAGCATGAACGCTCCATCGTGCACGCAGTATCGCAGAGGAGGACCACAAACGAAAAGCCCGCCGGTGCACGGCGGGCAACTGCGCCTGCTGCGGTGCTATCGGTCCGTCAACTCGTCCAGAATGACGTCCAGCAACTTCTCGCGCACGTCAGCACGGTCGTAGAAGCCAGCGGCGATCCTCGCGCGCGCGGCCTTCACCCGTGACCAGCGCACACCCGCCTCACGACCGGAGCGTCTTCCGCCCATGATGGTCACCAGCCGGAGGCGCCCGCGGCGCTGAGAACCCTGGTCCATAACTCCCCTGCCGCTCCCACCGAGGGAGCCAGGCACAGACGTCTCTCCGACGCCTGCCGCGCCAGCGCGCGGATCAGTGGGAGTCGCTCGCCCGGCCCGAATCACCTCTGGCATTCGGCGGTCCCGGATCGCCTTGCTTCCCCTGCTGCGCGCGGCGGGTTTCCTCCTGGATGCGGGCGTAGATCTCTTCGCGATGGACCTTCACCTCGGGCGGCGCCTCGATGCCGAGCTTCACCTGGCCCGAACGCACCTCCAGCACGGTGATCTTGACCGAGTCCCCGA
>Ga0315283_10002239_pt1 | contig 16073 bp, 18 predicted proteins | sample YL17G09_0_MG_FD_204541 | JGI IMG/M metagenome (GOLD analysis project Ga0315283, IMG submission 204541) | Sediment microbial communities from Yellowstone Lake, YNP, Wyoming, USA - YL17G09_0 | ecosystem: Environmental > Aquatic > Freshwater > Lake > Sediment | place: USA: Wyoming | collected... | reverse complement strand
CTCACCGTGCGTGTAAAGACCGCCTGTACGGGAGTCGTGAAGAAGTCGAGGCCCTCGAGGAAGAACGGGCGCTTCTCGGGATAGAAGAGCGCGAACCGGGTATTGACGTCGAGCTGCGCGACATCGGCTTCCACCTGCGAGAAGTCGGGATTCACCGTCCCGTTCAACGTCATGTTGGGCGTGACACTCCAGCGGGCCGTGAGGCCCGCGTCGGCCTCGATCCCGCCATTCGTGAGCGACGAGGCTGAAGGTTCGGCGCGCGCGTCGGTCCGGCTGAACGTGGCCGTGGGATCGAGCTCCAGGTTGCGTCCCTGCGCGAGGCCCTCCAGCCCCGAGATCTTGTTCTCCTGGCACAGGAGACAGCTCTTGTTGCGATCGCGATACGCCGAACTCATTCTGTGCCGGACGTTGCGCGGCCAGGATCGAAACGCCTCGAAGCCCCATGTCTGCGATCCGGAGCCAGGCTGGAACCGGAGCTGTTTGAGCGGGAGTGCGATCTCGACGATGTATCCATCCGCCGTGATCTTGCCCACCGACGCCCACATCATGTCCCACGAGAAGTCTTCGATGCCGTCCTGTTCGCTGAACACCGCGTCGGCCTGCACGCCGAGCGGGTTGACGCGGAACTGAAAGCCCCGCCGCTCGTCGTTGAACGTGTCGATCATCACACCGACGTGGTCGTCGCCGATGAGGGTGTCCGTGTCGTCGCGATCCATCAGGTGTGCGCGGATCTTGCCTGGTTCCGGATCGGATGCGCGGAACGCGATGTAGAGATTCGTGCGGTCGAAGGTCACGAGGCAGTCTGTCTTGACCGGAGGCGCGATGCCGTCCCCGGGCATCCACTCGTACAGCACGGGGATGACGGTCGCCTTCGCCCATGCGTCCTCGTCGAGCACGCCGTCCACTTTGATCTCGGAGGTGGCGCGCGTGATGGCGAATGTTGCGATCGGCGGCACCACGCGGGCGACCGGCTTGGGCTCCGCCTGCTGCGCCAGCGCCCGTGTAAGAACGAGTGGGAACAGGATCAGCAGGATGGCGACGACGCTGGCACGACGCGGCATCAGACCCCCAGTTGACGGCGACGTCCTGAGTGTATCGACTCGTGTCAGAATTCACGAATCGAAGGGCTTAGACGGAGGGGAGGGGGGTTTGGTTCGCCAGGCAGATCAAGGTCCGCTTCATGACCGTGGTTGCGCCGGACGCGTAACACCGGTACGATGATGAGGTTGTCGGGGCGTAGCGCAGCCTGGTAGCGCACCTGCCTTGGGCGCAGGGGGTCGCTGGTTCGAATCCAGTCGCCCCGACCAACTTTTCGAATCGAAAGGTAGCCGATAGGTAGCCACCTAGCGGTTCCTACCGCCTTTCGTCCGTGCGACCGTCTTCTTGGCCTTCGCTGAATCTAGCCGATACTGCTTCTGCCACTCGACCCATTTCGTCCGGTGCTTGAGGTAGGACGCGCGCCTCGCGGCCTCTTTGCTGCACTTAAGAGAACAGGCCTTCCTGGGCCGGCCTCTCGGCGCCAGCGGACCACGCTCGCGAGCGATGTACCGCCGAGTGCAGACCGGGCAGACATCAATCTGGAACTGCTCCAGCAGCAAGACGAGCGTGACCCAGAACGCATGCCGCCAGCGGCGCACGACCCAGGTTGCGTGAACGTCGCCCCACGGAGATCGGGCGACACTCAATCGAATCGCACACGTCACCGGCACGTCGGCGGCGGTAATCCGCTGACGAGTAGAGCGCAGAGACCGCAAGAATCCGTCGAGGGCGATGTGCAGGGACTTCAACTGTCTCACGGACACGCTCTTCCCCGGTGAGAAGCCTTCGACGGACTCAGGTTCAAACCATACTCGGCTCACCCGGCGCGTGCCCTGGCTGTCCACGAGCGCATCAACGACGGCCCTCCCCTGACTGAGCCACGCCTTGTCTGTTGCGCTGGCGGCGCTCCATCGCAAGACGTTCGTCAACGCGAGTGCCGCTCTGGTCGTTGCAATCATAATACGGCTATAGTATCACAACGCGTTTGCGTGCGTGTCTCTGCGAGCGCATGCTCCCCGGTGGAGGCGAGCAGATGCGAATGATCAGACCCCACGCGACCGCCACGAAACTTGCTATCTCCCTGACGACGTTGTGGCGTCGCCAGCAAGACCCTGATTTCCCGCGCGCCTACCAACTCGGCCCGAACACCATCGCGTTTGACGAGGATGAGGTTGACGCCTGGATCGCCAGCCGACGCATCAACACCGACACGGTGGCCGCTGATGTCGATCTGCGTTGAGGCGTTTGCTCGCGTCGTCGCGGCGCTGGAAGCGCACGGTTGTCGGCCTCGCGTGACCGGCGAGCGGGGTCGAGCGCGATGCCCATCGCACGATGACCGGGTGGCCTCGTTGGTCTTCGGCGTGCATGACGACGGCGTGCGACTGAAGTGTTTCGTCTGCGGCTGGAAGCCTGTCGTTGCGGCACTCGGGCTGAAGCCGTCGGACCTCTACAACGCGCCCCGTCCATCGCTCGCGGCGTCTGACCAGCGCATCGTCGCGCACTACCCGTACATCTTCGACACCGATGGCGAATCCCTAGTCGAGCGCGTGCGGTTCGGTCCGGTCAAGTCCTTCGCGTGGCGATCCCGTCAAGTCGGTGGACGTTGGCGGTATGGTCTGCGGGGCGCGGAAGTCGGCCTCTACCGCGCCGACCATCTGATCGATCACCGGCTCGTCCTGATTTGTGAAGGCGAGAAAGCTGCGGAAGCCGGTGTTGCGCTCGGCTTCGCGACGACGTGTGGCCCGTGGGGCTCGGCGAAGTGGACTGCGGCCTTCAGCGAAGTGCTCTGGCGAGCAGGCGCGCGCGTTGTCGTTGCGCTGCCCGACAGTGACCTGCCGGGATGCAGGTTCGCGGAGCAGGTCGCTGCGTCCTGTTGCGGCTTCCGCCCGAGTCTGGACTCGATTGTTACGAACAGCCAAGAACCGTGGGCCTCGTGGCCGTCGGCTGAACCTGACGACGAAGACGTGCAACCGCTCCGCGTCAAGCTGCTGCCGTTACCGAACCTTCCGGTTCACGGCGACTTGTTCGACTGGGTGCAATCAGGCGGCACAGCATCGGCGCTCGCGGACCTGATCAGCACCACGCCCGACTGGGTGCCGCCAGCGCCGGACGCCAAGCGCCAGCGTACCCGCGAGCAAACCCGTCTCCGCGTCGCGAACCTTCGCGCGCGCCGTGCGTTACAGGCCCACGGTAACGCCAACGTCAGATGTAACGCTGTATATAAGAAGAAAGATTCTCCTTCAATACCTTATACAGAGCGTTACGCGTTACATCTGAGGGCATCGTGATCAACCCTCAGCACTCCCCGTACGCTCGCCTCGGGCCTGGACACCCAGGCGCCTGCTGGACCGAGCAAACGGCGTTCCCTTGCTGCTGTGGAATTGAAGTCCTCAATGCCGCTTCCGCCCTGGTAGGTTTCGAGCGCGGTTTCGGGCGGTTGGCTACCTATGGGCCACCTATCTGTTTAGAAAGTGGAGTCGCGCTGAGTCTTTCAGAGAGTGGCGCCCTGCTTAACGGACAGGTGGAACGCCAGAATTGGAGCGTTCATGCCTGACTCTTTCGTGGAACTGGACGGCAACGCGCCGATTGGCGCTGTCGGGCAGACACCCGACCGTGAAGCCGGGACCGGGCGCTTCCTCCGTGGGAACCGCGCCGCGATGGTAGTTGGCGATCGCTCGGTGGCTTTCTGGAAGGCTCAGGATGCCACCAGACGCGAGATCGTTGACGCCGTGGTTGCTGATAGCGGGCACACCCTCGCCGACGCGCCTCGCACCCTCCGAATAGCCGCCGAGGGGATCGCGCAAGCGGCGCTCGTACGCGACGCCGCGTTTGACCGGATGGTCGAGAGTGGTGGCCCGCTCACGTCGAAGGACCGAGGGCGCCGGTCCCTGACTGTTTGGCTTGCGGCCTCCGATCGCCTGCTGCGTCACCTCCAGGTAATCGGGTTGCGTCGCGTGCCTCGCCCGGTCGAAACGCCGCTCGACTACATCGCGGGAAGGGGCGCCGAATGACCGGCAAGGTTCTCACCATCGTTGACTTGATGCTCGGTCGATTCGCGCGGTTCTTCCCGGTGGCCACCTGGCGGGCCTGGATTGCCGTGGCAGCGGCGATCTTCGGGCTGGGCTACGGATTGTCACCCGAGGATCAAACGCTGGTCCTGGGGCTGATGGGGCGCACCGTCCTGCCCGGGGAGGCGGCTCGCGAAGCCTTCCTCGTCATCGGGCGCCGCGGCGGAAAGTCGCGATTCGCGTCCTGGCTTGCGGTTTACGTGGCCTGCTTCAGAGATTACCGGGGCGTGCTAGCGGCTGGCGAAAAGGGGATCGTGATGATCCTCTGCCCGGATCGGCGTCAGGCCCGGACGATCTTCCGCTACGTCGAAGGGTTACTCGACAGCGACCCGATGCTGGCCGCGATGATTGTCACCCGCACGAAGGACAGCATCGAACTGAACAACGGGATCGCGATCGAGATTCATACCTCGACGTTTCGCGCGGTTCGAGGCTACACGATTGTTTGCGCGGTCGTGGACGAAGCGGCCTTCCTCCCCGACGACGACAGTGCGGCGCCGGACAGTGAACTCCTCGCCGCGTTGCGGCCCGCGATGGCGACGGTTCCGGGCGCCCTGCTGCTGGTCCTCAGTAGCCCGTATGCGAGGCGTGGAGAACTTTGGAAAGCGCACAAGGATCACTTCGGGAAGGACGGCGATCCCGTCATCGTGGTCCAGGCTGACACCCGAACGATGAATCCCTCGGTGCCCGAAGACGTGATTGCGCGAGCGTACGCAGATGACAGCGCCAGCGCGAGTGCCGAGTACGGCGCCCAGTTTCGGCGGGATATTGAGGCGTTTGTCAGCCGTGAGGCGATCGAGGCCTGCACGCTGCCTGGGTGCCTGGAACTGCCGCCTTCGACCGGCACGTACTACACCGCGTTCGTGGACCCGTCAGGCGGCGCCGCCGACAGCTTCTCCTTGGCGATCGGACATCGCGACAAGGACGGGCGCGCGGTGCTGGATTGTGCGAGAGAGGTAGTCCCGCCCTTCTCACCGGAATCGACGGTGACGGATTTCGCGGCGCTCTTGAAAACCTATCGCGTGCTGCGAGTGACCGGTGATCGATATGCGGGCGAGTGGCCGCGCGAGCAATTCCGAAAGCACGGCATCTCCTACGACATCAGCGAGCGGTCGAAGTCGGAAATCTACCAAGCGGCGCTCCCTCTCTTGAACAGCAAGCGCGCGGACCTGTTGGATTTGCCGCGGCTCGCCCGGCAGCTACAGCAGCTTGAGCGCCGCGTCTCTCGGGGCGGGCGGGATTCGATCGACCACGGCCCGAACCAGCACGACGATCTCGCCAATGCGTGCTGTGGCGCCCTGGTGCTGGTTGGGCTGCGTGCGGCTCAACCGATGCAGATCGTTTCGCTCGGCTCGGGCGCCCCGATTTCGGGCACCTTCGGCGACGTGGAATATCGGCACGGCGCGATTGTCTCCGCGGCGCCCTACGTGTCCCCGGACCCGCCAGCCCCCGCTGTGGGGATTCCGACGAGGCGCGTCAAGCTCGCAGACGGGCGAACCGTCATCGTGAACGAAGCCGATTTCGATCCGACGATTCATCAACCTTGGCGCGACGATGCGCCGTCACCGACCGCCCAGGCGGTCCCACTCGTTCGCTAACAGGAGCAAAGCATCATGGCACGAACACGTTTCGGCGCAGACACCGACCTCTATTGCGGCACGGGCATTTTGGCAAGCTGGCCGGAACTGAAGCCCGGGGCCGTCGCGAAGGCCGAGGAAATCGTCACCATCGTTGACCGTTTCAACAAAGAGGAAGCGGCGATCTTGACCTCTCCGATGCTGACGCAGCAGGGCAAAACCGACCAGTTGGGGCGCTTGGCGACCGACTCCAAACGCCAGTTTGATGCGTTCGAGGCGGCGACCGTCGCGGTCCTCCGCAAGCGCGTCGCAGATGCTGTTGAAGCCGTCACCTTGGCGGCGGTCCTGAACGTCACGAAGCGCGATCCGGGCGAGGCATTGGTTCACGAACTCCGGCAGCGAGAGACGCGGGACGCCGCTCGGCAGATGGACGCGCTGATGTTGAGGGCGAAGTATCTGACCGCGTGCAAGGACGGCAGCGACGACGGGTTGGTGGCGGCGGTCGAGTCGGCGCCGAGTTGCGCGGCGCTGCTTGATGCGTCGGTGATCGCGGAGGGGAAGTTGGCGCGTGTGGCGCGGCTGCGTCCGAACGTGGAGAGCTTCGAGGCGTTGATTTCGTTCTACAGCTACATCCTCGCCAGTGCCCGCAACGAAATCAAGCGTCATCTGCCGCCAGCCGAGCCACAGTTGCTCAAGGTGCAGTCGGCGTAGAACTGCCGCAGGCGGGCGGGCGGGACGATGGGTCAGCGGGGACGTTCAGCCCGCGCGGTGTTTGGCCGGGGAATCACGGCGAACACACTCCTGACCGGCTGGCCCGTCCTGGAGCCAGGGCCGCCCGAGGCGGCTCTGGATTCAGGGTTCTTTAGACGCCTAACGGTGCGACCGCGTAGGAGGCGCTAGGAACGACGCGGCGGCGAGAGGGACGTGAGGGCGCTCAGGCCGCGAAGTCTCGCCAGAAGGCGAACGTTCGGATTCTAGAGGCATCGGGCGAGGAACCGAGGCAGCGATGAAATCAGGGACAGGCGCCGCCCATCACGACGTTCCATCGGTGAGGTAGATGTAGCCTTTGGCTTTCCCGCACGCCGAGACGAGCGCCTTTCGGATGTCCTCGACGCCGACCCCGACGCCACGCACGCTTCGGAGTTCCCGGCGCAGCCCGGCCACATCAACCTGGAGGCCCCATTCGATGAGTTCATGCACGCGCGTCAGCCGCTTCTTCGTCTTCGCCCACTGGATGAACAGCGTCCATCCGGAGATGGTGGAGGCGTCGTCAATCAGCCCGCGTTCGTCTGCCCACGAATACGCCATCAGGTCCTCACTGGCTTGAACCGCGCATCTCCAATTATAGCGTGCTGACGCAGCAAAGAAACGGGGATCGGACGCGATGACAGCCCGACGCTGGATGCTGGCGACACCGCGAATGGAGCGCACCGAGACGCCACAGGAGCGCCTGGCCGGGGCCGTGCTGCGACTGGCGTTGGTCGAGCGGGATCAGCGATTCTTCGCAGGCGGCCCGTCGTTGCGGTTCTGGTGTGAACAGGCCGGACTGCGCGAGGCGGACGTGCTTCGGCTGGCCCGACGGACCTTCGCAGCGGGGACGGGCGATGACGGATAACCGCCTCAGCCGCACCGATGGCCGGGGACAGGTGCCGACTGATCCGCCGACCTGCCCCAGATGTCAGGAGCAACCGCTGGTGTCCCTCGACCCCACGCTCGGGCGGTGGAATTGCGACTGCTGCGCGTGTGCGTGGCCGGCAACGCATGGGCATCAACCGGCATGGAGGGCCGGTGTTCGGGAGCGACCGTAGCCGCCGCGCCGCGATTGCCAACGCGGCAAGCGCCACGATATCAAGAACCGTTCGAGCCAGCCACCGGTAATGGGTCTGTCGAACAGACAGAGAATGTCGGTAGCAAGAGCAGGGTCGCGGGTGTAGGATGCTGCCGAGATTCGACGGCCAAGTCGGAACAGGAGGACGATGTGGGGAGAGCCTTGATTGCAATTCTGCTCGGGGTCGTGTCATTCGCGGTGTTCATGTTCGTCGGTGAAACGGCGGGTGTGGTTCCGGCGTTCATCGCAGTGGCCGCGTTCTTGTGTGTTTGTCAGTTCCTGTTGTCGCGGGGCCATGTGGACGCCAACCCGAAGGACTGGCGCATCATGTTGGCGTTGGCCGCCCCGCTCCTTGCGTCAACGCTCGTCATGGTTCTACTGGAAAGACGCGAAGTAGTCTTGGCCCAAGTGCCTGTCCTGCTTTTTGCCTGCGTGGGTATCTACGCTGGCGCTGTGGTGGCGTCCTTGGCCGCCAGGCGAACGGCAGCGCGATCCTCATAAGGACGAAGTGCCTGATACCGTCCGCCACGAAGTCTATCCGGGGAATTATCCGTATAGGCGAGAGGCAGGTCGGGGACGTGTAGACCATCAGTCCCCCGCTTGCTTGTGAATGATCCGCCTGATCTGCTCCGTACAACGCCGGACACTGTCCGCGCCGCGCGTATCTACGGCACAGTGAGAAATGTCCCGAGTGCCCCAACGTAGGTCGTCGTGATGCCCGAGGAACTCACCCGGAACACGCTGAAGACTCTGAGGTTCGAACTATCGACTGAGAAATGCGCCCAAGAGCCAGCGCCACCAGCGTACGGCGTTATGCCACCAGCGTACGGCGTCATCGGCACTTCGCCGTGAGCGGCAAACCAGAGATTAAAGGCCTGCTGGGACGGATTCGTGACGACTGCGATGACGAGGATAACGATCACAACGACGGCGACCGCAACTCTTCGTCGCATGAGACCCTCCTCCAAGTGAGTGTCCGGCGTCACTGCGTCCCGCCGCGCCAGCGAGTACGGGGTCATTCTACGCCGCCTGCTTGTAGACGATCCGCCTGATCAGCACCGTGCAACGCCGGACGGTTCCCGGTGGGGACGCCACGAATCCGGTTGAACTACGCCGCCCCGCGTAGGCAGTGACCGGTAAGGGTAAATAGCGCCAAGCCCCGTACGCGTTCACACCCTTTCACGTGACCGGCACTGTACGCCGCCGCAGGGACGACCATGGTATGGTGTTCCCGGCAGAATCCTCGACAACCAACTCGGAAGTGCACGCGACAGCACGATCGTCAATGGCAAGGGAACTGACGTCCGTTCAGACTAGTCGGCCCATTTCCTGGGGACGTGTCTACGAGAGTGCACTAGGGATTACGACAATGAACATCGTGCTGCGGGGTATGTTGACGCTTCCGATGATGGTGTGTGTGGTGTCGCTGGGACCGCTGTGCATTTCATCGACCGCAAGTGCCCAGAACTCTCTTGGGGACTCTCCTGCCCCCTTGCAACGATTGACCGAGGCCATTACGCGAGACATGGCAAGGTCGGCAATCGTCGATTCACAGAAGGAAGGCATCCGGGCCCCTCTCAACTACGACTTGATCAGCGACCGGTTCCTCGTCAATTTCCAGCACAGGGTCCAATTGCACTACGAGCTGGGATTCAAGATCTTCGTCGTGCGCGATTCTCCCGAACTGTTCGTCGCCGTGATAGGCCCTGCCGGGGCGTTTGTGACGGCTTGTTCAGAGGCACTTCGGAAGATGGAACCGTCGTGCGACAAGATCAAGTGGACACCCGAGGCGTCGGTCATCGTGACACCGAAAACGCTCAATTCACCAGACATCATTCGGGTTGTGCTTCAAAACCGTCGCGGGACGCTCAAACCCACATTCAACGGGCTCGTGCGGCAGGAGATGTCAATTGCGACGGGAGCGAAGCGTATGATCCATCGGGGGGAGATCCGCTACCCCATCGCCGTGTTCGAATCCGACCCTGCGGTTACCCTGACCCTCACCCTCATTCCCGAGGCAGGCAAGAACATCGTCAAGCAGTTCCCAGGGGGGGCCGTTCAATGACTGCATCGTCAGCGCTATCTTCCTGGTAGGCGCGACGCTAAGCCGCCTGCTTGTGAATGATCCGCCTGATCTGCACCATGCAACGCCGGACGGTTCCCGGTGGGGACGCCAGTCAAAGTGGAACTTCTTAGCGTCCCTCCTCCCTGCTGCGTCCAGCAGTCAAGCCACGCGCAGCACGGGACCGGTGATCGTGGTCATCCAACTGGCGCGTCTTGGCGGCGTTCCCCTCGGCAGTTGTGTTCCCAAAGGCAGACTAGCGGACTCATACGCAGGCGCGAAGCCCCAGACCGATCACGAGCGCACCAATAGCCACAGTCGCGAGAGCCGCCCTCGACACAGAACTGAGGCGCTTGTCGAGCATAGAGCGGAAGAGCAGCGAGATCGTCGCCACGACACCTGTGGCTAGGAAGCAGCCGGAGACCCACGCGAGGACGTTAGCGTTCATGACCAGATGGGCCTCCCCCGGAAGTTCCCCCTCCCGCTTCGAGAAGGGCTTCTATCTGTTGGCGTGGCAGAGTGTAGCCCTTCCGCGCCAGCTTCCAGCACGACCATAATACCGATAGCGAGTCGGTTTCACGCTGCGCGCATCACAGGAGCCGTGATCTCGGTCTTCCACACGTCCTCGTGTCCCGGTGGGGACGCCACACCGTCTCTCCCGCCATCACGTCGAACGCGAAGTCCCTCGGAACAAACCCGAATCCTCACCGCGCCCGACCGTTCGCACTTATCATCTCGGCCCAGTTCAGATGTAGACTACCCGCCAGCGTTACGCCGCCCCCAGAGAAGCCGCCCCCCGCGCCGACGTCCGCTGAGCCGTTGGGTGTGTGTTTGTCGCATTCCCTGACAGGACACGAGCGGCTTCCCGCCGCTCTGAGGGAGGGTCATCATGGGAACGTCCGCCGGCATCCGTCATTTCCCGGCGTGGTCACGTCTCGCCGCCGTACTTGTCATTCTCCTGCCGGCGTTCGCCGCCGCGCAGGAACCCGTCAAGAGCTTCGACCAGCTCGACACCCGGCTCAAGCCCGGCGACACCGTCTGGGTGACCGATGCCCAGGGCCGGGAGATCAAGGGACAGGTTCAGGGGCTCGACGCGGCGTCGCTGAAGCTCACAGCACGGACCCCGCTCTCGTTCGCGGCCGCCGACGTCCGCGTGATCCAGGAGCGGCGACCGGACTCGGTGAAGAACGGCGCGCTCATCGGCATGGGAGCAGGCGGGGCGGTCGCCATTGTCGTGATGCTGACACAGGACTTCGAGGGTTGCTCCGTCGGCTGCGTCGCGGGGATGCTCGGATACGTCGGCGCGATTGGAGCGGGTGTCGGTGCCCTCGTCGATGCGATGATCCCCGGCAAGAAGCAGGCGGTGTACCGCGCGCCTGGCGCCCAGCCGAGTGCGCGTCTCTCGTTCGCGCCCGTGATCACGCCGCGGCAGAAGGGCGTCGTGGTGGCGTTTTCCTTCTGAGCGTCAGTCAGCGCACGCGTCCCGGCGGCGAGAAGGTGGGCGTCGGACGATTCAGCCCGTCGGCCTAGCCGCCGGCTGCGCTGATGCTACGCCGCCGTCCCCGCGATCACGTCAAAGGCGAAGTCTCTCAGAACAAGCCCGAGTCCCGGTGGGGACGCCAGCCTAACGTCCGTGGTGAAGCCGACGGGCGGCTTCCCCAAGTCCGACAGGAAAGCGAAAGGGCACCCCGAAGGTGCCCTTGTCTGACTGCCGTTGCGCGTTCGTAGCTATGCTCGCTTGGCGAAGGGCCGCACGTTCCCGGCGGCGGGCTTCTCGGCGAGGATGCGAAGTAGCCGCCGCTCCCAGGCTTCCAGGGCGGTGCGCTTCTCGGGGTCGTGACTGAACCTGTTGTAGATCCGCGTCGTCGGCGATCCGACCGCGTGGTTCAAGACGTAGGCGATGGTCTCGTTCAGGACGCCTTCTTCGCCCATCCCGGTCGCGGCGGTGCGCCTGAGATCGTGTCGGTGAAACTCGAAGCCAAGAGGTTTCCACTCCGAGAGCGTGGCGGCGATCTTCTTGGCGCGGTCTCCGACGCTGGCGTTCATGTGGCCCGCGAAGACATAGCGCGTCGCCTTTCCCTTGGGCGCGGCGGCTTTCGCAGCCTTGAGGATCTCCTGAGCGGTCTTCGTCAAGGGCACGCGATGAGGGTTGCCGTTCTTGGTGAAGCTGCGTGGCAGATCCCACCACTTGCCATCCTCGGAGATATGCGCCCACTCCATCCCGAACACCTCACCGGGCCGCTGGCCGGTGACGAGGATCAGTTGTAGGCCGCGGGCCAGCGTCGGCGTGCAGGGCGGAATCGTGGCGGGATCTACCTTCGTGTTCGCGCGGGGGGGATGCTGTGCCTGTTCCAACACCGTCCACAGGCGCCGGATCTCATCGGCACTCAGCACGCGCTCCCTGGTGGCTTCCTTGCCTCCCGGCTTCGGTAAGTGAAAGGCGGGGTTCACCGTGAGCCCGGGAACATCCTCGCGAATCCCGAAGTTGAACATCGCGGAGATGAGCGTCGCGACGCGGTTCGCCATGACCGGGGCGGGGCGGTCAGCGATGCCCTGGAGGATCGCCTTGATGTCGGCGCGGGTGATTTCGCTGATCTTCCGGTCTCTCCACGCGGGCATCAACTCTTTCTTGATAATCCGGGCGCGCTCGCTGGAAGACTTGAGGCTGGTCGTCTTCTTCTCGTAGAAGCGGACGAACTGCTCGAACGTCTCGACCGTCTTCGACTCGGCATACTCAGCCGCGGGGTCGGCGCCCTCGTTCTTGACGCCAGCGCGCTTACCAGCCACGTAGTCGCGGGCTTTCTTGAGACTGAGCACCTTGTCGATGGTGTACCGGCGCCAGCGGCGGGAGCCTGGCATCCGGTACGTGTAGCACCACGTCTTCTTCCCCGTGGAGCCGACCCGCAGCACGAGGCCGCGTTCCTTCGTGTCGAAGTAGTCCACCTGCCCGGTGGCTGGTGGCTTCACGGTTGCGACGAACTTCGCGTTCAAGAGCTTGCGTGGCATCGCGTTTCCTCCGTGGCGTGGGCTGACTACCTGTGTCGGTACCAGGGCGCCGCTTGTTGGCTACCTAGGTGGCCAACAGGTAGCCATCTTACCCTGACTAGGGGTGAAAGTCGATGCTATGGGATGAAGGTGGTTTTCGCTGTTTTCAGGCGTGAAATAGCGACTTTGTGACTCGTCGATGCGGTCTGGTGAAAACCCCCGAAAACGGCCTTTTCCTGCCTTGGGCGCAGGGGGTCGCTGGTTCGAATCCAGTCGCCCCGACCAGATCTCTACTCGGGGTGACCCTGAGCGCGTCGAAGGGTCGCCCCGACCACTTTATCGACGAAGGTTCCCGAGTCGCCTGCAAGCCGTTGTTCGCCAGACTATTCGTAATGAGTCCACATCCGAATGACCTTGACGGTCTTGATCCGGTCGAGGACCTGATACACAAGCCTGTGCTGAATGTTGATTCTGCGGGAACAAGCGCCCGCAAGATCCCCCACTAATTTCTCGAAGGGCGGCGGGGTCTGGTAGGGGTTCTGCGCCAGCACGGCCAGCAACCGTTCCGCCTGCGGCTTGAGACCGGAGGAAGCCAGTTTCTTGGCGTCCTTTCTCGCCTGCGAGGTGTAGACCAGTTTCCAGTTCACCAGTCGAGATCCCTGGCGCACTTCGCCGCGGGAGTCTTCAACCCCTTGACGATCGATGCTTTCATGCCAGGGATGGATTCGAGGAAGAGCGTCTCCTGGATGGCTCGCCAGTCGCTCTCCGATACCAGGACCGCCGAGTGCAGTTTTCCGGTGATCTGAATGGGTTCGTGGGAGTCAGCGACGTCGTCCAACAAATTGTACAGGCGTCTTCTCGCCTCGGTTGCTGTGACCGTTGTCATCGGGATACCCTCAATAAGTACGTTATAACGTACGCTATCAGGATCGCCTTGTCAATCCGGTTCTCGTCTGTTGTCACTGCTGTCCGAAGACTACGTTATCGATGTGGTAGTGAAAGCCGCCCAGGACTCGAGCATGCGGCCCGCTGGCAATTATCCAAGGATGGACTTACGATTTGCGCACCAATTGTATTGATGTGGTCCTCCACCTTGCTGATCAACTCGGCGCAAGCCCTCAGTTTCGGGCCGACGGAGATTACGAGCTTGGCGAGTTGCTTGATAGCGTTCTGGCGCCCATGAAGTCCTTGTATGGGAAGGCGGCCGACGTAGGTCAGTCCTGGGGGAACGGCGCGGCGAAGGAGGCGGCGATGAAGCGCAAGGCTGCGCTGTCAGCATCAGCGGGCGTGACAAACGTCGAACAGTGGGCGGTCAACAAAGCCGTTCACTACAACGCCTGGGCGAACTTCGGGAAGACTGATTTCTCGCCTGTAGTCACAGCTTTCAAGGAACTACTTGTGGGCGCTTCGCAGTCAACGATAATCAGTCTACCCATTGGTGATCACCGGATGTCTCAGGCCTGCAGCCAGTGTTCGACCGACTTCGTCAGGAAGTCTTCCAGCGAGATGCCATCCCCTCCGACGAGGAGCGTTCGTTTCGGCTTGAAGGCCTCCGCAAAGGCGCCAAGACCCGGAAACGAAGCAGGCGCGCGGCCGCTCTTCACTTCGATGGCGATGACGGTTCGGCCGACGCGCACCACGAAGTCCACCTCGCGGCTGCGTTCGCGCCAGTAGAAAAGCTCGCAGGCGCCGCCAGCAGCCGCGTTGGCGAGGTGCGCGCCCACGGCCGACTCGACGAGTCGCCCGCGAAACTCCCGATCAGACTTCGCTTCGTCTGGCGAGAGGCCTGACTGCGCGGTCATGAGCGCCGTGTTCAGCACCTGCAGCTTGGGGCTCGACCCGCGCTGCCGCACGGCCTGGCCAGTGTATTTTTGAAGACCCGTGAGCATCCCAGCGCCGGCGAGCAGATCGAGATAGTGCGCCAGCGTGGTGGCATTGCCCGCGTCCTGGAGCTGTCCGAGCATCTTGGTGTAGGAAAGCACCTGGCCGGAGTAGCGGCAACCCAGCTCGAACAGCCTCCGCAGCAGCGCAGGCTTGTCCACCCTCGTCATCAAGAGCACATCCCGTGCGATGGTCGTTTCGATCAGGGCATCAAGAAGGTAACGTCTCCAGCGTGGCGGATCCTTGATGAGCGGAGCGGCTCCCGGATAGCCGCCGAAATACAGGTACTGGTCGAGCGAGAACCCGAAGGCCGCGCGCATTTCCCCATACGACCAGTGCGGCACGTGCACGATCTCGAACCGGCCCGCCAGGCTCTCGGTGAGACCCTGCTGCATCAGGAGGGGCGCCGAGCCAAGCAGAACCACCTTGAGCGGACGGCGGGCGCGCGAGTCCTCGTCCCAAAGACGCTTCACGGTTTCTGACCAGCCAGGAATCTTCTGCACCTCGTCGAGGGCCAGCACGGCTCCGGCCTTGCCGCCGGCCGAGGCCGTCATCCGTGCGCGATCCCATTGGGCGGCCAGCCACGAAGCATCGCCGAGGGTGGGCTCGTCGGCCGAGGCGAAGACGCTCGGGATATCCAGGCGGGCAAGCGCCTGCTCGACCAGCGTAGTCTTCCCCACCTGGCGGGCGCCCGCAACGACCTGCAGAAACCGACGTGGCTCGCCCAACCTGGCCAGCAGGATGTCCGTCTGTTTCCGTTCGAACGGCCGGTTCACTGGCGTAGTCATTGTATTGAGTAAATTTACTCAACGACACGACGGGCGTCAAGGGATCTTCGACTCGTCATGCTTGGCGCGCTCAGGGCCGGTTGCTTGTGTTGCGCGAGGCAATTCGGGACGCACTGCGGCGCGAATCCTCGGCCCGGGCGATTTGGAACGCAACGCGTTCCGATTCCCCACCGCCTCGGATTCATCACGCAGCGCGTGGCGAATCGGGACGGCCTGATAAACCGACCGCATGTACTCGAGAATGGTGGTCGTGGAGTCCCTTCCAAAGTCAGCGGCCGGCGCCACCAGGGTTCGGAATTCGCCTCCCGTCGCCGCCATTTGCCATCGATCTCAAATTTCGACACAAATTTCGATCATATGTTGACGGCGTGAGACAGTTGCGCTAGCATCGACCTGTCTCCCCTTGCCCGTGTCCCCGCGCCGCCCGGCGCGAGGAGCGCACGCGCCACCAGCGGCGTGATTGCGGAATCAGACATCCACCTGCCTCTCCGTGTGTCGTCCGCACCCAGGTGCGGGCGGTCGGTCGAGCCGCGATCGCGAGGCGGCTCTCGATACTCCGCGTGGCGCCCACCACATCGTGCACGCCAGCGGCCACCTCCCCTTCTCGCGCATTCCGCACGGAGGTCGCCATGCAGTTGGAATCCGCTACCAATTCGGCAGGATCGGGGCTCGAGCCTCGCTGGCTCGACGTGGACGCGGCAGCTCGCTACTTGTGCATGAGCCGCCACTCGCTCTACCACCGCGTGAACCGGCGGCAGATGCCGTTCGTCCGGCAGGGTCGCGTCATCCGGTTCGACAGGTTCGCGCTCGATCGCTGGATGGCCAAGGGGGTGCGCCATGGGTTTG
>Ga0315283_10002238_pt1 | contig 16076 bp, 22 predicted proteins | sample YL17G09_0_MG_FD_204541 | JGI IMG/M metagenome (GOLD analysis project Ga0315283, IMG submission 204541) | Sediment microbial communities from Yellowstone Lake, YNP, Wyoming, USA - YL17G09_0 | ecosystem: Environmental > Aquatic > Freshwater > Lake > Sediment | place: USA: Wyoming | collected... | reverse complement strand
TGGCCCCGGGGATTGCCGTCCCGCGGGGTCGTTGTCTCCGCTGCATGGCTCGCGTGCCAGCATCGCCTCTTCGGAGTCGATGACGGTGCAGAAGTGCATGGGCCCCTGGCTGCGACGGATCATGCGCGCCTTCGGGACCTGCTCGCCGCGCGCTGCGAACCATCGTCGCGCGTTGCAACTTTGGCACGCGCACTCCTTCACGGCACCCCCCGGATCGGAACCGTCAGCTCCGCGACCATCCTCGCGTCGTGCTCCGCCTCGCTAGCAGGCGTCGAGCAGGGATCTGTCAGGTGCCACGCGCCGCTGCGATCTCGCCAGTGAAGGACCGGGTGGACGAACTCGCCGTCGTACTTCCTGGCGGAGATGCGGCAGGGGATCCCCGCCGCCGTCAGGAGGGCCCCGAGCAGCACGCACAGTTCGTCGCCGTCGAGAGATGTACGCCGAAGAAGATCGCTCGCGCCCGAGGACGTCTCCGTCCAGGTGTCGATCGCCGTTCGCTGCTCGACCAAGGGATCTGGAACCCACGTGCAATGGTCCCGTCGTACGATCTGGGCGAGGGCCTCGACGACCATCCGCTCGGTGCTGCCGTCGCTGCCGCCCCCAACATCGGACCCGAGCGCCCACCGCGCGTCGTTTGCGACCCCCACACTCGTTCTGAAAACCAGCTCGGAGATCTCCCGCTCCTTGCTCCCCGCCGCCGCGAGCGCCGCGAGCTGCCGCAGCGTCTCCTCTACGCCAACGAGGGGGCCTCGGTTCCGGGGCATCAGACGGGTTCCTTTGTGATGGGGTCCACCTCGATGCACTCGAACTGGGTGTTCGGTTCCACCGGGATGCCGTATCCCCGGATGCAGTGGTACTGCGACTGCCCCTTCTTGCGGGCTATTACCAGCGGGAGCTTGGTCCGAGTGTCGGGCCTCGGGGCGAGGCGGATATGCTCGATGATGCCGCTCTCGATCCACTTCAGCGTCCCTCGCCTCGTCGCTATCTCGACGATCTGTGTGTAGGTCACGCCGCGCCTCCGCCCGCGAGCCGCAGCGCCGCGTCCACCTCGGCCTGCTCGTCGCAGGCGATCACGGCGAAGCCGTCCTTATAGCGATCCACCCGCACGATCCTCGGAAGGGTGATGCCCTGCGCGGAGGCCCAGCCCTGCGCCGCCTTGCGGGCGCCGTAGCCGCCGATGGTGCCTCCGCTGAGGTAGTGGGTGCCGCAGAGCTGCACGCCGCTCGCGAGCACCACGCGCACGGGGCGGTGGGCCATGCTGAGGTCACGCTCGGCGCTCACGACTCACTCCATGACGCTGGGCTCCACGGAGCACGGTAGCGTGACCCCTCGACGGCGAGCTGCACGTCGACGGCGGCGTCCTCTGGGGTGGCGTGCACGACATCGCTCACGCGCTCCGAGAGCGTCACGGCGCGATCAGCGCTCGGGTACGAGGCCACGCAGATCCAACCGGTGCAACGCCGCGCCGAGGCGATGCCCAGCCCCATCGACACGGCCTGCACGGAGAAGTCGATGTGCCGCGTCTCGCCTTCGACAGAGGTGATCACGCGGGCCCAGAGCCAGCGCTCGCAGTGGGCGTGAATCTCGCGCTTCACGACGCGCCTCCCGTGTAGGCGGTGGGCCATGCCGAGGTCACGCTCGGCGCTCACGACGCACCGCCGATGTCGAGCGAGACGGCAGCAGATCTCGAGGGCCACGCGCTGTCGTCCGAGCAGAACGCATCCCAGAGCCCGTGCGCGCACGCCTCGTGGGCCGACTCGGCCTCGTCCTCGGTGCAGTCGCCGCTGAGGGCGTCTTCGCCAGCCTCGCCGAATCGGGCCCGCTCCACAGTGATGTCGAGGCCGTCGATCTCCAGGTGCTCCTGTACGTACGCGGCCCAGGCGTCAAAGTCGGCCTCGCTCACGTCGCCCATCGCCCCAGAGTAGAGGCGCAGGGTCGCTGCTCGCGGGGCGGGCAGCTCGCCCTGGGCCTCCCAGAGCGCCGCGAACCCCTCGGTGCTCTCGGACCACAGGGGGTCGCCGTTCGTCTCGATCGCCTCGGTGCCGTTCGCGAACTCCCACCCGCGGAGCTTCGCGTCCCCCTCCCCGCTTTCCCAGGCGAGCCTCGCCCCGCCCACCTCCAGCGCCAGGGCCTGGATCGAGCTGCTGCTGGTGCGGACATCGGTCGTGTACGTCATCGTCGTGGTCCTTTCACGTTTCGGTCCCCTGGGATTGCCGTCCCGCGGAGCCGTATTTCTGAACTGGAACCAGCCTACGTCAGCGATATCGCAGTGTCAAGCGCTATCACTGTTGCCGTCACGGGCACCCGTCGACCTGAAACTGCGCCGCCTGCTCGCAGCTCGTCGACCTCGCGAGGCACTGCAATTTCACGCCGTGCGCCGAGCAGAGCCAGTCCTCGCAGGGCACGCCCTCCGGGGTCTTGTCGCCGGTCTTGCACGCCATGTCGCGCAGGTGCTGGCACACGACGGGGCAGTCGCTCCCGGTCGCCGGCGGATGGCTCGCCTTCGAGGGGCAGCCCGTGAGGGCCAGGAGGAAGAGCACCAGGGGGGCGAGACGCGTCATGGAGCCGATCCTACACCAGGTCGCGCAGGTAGAAGCCGTCCTTCGCGAGGTAGTCGTCGCAGAGCATCGAGGGGCGCTTCTCGTCGATCATCGCCTGCACGACGGCCCAGGGGACCGGGTAGAGCTTGGCTCGGCAGACCACGAGCAGGACGGCCACGCCCCCCAGGCGCTGCACCGCGCTCAGGTCCGTGCGCTGCTGGGGCTCGATGCGGCTGAACGGGATCCTGACGCCACCGGGCGTCATCTCGACGTGCTTTGCCTCGACGAGGATGGGCCTGGAGGGCGCCGTGAGCGTCCAGCCCAGGTAGTCGACCGTCGATGCCTTCACGAAGACCGCGGTGACCCCTCCTCGCGCGTGACCCGTGACGCGCATCGGCGTCGGCACCCGTCGCAGCGAGCAGATGCCAGCTCGCTCGCAGATGTCGTTGTGGACCTCGACGATCGACTCGGTGACGTTGCCGATGGTCGAGCGCCGCGACTGCTGCGCGGCCATCCCGAGCGGGAGGAGTCCCGTGGTGCCGCGCTTCATGCGCCTGACGGCACGACGCGGTCAGGGCTCGCCGTGCTGTCCTCGAGGGAGTCCACGAACTGGCTGAGGATCGCCCAGCAGTCCTGGCAATCGTCGCTCATGCCCTCGGGGTGCTTCGGGCAGGAGAGCTCCTCCTCGTCCCCGCCGTCCCCGCTCACGTCGCCTCCGCCTCCGCCACCTCTTCGCTGGTCTGCGGCACCCAGTCGAGCGCGAGCGGGTTCATCGTGTGCCTGGAGGACGCGAGGGTGGTCCACCCGATGCGCACGTACCCGCCAGCTCCGAAGGCGCCCCAGGTGTTCTGGCACCAGATCCCGCGCGAGTCGTAGGACTCGGCCTCGATCATGTGCCAGCCCACGATGCCGCTGCCCGTGTCGAAATCCCACACGTAGTCCGGATCGTTCGGGATGCCGTCCGCCGAGACGATGCGCTGGTCGCAGGCGAAGGCGAGGCAGACGGCGAGGTCGTTCGCCATCGCGATCCGCGTCTCGATGGTGTCCGAGAGCGTGTGCGTCTTCAGCCTGCCCCGCTGGTCGCGCGCGTGCTGCATCGCTTCGAGCGGCGGCCCGGCAGCCTCGCTGATGGGGGGCGTGGCGCCGTCGACGACGTAGGGCATCCACTGCTCGCCGCACCACCCGCGCTCGTTCAGGAGGTCGACGTACGCGTAGGGGTTGGTGCCCGTCGTCTCGACGCCGAGCTTCCCCTGGCTCTCGAGCCACTGCCAGTAGCCCCAGCGTGAGCTCAGCTTCTCCGGCCACGCCATTCCGTCCCGCGACGCGCGCGGTCGCTGCAAGACGATGCGCTTCCGCATGCTCTTGGCGACGGTGACCGGCACGCAGTCGTCGTAGACCTGGACCACGGGCTCGGAGCTGACGCCCGGATCGTAGGCCGGCGGCGGCGGCGCGTAGTTGACGGCCAGGCGCTTCAGCGCGACCGACAGGGGGGTGCCCTCGTGTGTGTCCGGTGGCGGAACGTATCCGAAGCGTGCGATGAAGCTCATGGGTGTCCCTTCAGCGCGCTAACCAGGGCGCGCGCCCGCGGTACTCGACGATCACCCGCACGTCCTTGCCGGTCCAGGCGCTGCCGCCGTCGTCGATGGGAGCTCGTGCCAGGCGCGCCTCCGCGACGGCCTGCTCCTTCGTCTTGTGGCGGCTGTACTCCTTGAGGCGGGCGCGGCGACCGTCGGGGAGCTTGTCGTAGGTCGAGTTCGTCGAGGAGCCCTGGCCAACGCGGTCGTACAGGAGCACGTACCAGCCGGCGCCCTTGCCGCCGCCCCCGTTGGTGCCGGCCTCGCCCTCGCCCTCGTCGGCGCCCCCGGCCTCGCCTCCGCCGTCGCGCGTGGCGACATACAGCCCGCCTCCGAGCACCGCCAACCCCCCCAAGATCCAAGGCCACATTTGGGTTCAACCCTTCGTGAGATGCCCGCCGCCGTCGATGTGCCCCACCAGGCTACCAGACACGCGCGTCACGACGCCACCGTCATCGAGCCGGCGAGCCTCGATGGCCACGGCGGCGAGCGACGGATACCAGTGGTCGGTGCCGGTGTTGTCCCACGTCACCATGAACCCCCGCTGGCCTGGCGGCTCGGTGGGCGCCGTGGGCACGGGTCGCGTCACCGCGAAGATGATCCCACCGAACGCAGCTCCGAGCAGGAGAAGAGGCCACATCTCTCAGAGCCGAAGAGCGAGGCCCGTCTGGAGCTCGAAGAGCCGGGTGAGCCCGTCGGCATAGATCCCGTCGAACGTCTGGAGCGGCGTCGCTGTCCGGTAGAACGTCACGGTGTACGTGTCGTCGCCCTTGAGCTCGACCCTGACGGCGTTCGCCCTGTTCTTCGCCTTCGCGGAGAACTGAAATTGCAGGTCGCCCTCGTGCAAGCCAGGACGGGCGCCCTCGCCCATGAAGTTCTTCGCGCCGATCATTGCCGAGAGGCGTCGCGCGCCGCCGAGCTGCTCGAGGATGGTGTTCGCCACGTCGAGAGAGCGGCTCTCCGTGATGTGGTGCGCAGGGGACGACGGATTGCCCTTCCGGGTCGCGGGGGAGGAATGCTCACACCCGCACGTCTCCCCTCCGCCGATCGGGTTGCCCCGCCGCCCGCGCTTCCATGAGCCGGGCGCCGCGACGATCGCGGCTCGGGTCCAGCTCGTGTGCCCGTCGGGCCATTCGAGCAAGACCTCCTCCCTGCCCGCGTTCCCGCGTCTCGCGCGCAGGATCATGTCCTGGTGATGCTCCTCGCCCTCGTACATGGGGCTGCTCATGAACTGCGGATCGAACCGCACCGTCGAGCCCACCTCGGGGATCGGGTTGCCGCGGCGTCCCATCGAAGCAGCACACCTGTCGCACAGGTATTCGGATCGGCCAGGCTCCAGGTCATCTCGCGCGGTGTCGCCGCGCCAGGCTTCGGAGCCGGTGTAGCGGCCACACGCGCCGCAAGGCGGCCTCTCCCTGTCCAGGGAATCTCGTTCGTAATCCTCGTCGGCGCGCCAGTCCCCCACGCCCGCGGGGCGGCCACCCGCTGAGGCACGCCGCCGCGAAGGGTTCTCGTGGCGTGCCCGACGAGCCTCACGTTCTTTGCGCTGCGCTTCCGTTTCTTCCTCGATGGTCGAACGCTTCCCGGTCATGCGCCGATTCGTGTCGAGGTAATGCTCCTGGAGTTGCTGGTCGCGTATCTGCTTCGTCGTCAGCCTCCCGGTTGGCTCCGGCTCCATCGCGCGGATGGCAGCGACGATCTCGAGCGCCGAGGCGGTCCGCTGGCTGAGCGCCAGGCTCATGGCCTTCGCCTCCGCCTTCTCCCGCCCATGCGTGGCGACCATCTGGCGTGCGAGCTCCTGGATCACGAGCTGGATGGCGTGCCGGATGGCTGGCTTCTCGGCCTCCTCGGCGAAGTCGGGCTCCATGGCGTCCCGCAGCATGCCCACGAACGCGTCGACGTTCCCGCGCTTGTGAAACGTCAGCGTCGAGCCGCTCGGATCGTACCGGTAATCGTCCGCGAAAACCTGCGCGGCGGTCGCGACGTAGCCGTCCACCGCACCAGGCGGCATCGTCACGGTCAGGTACGGCGCCGTGACGGGGTTGTCGTGTCGGAGGTGGTGCATGGCTCGGCTCCTAGGCTATCACCGGCGCGGCACGCGGCGCTTCGGCATTTGGAGGGCCGCGCGCCCGGTGTCTGGCCACCACGCTCTCACCGCGTCTTGATCCGTGGCTTCACGCGGGGCTGGCTGAGTGCTTGCCCATCCCGTACGACGATCTGGCCTGCGGCATTGAGGCCCATGTTCGAATGCTTCGTGTCATCCAGCAGGTAGCCACGCGCCGCGAGTATCTGCCTCGCCCTGTCGACGTCCTCGAGCAGATCGGGGCCTGCTTCGTTCCATTCGTCGTACAACACGACTCTGCCGCCGGCCGTCCGCGACCTCGTCACAATATGCATTCGGCCGCGGTAAAGCGCCTGTCTCCAGAGTGCTGGAGGCACGTCCTTCGCCGCCTCGCGGATGAACGCGAAGATGCGCGCGCCGTGCATCCCTCGCACCTTCTTTACCCCGTGCTTCCACTCGGCCCTGCCGACGACGATGGGCTCCGTGAAGACTTGCACGGTGCCTGGCAGATGCAGCTCGTAGGCGAACTTCGCCCACTTGGCCTCGAGCGCGTCGGTCGTGAGCTTCAGCACGCGGCCGTCCTTGAGCGGCGCGGCGCAGCCCATGTGGCCGCAGCCGTAGAGCGATCCGGTCAAGCGCACGCCGAACATCTTCTCGGCCTTGTTGGCCGAGGCCGCGATGGGCGCCGACTCGAAGTCGCCGGCGTTAGCGTGCCCGGCGAAGGCCGCTGGCAGGAGCGGGTTCTCGCGGCGTGGCGTGTGCTGCCCCGCCGCGGCATCCTTGACGATCTGGATGGCCTGCAGAATGGAGGGCTTCTCGGCCTCGTCGGCGAAGTCGGGGCCCATCGCGTCGCGCAGCATGCGCACGAACAGGACGACGCTCTCGCGCCGGCGAAACACCAGCGTCGAGCCACGCGGGCTGTACCGATAGTCGTCCGCGTACATCTGCGCGGCGGTCGCGACGTATCCATCCACCGCGCCAGGCGGCATCCTGACGATCAGAAAGGGGATGGTGGTGGCCGGCGGGTGTCGAGTCATGGAGCGAGGCTACATGAAGCCCATGGCTCCCGCCACAGTCAGACCTTGGCGGGGCTCTTCGCGATATGGTCGCCGATTCGACGAGCTCCTTCGAGCACGATGGCGCCGGCGATGAGGCCGCCGATCCACCGGATCGTGTGCGTCGCCGTGACGCCCTCCTCCTCCACCGGGCTGACCGGGGTGGCGGCGGGGGGTGCGTGCTCGAGGAGTAGCTCTGGCTGCGGGGAGATGACCGGGATCGTCGCGTTGGGATGCGGATCGATGTCGAGCGGCTCGGGCTCGGCCTGGCCGCTCATGAAGAGCTCGGTGAGGCGTGTGGACCTGAAGCATCCCGCGGGGGGCGGCTCGGTGTCCGCGTCGTCGTCGCCCGCGGAGAGCACGCAGATGCCGTCGGCCGGGGCGATCTGGTTCCAGCGCGCAGCGAGGAACTTGCGCAGGACCATCGGCATGATCTGCTCGGCCTGCAGGACGTGATCCTGGTGGCCGGTGGGATCGAGGTTGCCGTAGTTGAGGATCCACAGCGAGCCGCGGTTGAGGTAGCGCCGCACCGGGGCGAACTCGTACCTGACCTCGGGCCAGACGAGCACGCCCGACTTGCCGGCCTGGTAGACGAGCGCCGGCTCGAACGGCATCGGCACGACGCCCTCCGGTGGCTGGTGATCGAAGTGCTCCTCGGTGCTGCCCGTGGCCTCCCTCCAGATCCAGGCAGCGGTGTCCGTCGTCGAGACCGTGGGGTACGGCGGGACGATCGCGCTCGTCGTGTTCACCATGAGGCGCGCCCCGTCGGCAGCGAGGCTCGCGAAGGCGGAATAGGCCGTCAGGTAGCCTGGGTTGAGCGCCGTGTGTGACCCTGGCTGGAACTGCGCATGGATGCCGTCGATGGCGATGACGGAGTCCACGCGTCGCGCGTCGGGGCATCGGAGCACCGAGCGGACGCCCTGGCACCCCTGGGAGAAGCCGAGGAGCGCGATGCGCTGGGGACGAACGTCGTTCGCGTACTTCTTCAGCACCGCGAGGAGAGGCTGCCCGGACAGGCCCATCGAGTTGGCGATGTCCGCGAGCATCTGATCGTACTTCTGCCCGTCCGGCGTCGGGAGCTGCACGAACTTCGTGGGCCGCTCGAATGCCGACGCCGCGCTCGCGCCGCTCGAGAACCAACTGAGGACGACGTCGGCCTCGGGCTTGTCGGCCATGTCAGGGCGCCTCCTGGTCGTTGTGATGCGGAACCGGCACGAGCACGCGCCAGTCCTGCGCGCGCCGAGCCCGATCCTCCGGGGTGGCCTGCCACGACGGGGGCGAGGACCGTGTCGGAAAGTCCTCGCACTCCGGTTCAAAGAACCGATAGGCGTGATCGTCGTCGAGCTTCACGCGTGGCTCTTCTTCGCTCGCATGTCCTCGACGAGAGGCGGGATGAGCTTGACGCCGAGGTAGATGCCCGCGCCCCCGAGAGCTACCCAGAGAAGCGTTGTGGCGAGCTCGCCGAAAGCCTTCGCCGGCGCATTGAACGGGTTGGGAGCGGCCGGCTCACGTCCGGCGTTGACGGCCTTGGTGAGGTCGATCATCGCCTGGTTCGTCTTGTGGCACTCGTTGGGCGCCGTGGGGTGCTGCTTGAGGCAGTCGTAGGCCAGCTTCGCCCGCTGGTAGTCGATGATGCCGAGGATGATGTCCCTCCACATCATGATGACCTTGTAGATGATGTAGAGATAGCCCCCGGCGAGGGCCACCGCGGCGGCGACGCCGGCGACGATCAGGTAGACCGGCACGCCCAGCGTGCCGTGAAGGCCCTGGGGCCCCGTGGGCACCGTGATCGGAAGATGCGTCTTCGCGTCGAGCTGGATGGTGAACTCGTCGTTGTCCTTCTGTTCGAGGCCCCACCTGTCGCTCTGGAGGAAGACGGCGCGGTTGCCGCTGGCTGCTTCGCGCAGCCAGCCGACGCTCGCCTGCCCCATCCCGTTGAACTCGGCGAACTGCTGATCGAGCTCCTTCGTCCACGCCGTCGGGTAGCCGATGCCCAGCGCGTCCGCAGAGACCTGCAGGAACGGGATGTCGAGTGACTTGAAGATGTCGCGCATCGAGTCGTACGCGGCGACCATCTGCGCGTTGGCCATCTCGATCTGGTCGGCGAGCGCGGTCAGGTAGCCCTGCCACGCCGCCCCGTCGTCGTCGATCGGGATGGAGCTTGGCGGCACAGCCGCAAGCATTTGCATCGTGGTGGGCATCGCCGTCCGTCTCACGCCGGCTTCGCTGTGGGGGCGGGCGCCGGGAACGCGGCGTTGATCGCCTGGACGTCCTGGGCCTGGGCGGCCTTGGCCGCCTCCATGCCGACGATGGCAGGGTCATCGAAGGACGACCGGAACCACTCCTCCTTCGCCTCGCTGATCGCCTGGGCGACCTCGGCCGGCGCGCTCTTCGTGAGCACCCAGAGGATGCGCTGATGCGGGACCTCGCCGCGAATGTTCGCGATCGACTCCTTCATCGCGCCCACGTTGGACGGCTCCTGCTTGCCGAGGACGATGACCCACACGTCCGCCGGGAAGAGGCCGCCCGTGCCGTGCGAGGCCATCTGAGCGCCGAAGTCGGAGATGAAGGTCGTGACGGCACCAGGCTGGGTGCTGCTCACGGGACCGGTCATCTCGTTGCCGCCGGCCGCGACTGCCTTCGTGAATTCCGGAGCGAACCCCGCGGCGGCGTCGTCGCCGAGGATCCAGTACGAGCTCCCCGCCGTGTCGCCGATGATGGGCCGCAGGACAGGGAGGCCCGCCGCGTCGAGCGCCACCGCCGGTGCATAGGCGTACATGGCATCGATCCCCTGCTTCGCAGGCGGCACGGCTGGGGGCTGAGCGGGGGGTGTCGCCGGGGGCGGCGCCGCTGCCGCCGGCGCCGGTTCCTCCTCCTTCTTCCGAAGCGCGAGATACCCGAGGCCGCCGACCACGGCGACGCCACCGATTGCTGCAGCGATTTTCTGATTCTGAGTCCAGGCCATGGTCATCGATCCTTGCGTTGGAGGAATGCTGAGTTCTTGATCTCCCAGCTCGCGCCCGACTCGGGCTCGAGCCCGTCGTGCCACGGCTGGTACAGTTCCTGGGCGGCCCAGTCGGTCTGCGGTGGCACGTTGACGATGTTCCACGCCAACGGGTTGTCGGACTGCGGGGCGTCAGCCCAGATGGCAAACTGCGCCTGGTTCGCGAGGCGGTCGGCCTTGATCACCGCGGCCTGGCGGGTCTCGCTGGCGTTGGCCGCCACGACCTGCTCCGGCGTCGGATTGGTCATGGGCTCGACCATGGTCGGATGCGTGAGGGGTGGGCCGCCCCCGCCCCCGGAAGGGCCAGAAGGGCCGCCGCCAGAAGGACCGCCACCGCCACCGAAGGGGCTGCCTGGGATCAGGCTGTGCGCTTGAGCGCACTCCTGGCAGGCAGCTTGGCTCGCCTGGAAGATCTGCTTCTTCTGCTTCTGCTTCTCCGCGTCCGCCTGCTGGGCTGCCTGGTCGGCAGCCGCCTGCTGCTGAGCTTTGATGGCGCCGGTCAGCGCGTCGGCCTGCTGCTGCGCCTGCTGAGCGTCCATCACGGCCGCGTCGGCCCAGGCCTGGGCGTCCGCGGCGTCCTGGGTCCGCTGGGACGCCATGATCTGCTCTGGCACCTGGCGCGACACGGCAGCTCGGGCCGCCAGGCGAGCGAGCGTGTCGATGTCGTCGTCTCCGCAGCACCCGGACAGATCGCAGAAGCCGAGCAGGGTGCGAGGCCCCTCGTAGTCCTCGAAGTCCTGCCCTGGGAACCCGTCGACAGCGACGAAGTCCCCTCGGCGCGGCGGGGGAGGCGGGCCAGCGGCCGGCCCCTTGTCGGTGAGGCACACCGTCGCGTCGCAGAGCAGCTCGAGGCTCGGGACGAGGTACACCCGCTCGCGGGTGAACGGCTTGCACTCGCCGAAGGGCAGATCCTTCACCGACGGGTCGGCGTACCACCATCGTCCCTCGTCGTAGATCGCGCCGAGGACGTGCTCGATCATCTTGTCCTTGCCGTAGGCGTGCCCCACGACGGCCGCGTTCGCGCCGACGCTCTCGGCAGCCGCCAGGTACATGATCGGCGCGAGGACGGCGCTGCCGAACGCGACCGTAAGATCGTCGCAGTCGCCCAGCGCGAAGAGCGGCGGCTTCGTGCCGTCGCCCAGCGTCAGGTGGGCGCCGGCGATGAACTCCGAGGCCGTGGGATCAGGCACCCATCGAGACGCCTTGGGAAACCCCTCGACGGTGCGGATGGCGTCGAGGATCGCCGCAGCCCGCTTGCGCGGGCCTTTCGGGTTTCCCACCGCAGCGAGCGTCTTCGTCGTCCACGCCCTCACGTCGGGATGAAGGCGCCCTTCGGCGATCTTCTCCGCGACCTTGTTGAGCGAGAACCGCACCCCCTCTTCGCCGTGGGGCTGCGGCCTACGGTAGACTTTGTACTCGCCTTCCTTCCTCACGTCGGAGGTAGGCTTCTTCTGGGTAGCTCCGCGGAGGTGGTTAGCCATTGCTTCCACGAGAGGCTATCCGACACCGCCCGGCCTGCGCCACGACTCTTTTTAGTTTGTCGGATCGGAGACATCGTCGAGCATCGACGGCCCAAGCGCCGAGGACGCGCGCTGTGCGCCGGCTTGTGGCGATACCTGCCGCTGCTGCTGCTGAGCTCCGCCCTGGTCTGGGCGCCGCATGGCTTCGAGCCGCGTGCGCCGCTCGATCTCGTCGTTCTCCTCCTTCATTCCGCGAAGCCTGCGGTCGAAAACGCGCTCGACGCCCTCGATCACCTTGTCGAAATTCATAGGCAGAGTCTCGAGCAGGCCGGTCTTCGGCTTCCCGTCGTCGCCGATCGGAAACCGCCAGTGCGGCAGCTCCATGAACGGCTCGCGCGGGGTAACCTGAGCCAAAGCCGCTGCGCCCGCAGCCTCAGCCTCCTCTTTTCCCGCGTCACCCATGATCGGGTCGGCCGCCATGACCTTGCGGATCTGCTGGACGGTCTTGAACGTGTCGGTGATCTGGTCGAGCATCGACGCGGGCGGCTTGGGAGCCGCCTCGACGACGGCAACCGGGGCCGGTGCAGGAGGGGGAGCGTAGCCCTGGGGAGGGTACCCCTGGGGAGCGTAGCCCTGGGGAGGGTAGCCCTGGGGGTATCCCACGAACCCAGGCGCCGGCGCCGGGGCGTAGGGCTGTGGAGGCGGCGGGTTGAGGCCAGGGGGCGGCACGAGCCCGTATCCAGGCGGCGCGTGCCCAGGGGGGTAGCCCCAGGCCGCCCAGTCGCGGTGGTAGAACTGCGCCTCCGGCTGCGGCGGGGGAGGCGGCGGCGCGTTGAGCGGAGCGAACCCCTGCCCACCAGCCGGACGCTGGTAGGGCTCGGCAGGGCGAGCTGGCTCCTGTTGCCGGGCCTTCTCGCGAACGCCCGTCAGCTCCCCGAGCTTGTCCATCGGCAGCGTGAGGATGGAGCCCTCGTAGAGCACGGAGACCCAGCCCTCGGGGAGCGCCGGCGGCGGCCCCACGGTGGCCACAGGCGGCGGCGGAGGCGGGGGCTGGTAGTACGGGGGCGGGTACGGAGGCGGCTCGCGCAGCCCGGCGACCTGGGCGGCCTGGGCGGCCTGCGCTGCTGCCGCCTGCGCGGCTTGAGCCTGGGCCTGCGCCACCTGCTGCGCCTGCTGGAGGCGCTCGATCTCGCGCTGAAGCATCTCGACCCGCGGGTCAGGCGCCATCACCGGCGGGGGCGGCGGAGGAGGCAGCGGCTTCTGCTGAGCCTCGCGCTCCGCCTCGTTCTTGGCCCGGAGCTCGTAGACGAGAGACTTGAACACGTCGGTGCTCTGCTGCTGCTGGGAGCTCAGCCGCTCGACCTCGCGCTGGAGGACCTCGAGCCTGGGGTCGAGCGGAGCCGGCGCCGCCTGGGGCGGCGGCTGGGCGTACCCCTGCGGAGGGTAGGGCTGCCCGTAGGGCTGCTGGTGGGGTGGGAACCCATAGGGTGGCGGTTGCTGCCCGTAGGGCGGGTAGCCCGGCTGTCCCTGGTAACTCGGCGGCTGGGCCTGGGCTGGAGCAGGAGCCGGCGCTGGAGCAGGCGCGGGGGGCGGCGGCGGGGCGGGCGCCGGGGCGGGAGCCGCCTGCGGCTGCGGCGGAGGCGGCGGAGGCTGAGGCTGAAGCTGCGACGGGGGGTACGGCATGTAGCCGGGCGGCATGTAGCCGGGCTGGGGGACGTAGCCTGGCGGCGGCATGTAGCCCTGGGGCATGTAGCCTGGCGGCACCGGGACGCGCGCGCGGTCGCGCTCGTCTTCGTCGCGGCGTCGGCGGTCGCGGTCGCGCTCGTCTTCGTCGCGGCGTCGGCGGTCGTCTTCGTCGCGATCTCGGTAGGTGCTGCTGCGAGGAGAAGCCATGGCGTCCTGTCCTTGTGGGTCGTTGATCTGTGCGAGAAGAGCGCGCTTCTCACGAGCTGCTTCGGCCATCCGAACGGGGTCCGCGGGGATCGGCACGCGACCCTGCGTGACCCAGCGGTTCTGGGCGTAGCTGCGTACGTGGTACGCGTACTCCGACTCCTCGCCGAACCAGTGGTGCTTCCGGATGAAGGCGAGGAGATCGTCGAAGGTCGGGACCTCGGCCCCCGAGATGGTGCAGAGGGGAATGCCCGCCGCCGCCGCGCCGCTGTTCGGCGGGATCGGCTTCTTCTGGATGATCTTGACCCTGTACGTGGGCCAGTTCTGGCGGTGAGTCGTTCCGTCCTCGAGCAGCTTGTCCGACGTCGCGTACTCGTCGTAGGCGAGATACGACGGCTTCGTCCGACCTCTCTGCTGCGGCGTCTCTTCCTCATCATGATCTGACGTTGGCGACATCTGCATGGGGCCTCCCTGGAACGGATCTGTCGGCGCGAAGGTCGTCGGTTCCTTCCTGTATCGAGACGGCCGCTGCCGAGGACCCTCCGCCTCGTTGGGCGGGGCGGCGCCCCCCCGGCCTCGCTCCGGCTCTCCCGTGAACACGGCCTCGTCCTCGTCCTCCTCCTCGTCGTCCTCCTCGCCGTCCTCCTCCTCGTCCACCGGCGCTTCAGGCAGCGCCGTCTGGGTCGTCTTCGGGCGGCCGCCGCGCGCGGCGGTGGGCTTCGGGGCTTGAGCTTTTTTGGCGGCCATCTTCGCTTTCTTCGCCGCCGGTTTCTTCTTGGCAGGCGTCCTCTTGGTCTTGATCAGGGGAGAAGGACGATCGTCTCTTCCACGGTCTTCCGGATGTAGAGACCGATCTTGTAGTTGAACATGCTCGCCACCGTGGACTTGCGCTTCTCCGCCGTCAGCGGCACGCCCATCCTCTCGTCCGAGGCCGGGGTCTGGAGGAACGTCACCACTCGCACGATGTTTGTCCCGTCCCAGAACGCTCCCGGATCCGAGAAGATCGTCAGCCCCGTGATGTCCAGCTCCCCCTGGTCGAGGAGCGCCAGGGTCATCTCCGCGACCTGCGTCGCCAGGTCCGAGCCCATCGAGAAATTCGTCTTGTACGTCACTTCGATCTTCATTGGTCATCTCCTTCGTCGTCGCGTTCGCTGCTTCCGAGGTCGACGCGGACTTCGTTCGCCTCGCCGTCGAAGAGGATACGCGGACGAGCCGCCCATAGGTCGGATGCTGCACGACGTCCGGCTCGTTTGAGCCGCTTGGCCTTGCGGACGACGCGCTCGCCCCCGCCGATGACGGATCCGGCTGCTGCGACGATGGAGGTGACGGCATCTAGGAGGTTCTCTGCGCCTTCTGGAAGGCGAACACGGACACGCGGCGCCACTTTCAGCCCCCCTCACGGGGGGGCCCGCCGCGCTGAAACTCTGCGTCTTCGGCCGCTTCGATCTTGAGCTGGTTCTCCAGGTTGGGATCGTTCGTGTAGAACCCGTTGACGGCCATGTGCACGACCGACGAATAGGTCGTGTTGAGCTTGTCGGCGATGTAGTGAATCCGCGCGATGGTCCGCTTCGGCAGGACGATCAGCAGCCGAGCCCGGCCGACGGGAGGAGGTAGCCGCGCATCCTTGGTCGGCGCGCCGGCCTCCTCCTCGGCGAACTCGTCGATGGGCTCAGAATCGTCGGCCGGCGCCGGCGGTGCGTCGGCGATGAGGCCACCCGTGCGCCGGCGCGCGCTCACGGCGCGGCTCCGCCGGCGACGGGTGGGGTGGGCTCCTCGTCGTCATCCTCATCCTCGCCCTCATCCTCGCCCTCGCCCTCCTCGTCGCCCTCGCCCTCCTCCGCGTCCGCAGCGAGCATCAGTCGATGCTCCTCGAACTCGTCCATCGGCCACAGGTTCTCCCAGAAGCAATTGGCCTGCGGGATCGTGGCTGTGATCGACACCCTCCGCATGGCCCACTCGCCGAACGGTCGGCCCAGGACCTGGACCGTGGCCGGGCGTCCCGTCTCGGCGTCCCCGTCGATCAGGTACATGTCGCCGACGACAGCCTCGATGACGCTCGACCCGGTGGCGGCCTCCACCTTGGCCTGCTCGAGCTCGCGCTGGACCTGCACGAGCTTTCGCTTGAGGTTCGGCAGGTCGGCAGGCTTCGTGTCCTCGCTGTCGATGGCCATCGCGACCGTGAACACATCGAAGGAGCACTGGGCGGCGATCGTCTGAGCGGGCCCCTGGGGCCAGAGCTTCGCTCGCTCGAAGATGACGCTCTCCCCGCGGATCATGACCCTCGCGAGGATCACGCGGCTCTTCTTGCGCTCGGGGACAGGGGCAGGGGCCGGAGGCGGAGGCGGATCCTGCTTGGCAGGCTGTTCTGGCTGCGTCACGCGGCAACCCTAGAAAAGTCGCGAGCGAACATGCAACCACAAAATGTACATGTGTCACCACTGTCTGACCACTCGACCGAGAGCGAGCGCGCTCTATTCGGGCCTGAATGGGC
>Ga0315283_10002236_pt1 | contig 16083 bp, 19 predicted proteins | sample YL17G09_0_MG_FD_204541 | JGI IMG/M metagenome (GOLD analysis project Ga0315283, IMG submission 204541) | Sediment microbial communities from Yellowstone Lake, YNP, Wyoming, USA - YL17G09_0 | ecosystem: Environmental > Aquatic > Freshwater > Lake > Sediment | place: USA: Wyoming | collected... | reverse complement strand
TGTACGGATACAGCAAAGAAGAATTGCTTTCAAAAAAGAATTCTGACTTGTCGGCAGAACCAGAGGAGACTCAACGAGTCACCCAGACGACACCTGTGGATGTCAACCGGGTCGTGACTGTCCCGCTGCGCTTCCATCGGAAGCAAGATGGGAGTGTTTTTCCGGTAGAAATTACCGGTCGCTTTCTCATCAGGCAAGGACGGTCTGTTCACATCGCCGCCATTCGCGACATCACCGAGCGCAAGCAGGCGGAAGAAGAGTTAAGAAATTCGCAAGAACAATTTCGTGCTCTTTCAGCACGTATTCAATTCGCGCGAGAAGAAGAAAGAACCCAAATAGCGCGAGAGATCCATGATGAATTGGGTCAGGAGTTAACGGGCCTAAAAATGGACCTCTCCTGGTTGATAAAGAGACTCCCTAAAAACCAGGAATCGCTGATTTCGAAAACAGAATCGATGTTAAAACTGGTGGATAGCACAATCCAAACCGTGCGAAGGATTTCCTCTGAGCTGAGGCCGGGGGTGTTAGATGACCTCGGTCTGATAGCTGGTATTGAATGGCAGACGCAGGATTTTGAAAATCGATCTGGAATCCCATGTGATTTCATTTCAAGTGTGGAAGAGATCGATTTAGATCGAGATCGGTCCACGGCTGTGTTTCGAATTCTTCAGGAGACCTTGACGAATGTGTCTCGCCATGCAAAAGCAACCCAAGTTAAAATTAACCTGGAAGAAAGCGCTGATTCCCTCATACTGAGAATAGAAGACAATGGCAAGGGAATTAAAGAAAGTGAGGTTTCCCATCCAAAATCCCTTGGCCTTCTCGGAATGCGCGAACGGGTCCTTGTTTTTGGAGGGAAAGTTATCATTACCGGTGAACAGGGGAAAGGAACGACGGTGACGGTGAAAATACCACTCATGAAATAAATTGCGGATTTCGGATTGCGGAATAATTGCATTCAATTAAAAGCATAATGAACTACCCCGCCGCAAGCAGCGGGGTATCAAAAACTATAAATTCTGTCATTCCGCACTTGATGCGGAATCCAGTCCGGTCTTCTGGATTCCGGCTTCCGCCGGAATGACGAACTCGCCGCAAGCGGCGGGGAATACAACCCGAAGGGATTAAAAAGAGGATTAGAAATATGGATAGAGAAGAAATGAAAAGAAGAACAAAACGGTTCGCTTTACAAGTTATTGAATTAGTAGAATCTTTACCAAGAGGGCGAGCCACGGAAGTCCTGGGGAGACAATTGTTGAAGTCTGGGACCTCAGTAGGAGCCAATTATTGTGCCTCATGCCGAGCAAAATCGAGACCTGATTTTATCTCCCAAATGACAATTGTAGAAGAAGAGGCAGATGAAACGATATATTGGTTGGAGTTATTAGCGGAAGCCGGAATCGTAAAATTGGATATTATACAACCTTTGCTCCGTGAGGCTGATGAGCTTTTGGCTATAACTATTTCATCAATAAGAACAGCAAAGCAAAATAGAAAATAAATTCAATCCGCAATCCGCATTCCTAAATCCGAAATGGAGGTTTTATGCTCAAGATCCTAATCGCTGATGATCATCCGATTGTGAGGCAAGGGCTGAAGCAAATCCTGTCGGAGGAACCAGACATGGGAACCTTTGGCGAAGCGCAAAATTGTCAGGAGGTGCTTGAACTTGTTCGGAAACAAGATTGGGATATAGTCGTACTGGATATTACCATGCCGGGCCGAGGTGGATTGGATGTATTAAAGGAATTGAAACATGAACACCCAAAACTTCCCGTCCTTATGTTAAGTGTGCATTCCGAAGACCAATATGCAGTAAGAGCTCTAAAAGCGCATGCGTCCGGTTACCTGACCAAAGATAGTGCACCAGAGGAATTGCTCAACGCGATCAGAAAGATCCTCCGAGGAGGGAAATATGTTAGCCCTTCTCTCGCTGAGAAATTAGCATTTGATTTGGAAACTGAAACTGAGAAACCACTTCATGAAACCCTTTCTGATCGTGAGTATCAGGTCATGCTGATGATTGCCTCTGGAAAAACTGTTAGTCAGATCGCTGTGGAACTGTCGCTGAGTGTCAAGACCATCGACACCTACCGAACCCGCATTCTCGAAAAAATGAAGATGAAGACGAACGCCGAACTCATGCATTATGTGATAAAGAATAAACTCGTTGAATGAACCAACAGAAGGCAGAAAGCCATAATAATTCATATATTCCCGACTATTGCATATTGCATTGTGCCTTCTGCCATTTGCTTTCCACCTACCTATTAAAATTTGACACTATAGCACTTTAGTGCTAATATTGGTTTTGAAAGGAGGTGATTCACCATATGCCTCGAAATAAAAATAGCCCTGTTCGGTTGAACATCTATATCCATAATTCTGGTATACGCCGACAAATAAAAGCAGTTGCCGCCAGAAAGGATATTTCAATTTCCGAGTACTGCGTTCAAGCCATCGCCAATCAGTTGAGGAAAGAGCAGGAAATACCCCACGAAGAAGGGGCAAGTTCCTTGAAAAATGCTGTGGAAAAGGCCCATAGATTCCATAAAGAGACATTTGAAGGGAGGGTTTTTACTGTCAGTTCTGCGGATCTTATCCGAGAGACCAGGGACAGGGATATCTCATGAAAAACACTGTTGTGATTGATGCCAGCCTTGCAGCGATGTGGGCAATCCCAGAACTCTATACCAACCAGGCCCTCGCCCTTGCCAACCAATGGGCTCAAGAAGACACTCACCTGATTGCGCCCTGTCTCTTGCTTACAGAGGTTACGAATGCTTTTTATAAAAGAGTGGTTCGTGGAGAAATAGACCTGGACACGGCTATAGCAGCCCTTCATATCGTTATGGAATTTGATATTGAAATTCGTGAAGAACCCGGACTTCATTCACAGGCCATCAAATTAGCCCGCCAACTAAAGAGACCTACCACCTACGATTGTCATTATCTTGCTTTGGCAGAAATTCATCATTGTGCCCTATGGACAGGCGACGAGAGATTTTACAATTCTGTTGGAAAAGCCTTCCACCAAATAAAATGGATTGGCCATTCCCCTATTTCACCTCTTCCATCTGACATCGGTTAAACTTCGATTGTTTTAGAATTTAATTCTTCCAACCTCTCTTTTTTATCTCTTCCCTATTCTCACTTAAATTTGTATCCTGCCTTTTGCAATCCGTCTACTGCCTTCTTCCCCTTGGATTTGTAAGAAAAAACCTGACAATAAAATCAGAGTTTCACTGATTTACTATAAATTTCAAAGTGTTATCTTGTAAACTCTTTTTGACTTAAAGGAGAGAAGAAAACAGTCTCATTATTTTCCAACTGAGGACGAATGATATGACCAAAAAGCAGAAAAAGATTGTGAGAGTGTTTATTGTTGATGATTCAGCGATTATTCGTGAACGTTTGAACACGATGCTTTCTGAACTTAAAGGTATTGAAATCATCGGGCAAGCCAAAGGTTCCACCGAAGCCGAAGAGGCCATTCCAAAACTAAAACCTGATGTGGTGATACTGGACATTCGAATGCACGGGGGAAACGGCATCGAGGTACTAAAAAATATTAAAAAGGATAAGAATTCCCCTCTTGTGATTATGCTTACGAATTACCCCTATCCTCAGTATCGGAAAAAATGCAAGGACGCGGGGGCGAATTTCTTTTTTGATAAATCGACCGAATTTGAGAAGGTCATAGAAGTTTTCAAAAGGTTGGGCAGGAAACAGAATAAACCCCGTAGGATGTTCGCTATCCAACGGGGTAAATGACGGGGCTTTCTAACGGGGTAAAAGTTAGGACATCGGAATGTCCTTAATTTTGACCTTCAGCGTTGTGGAATCAAGGCAGTAGAGGTGGCAGCGATCATGAGAGAGGAAAGCCGTAAGAAGGTTGTCCTGTTATTGAGGTGGGCGGTCATCATCGTAACCTCCTATCTCATCCTTTTCGCGAAGGGAAAGGTGACACACCTCGACCTCGGACAGATCTTGGTTCTTATCTATATCGCCACAAATCTTGCTCTGACCTTTCTTCCGAAAGCCTATTTTTTCAACCCCAAACTATTCTACTCTTTGGTCATCATCGACACGGGGATCGTCTCACTCGGGATGATTCTTTCAGAGAGGGTGACCATCGATTTCTATCTGGCCTTTTTTCTAATCCTCATCTTTGCTTCAATGAGTCGCAATTTCAAACTGCTGATGACCATCGGAGGGATCACCTCCATCTTGTATGGAATTCTCCTCTATTCTTGGGGACTTTTTCGTTCTGAGAATAATATTAGCTATATTCTTCGGGTACCGTTCGTCTTCATTATGACAGCCTTTTATGGGTATATTGTCCAAACCTTCACCGCAGAGAAACGTCAACAACTCGTCACCTCCGAAAGCAAATATCAAAGCCTTTTTGAGAATGCCAACGAGGGGATCATCATTTTGAGAAATCCTGGATGGCAAATGGATGCCATCAACCGTGAGGTCGAGCGATTGACCGGCTATGAAAGAGGGGAGTTATTGGAAAAATTTTTCATCGATCTGTTCAGACAAGAGGAAAGAGAACAGGTGGTCGCTTATCTGGAAGAGATTTTTCAGAAGGGGGAGGCGAAGACGGATGCTCTCTCCATGCTAAGAAAAAACGGCTCACCATTGGAAATCGATCTCTCGATCAAAAGAGTCGATTTGGAAGGAGAATCCTTTTATCAAGTGATCTTTCGGGATCTAACGGAACAGAGGAGGTTGGAGAAGAAGATCCGGCAGAGCAAAAGGAATCTTGAGGCGATCTTTGACGGAATGCGGGACAGGATTTCTCTCCAGGGGCCAGATTTTCAGATCCTCCGTGTCAACCGGGCTGTGGTTGATTACCATCAGACCACGTTTCTGAAATTAATGGGTAGGAAATGTTACGAAGCCTATTATCAGAGGAGCTCTCCTTGTGAAAGATGCCCTGTGGCAACGACCATTGAGACCCGACAGCCCGCCTCCTCCGTACTGAAAATACCTGAGGGAGATATGACGCTTCGGATCTTTTCTTACCCCCTGCTGGATGACAAGGGCCAGATCCTCTCCGTCATCGAACATACCCGTGATATTACCGAAGAGCAGCGGCTGCAGGAGCAGCTGATTCAGTCGGAGAAATTGGCGGGTATAGGGATTTTGGCCTCTGGAGTGGCCCATGAGATCAATAACCCTCTGAGCGGGATCATCGGGATGGCAGAGATCATTCTGGAAGGAGAGGATCCTTCCAATCAGGAATCTTATTTAAAAGACATCCTGAGTTGTGCTCAACGGATAAGCGAGATTGTCAATGGATTAAGGTCCTACTCGCGGATGGCCAGAGGGAAGGACCTGGATCAGGTAGATGTCAATACGGTACTGGAGGAGTCTTCAAAAATGGTCCGCTTGGCGATCAAACCTTCTTCGGTGGAGGTGATCAAGCAATTTCAGCCGGTGGAGAAGATCAGGGCAAATGGAGGAGAAATACAGCAGGTATTCACGAACCTTATTACCAATGCCTTCCAGGCGATGGGGGGGGGAGATGGAAGGTTGGTTCTGTCGTCCAGGCCGTTAAAGGATATGGTGGAGGTGAAGGTGAGTGACAATGGAAGGGGGATTCCAGAAGAGCATCTCAGCAAGATTTTCGATCCTTTCTTTACAACGAAAAGCCCCGGCGAGGGGACGGGTTTGGGTTTGAATATTGTCTACAGGATTCTAACGAAGCATGCGGGGACAATTGAAGTTGAGAGTAAGGAGGGAGCAGGGACGACATTTACCGTGAGACTTCCGATATGGAGGGAAAAATGACGAACAAAAAGATATTGGTCGTTGACGACGAAGAGATCATCCGTAAGACCATAAGAATCCACCTGGGGAAGATGGGTTATGAATTGAAAGAGGCGATCGATGGGGTGGACGCCTTGAAGAAATTGGGAGAAGAGAAATTCGACCTGCTTATCTGTGACATTCTCATGCCCAAGAAGAATGGATGGGAGGTGTTGAAGGAGTTGAGATCGAATCCATCGACCAAGGACATGCCTGTGATTGTCCTCACGGCAAAAACCAGAGATGAGGACATGTTCAGAGGGTATGATCTGGGCGCCAACTATTTCATGACCAAACCCTTCACTAAGTCACAACTGTTCTATGGGATTAAGCTGATGTTTGGAGAAGCTTGATGAGAAGGACGATGGATGGAAGGCAGCTTGCCCGCCGAAGCCTTGGCGTAGGAGGGAAAGCAGAAGACAGAAAGCAGATCACCCCCTCCCAACCCTCCCCCCTCGAGGGGGAGGGTGAGGGTGGGGGGGCAGTAATCAAATTTTCGATTTGTTCTTAAAATCGGCAATTGGAAATCGGAAATTGGAAATCGGAAATTGGAAATATGGGAATATCCCTGATTTCTACGATGGAGGATAGACGAAGGACGATGAATGAAGATGCAAGCTACAAGAGGCAACTTGTAACTTAGAAATATGGAAAGCGTCCTTAATTAAGAAAGTGAGGAGTTGATGGACACAGGACAGACGATGAGAAACGTATCAGAAGGCCCATTAGGTCGTCTTTTGATTGTCGATGATGAAATTTCCGTCATGACTGTTTTGCGTCGGTTATTGATGAAACACGGATATGAGGTGGTGGGGTCTGCATCTGGGAAGGAAGCGCTGGAAGAATTAAGAAAACAGAATTTCGATCTGCTCTTGACCGACTTAACGATGCCCGAAATAGATGGGATGACCTTGTTGCAAAAAAGTTTAGAGATCGATCCGAACCTGATCCCCATTATGATGACTGCCCATGGGACGATAGAGACGGCGGTGGAGGCGATGAGGATCGGTGCCTTCGATTATATATTGAAACCTATCGATATGCATATTTTGGCCGCGATGATTTCAAAGGCCATGAAAGTTCGCCGTCTCAGGTTGGAAAATGTCGAATTGCGGGAGACAGTGGCCATTTATGAACTGGGAAAAACCATATCTCTCACTTCAGACCTGGAGACGATTCTGAATAAAGTGGCCGACACAGCGCTCCAACTGTGCAGGGCCGATGGAGTTTCTGTGATGTTAACGACGTCCCAAGATAAAGAGCTTTATGTAGCCATTGCCCGTGACCGAGATCATGACCATTTATTGGGAAAACGAATACCGATGGAAAAAGCTATTGCAGGCTGGTCAGGAGGCCTTCGTGAATCCCCTCTGTCACACAATAAAGCCACTGAATCGAACTCGACTCGTCTCAGCTCTTTGGATGACACCCGTTTTTCAATGTCGATGCCGATGCTTTCCGGTGGCAAATCGATGGGCCTGATCAACGTCAAAGCGAGAGAACGGACCTGTCCGTTCACACCTGGAGAAACGAAGGTATTAAGTATCCTTGCGAGCATCGTTGCTTCTGTGTTGGAAAATGCTCACCTCTTCAAAAAAACGAAGGAGGCTTTTGACAAATTGCAAAGGACATTAGACGAGACGGTTTATGCACTGGCGCTGACAACTGAGAAGAGAGATCCATACACGGCTGGCCATCAGCAACGGGTAGCCCAGCTCTCCTGCGCGATCGCTAAGGAAATTGGAATGCCGGAGGATCAAATTGAGGGGACCCGTGTGGCTGGGGTTCTCCATGATATTGGGAAGATATCCGTACCCGCTGAGATTCTCAGCAAGCCCGGTCGCATAACAGAAATAGAATTCAGTATCATCAAAACCCACGCCCAAGTCGGTTATGACATACTTAAAACCATAGAGTTTCCCTGGCCGGTTGCCCAAATTATGCTTCAACATCATGAAAGAATGGATGGTTCTGGATATCCAGCAGGTCTTACAGGAAAAGATATCCTTCAGGAGGCAAGGATCCTTAACGTGGCCGATCCCGTAGAGGCTATGACCTCTCACCGGCCTTATAGACCTGCACTCGGTGTTGAGAAGGCCCTGGAGGAAATCTCGAATAAGAAAGGGGTCTCTTACGATATGGAGGTTGTAGGGGCCTGCCTGAAACTTTTCCAAGAAAAGATGTTTAAGTTTGATTAGTTTTAGATATGAGGGACAGGTGTTTTGAGGTCAATTAGACGAGGGGGAATTAACGAAGGATGAAAAACGAGGCCGGGGTGACGATAGGCGGTGGAAGATGGGAAAAAAGTGAAAGGCGAGGGGGTGTTAATAAACTTCGTCGTGGGTGCCGATATCAAGGAGATGAACAGTGTCGTCATATAGTTTAAATATGACTCGAAGTTCATACGTTAGGGAACATCCATGTTTGCCTTTTAGTTGGCCAGTCAGTGCATGGGTATGCAGCGATGGGTCAAAAGGATCGCTTGCAAGCTTAATATACAATTCTTCGTATGCCTTTTTGAGATTAGGATTTTTCTTGAGAAGTTTCTTTGCGCGTTTGAGGAAGGTTTTATCCGGTTTAACCTTCATCGTCGTCGGGTGCATTAAGAATAGCTTGCATGAATTCTTCAGGGGTTTTGCATTCTACAACATCAGGATTCTGTTCGGCTTTCAGCACCCGTTCTACCAGTGCCTTATGTCTGCGCTCCCTGTCGAGAAGGTATGCCGCGAAATCCCTCACCTCCTGGCGGGCTGTTTTCGGAAGCATGTTAAGCATTTCGTCAATTTCAGATATTTCCATTGTCTTCATGACACAATGATAATTTGTGGATGTTTTTTTGTCAACATTAAAAGTGGAGAGCTCTTGAAAACTAATACACGCTCTCTCATTCCCAGACCGTCATTCCCGCCCCATATCAAGTACGGGGCAGGCTCAGTCAAGCCCGGAATGACAAATAAAGGGAAGAGATTTCTGACTCACTACATTAGAGTTGCGTATCTGCTGAAGAGATGAAAAATGGAAGCCTTTAAAATTGAAAAAATGGGAGTGTCTCTAATTGGGGAGGTCGTTCCCCTGGAGGCAAGGATCATTGCTGTGGCAGACTCCTTCGATGCCATGACCAGCCTGAGAGAAAACAGAGAAGATGGCCACAGGTTGAGAGGCTCATGAACTAAAGACAAGACATCACGCAAAAAAATGGATCAAAATAAATGCTAAACCACTCTCTGGGTCGATTGTTAATTGGCGATGATGAAGCCAAACTGATGGCCGTTTTACGCAAGTTGCTGACGAAACACGGTTATGACGCAGTTGGCTTTACTTCGGGCAAGGAAGCTCTGGAGGGTTTGAAGAGCCAGAAGTTCGATCTGTTGCTGACCGACCTGATGATGCCCGAAATGGATGGCATTGCCCTGCTTCGGGCAGGTTTGGAGATTGATCCGAACCTGATGGCTATTTATGACGACTGCCCAAGGTACGATAGAGACGGCGGTGGAGGCGATGCGTGCTGGAGCGCATGACTTTCTTATCAAGCCGGTGGATTTGGAGCTGATGGTGTTGAATGTCATGAAAGCATTGGAGAAGAAAAGGCTGGAGGAAGAGGTTGAGGCTTACAAAAAAAAACTGGAGCGGTCAGTCGAGGAGAGGGCCGCAGAGCTGGCAAAAGCTAAAAAAGAATTGCGAGAATCGAAAAAGCGACTTCGTTCTCTCTCTTCTAAAGTTTTGAGTGCCCAGGAGGAAGAAAGGAAAAGAATTTCAAGTGAACTTCATGATAGTCTCGGCGCAACTTTAACCGCGATCAAATTCAGTTTAGAAGATGGTTTTCGACTGGTAGAAGAAGGGGGCCCCATATCAGAATCATTGAAAGCCACCGTCCCGCTTACAAGATACGCTATCGAAGAAACTCGTAGAATATCGAGAGACCTTCGACCCTCCGTTCTCGATGATCTGGGTATCTTGGCTGCTATCAAATGGTTTTGCGGGGAATTTCAAACCCTCCATCCTGACATCCAAGTTGAGAAACAGATCCACATAAGGGAGGACGAGGTGCCGAATCGTTTGAAGATCATACTCTATCGGATCATTCAGGAAGCTACGAACAATGTCACTAAATACAGCAAGGCGGGCCTTCTCTGCCTTTCCTTCGAGAGAAAGAACGGCAAAATAGAGTTAGCCATTCGGGATAACGGCCAAGGGTTCGATCTGAAAGGGGCACTCTCTGGAGAAAACTCAAAGCATGGGTTGGGACTTACGAGCAGGAGAGAGCGGGCTGAGCTTTCTGGTGGAGTCCTTACAATTGAGTCTTCTCGAGGAAGAGGAACTACCATCAAAGCAACGTGGCCTGCCAAGAAGTAGTTCGGAAAATGTAAAGCGGAAGATGGTTAATGACCTCATCCCCCTGATGAAGACGCTGTTGTCTTAGATGATAGAGCCGGTTGGGGATCGGAACGAGAGTCCTATGGAAAACCGGATACTCATTGTCGATGATGAAAAGATGATCTACTCCATCCTTGCGCAGAGACTTGCCAGAGAAGGGTATTCCTGCGTAATGGCCAATAATGGAACGGAGGCCCTTGGCCATTTTTATAAGGGAAATTTCTCTCTGATTATCTCAGACATCAGAATGCCCCAAATGAATGGTTTAGAACTCCTGAAGAATGTGAAGGCTGTGCGACCAAACATGATGTTTATCATCATGACCGCTTATCCAGAGATCGATATGGCAGTAGAAGCTATACGCTTGGGAGCGAGCGATTTTATCCTCAAGCCGGTCGACTTGGAACTCTTGGTCTTCAGTGTGAAAAAAGCCCTTGAGCAGAAGAATATGGAGGAGAAGCTCGAGTCTTTTTACAAAAATCTGAAGAAATTGGTGGAAGAGAGGACGGTAAAACTTCAACAGGCATTGCTTGTCGTTAAGAAAACTCACCTCGATTCGGTCAAGGTACTTGCCGGAGCCATTGAGGCGAAAGACCCTTACACTCGAGGCCATTCGGATCGGGTGAGAAAGATGAGTGTGAGGATTGGGATGAAGATAGGCTTTAGAGATGAGAGACTGGAGAGGCTGGTGTTTGGGGCGCTCCTCCATGACATCGGCAAAATTGGGATCAGGGATGAAGTGCTTCAGAAAAAAGGGCCACTGAGTCCTGAAGAGTATCAGTACGCTCAACAACACCCATTGATTGGCGTTAAGATTTTGGAGGGGATCGATTTTTTTAAGGATAAGATTCCCATGATTCGAAATCATCACGAACATTTCGATGGGAGTGGTTATCCGGATGGTTTGATTGGAGAAGGCATTCCCCTGGAGGCAAGGATCATTGCTGTGGCAGACTCCTTCGATGCCATGACCAGCCTGAGACCCCATCGGAGGGCGCTACCTCTTGAAGAGGTCTTTGCTCAGTTAGAAAAGGGGAAAGGAAAACAGTTCGATTCCAACATCGTGGAGATTTTTTTGAGAGAGAAGGTCTACGATACATCGAAGAACATGTAAGAGAATAAATGGGTGACCCCAAAAAGTTAAAGGAGGGTTTATGAGCATGTCTTATCAACTCCTTGTATTTTCCCTTGATGGAAATCGTTATGCAATTCACCTGCAGGCGGTAGCCGAGATTGCCGCCAAGGTGGATGTGCTCGCGATTGATGAAGCGCTGACGCTGATCGACGCCTTGCGCGAGCGATTGAATGCGATGCCATGAATAAAGGAGCTGAAATGGCCAAAACAAGCAATAGCGACAAAGCCAAGATACTCATCGTTGATGATGTGAGCGTGAACCTGCTCTTGGTAAGATTTCTGCCGATACTGTTGGCTTTCTGTATCTGTGCTTCGGCCTGCGCACAGCAAGCGGAGCCGGCTGGGACGACTCCGCTTGCGAACGCGCCGCTGGTCCCGGCGGCCGGCAACAACGTGTCGCTCTCCCCAGATGAGCGGCAATGGCTCTTACAGCATGGGCGGATCCGCATCGGCGTCACCGTGATTCCTCCGCAGGTTTTGCGTAACGATGGCAAGTACAAGGGACTTGCCATTGACTATATCCAGCTCATGGAGCGCAAGCTTGGGCGCCGGTTCGATCTGGTTCCATACGCGACATGGAACGAGGTTATCGAGGCGGCCAAGACGCGCCAGATCGACATGATCTTCGCGGCCCAGCAGACTGCCGAGCGTTTGACTTACCTCCGGTTCACTCAGCCCTACATCGAGCTGGCCAATATGATTTTGGTGCGCAAGGACCGGCAGGGTGGCTCCAGTTTGAATGACATGAAAGGGTGGAGCGTTGCGGTTTCCGAGGGCAGTGCGGTTCACGAATACCTGAAAAAGGAGTCCGGTTATCTGGAACTGCGCCCTGTTCACGATGAACTGAGCGGGTTGATGAAGGTTTCGATGGGCGAAGCCGATGCCATGGTGGTCGAGGTTTCTCGGGCATCTTACTACATCGAGGAGGCGGGTATTCTGAACCTGCGTATCGCCGGGAACGCGGGCCTGTTGTACAAAATGAGATTTGCAGTCCGGAACGACTGGCCGGTTCTCTCCGAGATTCTGGACAAGGGGCTTTCTTCCATTACGGATGAAAAGAAGCGGGAAATCAGCCAGCGTTGGATCATTGTTGGAGACAGGAGTATTTTCGCCAGCAGAACGTTCTGGATTTTGTTTTTCGCGGGGCTGGGAGTGATCACGCTGACGGTCGTGGGAGCCATTGTGTGGAATCGAACTCTCCGGAGGATCGTCAGACAGCGCACGGCGCAACTGCAGCAGGAACTGACTAAACGCGAGAAGGCCGAGGCCACGCTGCTGGCGAAAAATGAAGAGCTGAAAGCGATTACACAGCAACTCTGGCAGGCGGCGAAGCTGGCGACCATGGGGGAGCTGGCATCCAGTATCGCCCACGAACTGAACAATCCGCTTGCCACCGTCAGTCTGAGGGTTGAATCGCTCATCGCTAAGACCACCGGGGATGATCCACGTCGGCGGGAACTGGAAATCATCGGGCAGGAAGTTGAACGGATGGGGAATCTCGTGAGAAATCTCTTGCAATTCAGCCACCGGAGTCAACAGCAGATCTCCACGGTGAACGTGTGTGATGAGATCGAAAAGACGCTTGAACTTGTTCATTACCACTTACGAAAGAACAATGTTGCCGTTGCACGGGAATTCAAAACCGAGGGGCCGCTTATCCATGCAGACCGCCAGCAATTAAGGCAGTTGTTTCTGAACCTGTTTACGAATGCCGGCGACGCCATGCCGGAGGGCGGAACGCTGACGATCCGCGTTGCGGCGCAGCCTGAGGGGAAAAAGATTTTTATCGAAATTGCCGACACGGGGATTGGAATACCGCCCGAGATCCTGCCCAAAGTCATGGAACATTTCTATACTACGAAATCGGAGGGAAAGGGCACCGGGCTGGGACTGGCCATTTGCCAGCGCATCGCGCAGGAACACCAAGGCACGTTTGATATCGTGAGCGAGGGGATTCCCGGAAAGGGAACGAAAGTCCGTATCACCCTGTCGTCAATGGATACGGGCAATTCCATCGGTTTGACGGATCCATGAACGAGAGAGGCATATCATGAAAAATATCGCGCAAAAAGACTCCAATCACAAAATAGGCCGCATCCTCGTCGTGGACGATGAAGCCGAACTGATGAGCGCCCTTTGCGAGATGCTGGTCGCTCAGGGATACGAAAAGGCGGGATGTCTGACAGGTAAAGAAGCCTTGGCTGTTCTCAAAGAACGGGAATTCGATCTGCTGTTGACCGACCTGATGATGCCCGAAATGGACGGGATCGAGCTCATCCGGGCCGGCCTCGAGATCGACCCCAATCTCATCGGCATCATAATGACCGGACACGGCACGGTGCAGACCGCCGTGGAGGCGATGAAGACCGGCGCCTTCGATTACATCCTGAAACCGTTCAAGCTCAACACCCTTCTGCCGCTGCTCTCCCGCGGCATGCAGGTGCGGAATCTGCGGCAGGAAATCATGCAGCTTAAGGAAACCGTGGCCATTCACGAACTGGGGAAGGCCATCTCCTTCTCCTCCGATCTGAATTCGATCCTGAACAAGATCGCCGACACCGCGCTTCAGCAGTGCAGCGCCGATGAGGTATCCGTCATGCTGCCGACGAAGAGCGGCAAAGAGCTTTACGTTGCGGTCGTCCGCGGCGGGCGTACGGAAAAGCTCGGGGAGCATGCGCCGATCGAGCAGGGCATCGCCGGCTGGGTAGCCCGCAACCGCGAGTTAGTCGTATTCCGGGGAGAAGTCAATGACCCGCGCATGGCGCCGATTAGACCGCGGAACGATATTCACACGGCCGTCTCCATGCCGATGCTATCCCAAAACAAACTGGTCGGCGTGCTGAATGTCAACATCACGAAAAGCCACCGCCAATTCACGTTAGGACAGTTGAAGGCGCTGAGCATTCTGGTGAGCATCATCGCCCCCATCCTGGAAAACACGTCGTTGTATATCCAGATCCGCAAGGCTGAAGAGAATTACCGTTCCATCTTCGAAAACGCAATCGAGGGTATCTGCCAGCGATCGCCGGACGGACGGCTTCTCTCCGCCAATCCCTCTTTCGCCCGCATCTTCGGCTATAACTCCCCCGAAGACATCATGGAGAACGTCACCGACTTTGTCCATCAGATCTATGTCGATCCCGACCGTGGCGCCGAATTCGCCCGCCTGATGGAAACCGAAGAAGAGGTCCGAAACTTTGAATACCAGGCGCGCCGCAAAGACGGCTCTCAGGCATGGATCTCGGTCAACGGGCATGCCGTTCGGGATGAAAATGGGGTTTTGCTCTATTACGAAGGGATGAGTGAAGATATCACCGAGCGCAAGCGGGAGGAGGAGCGGATGGTGAAGCAACTCGAGGAACTGCGGCGATGGCACGCTGTGATACTGGGCCGCGAGGGGCGGATCGCGGAGCTGAAGCGGGAGGTGAATGAGTTGCTGACGCGCCTGGGTGAGAAGCCGCGGTATGAAAGGGTGAGTGCCGCCGCAAACAAGGTGACGGGATGAGCAATAACCAGACAGCGTATCCATCGTCCGGACAGCCGGTCATCTCGGTCAGCGTTGCGCTGGGGCTGTTGGGCATCGTCACGGCGGCCTTGGGCTTCGTTGCGCTGCTGGGGTGGGTTCTGGGATGGCCGCGGCTGGCCAGCATCCGTGCGGACCTGATACCGATGGCGCCAAGCACGGCGCTGTTGTTCCTGTTGTATGGAGTCGCTGTCTGCTTACGCACCCGGATGCCCTTGAGCCGCCGCACCTTTGGAGTCAGTGTGGCAGTGGGCTGTTTTGGGGCGCTGGTCGCGCTGCTGTTGTTCACGCTGAGTTGCCTCGGCATTCAATGGTCGGTTGAACACCTCGGCCTGAACATCACTGGAACGGTTGGCGGAGCGCCCACGGGCCACATGTCACCGGTGACCGCTTTCTGCTTCCTGCTTGTCAGCCTGTCGTTCCTGACTTCGCTTTCGCAATTGGGGGGGCGGCGTTGGCGCACCGTTCTGGGGTTGGGTTTTGCAAGCTTACTCCTGGGGAGTTGCTTGATCTTCTGGCTGGCTTACCTCTTCGGCACGCCCCCGCTCTACGGTCGAACGTTCATCCCGCCGGCTCTCAATACCGTCTTCGCCTTCGTTATGCTGGGTCTTGCGCTTCTGGCTTTGGCCGGCCGGTCGGCCAAGCTGTCTCGCAAATCGCCCGGAGCTGATTCCGGACCCGCCTTTGTCTTCCTCACTATATTTGTTCTCCTGGTGGCGGGCATCGTCACCGCGGGCTCCCTTTACTTGTGGAACCATGAGCGGCACTATCGGGCCGAAGTCGAACGCCAGCTTTCCGCGATCGCGCAGCTGAAGGTGAACGATCTGAAAATAGGGGGCGTCCCATATTCCATTGCGAGGAACTGAACATCTCAAGGAAGGCGACCTCGAATGTAACAATTTTGGAGAAAGTAATAAAGTAATGAACGTCCCGCTGTAAAGGAGGGTTATTGTGAAGAAGGCTTCCGGAGCGTTTTATTCCATTATCAATCCGAATTCATTTCTGTTCACTCTTATTATTATCTTTATCCTGGTTTTCGGAGCCGCTTCCATTATTGCTTATAAGCATTATAAAAGTGCGCTTCTCTATGCAATCGCTGAAAATAAATCAACGGCGAATCTCCTCTCCTCGCTCGTCTATGAGCATCAGAAGGCAGCTACCAGTATCCTGGAGTCCTATGCGCAACGCCCCCTCTTTATCGATGCGATACAGAGGAGGGACTTTCACCACG